>Ga0265297_10000555_pt1 | contig 107992 bp, 89 predicted proteins | sample Munlanlwell13791_FD_192502 | JGI IMG/M metagenome (GOLD analysis project Ga0265297, IMG submission 192502) | Leachate microbial communities from a municipal landfill in Southern Ontario, Canada - Leachate well 137-91 | ecosystem: Engineered > Solid waste > Landfill > Unclassified | place...
TTCGGCGGGCCCCGCACGGGCCGGGCCCCCGCCCCCGCCTGGTCCCCCGCAAGCTGGACCCGCCTCGCGCCGATCCCGTGACACCCCCACCCCCACCCCCCCCCAAACTCGGCCCGACCACCCGGCAGGTGCTGGAACTGCTCCAAACCAGCGCCGGCGCCAACCTCTCCGGCCAGGAAATGTGCCGCCGCCTCGGCATTTCGCGGACGGCGGTCTGGAAGCACATCAACCTCCTGCGGCGCAATGGCTACCAGGTCGAGGCCCACCCCCGCCGCGGCTACCGCCTCGCGGAACGCCCCAACCGCCCCCTCGCCGCCGAAGTCGAAAGCCGCCTGCGGACTTCGCGCCTGGGGCGGCCGTTGACCTATCTGGCAAGCCTCGACTCCACCAACCGCCGGCTGCTGGCGCTGGCCGAACAGGGCGCGCCCGAAGGCACCCTCATCGTCGCCGAAACCCAGACCGGCGGCCGCGGGCGGCTGAGCCGGAGCTGGTTCTCGCCGCCGGGGGTCAACCTCTACCTCTCCCTCCTGCTGCGCCCGGCGGTGCCGCCCCTGCGCGTCCCCTCCCTCGCCCTGGCCGTCGGCCTGGCCGTGCGCCGCGCCGTCGCCCGCCTCGCCCCGGAACTGGAGGTCCAGGTGAAATGGCCCAACGACCTCTTCCTCGGCGGCCGCAAGCTGGCCGGCATCCTCTGCGAAATGCGCAGCGAGCTGGACCGCGTCCATTACGTGGTCGCCGGCATCGGCCTGAACGTGAACCTGCTTGAGGCGGAACTGCCGCCAGAGCTGCGCGGCCGCGCCACCTCCCTGCGCATCGCCGCCGGCCATGAGTGGTCCCGGCCGGAGTTGCTGGCCACCCTGCTCGAAGAGCTGGAGCCAGTCTACGACCAGTGGCAACGCGCCGGCCTCGCCCCCTTCCTCCCCGAACTGGAGCGGCACGCCTACCTGCAAGGACGCGAGGTGACCGTTGATTTTGGGGCGGAACAGCTCCGGGGCCGCGTCGCCGGCCTCGCCGCCTCCGGCGCCCTCATCCTCGAACTGCCCGGCGGCCGCCGCCGCGAAGTCCTCTCGGGCGACGTCTTCCTCAGCGCGATCGGCGCCGCCCCGTAAGCCGCCGCCCCACCGGCGTCACGGGGCCTCGGCCACCGCCAACGCGGCGTCAACCTGCCCCCGCATCGCCGCCACCACCCCCTCCCGCGCCAGCAGCTCGGAGTTCCGGCCACCGTCGCGGCGCTTGAACTCGACCTTGCCCTGGGCCAGGGACTTGGGGGAGACGATGAGGCGCAAGGGGCAACCGATGAGGTCGGCGTCGGCAAAGGCGAAGCCGGCCTTCTCCCCCCGGTCGTCGTAGAGCACCTCCAGCCCGGCGGCCTGCAACTCGCCATAGAGCTTCTCGCAGGCGTCCTTGACCTCCGGCTGGTTCAGGTTCAATCCGATGAGCTGGACCTGGTACGGGGCGATGCCCATCGGCCAGACCGGGCCATAGGCGTCATGGCTCTGCTCGATCACGGCGGCCATGGTCCGGCCGACGCCGATGCCGTAGCAGCCCATGATCATCGGATGACTTTTCCCATTCTGGTCCAAGTAATTGCAATTCATGCTCAAGGTATACTTGGTGCCGAGCTGGAAGATGTTGCCAACCTCGATCCCGCGCAGCAGCCGCAGCGGCTGGCCAGTGACCGGGCAGGGGTCGCCCTCGCGCACGGTGGCAATGTCCGCAACCTCGCCGCCACTGAAATCCCGCCCATAGTTGAAGTTCTTGAGGTGCCAGTCGGGCTTGTTGGCGCCGACCACCAGGTTGGAGCTGTTGGCGAAGGAACGGTCCAGGATGATCCGGCATTTCCAGGGATCGACCGACAGCACGGAGGCGAAGCCGGGCTCGGCGCCGATGGCGCGGATCTGCTCGTCGTTGGCGTACTTGAGTTCCTTGGTCTTGAGCAAGTTGCGCAGCTTCGTCTCGTTCACCTCGAAGTCGCCGCGGATGCAGGCGAAGACCAGCCGGCCGTCCGCATCGCTGAAGAACACCGCCTTGCCGGTCCGCTCCGGCTTGACCCCCAGGAACTCCGCCACCTCCTCGATGCTCTGCCGGCCGGGGGTATGCACCTCCTCCAGCGGCAGGGCCGGCGCCGGCTCGAAGACAATCCCGTGCGTGGCAATCTCCTTGTTCGCCTTGTAGCGGCCATCGGGCGAGATGTAGATCGTGTCCTCGCCGCACTCGGCAATCGCCATGAACTCGTGGGAGACCTTGCCCCCCATCATCCCGGTGTCCGACTGGATCGAGATGCACTCCCGCAGCCCGACCCGGCGGAAGATCCGCTCATAGGCCTCATGGACGCGGGCGTAGTACGCCTCCAGGCACTCCTGCGACGCGTGGAAGGAGTAGGCGTCCTTCATGGTGAACTCGCGGACGCGGATCAGGCCGGCCCGCGGCCGCGCCTCGTCCCGGTACTTGGTCTGGAGCTGGTAGAGCATGCAGGGGAGCTGCTTGTAGCTGGTGACCTCGGTGCGGCAGAGATGCACCACCGCCTCCTCGTGGGTCATTCCCAGCAGCATCGGCTTGCCGTTGCGGTCCTTGAAGCGGAGCAGCTCGGGGCCGACGGAATGGGCGCGGCCGGACTCCTCCCACAATTCCTGGGGCAGGACGACGGGCATCAACACTTCCTGCCCACCGACCCGGTCCATCTCCGCGCGGATGATCGCCTCAATCTTGGCGGTGATCCGCTTCCCCAGCGGCAGCAGCGAATAGATGCCGGCCGAGACCGGGCGGCAATAGCCGCCGCGGATGAGGAAGATGTGGCTGGCCGTCTGGGCGTCGCGGGGCGCATCCTTGAGGCGCTGCCCGACCATCTGCGAAAGGCGCATGGCTCTGGACTCCGTGTCAATCACTTCCGTTTCGTGCGTTCGCCGCGCCGCCCCAGGGCACCCATGTCGCCCAGCCGCCTTTGGGCGGCGGTCGCCGCGGTGTGCTGCGGGTATTGGGCGATGGTCGCCTCGTACCAGGCGCGGGCATTCTCGAAGTTCCGCTGGTTTTCCTGGCAGACGCCGGCCCAATAGTAGGCTTGGGGCACGTCGGGATGATCCGGGAACGCCACAATCGCCTGCTCAATCCCAGCGCAGGCGTCGGCGTGATGTCCGACCCAGTAGAGCGCCCGGCAACAGTTGAACGCCGTGGCCGGCGCCCAAGGCTTGGCCGGGTTTTTCAGGCTGGTGGAAATCAGGAAGTTGCTGACGGGGCGCACCGAGACCACCAGCAAAAACAGCACTGCGGCAATGGCCAACAACTTTTTCATGATGCCTTCTCCTTGCTTGCCGGCTCCGGTGGGGACGGGGGTTCGGCCGTGACTGGGGCGGCCGCCGGCGGCGGTTTCGCCCCGGCGTTCTGCCGGGCCTTGTGCCGCGCCCGGGCGTCCACTCCCTTCTGGTAGTGTTCCCAGATGATATAGGCCATGAAACCGAAATAGCCAAGGTCGACCAGTAACAGCAGCCAGGAGGCGATCCGGATCGTGCCGGCCGGTTTGAGCAGCATCACCAGCATCAGGTAGCCCAGCACGATGCAACTGAAGGAGAGGCCCAGCATCAGGTACTTGGTCTCGCGGCGGTTGGCCTCGGCCATGGCCAGCTTGCGGATCTGGTATTCCGCCTTGGCCGCCTCGGAGAGGCCGGCCGTCTCGTCAACGGCGGCGGGGCGGGGCGCCGCCGCCGCCGGGGCGCCGGCCGCGGCCGGCCGGGCCAGGGGCGCCGCCGCCGGACGCTTGAAACCCTTGAGGCCGGCCTTGCCGCCGGCCTTGCCCAACTTGCCCAACTTGCCCAACTTGCCCGGCGGCCCCGCCGCCGGCGGCTCGGCGGCAGGCACCGCCTCCTCGGCGGGCGGGGGCGCGGCAACCGCTTCCGCCTCAACTTTCGCGGCCGCCACCACTGCCGCCTGCGCTTCCGCTTCCGCCGCCACTTTCGCCGCCGCCGCCGCCGCCTGCGCCTTGCTCTCGGCCAGCAACGTTTCCGCCGCCTTCGCCGCCTCCTCCCGGATGCGCAGCGCCTCCTCCTCGGCCATCCGCAGTTCATCGGCAAGCTGTTTCTGGGTGTATTCCTTCAAGGCCGCCAGCTCCGCCGCCGCCTTCGCCTGCAGCTCGGCGCGCAGCGCAGCCGTTTCCGCCGCGGCCCGGGCGTGGGCCTCTTCGACCAGCCGCCGCGCCTCCGCCGCGCCCTGCTCCCGGGCCTTTGCAACGATCGTGCCCGCCTCGGCTTGGACGGCGGCACGCGCCTCGGCGGCGGCAGTCTCGGCCTGCTGCCGCACCGCCTCCTCCGTCTGCGCCTTCAAGGTCGCCGCCTCCGCCAGGGCCCTCGCCCGCAACCGGGCCGCCTCCGCCGCCGCTTCCTGGAGCAGCACCTGGGCCTGCGCCTGGGCCAGATCCAGGCTGGGCGGAACCGCCACGGCCGGCGGCATGACGCCGGGGACGGCCGGTGCCGGAGCGCCACCCACCGGCTGCACCGGCTGCACCACCGGCATGGCCGCCGCCGGCGTCTCCGTCCGCGGCGGCGGCGGCGGAATGATCCGCGCCGAGGCTCCCGGCTTCACGGGCATCACCCGCTGGGACGTTGCGGCGCCGCCCAGCTTGAGCCGCGCCGAAGCGGAGGCCGGCAACGGCTTGAAGGAGGCCGTCCCCGCCGCGGTCATCCGCCCCACTGAGCGGGAGGAAGCACGGGCGACTTTCAGCACCGGTGCCGCCGTGGCCGGCTCCGAACTGGCGGGCGCCGGGGCCGGGGGCAGCTCGGCCGGCGTCATCGCCACGGCGCAAAGCGGGCACACCGGCTCCGCCTCCGGCTGCTCGCTGGTCCTGCTCGCGCCGCACTTCGGGCAAATGTAGGTGATGGCCATGTTTTGGATTCCTCAACCTTCCAGGTCAAGCCCCCGGCGCGGGGGGCGTTCCGGCTTTGGCAATCGCGATGCGGCACGGCTCGCCGTTGATCTCGGCCGCCGGCGTCTCCGGCAGGGCCGCCGCCGCCAGCTCCACCGCCAGCGTCTCCCCCTTCACGTACTCCGCGAACGCCGCCAGGGCCGCCGCGGGCGCGGCCGGCAGGTCGTAGCGCACGGCAATGCGGTCCGTGACTTCCAGCCCCGCCTCCTTGCGCAAGGCCTGGATGCGGCTGACCAGGTCGCGCGCCCACCCCTCCCGGACCAGTTCCGGCGTGAGCCGGGTGTCGAGGGCAATGGTGACCTCGCCTTCGTTGGCGACGGTCAGGCCGGGCCGCTCCTGGCGCTGGATCGTCACGTCCGCGGCGGCCAGTTCGATGGGCGGTTCGCCATCGGCAAGGTCGAGAGCCACCGGCTGGCCGGCGCGCAGGTCGCGGATCCGCGCCACCGGCAGCGCCTCGACCGCCGCCGCCGCGGCCTTCATCCGCTTGCCCAGCTTCTTGCCCAGCACCTTGAAGTTCGCCTTCGCCGAAAGATGCACCAGCTCCTCCTCGTCGGCGCCCAGGCGCACCGCCTTGACGTTCAGCTCGTCGGCAATGACTTCCGCCATCGCCGCCAGGTCGGCGCGGGCCGCCGCGTCGGCGGAGACCAGCACCGCCGCCGCCAGCGGCTGGCGCACCCGCAGCTCCGCCTGCTTGCGCAGGGAATGGCCAAGGTTGACCGCCGTCATGGTCCGGGCCATGCGCCGGTTCAGCGCATCGTCGCGCCGGGCCGGCTCCGGCCGCGGATAGTCGCAGAGATGCACCGATTCCGGCATTTGCGGAGTCCGCAAATTGCGGTAGATGGTTTCGGTGACGAAGGGGATGAAGGGCGCCGCAAGCTGGCAGAAGCTGACCAGCACCTGGTGCAGCGTGGCGTAGGCCGCCTCCTTGTCGGCGTCGTTCTGGCTCTTCCAGAAGCGGCGGCGGCTGCGGCGGATGTACCAGTTGGTGAGATCGTCGAGGAAGCCGGTGAAGCGGGTGGCGGCGCGCTGCAAGTCGTAGGCGTCCAAGGCGGCGCGCATCTCGGCGGCCGTCTCGTCCAGCCGCGAGAGGATCCAGCGGTCGAGCAGGTTGGCGGGGGTGGCCGGCGGGCCGGCCTCGCCCCGCGGCGTCCAGCCGTCGACCCGGGCATAGGTCACCAGGAAGCTGTAGGCGTTCCAGAGCGGCAGGATGACGCTGCGCAGCACCTCGCGCACCGCCTTCTCGCTGAAGCGCAGGTCCTCGGCGCGCACCACGGGTGAGGCCAGCAGGCTCAGCCGCAGCGCGTCCGCCCCTTCCCGGGCCATCACCTCCAGCGGATCGGGATAGTTCTTGAGGCGCTTGGACATCTTCCGGCCGTCCTCCGCCAGCACCAGGCCGTTGACCACCACGTTCTTGAACGCCGGCTGGTCGAAGAGCGCCGCGCCGAGCACCACCAGGGTGTAGAACCAGCCCCGGGTCTGGTCCAGCCCCTCGGCAATGAAGTCCGCCGGGAAGTGCGCCTCGACGAACTCCTTGTTCTCGAAGGGGTAATGGTGCTGCGCATAGGGCATCGAGCCGGACTCGAACCAGCAGTCCAGCACCTCCGGCACCCGGCGCAGCGGCGCCCCGCCCTGGGCCGAGGGGATCGCCAGCTCATCAACGAAGTGCTTGTGGATGTCGGGCGCCGCCTGCCCCGTCAGCCGCTCCAGTTCGGCGACGGAGCCGACGACCACCGTCTCGCCGGCGTCGTTGCGCCAGATCGGCAGCGGACAGCCCCAGTAGCGGTTCCGGGAAATGGCCCAGTCATGGGCATTCTTCAGCCAGTTGCCGAACCGCCCCTCCCGCAGATGCTCCGGCATCCAGTGGATCCGCGCGTTGGCGGCCAGCAGCCGCTCCTTGATCGCCTCGACCTTGACGAACCAGGTCGAGACCGCCCGGTAGATCAGCGGCGACTCGCAGCGCCAGCAGTGCGGGTAGTTGTGGGTGACGCTCTCGCGGTGGACCAGCTTGTGCTCCGCCTTGAGCCGCTGGATGATCTCCTTGTCGCAATCCTTGACCGCCCGCCCCTGCCAGTCGCCAACCTCGGCGGTGAAGCGGCACTCGGCGTCCACCGGACAGACCAGCGGCACGCCGTGCCGCCGCCCCGCCGCCGCGTCCTCCTCGCCAAAGCCAGGGGCGATGTGGACGATCCCCGTCCCCTCCTCGGTGGAGACGTACTCGGCGGGGATGACCCGGAAGGCGCCCTGCCCCGCGAGCTCCGCAAAGTAGGGGAACAACGGCTCGTAGCGCATCCCCACCAGCTCCGCGCCCTTCAGCACCTCAAGGATCTCCGGCGGCTGCTTGCCAAAGACCTTGGGCACCAGCGCCGCCGCCAGGATGTACTCCTCGGCACCGTCGCGCACCCGGGCGTAGTCCACCTCCGGATGCACGGCCAGCGCGGTGTTGCTCGGCAGCGTCCAGGGGGTGGTCGTCCAGGCAAGGAAATGGAGCTTTTCCCGCCCCACGGCGGCGAAGCGGACGGTGATCGCCGGATCCTGCACCTCGGCGTAGCCCTGGTTCGCCTCGAAATTGGAGAGCGGCGTGGCGCAGCGCGGGCAGTAGGGCAGGATCTTGTGCCCCTCGTAGACCAGCCCCTTCCCCCAAAGCTGCTTGAACACCCACCAGATGGACTCCATGTAGTCGCGGTCCATGGTGCGGTAGCCGCCCTGGAAGCTGACCCAGCGGCCGGTGCGCTCCACGACCCGCTCCCATTCCCCGGTGTAGCGCAGGACGATTCCGCGGCAGGCCTCGTTGAACTTGGCGACGCCGTAGCGCTCGATCTCCGTCTTGCTGGCGAGCCCGAGCATCTTCTCGACCTCGTTCTCCACCGGCAGCCCATGGCAGTCCCAGCCAAAAGTGCGGCGGACATGCTTGCCGAGCATGGCCTGGTAGCGGGGAATGACATCCTTGATGGTGCCGGCCAGGAGATGGCCGTAGTGCGGCAGGCCGGTGGCGAAGGGCGGGCCATCGTAGAAGACGTATTCCGGGGCACCCTCCCGCTGGGCCAGGGAGCGCTGGAAGATCTGCTGCTCCCGCCAGAAGGCAAGCACCTCCTCTTCCAGGCGGGGGAAGGAAACATCGCTCGGCACGGCGGCAAACATCCGGATTCACCTTGGCTGGCGGCTGCGGGGACGGGGCGGCGGCACCCCGCGGGGGAGCGCAAAAAAAAGTGGGGAATAATGTAGCCCAACTCCCCACATTGCAACGGCCCCGCCCAGCACGGGCGAATTCGCCGTTGGCCTCGGCCGCCGGCCCGCGGGAAAGCGGTGCCGGCACGGTGGGGGGAACCTCCCCGCGCCCCAGGCACCGGCGAGCGCCGCCATCAAAGGCTGAATTTGCCTGTCCCCAACCTGGCGCCTACAAGGTGGGGCAGACACTCCTGCCTGCCTCCTGGACATTGGCGGAAATCCATGATTGATGCCCGTCCCCCTCTTCGTTCCCGTCCTCGAATCAGTTGTTGGGGACAGGCACGGCTTCCCCCGTCAGGCCGTGGGCGGAAGCGCGGCCAGGCGGCGGTTGATGGCGGCGGCGGCGCGGCGCCCCTGCCCCATGGCCAGGATCACCGTGGCGGCGCCGAGGACGATGTCGCCGCCGGCAAAGACGCCGGGGATGCTGGTCTCGCCATCGTCGTTCACGAGAACGTTGCCGCGCTTGTTGGTCTCCAGCGCCGGGGTGGTCTGCTTGAGCAGCGGGTTCGATTCGTTGCCAATGGCGACAATGACCGTGTCAAGGTCCATCAGGTACTCGCTGCCGGGAATCGCCACCGGGCTGCGGCGGCCGGAGGCGTCGGGCTCGCCGAGCTGGTAGCGCAGGCACTCAAGCTGGGAGACGTGCCCCTGCCCGTCCCCAAGGATGCGCTTGCCGTTGGCGAGGAAATGGAACACCACCCCCTCCTCCTTGGCATGGGCGACCTCCTCGACGCGCGCCGGCATTTCGTGCTCGGTGCGGCGGTAGATCAGGTGCACTTCCTGGGCGCCGAGGCGCACCGCGGTGCGGGCGGCGTCCATCGCCACGTTGCCGCCCCCTAGGACGGCGACCTTCCGCGACTCGGCGATCGGGGTCTGGGCCCGAGCCTTGTCGAACGCCCGCATCAGGTTGGAGCGGGTCAGGTATTCGTTGGCCGAAAAGACGCCCACCAAGTTCTCCCCCGGAATCTCCATGAACTTGGGCAGCCCCGCGCCGCTGCCGATGAAAACGGCGACGAACCCATCCTTCGCCATCAGGTCGGTGAGCTTGCGGGTGCGGCCGACCACGAAGTTCGGGACGAGCTTGACCCCCATCCGGCGCAGGGTGTCCACCTCCACCTCCACGATCGCCTTGGGCAGGCGGAACTCGGGGATGCCGTAGAGCATGACCCCGCCAAACTTGTGGAACGCCTCGAACACGGTCACCTCATGCCCCTCGCGGCGGACGTCGGCGGCGCAGACCAGGCTGGCCGGGCCGGAACCGATGACCGCGACCTTATGGCCGGTCGCCGGCTTGACCGGCGGCGCCGTGATCCGCCCCTGCTCCCGCTCCCAGTCGGCCACGAACCGCTCCAGCCGGCCAATCATCACCGCCCGGCTGCCGTCCTTCAGCGCCTTGCCGACGGTGCAGGGCGCCTGGCACTGCGACTCCTGCGGGCAGACCCGGCCACAGACCGCCGGCAGCAGGCTCGCCTGCTTGATTGCCGCGATGGCCTTGGCATAGTCACCCGCGGCGATCGCCTGGATGAAGCCGGGGATGTCGATCCGCACCGGGCAGCCCTCGACGCACGGCTGGTTCTTGCATTGGAGGCAGCGCTGCGCCTCCAGCCGCGCCTGCGCCTCGCTGTAGCCCACCGCGACCTCCTGCATGTTGCCCCGGCGCACCTCCGGATCCTGGGCCGGCATCTCCTGCGCCGGGATCGCCAGCCGCGCCTTCGGCGTCAGCGGCTGCCCGGCCAGCTTCGCCAGCTCCGCCTGCGCCGCCGCCTGCAACTCTTCCTTGGTCGGGTGACTCATATCTTGAACCTCTCGTGGCTGGCAAAATCAATTTCTGGGGGGGAATGGCCACCCCGGTCAGGAATGCACCGCCTTGTCGAAGGCGGCGTCGAGCTTGCAGAGGTGCGCGTCGAGCTGGCGCTTCTCCTGCGGCTTGTAGGAGCCCTGCCGCTGCATCAGCTCCTCGAAGTCCACCGCGTGGCCGTCGAACTCGGGGCCATCAACGCAGACAAACTTGACCTTGCCGCCGACCGTGACGCGGCAGCCGCCACACATCCCGGTGCCGTCCACCATGATCGGATTGAGGGAGACCACGGTGTGGACGCCGAACGGCCGGGTCGTGGCGCAGCAGAACTTCATCATGATCGCCGGGCCGATGGCGACGGCGAGGTCGGGCTTGGGCGTGGCGGCGCACAGCTCCTTGAGCGGCTCGGTGACCAGCGCCTTGCGGCCGGCGGAGCCATCGTCGGTGCAGAGGATCAGCTCGTCGGAGATGGCGCGGAACCTCTCCTCGAGGATCAGCAGCTCCCGGGTGCGGGCGCCGAGGATGGTCACCACCCGGTTGCCGGCGGCCTTCAGCGCCTCCAGGATCGGATAGAGCGGCGCCGCGCCGATGCCGCCGCCGACGCCGACGACGGTGCCGAGCTTGGCGATGTGGGTCGGCGTGCCGAGCGGGCCGACGAGCACCGGGATTTCGTCCCCGACATTCATCTCGGCGAGCTGGCGGGTGCCGCGGCCGACGCGCTGGAAGATGAGGGTGATCCAGCCCTCGTCGGCATTGGCGTCGGCAATGGTCAGGGGGATGCGCTCGCCGTAGTCAACGTCGCCGGAGAGGATGATGAACTGGCCAGGCTTGCGCTCCCGGGCGATGAGCGGCGCCCGCAGCCGCAGCAGGAACACATCCGCCGAGAATTGGCGCTTTTCCAGGATCAAATGGGATTCGAGCACGGGGGGGGCCTCCAGCGTCCCCGGCGGCTGGCCCGGGGAAACGGGAAAATGTAAGCGTCCGCCCCCCGAATGCCAGCCCTCGCCTGCGGGCGTGGACAGCCGGCGTTGGCCGGCTACGTTATGCGGACAAGGCCTCCCTTCCGGCCACGGCCGCGGAGTCCGCGGCACGCGCTGGCACTTTTGCCCCCGCTTTTTTCATGAGGAACCGCCCCCGATGACGACCCCGACCAAGGAAAGCTTGCTCGCCCTCGTGCAACCCCACGGCCAGGAGCATCTGCTGCGCTTCTGGGACCAACTGGCCGAGGCCGGCCGCGCCCAGCTCGCGGACCAGCTTCTGGCCATCGACTGGGAGAGCTTCGACGGCTGGGTCACGGACTACGTGCTGGCGCCCAAGTCCGCGGCGCTGCCGGCCGACCTCAAGCCGGCGCCCTCCTACCCGCTGGCGCCCCGCGGTCCCGCGGAGGCGGCGCTCTACGAGGGCGCCGTCCGCCGCGGCCAAGCGCTGCTGAAGCAGGGGAAGGTGGCGGGGTTCACCGTCGCCGGCGGCCAGGGCACCCGTCTGGGGTATGACGGGCCGAAGGGCACCTTCCCCGTCACCCCGATCCACAACAAGCCGCTGTTCCAAGTGTTTGCGGAGACGATCCTCCGCACCCAGGAGAAGGCCGGCAGCCCGATCCCCTGGTACATCATGACCAGCCCGATCAACGACGGGCCGACCCGCGAGTTCTTCCAGGCCAATGGCTTCTTCGGCCTGAACCCGGCGAAGGTCAAGTTCTTCACCCAGGGCACCATGCCGGCCATCGGGCTGGACGGCAAGCTGCTGCTGGCCTCTCCCGACTCGCTGGCGCTCTCCCCCAACGGCCACGGCGGCTGCCTGCTGGCGATGCGCCAGTCCGGCATGCTCCAGGAGCTGGCCGCCGCCGGCATCGAACACATCTCCTACTGGCAGATCGACAACCCGCTGGTGCAGATGTTCGACCCCCTCTTCCTCGGCCTCCACGACCTCACCGAATCCGACATGAGTTCCCGCGGCCTGGTCAAGACCGGCCCGCTGGAGAAGCTCGGGAACTACGCCCTCGCCGACGGCAAGCTGACCATCATCGAATACAGCGACATGCCCGAGGAGCTGGCGCGGGCCAAGGGGCCGGACGGACGGCTCAGGTTCCGCGTCGGCAGCCCGGCGATCCACCTCCTCCGCCGCGACTTCGTCGAACGCCTCACCGCCGGCGGCCGGCTCCAGTTGCCCTTCCACCGCGCCGTCAAGAAGGTGCCGGCCGTGGACGCCAACGGCCAGGTCGCCGCCCCCGCCGAACCCAACGCCGTCAAGCTGGAGATGTTCATCTTCGACGCCCTGCCGCTGGCCAACCGGCCGCTCATCCTCGAAGCGGACCGCGACGAGCAGTTCGCCCCGGTCAAGAACCCGACCGGCGTCGATTCCCTCGAAAGCAGCCAGAAGATGCAGCAGGAACGCGCCGCCCGCTGGCTGGAGGCCGCCGGCGTCACGGTCCCGCGCCGGGCGGACGGCACCCTCGACTGCACCCTGGAACTCTCCCCCCGCCGCTTCGCCGACCGCGCCGACGTCGTGGCCGCCGCCGGCACCCTGCCGACCCCCGAGCCCGGCGCCGCCCTGGCCCTCGACTGACACCAAGGAGGCCCGACCATGCAGAAACTCTGCGCCTTCACCGTCCAAGACCTGATCCTGGAACCGAAGACGGTGGCCGCCCGGCTGGCCCAGGCGTGCCGCGCGCCGACGCCGAGCCGCGTCGCCGCCGTCTGCCAGCTCGACCGCCAGGTCTGGTTCATCCTCCAGCCCGTGCCCGCCAGCGCCACCCCCGAGGAGTATGTGCTGGCGCCGGTCAAGGATCCGAGCACGGACGGCTTCCCCGCCGAGCTGCTTGACCGCTGGGTCAACCGCTTCCTCGTCCGCGGCACGGTCGCCCTCGACGGCCACACCTTCCTCGCCCTCTACGCCCGCGAACTGCCCGGCTGAAGCCATGCCCCCCGCCTACACCATCGGCCGGGCCGCCTGCCTCCCCCCCTACCGCGGCGCTTGGGAGGCGCCGCCCTGGGACCAGGCGGCGGTGGCGGAGATCGCCTGGTTCCATCCCCGGAGCGGCGGCCACCGGCCGGCGACCCAGGTGAAAATGCTGTACAGCGCCGCCGCGCTCCACCTCTTCTTCCGGGTTCAGGACCGCCACGTCCGCTGCGTCCACACCCAACCCCAGGCGCCGGTCTGTCGCGACAGTTGCGTCGAGTTCTTCTTCGAGCCCAAGCCCGGCGGCGGCTACCTGAACCTGGAGGCGAACTGCGGCGGCGCCTTCCTCTGCCACCACATCCGCGACCCCCGGCGCGTCCCTGGCGGTTTTGCCGACGCCACCCCGCTCGACCCGGCCTGGCTGGCCCGGATCCGGGTCTTCCACAGCCTGCCGGCCCGGGTCGAGCCGGAGCTGGCCGGCCCGGTGGAATGGTCCCTGGAATTTTCGCTGCCGCTGGCCCTGGTCGAAGCGCAGGTCGGCCCCCTCGGCCCGCTGCCGGGGCAGACTTGGCGCGGCAATTTCCAGAAATGCGCCGACCAGACCTCCCACCCGCATTGGGCCACCTGGGCGCCCCACGACGCCGCCCAGCCCCTCAACTTCCACCAGCCCGCCTTCTTCGCCCCCCTCCATTTCGCGCCGGCCGCCGTCACTCCCGCCCCGTGAGCAGATGCTTGCGCATCTTCGCCAGCGCCCGCTGCAGCATCGGGCCGATGCTGTTCATCGGGATGCCGGTGATCTCGCTGATCTCACGGTACTTGCGCTCGCGCAGGTAGAAGAGCTGGACCAGGGCGCGTTCCCGCTCCGAGAGGACTTCAAGCGCCGCCAGCCCGTGCTCGGGCGTGAGCGCGTCACCGCTAGGCGGCGGTTCCGCCGGCGCGGCGAGGGGGCACTCGTCCGAAATCGGCTCGGCCTGGATCTTGTGCCGGCGCATGACGTCAACGCAGCGGTTGCGCACCAGCACGTAGAGCGTCGGCAGGAAGTTGCGCCGCCCCAGGCAGGAGCGGATCCGCTCGCAGTCGCGGGCCAGCAGGTTCTGCCAGACCACGGCGACGGCGTCCTCGTGGTCGTGATGCGAGGCGGAAAAGCCGTAGGCGGCAAAGGTGCGGCGGGCCGTCTCCAGCATCAGCGCCGAATAGCGGCGGACCAGTTCGTCCCAGGCCGCGGCGTCGTCCCGGAGCAGCCGTTCCAGAAGCGGGTATGTCGGATCCTCGGTCACCGGGCGGACGCCTCCACGGAATCGAAGCGGTTGCCGGCCGGCCAGCCGGAGCCAGGCCGGAGCCGCAAAAAAGCGTAACATACCGCCACAACGGCGCGGGCGGGCGCGCCAAGTTCGCATCAACCGGCCACCAAGATATATTGCAAAAAAGGCTGCCAATCTTCACCAGGGCACAGCCAAGGCCGCCCCAACCTGATCTATTCAGGTGAAACATTCAGGCTAAAACTGGGAGAGACATCATGTCGAAGCTGGTCTGTGTCGGGGGGCTGAACAAGGGGGATGAATTCTCGCTGCTCCACGGCAGCAACCTGATCGGCCGCGCCAAGGACTGCCAGATCAGCCTCTTCGACAAAAAATCCTCCCGCCGGCATTGCCGGATCTCCCGCGAAGGCAACTACTACGCGATCGAAGACCTCTCCAGCCGCAACGGCACCGCCCTCAACGGCAAGCTCCTGGCAAAGACGGTCATCCTCAAGTCGGGCGACAAGATCAAGATCGGCGGCACCGTCCTCGTCTTCAGCGACCAGACGGCCGGCGGCATCCTCGAACATGCGGTCGCCGACGCCGCGGCCGAGGTGCATGAGAAGGACTTCGGCAAGGCCTTCAAGAATGCCTCCAGCCGGGCGGCCGCCGTACACCAGCACCATCAGGCCCAGATTTCCCACGATCTGGCCGAGCACGAACAGGATGCCAAGGCCGGGTTCTTCGCCCGCCTTTTCCGCTGCTTCCGCCACCATTGACCCCGGAATCACCCATGAGCTACCTCCCCGCCGCCACCCGCTACGAAGCCATGCCCTACCGCCGCTGCGGCCAGAGCGGCCTGCGCCTGCCCGCCCTCGCCCTCGGACTCTGGCACAACTTCGGCGGCGTTGACCCCTTCGAGAACGGCCGGGAAATGATTCGCACCGCCTTCGACAACGGCATCACCCACTTCGACCTCGCCAACAACTACGGCCCGCCGCCAGGCGCCGCCGAGGAAGCCTTCGGCCGAATCCTGCGCCAGGACCTGGCCGCCCACCGCGACGAACTGGTCGTCGCCACCAAGGCCGGCTACCGCATGTGGCCGGGACCCTACGGCGAATGGGGCTCCCGCAAGCACCTCCTGGCCAGCCTCGACCAAAGCCTGGAACGCCTCGGGCTCGACTACGTCGACATCTTCTACTCCCACCGCCCCGACCCGGAGACGCCGCTGGAGGAGACCATGGGCGCCCTCGCCGCCGCCGTCCACGCCGGCAAGGCCATCCATGTCGGCATTTCCTCCTACACCGCCGAACAGACCGAGGCCGCCGCCGCCATCCTCGAACGGCTGGGGACCCCCTGCCTCATCCACCAGCCCTCCTATTCCCTGCTCAACCGCTGGATCGAGCGGGGACTGCTCGAAACCCTCCGCCGCCGCGGCATCGGCTGCATCGCCTTCTGCCCCCTCGCCCAAGGGCTGCTCACCGACCGCTACCTCGACGGCATCCCCGCCGACTCCCGCGCCGGCCGCCCCACCGGCTTCCTCAAGCCCAAGGACATCAGCGAAACGGCGCTCGCCAAGGTCCGGGCCCTGCGCGCCATCGCCCGGGAACGCGGCCAGAGCCTGGCGCAGATGGCCCTCGCCTGGACCTTGCGCGACGGCCATGCCACCACCGCCCTCATGGGCGCCAGCCGCCCCGCCCAGATCCTCGAAAACCTCCAGGCCCTGCGCAACACCACCTTCACCGCCGCCGAAGAGGCCCGCATCAATGCCATCACCCATGACTGAACCCGCCGCCAACCCCAAGCCGCCCGCCAGCTTCGAGGAGGCCCTCGCCCGCCTGGAGGCGATCGTCGCGGAAATGGAAAGCGGCAGCTTGAAGCTCGACGAGTGCATGGCCCGCCACGCCGAGGGCGCCAAGCTGGCGGCGTTCTGTGAAAAGAAGCTCGCCGAGGCGGAGCGCAAGATCGAAATCCTGGCCGGCCGCGATGCCGCCGGCGAACCGCGCTGGGAGGAATGCCCGGCCCCAAGCCCCAAACCCGAGGCGGATGACCAGCCGTGAACGCCTGGGAACCCCAACCCGCCACCACTGACGCCGCCCCCGCCCCCGCCGGGGCCGCCACCGCCCGCCTCTTCGTCGCCATCCCCCTGCCCGAAACGGTGCGCGCCGCCCTCGCCCTCGCCATCGGCCGCCTCCACCGCGCCGGCGGCCGCATCGGCTGGGTCGCCCCGGAAAACCTGCACGTCACCCTCGCCTTCCTCGGCGACCTCCCCGAAGAGCGCCTGCCCGCAGCCGCCGCCGCCCTCGACCAGGCCGCCGCCGGCCACCAGCCCTTCCCCCTCACCGCCGCCGGCCTCGGCACCTTCGGCCACCCCCGCGCCCCCCGCGTCATCTGGGCTGGCCTTGCCGGCGACCTCCCCCGGCTGCTCCGCCTCCAGGCCGCCGTCGCCGCCGCCTTCCAGCCGCTGGGCTTTGCCGAAGACCGCCCCTTCCACCCCCACCTCACCCTCGGCCGGGTACGCGGCGGCGGCCTGCCAACCGCCTTCTTCGCCGAACTCGCCAAGCGCGGCCACGACCACTTCGGGGATTTCACCGCCGACCGCCTGGAGCTGATCCGCAGCCAGCTCCGCCCCGCCGGCCCCCACTACGAACTCCTCCACGCCGCCCCCCTCACCCCATGACAAGCCGAACCGACCGCGACTGGATGCGCCGGGCCCTGCGGCTGGCTGAAAAGGCCTGGGGCCAAACCAGCCCGAACCCACTGGTCGGCGCCGTGGTCGTGAACGACGGCCGCGCCGTCGGCGAGGGCTGGCACCGGCGCGCCGGCCTGCCGCACGCGGAACCGGAGGCGCTGGCCGCCGCCGGCGCGGCCGCGCGCGGCGCCGAGCTGTTCGTCACCCTCGAACCCTGCTGCACCTTTGGCCGCACCCCACCCTGCACCGAAGCCATCCGCGCCGCGGGGATCCGCCGGGTGGTCGTCGGCTGCCTGGACCCGAACCCGAAGCACGCCGGCCGCGGCATCGAAATCCTCCGCGCCGCCGGGCTCGACGTGAGCGTCGGCATCGAGGCGGCCCGCTGCCGCCAACTCAACGAGGCCTTCTTCCACTGGGTCACCACTGGCCGCCCCTTCGTCCTGCTCAAGATGGCCATGACCCTCGACGGCAAGATCGCCACCGCGGCGGGCGAGTCGCAGTGGGTCACCGGCCCCGCCGCCCGCCGCCGGGTCCAACGGCTCCGGCAATGGGCCGACGCCATCCTCGTCGGCGGCGAGACGCTGCGCCAGGACAATCCCGCCTTGACCGTGCGGACTCCGCAAGACTGGCCGCGGCAACCCCGCAAGTTCGTCTGGAGCCGCCGCCCCCCCACCGCCTTCCCCCAGAGCCTGAAAATCTTCGCCGACCCCGCCAACCCGCCGGAGTTCGTCGCCCCGCGGACTCCGCAAGAATGGCGGGAGTGGCTCCAGGAGCTGGGGCGGCGGCCCCTCACCGCGCTGCTCCTCGAAGGCGGCGGCGAACTGGCCGCGGCGGCGCTGCACGCCGGGGCGGTCGACCGCCTCGAGTTCCACATCGCCCCCAAAATCCTCGGCGGCCGTGCCGGCCGCCCGGTGGTCGGCGGCCCGGATCCGGATCGCCTGGCGGCGGCGCTGGGCCTCCAGGAACTGCGGTTCCGCCGCCTGGGCGACGACTGGCTGGCGACCGCCCGCCCCCAGCCGCCACCCCAGCCCTGAGAGGAAGGCGGCGGGACGCTTGCATTTTGCCCGGCCGGCGTGTATGGAAGCGGTGAAGAAGCCGGCAGGACGGCTCACAAAACCGGAGGTGGAACATGTTCACGGGCTTGGTGGAGGCAGTTGGCAAAATCGTGGGACGCTCCGCCTTGGGCAAGGCGGGCAAGCTGGTGGTGCATGCCCCGGACCTGCCGCTGCGGGAAATCAAGCTCGGCGACAGCATCGCCGTCAACGGCGTCTGCCTCACGGTCGAAGCCATCAACCTGGCGGAGCAGGACATCACCTTCCACACCCTCGCCGAAACCTTGGCCCGCACCAACCTGGGGCGGCTCGACATTGGCCGGCCGGTGAACCTGGAGCCGGCGCTGCGGCTCGGCGACCGGCTGGGCGGCCACATCGTCACCGGCCACGTCGACTGCACCGTGCCAATCCGCGCCATCTGCCGCCCCCAGGACGACTGGGTGGTGACGGTGCCGCTGCCCGCGGAGCATGCCGCCCTGGTGGTGGAAAAGGGCAGCATCGCCCTCAACGGCATCTCCCTGACGGTGGCGGCGGTCGCAACCGACCACTTCACCATCCACGTCATCCCCCACACCTGGCTGGCCACCGCCCTCCATGGCGCCAAGCCCGGCGACCCGGCCAACCTTGAGTTCGACATCGTCGGCAAATACATCCTCCGCCAGCGGCAGCTCGCGGCGCCGGCCGCCGCCACCGCCGCCGGCAAGGCGGCCGTGGAGCTGGAAACCCTCGCCCAAGCCGGCTTCCTCGACTGATTCATCCCGGCCCGGGCGGCGTGCGCCGGGCGGCGGCGCCACCCGCGCCCTTTCCGGGCGCAAGCGTGGATTGCTTTCCCAAAAACCACGGGTGCCCGCGCCCGTGGCTGCCAACCCTGGCCGCGTCGCGGCCCAAGCCGTGGTGGCTGCCGACGAGGGGTGGAGGCGCCGCCACCACCAGAAATGTCATGCCCCCGCCAGTGGCATTGGCTTGACAGTTCACCCCGGCGTGATGTAACGCCTGAAACTTATTCTGCGACGGCCGGGCGGACGCCCTCGATCCCTTCGATTGTTTCGCGTTGACCCCAAGCTCTGGCATTACAACCAATAGGGGGAAGGCGGCTCCGCTGACCTCTCCGCCTCGGTCACTCCCCCGTGCCGGAATCCCCGCCAGGACAATGGACCGCCGGCGTTCATTCACGGCAAGAGGCGCTGCACCCTGGCGTCAGCGCCGGGGGTCGCCAGGCGGCAACGGCGAGTCGGGAGGATTGGCCAGCCGCGACAACCCCTGGCCGCAGAGCGGCTGGATCGGCGCAGCATTGCCTGCATTGGCGATGGCCGTGAGATAAATTGTGCCAGGCGGTTCGGTGGTGAGCGACGGAGTGTCGACCAGGCAGGTCACCACCGGCGACGGCAACGGCGTAGAAGGCCAGGGCCGGCCAACTTGGGCATCACGCCAGGCCGTGAAGAGATGCACCCGCAGGATGTGGATGCCGGCACGGGTCTCTTTGCGGTCCTTGGGCTCGAAACGAAGTGCCAGTTCCATGGGTTTGCCGGCCTGGGGGACGATGAATCCCCATAGTCGCTGCGCGCGGGCGCAGGGCTGGCGATCCCCCACGGTCTTGAAGGCCGCCGCCACGGCAAAGCGGTTTTCGTCGCCGGCTTTCCAGACGACCAATTCATGGGCCGCGGGATAGGCGACGCGCAAGCTGCCAGCCGTTTCGTCCAGGAACTCCACCGCCACATCGCTGCGCGGCGGCAGCGGCCCGCCGAGTTCCCGCGGATCGATGGTCAAGGCCATAGAGCATTTGCCACATCCAGGGATCGACGGATTCCTTGGGCGGCAGTGCCGCTGGGGCGAAGGTCTTGCCGCGCACCTGCGCGAAGATGCGGCAGTAGAGGTAGGGGTCGCCCTCATACCCTTCGTACATCGGCCCCGGCTCGATCGCGCTGTTTTCCTGCCAGTCGTTCCACGAGCTGACCATCAGGAAATCGGGGGAATGGCCGACATAGCGCTCCAGGGTGCGAACCACCGACCGCCCCCGGTCGCGCGGCAGCCAGCGGATCGACTTGCGCCTATCATGCATGACCTTGGCCGACTCGTTGAAGCCGGGATAGAGCCACAGCCTCAGCGCCCAATGCGGGAACTTCCGCTGGAACCCCTTGGCTTGGGCAACCTGCCCTTCAAGCATCTCCCAATCATCCCTGACCGGCCCGTAACCCGCCACGCGATGGAGCATGGCATTGGTGTTGGACATCGGGACCAGCGCGTCAATGGTGGGCACGGCGCAAATGTCGTCGGCCGGCGCCGCGGATCGTTTGGAGCTGCCAGCGGATGATGCCTTGGTCTTCGGAGTTGTACAGCCCGGGCAGGGGATAGCCCACCGCCGCCTTGTCGCGCATCCAGTCCGGGCCGGCCGCCACTTCGGCCCTTTCGTTGGTGATGTCCCAGTGGACGAAGCCATCGTAGCCATCGGGGCCGAACGGCGACTTGAACCAGACGTGGTATTCCATCAGGTACATCGGCCGCCCAAATGCCGGCGGCTGGAGACCTGGCGGCGGGGCCGGGTCGGCGGCATGCAGGCAGGACGCCCCCACGCCGGCCAGCACCATCCCCAGCAAGCCGGCCATCCCCCAGCGGATCCATGGACATACACGCATCGCCATCTCCCAATTGCCAACCTCAAGCCGGAAGGATTGGCACCATTTCCGCCAGCCGCCGGGTGCTCTCCCGAATCACCAGGTACGGCTCGACCGTGACATGCCGCGGCGGCAACTCCGGCCGCTCGATGGCCTGTTCCAGGGAACCGATGATCGCCTGGCCGTACTGCTCCAGGTCGTATTCGACGCTGGTGGCCGGGGGATAGAGGTAGTCCGCCATTTTCCCCAGCCCGGAGGAGACGATCAGCGACATCTGCCGGGGAACCTCGATGCCCGCCTCCCGCAACGCCCGCAAGGCCCCCATGCCGGCATGGGTGGTCGCGGCATAGAGCCCCGTCGGCGGCCGGTTCGCCGCCAGCCATTGCCGGAGGGTTTGGTAGGCGCCATCCAGCGCCCTCTCAAACGGCTTGAGGCAACAATCAATGATGCCCAACCCGGAATCGGCGCACCCCTGCCGGGCCAGCGCCGCCCGCCAACCCGCCAGCGCTTGCCGCATCGGCCAACTCTCGCACGACGGCAGGAGAATCGCCAACTGGCGATGCCCCAGCGCCGCAAAATGCTCCACCGCCAGCGCCGCCATGCGGGCATCGTCCGGGCAGACACTGGGCAGCGTCAGCCGTTCGTCACGGGCCTGCACCAGCACCACCGGCTTCCGCGGCTTGCACAAAACCTCCCGCAGATGCTTGGGCAGCGGCTCGCCGGTCAGTTGCAGAATGGCCGCGTCGTTCTCCCCCATCGCCCGCTCCAGATCCAGCCGTTCCAGGGAACGGTAATAGGTGTAATCGAACGCCCAGTCCTTGGCCCGGCCGGCCTCGACGGCAATGCGCGTCACCGTCTCAAACAGCTCGGATGGATAGTCGGGGCGGACGATCACCACCCGCCGCAAGGCCGGATCACAGAACTCCGCCACTACCAACCGCTGCTTGCCGGCTGGCCGGCAAACCAGTCCCTCCCGCCGCAGCCGCGCAATTGCCCGGTCCACCGTTGCCTGTGACGCGCCAAACTCCGCGATCAGGTCACTGACCCGCGGCAGCACCTCCCCCGGCTGCATCCCCCGGATCTGTTCCCGCAGCCGGGATGCCATCTGGAAGTGTTTGGTGTTCACGAGCTTGGTTGGCATGGCGGCCCCGACATAATATCCATATAAGAGCAGACGGCAAACTTTACCACGCCGGGGCGCGCCGTCAAGCCCAGAGGGACGACACCGATGACAACGATGGCGGATTCCCCTTCCCACGGCCCGGCCGTGGCGGTGGCAACGTCTTTCTTTACCCCTGCCGCCACACTACGCGGACGCCGGAGGGGGAAGAACCCCGCCCCCGGGTGGTATGCTACGCGGCACACCCCGGGAGGCCGCCATGGCTGAGAGCAATTCCGATCTCGTCCTCTTCTTCGAGCCGGTCCGCGTCTATCTGGAGGACGACGACGTCTCGGAAATCCCGATCACCGGCTCCGAGCGCATCTACTTCGAGCGCAAGGGGAAGCTGGAGCTGACCCCGGCCAAATTCGTCAGCGAGCCGGCGCTCAAGGCCGCCGCCACCAAGAAAGTCGGCCCCACCGTCCCCGGTGCCACACCAGAAAAGCCAATCTCCCGCCCCGCGAGTTTTTTGGCTGGACGGCAGGTCCCCGCGGGCGAGTGTGGGTGCGGCATGCCCCCCAACTCACTGAGCGGTTACCCCGCGCCAGCCCAGAGAAACTGGCATTTCCCCGCCATGACGGCTATAATCCTTCTATCCCCCGCCACCGTTGGCGCCGGGAATGCCAGAAAACACGGGACGAAGGAGGATCTAGCCATGGCCAAGAGAATCGAAGCCGAAACCGCGGAGGCCTTCGGCAGGATCTCGTGAAGGGGAACATCCCCGAAATCCACCCCGTCCGCTGCCTGGGGTGCCGCCACTGCGTCAACCTCTGCAAGGCGCGCCACCCCCCGCCACCCCTCACCCAAAAAGCCGGAGTTGCCGCGCCATGAAGGCAAGACCAATCGCCGACTGCGTCCACTGGCTGGGCGCCGTGGACTGGAACCGCCGCCTCTTCGATGCCCTGATCCCCCTGCCCGACGGGACCAGCTACAACGCCTATCTCGTCCAGGGCTCCGAGAAGACCGCCCTCCTCGACACCGTTGACCCGACGATGGAGGCAACCCTGATGGCGCAACTGGCGGCGGTGCCCGAGATCCATTTCGTCGTCTCCCACCATGCGGAGCAGGACCACTCGGGCGCCCTGCCCGCCGTCCTGCGCAAATACCCGGACGCGCAACTGCTCTGCAGCCCCAAGGCTAAGCCGCTGCTCCTCGAGCACCTGCACCTGCCGGAGGAGCGGATCCGCACCGTCGCCGACGGCGAAACGCTCTCCCTGGGGGACAGGACCCTCCGCTTCCTCCACACCCCATGGGTGCATTGGCCGGAAACCATGATGACCTACCTGCCGGAGGCGAAAATCCTCTTCTCCTGCGACCTCTTCGGCTCCCACCTCGCCACGACGGAACTCTTCGCCGGCGGCGACCCTTTCGTCTGCGAGGCGGCCAAGCGCTACTACGCCGAGATCATGATGCCCTTCCGCGGCAAGGTCAAAGAACATCTGGCGAAGCTGCAAGGGCTCGACATCGCCTTCATCGCCCCCAGCCACGGCCCGGTCTACGACCGGCCGGAATGCATCCTGGCCGCCCACCAGGAGTGGGTGGCGGAGCGAGTCGCGAACCTCGTCGTGCTGCCCTACATCTCAATGCATGGCAGCACCGCCGCCATGGCCTGCCACCTGGTCGGCGCCCTGGCCGCACGGGGCGTCAAGGTCCAGCTCTTCGACCTTGCCGTCACCGACCTCGGCAAGCTGGCCATCGCCCTGGTGGACGCCGCCACCATCGTCATCGGCACGCCGACGGTGCATGTCGGCCCCCATCCGGCGGTCGTTGCCGCGGCGCACCTCGCCAATGCCCTCCGCCCCAAGCTGCGCCACGCCGCGGTCATCGGCTCCTATGGCTGGGCCACCAAGGCCGGGGAACAGATTGCCGCCCTGACCCCCAACCTCAAGGCGGAATTCCTGGGCGCGGTCCTCTGCAAGGGCTGCCCGCGGCCGGAGGACTTCGCCGCCCTCGACGCCCTCGCCGACCAAATCCAGGCGAAACATACCGCGCTGGAAGCCGGTTCCGCCGGCGCTACCGGCGCCGCGGCGAGGCGGCCATGACCGAAGCAACGCCCACCAGACCGGCCACCGAGCCCGCGGCGCAAAGCGTCGGCGAGATCGTCGCCGCCGACTACCGGACAGCCGCCGTCTTCGAACGCCACGGCATTGACTTCTGCTGCGGCGGCACGGCGCCCCTCGCCGCCGCCTGCCGGGAAAAGGGGCTCGACCCGGCGGCAATCGCCGCCGAACTCGCCGCGGCCCGCCGCGGGCCGGCCGAACGCGGCCAGGACCATGCCGCCTGGGCGCCCCCCTTCCTCTGCGACTACATCGTCAACGTCCACCACGCCTATCTCAAGGCAAACAGCGGCCAGATTGCCGTCCATGCCGACAAGACCGCGGCGGTCCACGGCGCCCGCCATCCAGAGCTGCCCCGGATTGCCGCCAACTTCGCCCAAATCGCGGCAGCGCTCGCGGCGCATTTGCGGGAGGAGGAAGAGAGCTTCTTCCCCGCCGTCAAGCGGCTCCATGCGGCCCGGCAGGCCGCCACGCCGCCGGCGGCGGCCGACCGCGAGACGCTCCAAGCCGCGCTCCCCAAGCTGCGCCGGGAGCACGACGAAGTGGGGGAAGCCATCCACACGATCCGCCGCCTCGCCACGGACTATGCGCTCCCAGGCGACGCCTGCAACACCTTCAAGGTCACCTACGAGCTGCTCAAGGAGTTCGAGGCCGACCTCCACAAGCACGTCCACCTGGAGAACAACATCCTCTTCCCCACGGTCGCACGCCTGCTGGAAGGTGACAGCGCCGCGCCCCCTGGGCACCTGCCGGAATGACCCGCCGCCGCGCCAGGGCGTTCCTGGGCAAAACCGGTTCGGAGCCTTTGAGTTGTGGGGATTTGTGGGGAAAACAGCCGCGTCCTTCGCGGAAGGATTGCCGTGCTTTTTGGAGCCAGGCCATTGACTGGAGCGGGAAGATGGCATTGGATGTCCGGACAAAACGGGTCTACGCGCCGGCGCAGCCGGACGATGGCTGCCGGGTGCTCTGCGACCGACTCTGGCCACGGGGGATGACCAAGGCCCGGGCCAAGGCCGACCTCTGGCAGAAGGAGGTGGCCCCCACTTCCGCCCTCCGCGCCTGGTTCGGCCACGACCGGGCGAAATGGGCGGAGTTCAAGGCCCGCTATTTCGCGGAGCTGGACGCAAACCCGGAAGCCGTGGCGCGCCTGCTGGCGGTGGCGGCGAAGGGGCGCATGACCCTCCTCTTTGCCGCCCAGGACACCGAGTGCAACCAGGCCGTGGCGCTCCGGGAATACCTGGTGGCGCGGGCCAGCAAAAACGGCGGCTAGCCCCGGCGCACCCCCGGCAGCGCCGCCGCCGCCAGCAATGGCAAACCCCGCCCCCGGGTGGTATGCTACGCCGCACACCCCGGGAGGCCACCATGGCTGAGAGCAATTCCTATCTCGTCCTCTTCTTCGAGCCGGTCCGCGTCTATCTGGAGGACGACGACGTCTCGGAAATCCTGATCAACGGCCCCGAACGCATCTACATCGAGCGCAAGGGGAAGCTGGAGCTGACCCCGGCCAAATTCGTCAGCGAGCCGGCGCTCAAGGCCGCCGCCACCAACGTCGCCAAGTCCGTCGGCCGCCTGCTGAACGACGAGAACCCGCGGCTCGACGCCCGCCTGCCCGACGGCAGCCGCGTCCACGCCGTCATCCCCCCCCTCGCCCGCTGCGGCACGGTCATCGCCATCCGCAAGTTCAAGAAGGAGAAGCTCACCATTGCCAAGCTCCTCGACTTCGGCAGCCTCTCCCCCGCCGGCGCCCAGCTCCTCGACACGATCGTCAAGATCCACAAGAACATCATGGTCTCCGGCGCCACCTCCTCGGGCAAGACCTCAGTGCTCAACGTCCTGAGCTGCTTCATCCAGGAACAGGAGCGCATCCTCGTCCTCGAGGACGCCAGCGAACTCCAGCTCATGCAGCCGCACGCCGTCTATTTCGAGACCCGCAAGCCGGACAAGAACGGCCAGGGCGAAGTCACCATCCGCGACCTGCTCAACTCCTCCCTCCGCCTCCGCCCCGACCGGCTGGTGATCGGCGAAATCCGCGGCGGCGAGGCGCTCGACCTGCTCCAGGCGCTCAACACCGGCCACGCCGGCAGCATGTCCACCATCCACGCCAACTCCCCGATCGACTGCCTCTTCCGCATCGAAACCTGCGCCCTGCTCAGCGGCATCGACATCCCCCTCGCCGCCCTCCGCGCCCAGGTCGCCTCCGCCATCGCCGTCGTCGTCCACACCGCCCGCCTGCCCGACGGCACCCGCAAGGTCACCCACATCTCCGAAGTCCTCGGACTGAAGGACGGCAACTACCAGCTCCGCGACCTCCACCTCTTCAAGGTCGAAGGGCACGAGGCCGACGGCCGGATCCGCGGCCGCTTCGCCGGCACCGGCGCCAAACCCTCCTTCCTCGCCGAGGCCGCAACCCTCGGCCATCCCCTCGCCGAGGCCATGTTCGCCGCCGACTGACACCCCGCCCCATCACCACCCAAAAAACACTCCATGCCCGCCCCCAACCTCGCCGAAGCACTCCAGGACGTCAGCGAACGCCTCGACCGCCTCCTGGCCACCGCCACCCTCCCCACCACCGTCCGCCCCGCCGCCCTCGCCGAGGCCGTCCTCGCCTATCCCCGCCGCGGCGGCAAGCGGCTGCGCCCAGCCCTCCTCCTCTGGAGCTGCGGCGCCGTCGGCGGCGACCCGGAACCGGCCTGGCCCGCCGCCCTCGCCGTGGAACTCTACCACAACTGGACCCTCGTCCACGACGACATCATTGATGGCGACGAGACCCGGCGCGGCCGCCCCGCCTGCCACGTCCTCCTCCGCGCCGCCTGCCCCCGACCAGCCGAAGCCGCCAAGTTCGGCGCCGACCTGGCCATCCTCGCCGGCGACATCCAGCACGGCTGGGCCGCCGCCAGCCTCGCCGCCGGCCACCGCCACGGCGTCCGCGCCGAAGTCGTCCTCGCCCTCCTGGAACGGCTCCATGGCTGGCTCACTCCCGCCCTGATCAGCGGCGAAGCGCTGGACGTGGAGTTCGCCTGCCGCCCCCCCGGCGCCGTCCCCGCCGCCGCCCTGGAGGAGATGATGGCCGGCAAGACCGGCGCCCTCCTCCAATTCTGCGCCGAAGCGGGGGCGATGATCGGCCTCGACGAGACCGACCCGGCCCACCCGCTGGCCGCCGGCCTCGGCCGCTTCGCCCGCCAGGGCGGCATCGCCTTCCAGCTCATTGACGACTGGCTCGGCCTCTTCGGCGATGAAGCCCGGCTCGGCAAGCCCGTCGGCGCCGACCTGCGCGAAGGCAAGCAGACCCTCCTCCTCGCCCTCGGCCTGGAACGGCTCCAGGGCCCAGATCGCGCCGAACTGCTGGCCATGGTTGGCCGCCCCGGCCTGCCGCCCGCCGCCGTCGAGCGCGCCCGCGCCCTCCTCCGCGGCTGCGGCGCCGAGGCCGAACTCCTCGCCCGCGCCCGCACCCTCGCCGCCCAGGCCGCCGCCGAACTCCAGCCCCTCGCCGCCACCCCCTATCGCGCCCTCCTCGCCGCCTGGCTCGACGCCCTCGTCCACCGCACCGCGTAACCCCCCGCCACCACCACCGTCACGGGCAAAGCCGGACGGGGACGGGGCCGGCGAGGCGGATCTCCGCCGGCGAGACCGCCGCCTCCCAGGCGAACAGCTCCACCCCCGCGGCCACGGCCTCCCGCAAAGTCGCCGCATAGGCGGGATCGATCTCCCAGGCGGGGCGGAAGCCGTGCCCGTCGCGCCGCTGGAGGACGTAGAACATGGCCCCGCGCTGCCCGCCGCGCACCACGTCCATCAGCTCCAGCAAATGCTTGCGCCCACGTTCGGTGACGGCGTCGGGGAAGGCAATCCAGCCGTCGGCGGCGAGCAGCGTCACATTCTTGACCTCGATGTAGCAGCGGCGCGCCCCGTCCTCCAGCAGCAGGTCGCTCCGGCTCCTCCGTGAACCATACGCCACTTCCCGGCGCGGCGCCGGCCAGCCGGCGAGGGCGGGGACGCGCCCCTCGCCGAGCGCCTCGGCGACCAGCACCGGCGGCCAGCCGGTGTTGACCCCGATCCAGTCGGTGCCGTCGTGAGTCATCTCCAGCGTAAAAGGCAGCTTCCGCCCCGGTTTGGCGGCGGGGCTCAGCGCGACGCGCCAGCCCGGTTCGCAGCAGCTCTTCATGCTGCCGGTGTTCGTGCAGTGCGCCGTCACCTCCCGGCCGTCGTCCAGCCGGACATCGGCGAGGAAACGGTTGTACCGCCGCCGCAGCGTCCCCAGGAGAAGCGGCTGCTCAAACCGCATCGGCCGCGCCCGCCGCCGCGATCCAGCCGCCGCGATCCAGCCGCCGCCGAGCACCCGGTCGCCGTCGTAGAACACCGCCCCCTGCCCAGGGGCGACGCCGGCAAGGGGTTTTTCCAGCGTCAGGACGGCGGACTGATCCGGGCCCGGCGTCACCACGGCCGGCACCGGCGTCATCTTGTAGCGGAGCTGGACGTGCGCCGGCAGGGGCGCCGCGGGCGGCGGCACCAGCCAGTTCACCGCCGTCACCCGCACCGTGCGGCATTCCGCCTCCGCGGCGCCGCCGACCACCACCCGGTTCGTCGCCGGCTCGACCCGCAGCACGTACCACGGCCCACCGCCGAGCCCAAGCCCCCGCCGCTGCCCGCAGGTGTAGCGGAAAAAGCCGTCATGCCGGCCGAGCACCCGGCCGTCGGCCGTGACGATCTCCCCAGGGCGCGCCAGCTCCGGATGCAGCTCAGCCACCAGTTGCGCATAGGCGCCGTTGGGCAGGAAGCACAAGTCCTGGCTTTCCGTGCTCGCCGGCCGCAGGATGCCGCGCGCCGCCGCCGCCGCCACCACCTCCGGCTTGCGCCGGTCGCCGAGCGGAAAAATGGCCCGCCGCAGCCGCTCCACCGGCACCCGCGCCAGGAAATAGGCCTGGTCCTTGTGCGGATCCAGCCCCCGGCGCAGGCAGACCTCCCCCGCCGCCGCCACCTCCAGCCGCGCATAATGGCCGGTGGCCAAAAACTCGCAGCCCTCCGCCAGCGCCGCCTCCAGCAGCGCCCCGAACTTGATCAAAGGATTGCATTCCATGCAGGGCGACGGCGTCCGCCCCGCGGCATAGGCCTCGGCAAAGGGCTGCACGATCGCCCGCCGGAACGGCGCCCGCAGATCCAGCGCCACGTGGCGGATGCCGAGCCGCGCCGCCACCGCCCGGGCGTCCGCCACCGCCTGGCCTTCGCCGCCGCCGGCCCCGCCTTCGCCGAACTTCCACAGCCGCATGGTGAAGCCGGTCACCCGCGCCCCCGCGTCCAGCAGCAGCGCCGCCGTCAGCGAGCTGTCGGCGCCGCCCGACATCGCCACCGCCACCGTGCGCCCCTTGAATCTGGCCAGTTCCGCGTCCGTCATGATGCGCGGCAATGTACCACGCCCGCCGGCCGCCGCCACCCTGATCGCGGAACCACATCGGGATGGGGCTGGCGTCCTCCCCCGCGCTTCGCGCTCGCTGGTCGTGCCCCCCGTCCCCAATCCCATCCCTGGCGGCCCCCCCCGCACTTCGCGCTCGCTGGTCGTGGCGCCCGTCCCCAATCCCTCCCCTGGCGTCCTCCCCCGCGCTTCGCGCTTCGCGCTCGCTGGTCGTGCCCCCCGTCCCCAATCCCTGAGAAGAACTTCGATCGGACTTCGTGTCCTTCGGGCGTTGACGCTTCGCTGCCGCCCTTGCCGGCCCGTGCCGCTCCGCGGCGTTCGTGGTGAATAATTCAGGTTAAACCTTCGGCAGGGAACCGTCGGGCCGGCGTCAATGCCGGGATGGATCGAAAAACCGGCAAACCCGGCGAAATTCCGGCAAACACCGCGCGCCCCGCCCGGAGGCTTGCTTTCCCCCGGGCGGCGGGTACAGTGGTTTCTGCTGGCCCGCCGCGGCGGGAACCGCCGCCCGTCCGATTCGGCCGGCATACCCGGAAAAACCGTTGAATAACAAGTTGGGGCACAGGATAATGATGACAAACGCAAACAAACAGGAGCACGCGATGGATGCACTGAGTTCCGTAGATCAAACCGACGAGATTATGGAAGACGATGCCCTTGACTCCCTTGATGAGGGCGATCTCAACGTGTCTAGCGATCAGAAGATTACGCTCGACAAAGCGGATCGTAGCCTTTCCGAACTACAGCGGTGGCATAAGTCGGGACGAATCATAATCGACCCTGAGTGGCAGCGGAACTATGTGTGGGACAAGATTCGTGCCGCGAAACTAATCGAATCATTTCTTCTCGATATCCCGGTTCCGGTCATCTACCTCGCCAAAACAGAAGAAGGGAAATACGAGGTGATTGATGGTCTGCAACGCTTGACATCAGTATTCAACTATTTTGACAATCAATATCAACTTTCTCGATTGGATATTTTGACAAACTTGAACGGAAAACGATTCAAAGAGCTTCCCGACAAATACCAGCACAAACTCGAGGATTGCGTTCTTCGATCTTTCGAGCTTTCCAGTGCCGCCAGTCCAGATATCCACTTCATCGTTTTTGAACGCCTCAATACCGGCGGTGTCAAACTCAATGACATGGAAATCAGGAATTGTCTTTATCGTGGTTCGCTCAATGACCTAATTAAGGAACTGGCGGCCAATGACAATTTCAGAAAGTGTTTGCGACAAAGCAACTGTGAGAAGCGGATGCAGGATCGCGCCCTTGTGCTCAGATTTCTGGCCTTCTACGAGAGAACACATCACAAATGTCAGGCTGGGTTAAAGAAATTCCTTAACGAGTTCTTGGACACTTACAAGAATGCCGGCCCAGATAAAATAGATGAGTATCGGAAGGTTTTCGAGAGGTCGATGAAAGCTTGTCTCACTGTCTTTGGCGAACATGGTTTTCGTTTGAAAGGTGAGATCACAAAACCGAACTCAAAGAGTTCTGGAGAATGGGCATTCCGCCCGAATGCGGCGATCTTTCAGGTTTTATCGACATCTTTTGCGAATCATGACTTAGGGCAAGTCACAAGGTCTGCCGATGCCGTTTATGAAGAGTACCTCGATCTTATTCACAAAGATCTGCTATGGGTTGATCGGGTAAGGCGAGCAACTGGTGAATCAACGCGATTGGGTTACACATTCGACACATGGTACAAACGTTTATCAGCAGTCCTCAACTCCAACGCTGTCCCGAATGACGGAAAGCGTATTTTTACACAGCAACTTAAACGTGAGATGTTTGAAGCGAATTCGACATGCGCACTTTGCGGACAGAAAATTCGTTTAATTGACGATGCTGCACTTGACCACACCGAGCAATACTGGCGCGGTGGACAGACGATTCCCGAGAATGCTCAGATTGTGCATCGTCTATGTAATCTTCAAAAAGGATAGAGAGGCCCCAACAAGAAAGTGGACACGTACGCAAGTAAGCCGCGCCGCTTCGCTCTGCGGCTCACTTGCGCCGGTCACTTTCGACGTTGTGCCGGAGAGGGAGAGATGAAGAGTCGACTTCTGACGGTCGGCCTGATAGCGGTGGTCGCGATAGCGTCGCGGACGGCCAATGCCGATGAGTGGCAGACCAAACTCCAGTCGGTGATCCGACAATTCGACACCAATGCCGTCGTCACCGTCGTGAATAATGCCTATGTCTATCGCTATCACACGCAGACGTTCAAAATCCACACGATCCATAAGACAGGAGCCATTTCCGAGACGGCCCATGACGCGGAAGGCCCGAACGTAGACGGCATATTCTTGGAGGCCACCCTCCAAGATGATCCGTATCAAGGAGCAGCGGAGATCCCTCAAGATCTGAGAAGGCCATACTGGACCACGTTCATCAACGCCTATCCGGTATCGGGCGGCAAGTACCTATGGCTCAGCCTGTCCTACGGCAGCCGCGCCGACAAAAAGCTAATGGAAGCGGTTAAGACCTGTTTCGGCCCGGTCCTGCCACCCGAGCCGGGAGCAATCAACCAGACGATTGAGAAGGCACAACCACCGGCTGGTGGCGACGGGAAGCCCGCGCCACAGCCGTAACGTTAGGCGGCATTGATGACTACGCCCTTGCCCTATGACCCAGGTGTGCTTCCACATCTGCCGGCGCCGAAGCCTGGTACTGACCTCATCATCCGCGTTGATGGCTTTCCCCCTATCAAGGATCGCTCGCGCTCCATCCGCAATAGAACCCACAAACTGCACGAGCGCTTCATTGCGCTACGTCGCGTCGCCATTGATGTAATGGCTGGTCGAGCTTGGACGCATCAACCCGTTAGCTTGGAGCTAAAGCTACATGCACCAGCCTTGGAAGAAGGTCTAGCGCTGCTGGACTACGAGGCGGGCATCATGGATACGCTGGATGGGAGTCACGGGACTCATTTCACATTCCTCCCCGTTGTCTACAACGATGATTGCCAGATCGCATTGTTGAAGGCTCGTTTTGAAAAAGCTGATCGGCCACACTATGAGATCAAACTTACGATTCTTGCCGGCCGGACGCATGCCGCCTAACAACGCGCTCCACTCGGACGCCCCTCGCCCTGCGGGCTCGGGGGTTCCTCATTCGCTTCGCTCACTCGGCGCCGGTGAGCGCGGGCGTTCGGCAAGAATATGAAGCAGCGCCTTCTCATTATTGTATCCATCTTAGCCCTGGTAGCCGCTTTGTTTTTGATCAGACCAATGTATGAGATTGGGGTATTTGTTTATTATAGCTTACGCCTCAGCAAAGCCGCTGAGTTCAAGATTTCCTCATTAACTTCAGAGCGAGTGCAAAAACTAATTGTGGATGCGGAGAGGTTAGCAGCACAATCCCACACTCAAGATGAACTGCTTTTTTCCAGTGATGGATCCGTTCCCAAGGAGTTTTCTGATCTTGCTCCCACATGGGTGAGTATTTTGCCAGACCAGGTGATGATTGAATTTATGGGAGGCTTCGATCATCGTGGTATCGTGATGCGCAAAGACACATCTGGGAGTTGGCTTGCTTTCCGGTATAATGAGGCTACTGAAAAGCCACTCAAATGAAACAGCCGAACAGGCCAGTCGACCTAATCCCTGTCCCTTCGGGACTTTCGGCACAGTTCCTGCTAATCCGCTTCGCGGGCAGGAACAGTGCCGAAAGCAAGCAGGGATAGGTCACTGGGAACGTTATGCGTCTCAGGGGAATGACTGAGTGATCGGATTTTTTCTAATTGTAACGCTGGTAGCTACCGCACTGATTCTTCCTGGGTGGTTTTGGGCAAAGAGACAACAATCCCAAACTCCATGGGTGCTCTTCTTGCCTGTTTCTGGCGTAGGGTTTTGGTTTGTTTTGGTTATGTTGCGTATCGGGCCGCAAAGCCTCTCAAACTTAATCGAAATTCCGATAGTGGCAATCATTGCGGTTGCAGTGGCCTATCTAAAAATATTTGCCATCGACAAGCAGCTAAAGAAATCTACGTATGGTGAAATAATTGCCTATGCAATAGTGGCTTCTGTTACTTTGGGATTAAGACTGTTCATGCCGCTCTTACCGGAGTGACAAATGAAACTGCGCCAAGAAAAGATGCATAACAACCGCTTCCAGCCGACGTCGGCGCTGTCGCGCCGCCGCGACTGAAGCGGGGCGTTAGGTGCTCTCATGAATAAGCCAACTACCACAAATTTTGTATTGCGCCCTGGTGTAACCAATCCATCGCTTTGGTATCCAGAACGCCCACCAAAAGCACAATGGGACAAAATCCGAAAGGTGGTATTGGAACGAGATAACCATACATGCATTTCATGTGGGCATCGCGCATTGAAATACATGAATGTCCACCACATCGAAGACAGTGGAGAAAACGTCCCGGAAAATCTCGTCTCTATGTGCGTCGCATGCCACGCAGTGTTGCATATCGGAAGAAATCTCGACCTTAAAGTTATTGAAATATGGGAGTCTCCCTTTTCACAGGTCGAAATAGTCCAAAAAACTAGGGCCGCCGTACAACAAGGCCTTGCTCTTGCAGATATAAACAAACAATTCAAGCTCAAAAAAGGGCCGCACTCTCCAGACTCCCTGCTTTACGCAAAAGAGTTAGTCCATGAAATGGGGCAGGAACCACGGGCTTATTTAGCTGAGCCGCTGTGCGCAGTTTTTGTAAATCTGAACCGGTGGCAAATTGAATAACGCACCTAACCCTGCGCTCGAGTTCGCTCCCTTCGGTCGCTGGGACGCGCCTACGGCGCGCCCCTCAGCTCCACGTTAGAGATGTGATGAAAAAGACTACAAAATGGACATTCCTAGTCGTTGGTGTATTGGCCGTTTTGGGATTGGTATTAATTATACCAATGCCGCATTTTCGTTATCCATTCACAGAAAGAGAGTCCGTAACGCGCATAAAGAGAATCTCCGAACTGAAACAAATCAAAATGGCATTCAAAATTTATCAGGAGGAAAATGAGAAGAGTCCTGATTCTTTGGCAAGTCTTGTTCAAGCAGGGATTTTGGAACCGGAATTCATTCAAGATTATATGGAAGTTACGACTCCCCAACGAGCAATATTTCTAAAGATGTCATTCCGAGCCGTAAAGATAGGTGAGCCCTGGGGAGGTCTTGGAGACAGTGCTGAAAATAATATCCCGGAAGGTCGGCTTATTTGGACTATCGGCGAAGAACCTAAAATCATAGAAGAAAGAGAATTCCAAAAATTATATAAATAAATCTCTAACAAGAGGATGGATGAGAACAGCTATTTCGCTCAGCTCAAAAGCTGTCCATCATCCTAAACGTTAGGCGTTTTTTTAGAAGGAGAAACAATGCAATCCAATCCAATCATTCTTATTGCTGTTGTTTGTGGCTTTTTTCTGCTTTTGTTAGGGATGATTGTTTTTGTAGTTCTCTTCATACGGAAAGAATCGGCAGAAAAAGCCAAAATCGCCCAGTCGTTGGGACTGACCCCAGCGGCAGATACGCAGCAATTATTACAAAAAGTCGCATCCGTTAATGGTATCACCAGCTCTGGGTTATATCGCCTTGAGCAAGTTTTTCACCGGCATCATGATTCTGGTGAAGATGTGTATTTATTTAGTTTGCACCGCAGTTACTTTAACGAACAAGGCGTTAATCGCGGAAAGCGTCCAACAGGTTCGCACAAGATGACACTTGAAGCAAGCGTTCTTGCCTTCATATCTTCATCTTGGAAGTTGCCTCGCTTTGTTGCGTTGCCTCGGCTTGGCGGGGATGGCAAATTGGCTGACATTGGCAATAGCCTGTCAGAAGCGGCGGCAGAAATCAAACAGGAAGTTGTCAAATTCCCGCACATCCCCAACTTGGATGAACAATACTTAATTGCCACACCTGAAACGCCCGCTTCGCAGGTAAATCCGCCCGAAAGATTTTTGCGTGTGTTGACTGCCCATCCTAATTTACGTTTGCATGCTGGCGGCGATACAATAACTCTTTCCTATGCAAATAGTAATTCCCAAATTCCAGATGAAGAAAAGATGAAGCACTTGTATAAAATTGGAATGCAACTGGCGCAGGAATTGAAATGAGACAATTCTCAATATATGCGGCGGGAGTTGTGCCAGTTTGTAGTGGAAACATTCTTTTAGGGGCGAGTCATGTGCAACCCGAAAACGCCTAACAAAGCGTGCAGCGGACGGGTGGTACGGTTCCGCCAAAAAGGCATTATCATGACGATGGAAGTTGTCCGTTTCGTTGGCTGGTTCTCACCACCCGCCGCTAACGCAAGCCGTTCGGTGTAATGACGATGAAGACAATCACATCAATCATCCTCATGATCTTGGTAGCAGTTATCGCCTTGGCGTCCGACAAGCCCCTGGTACCCGACGGTATCAATCAGATTCTAGGCAGGATCCAGCCGAACATGAGCGAATCGCAGGTCGAGACCCTTATGAAGAAGTACTATCCCGACGTGAAGAGAACACTCGGGACTTGGTCAGGACAGACGGGATACGTTGATTTCAAGGTCTCGCCCGCTTACACGATTTCAATAGCCGAGTACAATGACCCCAAGGACTTCAACCTTCGATTCGTTCACGCCGACATGATCATCTACGTCTTTGAGTGGCAGACCAAGACCAGACTCAATCTCTCGTTCTTCAAATGGGATGATGGCGAGAACAAAGACAAGAAGAACACCGAACCAGCGGGTGGAGCGTCCGGCGCACTCGCGGCGGGCGCGCCGTCCGCTCACCCGTAACGTTAGGCGCGCAAGGGGAGTTCATCGAAGGAGTTCGTGCGCCTCCACCAATCAACGCTTCGCAAGGTAGACACGCTTGCAAATGTCTTTGAACGCACAAGCAGCAGAAAGCTCAAGACAAACTCGTCGTGGGCCGAGCAATATGGATTCACCCCTTCCGTTTTGGCTGAGTGGGCTAAAGAGCACTGGATTGTCAGCCTTGTTGTGGTCGCAGGAAGCGTGCTTACGGTTGTTCTCAGGGCGTTTGACTTGTGGCATCTCATTGCCCCAGCACCCCCCTAACAATTCATTCAAGCCGAAGCCGCTTCGCGGCTCGGCTTAATTCAGGCGTTCGATCACGGAGATAATACATGACAAATGACATGAATTCTGGTCTTGGGCTGGAAAAAGCGCCCGTGTCCTGTCACCGTGCGTGCCCGCCCCGCCCGGAGGCTTGCTTTCCCCGGGCGGCGGGTACAGTGGTTTCTGCTGGCCCCCGCGGCGGAAACCGCCGCCCCGTCCGATTCGGCCGGCAAACCCGGAAAAACCGTTGAATGACAAGTTGGGCCAAACGGAAAAGGAGAACCACAATGCCAACAATCTCGATGTTTTATGGCATTTTGATACAGATGTATTTTTACGACAACAAGAAGCACTAATGTCCCCACCTGCAGGCTGAATGCGGCGAGCACCAGGTGACGGTTGGCATCGAGGATGGCGCCATATTGGCTGGAAGTCTGCCCACTGCCAATACCAAAGCGATTCCGTTGGATGATTACCGAATTGACATTCTGACCAGCAGTGGCATTTCGGGTGTCTTTGATGTCAAGCCATACCTGATAAGGTTCGGCATTCAAAGAACTTGCGAACCAAGCTTATTTTCGTCTGGTGCGGCCTGCGCACCACGGAATTATGTGGCCGAATGAACAAGATTTTAGTTCGGATACCATTATCTGGGACATCACGAAGTCCCAACCATCGGCTTCAGCGGACGGCGTTCCGCCGCCCTTGGCGGCCCGTGCCGCTCCGCGGCGCTCGTGGTGAATAATCAGGCGAGGAAGCATTTTCACCGCTTTCCCCTCCCGCCCTTGCCAAGGGTTGGCCGGCGGCTATCTTACCGCCCCGGAAAGCACTGGATCCCAGCGGCGCCCCCCCCGGAAAAGCCATGTCCCACGAAACCCTTTACCTCGGATTGGACATCGGCGGCACCAAATCCGCCGCCATCGTTGGAACCGCCACGGGCACGATCCGGGAACGGGCCGAATGGCCCTCCCTTGCCCACCAAGGGCTGGAACCGATGCTGGCCACCATCCTCGAAACCGCCGCGGAAATGGCCGCCAAGCATCCGGGGCTGGCGGCGGTCGGCGTCTCGATTGGTGGTCCGCTGGACGCCAAGGACGGCGTCATCCAATCCCCGCCGAACCTGCCTGGCTGGGACAATGTCCCCCTGAAAAGCATCCTGGCGGAAAGGCTCTCCCTGCCGGTGCAGGTCGGGCATGACGCCGCCGCCTGCGCCCTGGCCGAATGCTGCTGGGGTGCCGCCCAGGGGCTCAACCGCGTCGCCTATCTCACCTGTGGCACCGGCTTCGGCATCGGGCTCGTCTTCGACGGCAAGATCTACTGCGGCGCCCATGGCCACAACTGCGAAATCGGCCATGCGCGCTATGCGGAGGACGGCCCGGTGGCCTTTGGGAAGGCCGGCAGCTTCGAGGCCTACTGCGCCGGTTCGGCCCTGGGGCGCATCGCCGCCTGGAAGTTCCCCAACCTCTGGCCAAAGGCGCCGCCCTCCGAGGAAATCAGCAAGCTGGCCAAGGGCGGCCACCCGGAAGCCAGGCAAGTGGTCGCGATTAATGCCCGGGCCGTCGGGCGGGCCTGCGCCCTGATCGCCGACATGCTGTTCCCGGACATCATCATCCTGGGCAGCCTGGCGAACCATCTGGGAAAACTGTGGCTCGACCAGGTGCAGGACGCCTTCGCCGCCGAGGCCCTCCCCGCTGCCCACCAGGCCTGCCGGATCGCCCCGTCGGCGCTGGGCAAGCGGTTGCAGGACTTTTCGGCCCTCGCCGTGGCCTGCCGCGGCGGCCAGTAGCCGCCCCCCCCCAGCCACCAACAAAAAAAGGCCGGCACAAGGCCGGCCTGGAAACGGGTGCGCTCCGCGTCGCCTGGCTCAGAACGAGTAGGAGAGCTTCACGCCGAAGACCGTCTGGTCGGAACTGGCGTCGGCGTTGGCCGCCGCCGAGTCACGCAAGGCACGGCTGAGGAAGTTGGAGTGCTTCACATAGGGGGTGATGGTGAAGCCGCCCCCCACCGACCAAGGCAACGCGACGGAGAGGCCGGCGTCGGCAAACCCCTCCTGGCAGACGCCGAGGTTGCCTTCGTTGCAGGCCTGGTCGGCCCAGGCGACATGGCCGCCGAGCACCAGGGCCAGGACGTCCGCCGCCGCCTCGCCTTCACCCTTGGAGATCAAGGTGAAGCTGTGGGAGCCGGCAAGATCCACATAGGTGCCGTGGAACTCATCAACGTCATGGTAGACGGTCAGGGTCGGGCCCAGCGGCAGGTCGGGCAAGCCGATGCCGGCAAAGAGTTCGGCGGTGTCGTCGAGCGTGGTGCCGTCGAAGGTGTACCAGATGACGCCGCCGGTCACGGCGATGGTGGTGGGCAGCGCCGCGTAGGCCTCCTTGCTGAAGGAATGGCTGTAGGCGAGATTGTAGTCAATCTCTGCAAAGCGCCCTTCCCGGTTGTTGTAGCGGCCGTCTCCCCAGTCGGTGCTGTCAAGGCTGCCCCAGGCCGAAAGGCTCAACCCTTCCCAGCCGACGGTGATGGCCGGCTGGAAGACCGGGTCGGCGTTGAGGCAGAGGCCACGCCAGACGTAGCGGCTGGCGAACTCCGCATCCAGGGTGACGCTGGGCGCCGCGAAGGGCGCCGGGCTCTCCAGGGCGGGAGCCGCCGCCTCCTGGGCATGGGTGGCGGCGGCGAGGAGGCCGCCGACGGCGACGCCGGCCCGGGCGGCGCGGATCATGGAACGATGCAAGGTGCGGGACATGGGAGTGGTTCCTTGGGTTGGTTGGCTTGAAGTGGAGCGGAATTGAATGGGCGGCGGGCGGCGGGGACCGCCGCCCGCCCGGCCGGGCCTGGCTCAGCCGATGGCGGCCTTGCCGCGTTCGCCCGTGCGGATCCGGATGCACTCCGGCAGGTCGAGGACGAAGATTTTCCCGTCCCCGATGTTACCGGTGTGCGCCCCCTTGATGACCGCCTCAATGGTGGACTCCACGAACTCGTCGTTGACGGCGATCTGGAGTTCGACCTTCTTGAGGAGGTTCACCTCGGTCACGGCGCCGCGGTAGTTCTCGCGATACCCCATCTGCTGGCCGCAGCCGATCACGTTGAGGGCGGTCATCTTGCAGATCTGGTGCTCGAACAAGGTCTGCTTGACGTCGGTCAGCTTCTCGGGCTGAATCACTGCGATGATCATTTTCATGGCTGGTGTCCTTTCATGTCCTCACTTCGTCAGGAAGCCCTGGAAGTCGGGGTAGGCTTCGTTGCCGTGCTCGCCGATGTCCAGCCCCGCAAGTTCCTCCTGGCGGCTCACGCGGATGCCGATGGTCGCCTTGATCGCCAGCCAGAACAGGGTGGAGATGCCGAGGGTGAAGCCGCCCACGAGCGCCACGCCCTTGAGCTGCTGCAGGAACTGGGCGCCCGCGCCCAGCCCGGTGGCGGCGCCGGCCACGGCGGCGGCAATCCCGTCGTCGTAGAACAGCCCCAAGGCCAGGGTGCCCCAGATGCCGTTGACCAGGTGCACGGAGAGCGCGCCGACCGGGTCATCAATCTTCAGCCGGTCAAAGAACAGGACGGCCAGCACCACCAGCACGCCGGCAATGGCGCCGATCAGGAGGCTGGCGGGGATGGAGACGAACGCGCAGGGCGCGGTCACCGCCACCAGGCCGGCCAGCAGCCCGTTGAGGATCATGGAGAGGTCGGGCTTCTTGACGAGGAGCCAGGCGGTCGCCATGGCGGTGAGGCTGCCGGCGACGGCGGCCATGTTGGTGCTGACCAGCACGTGGGCGATGGCGCTGCCGTCCCCCACCCCCATGGTCGAACCGGGGTTGAACCCGAACCAGCCGAGCCAGAGCACCAGGGCCCCAAGGGCGGCCGAGGTCATGTTGTGGCCGAGGATGGGGTTGACGCTGCCGTCCGCCTTGTACTTGCCCAGGCGCGGACCGAGGATCAGCGCCCCGGTCAGCGCCGCCCAGCCGCCCACCGAATGCACGGCCGTCGAGCCGGCAAAGTCACGGAAGTTGCCGAAGAAGGCGCCGAGGCCTGACTCGGCCGGGCTCATCCCCAGGATGCCGCCACCCCAGATCCAGTGGCCGGCGACCGGGTAGACGAAGGCCACCAGCAGGAAGCTGAAGAGGAGGAAGGAGACGAACTTGATCCGCTCCGCCACCGCGCCGGAGACGATCGTCGCGGCCGTGCCAGCAAAGACGAGCTGGAAGAAGAACTTCGCCCACAGCGGGACGCCGCTCCAACTGAGCGCCGAATAGACGCCCCGGTAGGCGGCGCCCGTGGCCGGCGAGCTGTCGGCGCCGGTGACGAAGAACAGCCCCTTGAGCCCCAGCCACGGCGTGCCGTCACCGAACATCAGCCCCCAGCCAATCAGGTAGAAGGAGATGGTGGCGATGGCAAAGACGATGAAGTTCTTGGCCAGGATGTTCACACAGTTCTTGGCCCGCGCCAGGCCGGTCTCGACCAGGGCAAACCCCATGTTCATGGCGAAGACCAGCATGGCGGCGCCCAGCACCCAGAGGGTGTCGAGCCCCACCCGCAAGTCCCCCGCCAACGCCTTCAGCCCGGCGGCGGCGTCGGCCGCCCCGGCCGCGGTTGCCGCCACCGGCGCCACTGCCTCCTGGGCATGCGCCCCGGCGACGGCCAGCAGCAGGAATGCCCCTGCCGCCACGCTCCCTGTCACTCGTTTCCGTTTCATTGCCTTGCACCTTTCTGGTTGGATTTTTCAGCATCCAGCGGGCGCACCTTGGCGGATCGCTGTCGCCCAGCCTGTAGACGCAACCATGCCAGCCTTGGCAGAAAATCCACTTCACCTTGATCCCAAAACTGTTGCCGCCAACGCCACCCTTTTTGTTTGAAACATTTACGTCGCTTTGGCGATTGGCGCAAACATTTTTGTATGACAGTGGCGGGGCGCCGCCGTTTCCTTTTCCGGGAAACCGGATTAGGTTACGCCTCTTCACCCCCATCCCACGGGCGGCAGCCGGGCCAAGCGGAGCCGCGCAACGAGGAGGACGACGACCATGAAACGGATGCGAATCCTGGCGGCCATGCTGGGTCTGGCCGTGGCCGGCACCGGCTGCGTGACGCTGGAGACGCCAGCGGAACGGGAGGATCGGGAGCAGCAGCTCACCCGCCTGCAGTACAACGTCCAGGCCCTGCTCAACGAGCGCGCCCAGGTGGCCGCCCTGCTGACCGAGGCCCGGGAGGATAATAGCCGGCTGGACGCGGAACTCGGGCAGCTCGCCCGCCGCCTGGACCTGGTGGAGCGGCAGTACGCCACCGCCGATGCCAACTACAAGCGCCAGCTCACCGATCTCCAAGGGCTGCTGGCCAAGGAATCGCAGGCCCGGGCGACGGCGATCAAGGAAATGGGCTCCAGCGTCTCCAAGACCATGGCCGACATGCTCAAGGAGCAGGAGAAGCGGATCGTCCAATCCCTGATCAAGTCAACCTCCGCCGCCGCCCAGGGCGACTACATCGTCAAGCGGGGCGACAACCTGACGCTGATCGCCCAGGCGTTCAACGTCTCGATCCAAAGTCTGATGCGGGCCAACGGCCTGACCTCCTCCAACCTGCGGGAAGGGCAACGGCTGACCATCCCCAAGCAATGAGGGTTCTGCCACCATGGATGCACAAAGCTTGAAACCGGAAATCCTGGCGCTGCTGCAACGCAACGCCCGCATGGGGCTGGCGGAGATCGCGGACCGCCTGCAAACCACCCCGGAAACCGTGCGGGAATTGATCGCCGAGCTGGAACAGGAGCGGGTCATCCTCGGGTACGCCACTTTGGTGGACGAGACCAAGACCGGCGCCCCCGGCAGTGTCCGAGCTATCATCGAGGTGGAGGTCCAGCCGGAGCGCGACTGCGGCTTTGACCGCGTGGCGCGCCAGATCGGCAAGTACCCCGAGGTGCAAACCGTCTACCTCGTCTCGGGAAGGTACGACCTCCGCCTCGAAGTCGTGGGGGACTCGTTGCAGGACGTGGCGTTCTTCGTGGCCAGCAAACTCTCGTCCCTCGAGGGCGTGAAGGCCACCGCCACCTATTTCCTGCTGAAGAAGTTCAAGCAGGCGGGTTTCATGATGGAAGAGGAAGAGAAGCATGAGCGGCTCAAAGTCGTGCCGTGATTGGATTGCCCGGCAGATCGTTGACCTGCCGCGCAGCGGCATCCGGGATTTTTTCGAGTTGGTCAACACCATGGACGACGTCATCTCGCTGGGCATCGGCGAGCCGGACTTCGTCTCGCCCTGGAACATCCGCGAGGCGGCGATCTACGCCTTGCACCAAGGCTTCACCTGCTACACCTCGAACCTCGGCATGCCCGCCATGCGCAAGGCCGCCTGCCGCTACGTCGCGGCGGAGTTCGGCGCCGAGTATGACTGGGAACGGGAGTGCATCGTCACCGTCGGCGTGAGCGAGGCGCTGGACCTGATCCTGCGCGCCGTGCTCAACCCCGGCGACGAGGTCATCTACCCGGAGCCGAGCTACGTCTCCTATCCGGCCTCCGTGCGGATGTGCTTCGGCGTGCCCCGGCCGGTGCCGACCACCGAGGCGGACAAGTTCGCCCTCGACCCGGCGCGCATCGCGGCGGCCATCACCCCCAAGTCCAAGGTGCTGCTGCTCAATTTCCCCAACAACCCCACCGGCGCCAACCTGACCCTCGACCAGAAGCGGGCCATTGCCGAGATCGCGGTGCGGCATGACCTGCTCGTGCTCACCGACGAGATCTACTCGGAGCTGACCTACGGCGAACGCACCCCCACCATCGCCTCGCTGCCCGGGATGCGCGAACGCACGGTGTTCCTCCACGGCGTCAGCAAGGCGTTCGCCATGACCGGCTTCCGCGTCGGCTTCGCCTGCGGGCCGCACGAGTTGATCGAGGCGATGATGAAGATCCACCAGTACTCGATCATGTGCGTGTCGAGCCTGGCGCAGTCGGCGGCCATCGAGGCGCTCCAGCACGGCAAGCCCGAGATGCTGAAGATGCGCGAGGAATACCGGCAGCGCCGCAACGTCATCGTCAAGCGCCTCAACGAGATGGGGCTGCCCACGGTCATGCCCGAGGGCGCCTTCTACGCCTTCCCGCGGATCGCCGGCACCGGCCTCACTTCCCAGGAGTTCGCCACCCGGCTGCTCCAGGAGAAGCGCGTCGCCGTGGTGCCCGGCACCGCCTTCGGCCCTTCCGGCGAAGGCTATGTCCGCTGCGCCTACGCCACCGCAATGCCGGAGATCGAGGAGGCCATGCGCCGGCTGCGGGAGTTCGTGGAGCCGCTGAAGCGCTGACCCGCCCCACCCCCACCCTCGACCCCGACCGGCACGGCCGCGCCATGATCCATTCCCTGTTCCAAACCTGGCAAGTCCTGGATCCGTGGTTCGGGCGGCCACCGCGCCCGATCGAGCTGGACCTTGGCTGCGGCTGGGGCCGCTTCGCCCTCGACCTGGCGGCGCGCCACCCGGAGCGGCTGGTGCTCGCCAGCGACCTGCTCCTGGCCCGCCTCCGGGCCATCCAGGGACGGGTGGCGAAGCGGGGGCTGGCCAACCTGGAGCTGCTCTACGTCAACAGCCTCCAGGTCACCGGCTGGCTGCTGCCCGACGGCTGCGTCACCCGCGTCCACCTGCTCTGCCCCGACCCCTGGCCCAAGGCGCGCCACCGCGCCCGGCGGATCATGACCGCCGACTTCGTCAGCCGCGTCGCCCGCATCCTCAAGCCCGGCGGCGTCCTCCATCTCGCCACCGACCATCCGCCCTATGCGGCCACGCTGCGGGAGGTGGTCGAGTGCCTGCCCCTGTTCACGCCGGATCCCGCGGGCATCGCCGACATCGCCGACCTCGAGACCGGCTTCGAACGGCTCTGGCAAGGCCAAGGCAAGACCGTGCCCCACCTGGCCTACCGCAAGACGGCGGACGGCTGAGCCACTGCCCGCCCCAGCCGATCCTGGCCGCCGCCCGCATCCTCCACACTCCAAACCCTTCCCCGGGAATCCCATGCTCTTCCTCTACAACATCCTGCTGCCGTTGGTCTTCCTGGTCTATCTGCCGGCCTTCGCATGGCGCCAGCTCCGGCGCGGCAACTTCCTGCCCCGCTGCGGCGAACGCTTCGGCTTCTACGGCAACGCCAAGCTGGCGGCGCTCAAGCGGCTGAAGGCGCCGGTCTGGATCCACGCCGTGAGCGTCGGCGAGGCGGTGGCGGCGCTTAGCTTCATCCGCCACTGGCAGGCGCTCCACCCCGAGACCGACTTCGTCCTCTCGACCACCACCACCACCGGCCAGGCCACGGCCCAGGCGCGGCTGCCGGCGCGGGCCGAACTGATCTACTGCCCCTTCGACCTGCCCTTCGCGGTCAACCGCGCCCTGCGCGCCATCCGCCCCTCGATGCTGGCCATCTTCGAAGTCGAGATCTGGCCCAACCTGATCACCCGCGCCGCCCGCTACGGCGCCAAGGTCGTGCTCGCCAACGGCCGCGTCTCCGACCGCTCGGCCAAGGGCTACGCCCGCCACCGCTGGTTCTTCGCCCCCATCTTCCGCCGCTTCGCCCTCTTCTGCATGCAAAGCGACGAGGACGCCGCCCGCATCCGCGCGGTCGTGGGCGACGCCGTGCCCATCCGAAGCTGCAACACCATGAAGTTCGACCAGATCCCGGACGCCGATGCCCAGGACAAGGCGGCCGTGCTCGCCGACGTCTTCGGCCCCGGCCCACGCCTGACCTTGACCGCCGGCTCCACCCACGCCGGCGAGGAGGAGCTGGTCGCCACCGTCTTCAAGCGGCTGCGCGAAACCTACCGCACCCTGCGGCTGGTGCTGGTGCCGCGCCATGTGGAGCGCACGGCCGAAGTCGAGGCGGTGCTGCGCAAGCTCGGGCTCACTTGGCGCCTGCTGAAGCCGGGCGCCAGCGGCCAGGTCTACGAGGAGCCAGTCGAGGTGCTCCTGGTCAACACCACCGGCGAGCTGATGGCCTTCTACGCCGCCGCCGACGTCGCCTATGTCGGCAAAAGCCTGGCCGGCAACCACGGCGGCCACAACATCATCGAGCCCGCCATCTTCGGCAAGCCGATCCTCCACGGGGCGCACATGGAGAACTTCCGCCTGGTCACGGCCATCTTCCGCAAGGCCGCCGCCGCCGCCGAGGTGCCCGACGACGCCACCCTGGAGCCGGCCCTCAAGCTGCTCCTGGACAAGCCCGCCCTCCGCCAGGAGCTGGGGCGCAAGGCGCGCCAGGTCGTCGAAGCCAACCGTGGCGCCATCGCCCGCACCATCGCCGCCCTCCGCGAACTCCGCGGCCAAGGCTGACCCCTCCCCATGGCCTCAACCCTCTTCTGGAATCTCCTCGCGATCCTGCTGCTGATGGCCCCCGGCGTCTGGCTGCGGCGCACCGGCGTGGTCACCGACGAGGCCGCGGCGCGCATGGCGCGCTTCGTCTTCACCGCCGCCTACCCCTGCCTCATCTTCGCCGCCATCAGCGAGCGCTACACGGCGCCAGCGCTGCTCCGCGCCTGGGCGTTGCCGGTGGGGGTGTTCGGCATCGTCGTCGTCGGCTGGCTGGCCGGACTGGCCGTCGCCCGCCTCCTGCGCTTCGCCACGCCGGCGCAAAAACACGCCTTCATCTTCCAATGCGGCTTCAACAACTACTCCTTCCTCGCCCTGCCGCTGGTGGAGGCGCTCTGGGGCGCGGAGGCGGGCGCCATGCTCCTGCTCTCGACCGTCGGCGCCGAACTGGGCGTCTGGACGCTCGGCGTCACCACCCTCGGCGGCCACGGCTTCCACTGGCGCCAGTTGCTGACCCTCGCCCGCCGCCCACCCTTGCTCGCCCTCGCCGCCGCCGGCGCCTGGCTCGCCGTGCGCGACCTCCTGGGACTGCCCCCCGTCCTGGAGACGCTGCACAGCGGCACCGCCGGCACCGCCATCTTCCGCGCCGTGAAACTGCTCGGCGGCGCCACCATCCCCCTCTCCATGACCGTGGCCGGCTGCAGCCTCGCCGTCCTGCCGCCGCGCGAACTCCGCAACCGCCTCGTCTGGCTCGCCAGCGCCCTGCGGCTGCTGGCCATTCCCGCCCTGGTGCTGCTCGGGTTGCGCCTCCTGCCAATCCCCGCCGACCAGCTCCGCGTCCTCAGCGTCGTCGCCGTCATGCCCGCCGCCGTCGCCAGCATCAGCCTCTGCAAAGTCTATGGCGGCGACGAACACCTCACCGCCGGCACCGTCCTCCTCACCCATCTCGCCGCCGCCGCCACCGTCCCCATCCTCCTCGCCCTCGCCTTGGGCTGATCCCCCGCTTGCCGCTTGCCGCTTACGGTTCACAAAAAAAACTCCGTTGCGCCCGCCGCCGCCGCCGCTATATTGTCGCCCATGAACGCCCCAGCCCTTCCCATCCAGCTCTACGACACCACCCTGCGCGACGGCTCGCAAGGGGAAGGGATCTCCTTCTCCAAGACGGACAAGGTGCGGATCGCGGAACGGCTGGACGGCTTCGGCGTCAGCTACGTCGAGGGCGGCTGGCCCGGCTCCAACCCCAAGGACGTCGCCTTTTTCGAGGAGATGCGCCGCCGGCCGCTCAAGCACGCGAAGCTGGCCGCCTTCGGCAGCACCCGCCGCGCCGGCAACACCCCCGAGGGCGACCCCAACCTGCGCGCCCTGCTGGAGGCGGAAACCCCCGCCGTCACCATCTTCGGCAAGGGCTGGCTCCTGCACGTCCACGAGGTGCTGCGGATCACGCCCGACGACAACCTGGCGCTGATCCAGGACTCCTGCCATTTCCTCAAGGGCCACGGGCGCGAGGTGATCTTCGACGCCGAGCATTTCTTCGATGGCTTCACCGACGCCCCCGACTATGCCCTGGCCGTGCTCAAGGCGGCCGTGGCCGGCGGCGCCACCACCGTCGTCCTCTGCGACACCAACGGCGGCCTGCTGCCGTCCCGGATCGCCGACATCACCCGCCAGGCCCGGGCCGCCCTGCCGACGGCCGTGGCGCTGGGCATCCACTGCCACAACGACAGCGACTGCGCCGTGGCCAACAGCCTGGTGGCGGTCGAGGCCGGCGCCAGCCACGTCCAGGGCACGGTCAACGGCATCGGCGAACGCTGCGGCAACGCCAACCTCTGCTCGATCATCCCCGGACTGGAATTGAAGCTGGACCGGCGCTGCCTGCCGCCGGGCCGCCTCCGCCACCTCCGCGAACTGAGCCAGTTCGTCTACGACCTGGCCAACATGCGGGGCAGCTCCTGGCAGCCCTACGTGGGCGCCAGCGCCTTTGCCCACAAGGGCGGGATGCATGTCAACGCCGTGGCGAAGAACCCGCGCACCTTCGAGCACATCGAGCCGGAGCTGGTGGGCAACGAGCGGCGCGTCCTGGTCTCCGACCTGGCCGGGGCGAGCAACGTCCTGCTCAAGGCCGCCGAGCAGCACCTGCACCTGGCACCCAACAGCCCGGAACTCAAGACGATCCTGGCGGAGGTCAAACGGCTCGAAGCCATCGGCTACGAGTACGAGTCCGCCGACGCCTCCTTCAAGCTCCTGATGCAGAAGGCGTTGGCCGGCGAGGCGCACCGCAAGCCGTTCTTCGACCTGGAAGGGTTCCGCGTCATCGTCGAGAAGCGCGGCCCCGAAGAGCCAACCCTCTCCGAGGCGACCCTCAAGGTCGCCGTCGCCGGCCAGACCGAAATCGCCGCGGCGGAAGGCGACGGCCCCGTCAACGCCCTCGACCGCGCCCTGCGCAAGGTCCTAACCCATTTCTACCCCGAGATCGCCGACGTCCATCTGCGCGACTTCAAGGTCCGCATCCTCGACGGCGAGGACGGCACCGCGGCCAAGACCCGGGTGCTCATCGAATCGGGCAACGGCCAGGAGTTCTGGGGTACGGTCGGGGTCAGCGAGAACATCATCGAGGCAAGCTGGCAGGCGCTGGTGGACTCGATGGAGTACGCCCTCTACAACCGGTGCCAGGCCGCCAACGGCGAAGCCGGCGCCTGAACCCCCTCCCCAGCCCACCGGGCGGCCGGCGGCGGCCAGCGGCGGAGCGGTTTGCGTTTTTTTGATAACGCATTATCGTTTGGGCCGTCACCGCCACTGCGGAACCGCTGACCACCCCCAAAAAACGACCGGAAAGAGGAACCCCCGACACCATGACCACCATGACCCGCCGAAGCCGTCGCCGGCTGCTGAGCGCCGCCCTGCTGGCCACCACCCTCGGTGCCGCCGCCACCGCCAACGCCAAGGCCGCCGCCGCGGTGGGCTCGGCCGAGTGCGCGCCGCCGCCGGAAAAACCCCAAACCCTGCTCCGCCTCCAACAGGCGCCCGAGTTCCACGCTGAGCTGGATGTGGTGAACAAGTATGTCTCCCGCGGCCTGGTCGCGGTGGACGACCCCGTGCTCCAGCCGTGCGTCGGCATGGCCTGGGGCGGCTTCGACCTCTGCCTCTGGGGCAACCTGGACACCACCGACTACGGCGCCGGCCGCTACAACAACCGCGAGTGGCGCTTCTCCGAAACCGATGTCTGCCTCACCTACTCCCACACCTTCAGCAAGGATGTCCACGAGTCCCTGCCCACCAGCCTCGAACTCGGCGGTGGCGCCCGCTACGAGAACTATGACGGCACGCAATGCGACGACACCGTCAAGCTCCTGGCCTGGGCGACGCTGCCCGACCTGCCCGTCACCCCCACCCTGGCCGCGGAATGGGATGCCGACGAGACCCACGGGCTCTATCTGAACTTCAGCGTCGAACACAGCATCCCCCTCATCAAAGGTGCCGACGGCAAGGCCGACCCGCTCTGCCTCGTCCTCGGCGCCGGCATCGGCTGGGGCGACGACAACCAGAACGAGGCCGACTTCGGCGTCTCCAGCCAGCGCTTCTCCGACGCCGGCGTCGCCGCCAAGCTTGTCTGGGCCCTCACCGAGCATGTCCAGGTCGCGCCGTTCGTGCGCTACACGGATTTTGTCAGCAATCCATTGCGCCAGGCCGCCGCCGACGCCAACGACAACGGCAGCTCCGAGCAGTTCGTCTACGGCCTCAACCTCAGCTTCGCCCTCTGACCGGCCTCAGGCCTTGGGGGGGACGGGCCGCTTCGGCCATGCCTGCGTCCGTGCCCCCCGAACCCGCCGTCCCCGGGCGGAACGGGGGATCGCCTTTTTGGGTGGGGATTTGTGCGGATTTGGGGGGAAGATTCTCCGCGCCCGGCGCCGGCTGGCGGGCCCGCGGATGGGCTTCGGCATAGGCTTGGATCAGCCGCTCCGTGCTGACATGGGTGTAGATCTGGGTGGTGGAGAGGCTGGCGTGCCCCAGCAGCTCCTGGACGCTGCGCAGGTCGGCGCCGGCGTCCAGCAAGTGGGTCGCAAAGGAATGGCGCAGCTTGTGCGGCGTGCAGTCGGGGGGCAGCCCCGCTTCGCGCAGGTAGTTCTTGAACGCCCGCTGGACGGAGCGGGCGGTGAGCCGGCCGCCATCCCGCAAGTTGACGAACAGCGGTTGCGGACTCCGCACCACCGCCGCCAGGCCGCCGCCCGCCGGCCGCAGCTCCAGGTATTGCCGCACCGCCACGCGCGCCGGGCCGCCAAGGTAGCAAAGCCGCTCCTTGCGACCCTTGCCGGTGACGCGGAAGACGCCGGCGGCGAGGTCGAGGCCGCCGAGGTTGAGCCCCACCGCCTCGCTGATGCGCAGGCCAGCGCTGTAAAGGATTTCGAGGAGGGCGGTGTCGCGCCGGGCCGCGAACTCCGCATCCGCCTTCGCGCCTGCGGAGTCCGCACGGACGGCGGCGCGCCGCCAGAACGCCGCCGGCGCGGCCAGCAGGCGGCTGGCCTGGTCGCGGGTGAGCACCTGTGGGAGCTTGCGCTGGCGCGGGAGCCGGGCCTGTTCGGCGGCGGGGTTGCGGGCCAGGACGCCGGCCTCCAGCAGGAAGCGGCAGAAGCTGCGCAGGGCGGAGAGCTTGCGCAGGAGAGAGTTGCGGGCAAGTTTCCCGGTCTGGAGGCGGACCAGCAGCCGGCTCACCGCCGCGCGGGTGAGCGTGCCCCAGGGCAGGGGCTGGCCGGCGGGGAGGCGATCCCATTCCAGCAGATGCACGCATTGCACCAGATCGTGCCGGTAGGCGGCAAGGGTGTGCGGCGAGGCGTTGCGCACGCCGGCCAAGTGGCGGAGGAAGGCCTGGAACGGCGGATCCTGCGCCAGCCGCTCCCCGGCGGCCGGCGGTCCACCTGGCGGGTTCAGGGGGCGACTGCCACGCCCGCCCTTCACGGCGCGGCCGCCGCCGCCCCTTGCCGGGTGGCGTTGCGGATGACCACCGGCTCGACCGGGACGTTCTGGTGCATCCCCTGGGTCGCGGTGCGGACCGCGACAATCTTGTCCACCACCGCCATCCCCTCCACAACCTTGCCGAACACGGCGTAGCCATAGCCGCGCGGGGAGCCGTCCTGATGGTCGAGGAAGGCGTTGTCGGCGACATTGACGAAAAATTGGGAGGTGGCGCTGTCAACCACCGAGGTGCGGGCCATGGACAGGGTGCCGCGCCGGTTCTTCAGGCCGTTGGCCGCCTCGTTCTTGATCGGGGCGCGGGTGCTCTTCGGGGAGAGGTCGGGGAGCAGGCCGCCGCCCTGGATCATGAAACCTGGGATCACCCGGTGGAAGATGGTGCCCGCATAGTGGCCGCCGTCCACATACTCGAGGACGTTCTTGACCGTGATGGGCGCTTCCGTGGCGAACAGTTCGACGGTGAAGCGGCCCAGGGAGGTCTCGAACTCCACCCGCGGGTTGGCGGCGGCCGCGGCCGCCGCGCTGCCCTCGCCCAGGAAAGCAGTGGCCAGGAAACCGCCAAAGATCCGTCGCAACGCCTTGCTTTTCATCATGAGGCTCTCCAGGATGGGGGATGCAAACCGCGAACTCCGCAAAAACATGATGCGGCGGCCCCGGGAATCAAGCGCCCGGGACTTGCCGCCCCAAGCACGGACGAAGGGGCGGGAGATGACACAGTGACGCAATGGCTTGATGACGCCAAGTGGCTGGCCGGTGGAAGGCCATGCCGCCCCAGCGCCAGCCCCGGCTTCCCTCACAGCGCCAGCTTGAAGACCGCCTTGCGCACCGGCCCCGCCGCCGCCAGCGGCGCATGGGCGTCCGTGGGCAGGAAGAGGGCGAACTGCCCAGGCTCCAGGTCGAACCAGGCGGCGGGGCGGTCTTCATAAAAGAGGATGTCCCGCTGCGGATCGTAGTCGAAGCGCAGCTCGCGGCATTCCGCCAGGGGGCGCCAGCCAATGCGCTCGGCGCCGGCGAGGACGACCTGGATGTCCACATACCGCCGGTGCGCCTCGAGCACCGCGCCCGCCTCGCCGCGCCCCGGCTCCACGTTGATGCCCACATACAGGGCAGCCCCCTCGATCTCGTGCCGCCCATCCGGCAGCGCCGCCAGCGGCTGCCGGGCCAGGAACTCCTCCACCCGGGCGATGGCGGGGTGGAGCAAGCGGTAGGAGGAAAGGCAGGCGAGCGAGTCCAAAATCATGCGAAACCTCTTAGTTTCGGCCCAAAAATGGTGGCGGCGCCACCCCAGTTCCAGACCGGGCCAACGCCGCCTATCTGAACTTCCCAGTGTTTTCGGTGGGCTTCCACCGATTCCGGATTGCTTCCACGGGATCCGCGTCGCCCATCCGGCCTCGTCCCTCGCCTGGCTCACTCCTTGGACTGAGCCTCGACCGAACCCACTGGGGAGTCCTATTAACATTATACTCCATCCGGGGGATTTGTCAAGGGATTTGCACTTTCGCGGGAGTGGGGCATGTTGATGCCGTTTTTGCCCCGCCGCCCGCCCGCCCAATCCACCCCCCAAGGTTGCCGTCCCATGCGCGTCACGCCCCGCTTTTGGCTTTGCCTCCCCCTCCTGCTCGCCCTCGCCCTCCTCCCGGCGCCGCTGCCGGCCCAAGGTCATTTCATTGACATCCGCAAGACGGCTGGCCAGGAAAACCCCGGCCTCCACCTGGCCGAGTTCAGCGGCTCGCCGGCGACCAAGGCCCGGCTGGAGGCCACGCTCCGCCGCTGCGGCTGGTTCACCATCCTCCCCTCCCCGCGCGGCGCCAGCTACATCCTCACGGCGGTGGAAAGCGGGCCGGCGCTGGAGCTGACCGTCACCGCCGCCGGTGGGGCGACCTTCAGCCTCCGCCAGCCCGCCCGGAGCCGCCAGCCGGAATGGACCCTCTACCAGGCCGTGGACCAGCTCATCGAGCGGCTGTTCAAGGTGCCCGGCCCCTGCGCCAGCACGATCGCCTTCGTCAACGGCAAAGGCGGCTACAAGGAGATCGTCACCTGCCACTTCGACGGCAGCGGCATCCAGCAGCTCACCTTCAGCCGCAGCATCGCCACCGAGCCATCCTGGGGGCCGCGCGGCAGCCTGGTCTACACCCTCTACCAGAACAACTACACCGACGTGGTGCTGGTTGACACCCTCTCCAGGCAGCAGCGCCGCCTCTCCGCCTTCCCCGGCCTGAACTCCAGCGCCGACCTGGCGCCCGACGGCCGCTTCGTGGCGCTCACCCTCAGCCGCGACCGCAAGGTCGAGCTGTACGGAATGGACGTGCGCACCCGTGGCCTGCGCCGGCTGACCCACGACGCCGCGGTGGAAAGCTCCCCCTGCTGGTCGCCGGACGGGGCCCGGATCTGCTACGTCTCCGACCTCCCGCGCAGCCCCAAGCTCTATGTGATCCCCGCCGGCGGCGGCCGCGCCCAGCGCCTGTGCAGCCTCGGGGGCGAGCAGGTCTCCCCCGACTGGTCCGCCGTCGCCAACAAGATCTGCTTCGCCACCGGCAGCGGCGGCAACTATGACCTGGCGGTGATCGCCATGGACACTCCGGGGCAGATGGCCGAAGTGCTCACCCGCGGCGGCGTCTATGAAGCGCCCTCCTGGGCGCCCGACGGCCGCCATGTGGCCTGCACCAAGCGCGCCGCTGGCGGCCGGCGCCAGCTCGTCATGTTCGACACCTGGCTCAAGCGCGAAACCCCCATCACCGCCCCCGGCGACCTCTCGCTGCCAAGCTGGTCCCCGGCCCACGACTGAAACGCCCCCCCGCACGATCCATCCGGCCATGAGCAACGACCCCGCCGCTCCCGTCTACGACGAGAGCAAGATCAAGACCCTCAGCTCCCTCGAGCACATCCGCACCCGGCCGGGGATGTACATCGGCCGCCTCGGCAACGGCTCGCATCCCGACGACGGCATCTACGTCCTGCTCAAGGAAGTCATCGACAACGCGGTCGATGAGTTCATCATGGGGCACGGCCGCAAGATCGAGGTCGAGACCGGCGCCGACGGCCAGGTCCGCGTCCGCGACTACGGCCGCGGCATCCCCCTCGGCAAGATCGTCGAGTGCGTCTCCCAAATCAACACCGGCGCCAAATACAACAGCGACGTCTTCCAGTTCTCCGTCGGCCTCAACGGCGTCGGCCTCAAGGCGGTCAACGCCCTCGCCAGCCACTTCACCGTCCGCGCCTGCCGCGACGGCCGCTTCGCCAGCGCCACCTTCGCCAGCGGCCAACTGCGGGCGGAAGAGCGGGGGCGCACCCCGGAGCCCGACGGCACCGAAATCCGCTTCCGCCCCGAGGAGTCCTTCTTCCCCGGCTTCAGCTTCGACGAGAAGATCATCCGCAAACGCCTCTGGAACTATGCCTGGCTCAACAGCGGCCTGAGCCTCGTCTGGAACAGCGAGAAGTTCCTTTCCCGCAACGGCCTGCTCGACCTGCTCGAGGAGAAGGTCAGCGGCGAAAAGCTCTACGAACCGGCCTATTTCAAGGGGCCAACCCTCGAGTTCGCCTTCACCCACACCGCCGACTTCGGCGAAAACTACCATTCCTTCGTCAACGGCCAGTACACCAACGACGGCGGCACCCACCAGAGCGCCTTCCGCGAGGGGCTCCTCAAAGCGGTCAACGAGTACGCCGGCAAGAACCTGGACGGCAGCGACGTGCGCAACGGCATCGTCGGCGCCGTCGCCGTCAAGCTCAAGGATCCCCTCTTCGAGTCGCAGACCAAGAACAAGCTCGGCAACAGCGAAATCCGCGGCGAGATCGTCGCCAAGGTCAAGGAAGTGGTGCTCGCCTGGCTCTACAAGACCCCCCCGGCCGCCGCGCGCATCCTCGAGAAGGTCGCCCAGAACGAGAAGCTGCGCAAGGACATCCAGTCGGTGCAGAAGGAGGCGCGGGAAAAAGCCAAGAAGACGATGCTCAAGATCCCCAAGCTGCGCGACTGCAAGTACCACCTCAACGACGGCAGCGTGCCAGGCGCCAGCTCCATGCTCTTCCTCACCGAAGGGCAGTCCGCCGCCGGCTCCATGATCTCCTGCCGCAACGTCGACAACCAGGCCATCTTCTGCCTCAAGGGCAAGCCGCTCAACTGCTTCGCCCTGGAACGCGCCACCGTCTACAAGAACGAGGAGCTGTACTACATCATGCGCGCCCTCGACATCGAGGAGTCGCTGGAGAATTTGCGCTACGAGAAAGTCATCATCGCCACCGACGCCGACGTCGATGGCCTCCACATCCGCAACCTGCTGATCACCTTCTTCCTCACCTTCTTCGAGCCCCTGGTCGTCGCCAACCACCTCTACGTCCTCGAAACCCCCCTCTTCCGCGTCCGCACCAAGAAGGAGACGGTCTACTGCTTCGACGAAGGCGAACGCAACCTCGCCCTGGCCCGCCTCGGCGCCGCCGCCGAAGTCACCCGCTTCAAGGGGCTCGGCGAAATCTCCCCCTCGGAGTTCGGCCAGTTCATCGGCGGGGAGATGCGCCTCCAGCCGGTCAGCGTCGAGAACCGCCGCCAGGCCGAGCACTACCTCGCCTTCTTCATGGGCGCCAACACCCCCGACCGCAAGCAATACATCATGGACCGCCTGCTCTGACCCCCCTTTGGACTTTCGCCGCCGGTACGCTTCCTTATCCTTGCCACTTTTTCCGTCGTTCCACGCCCCCCCCCACCGCCACCAGCCCCACCGCCACCATGAGCCGACGCCAACGCATCTTCGACCATTACGGGCCCCGGGTGCATCCGGAACGCCCCAGCCATGAAATCCTCGACTGGGCCAGCGCCGAGGCGCAGCACGCCCGCTTCGACGCCCTGATCCGCGCCCTCCGCCCCCTCGCCGCCGCCAGTCCCGAACCCCTCACCTTGCTCGATGTCGGCTGCGGCCTGGCCGACCTCTTCACGCACCTGCGCCGCGCCGGCCTCGCCGTCGCCTACACCGGCTGCGACATCACCCCGGGCGTCCTCGCCGAAGCCCGCCGCCGCCAACCCGCCGCCCAGCTCGTCCACGGCGACCCCTTCAGCGAGGCGCTCTTCCCACCCGCCGCCTTCGCCGTGGTCTACGCCTCCGGCGTCTTCAACCTCGACCTGGGCAACAACCACGACTTCCTCGCCGAGGCCGTCCCCCGCCTCTTCCAGCTCGCCCGCCGCCTCCTCGCCATCAACCTCCTGCATGTGCGGAGTCCGCACCACTACCCCCACTGCCACTACTACGACCCGGAAACGGTGCGCGCCCGCTTCGCCACCCTCCCCTGCACCATCCGCCTCGACGATTCCTATCTCCCCAACGATTTCACCCTCCTCTTCGAACGCGCCTGAAGGGATTTCGCGCCGCCACCCCACAATAAGGGCGGGGGTTCAAGCGTTCATTCCAAGATGCCATGCCACCCCGCGGCGGCCACGCCCCCGACCAACAAGGCCCGGAACCTCCCATGAACCAACTGCTGACCTGGATTTGGCACCGGCGCTGGCGCACCCTCGCCCTCCTGGCCGCCGCCGCCGCCCTCGGCGGCTGGGGCTGGCACCGGCGGCAACAAGCGGCGGAACCGGCGGAGATGCCGGAACGGGCCACCGTGATCCGCACCGACATCACCCTGCGGGTGACCTGCAACGGCAAGGCCGTCGCCAACCAGGACGTGGAAGTCAAGTGCAAGGCCGGCGGCCAGATCGTCAAGCTGCCCTTCGACATCAGCGACCCGGTCAAGGCCGGCGACGTGCTCCTGCAAATCGATCCGGTGGACGAGCAGCGGGTGGTGCGCCAGATGGAGGTCAAGCTCGCCATCTCCAGCGCCAAACTGCTCGCCGCCCGCCAGAACCTGGCCATCGCCGAACGGAACCTGGAAACCGACCGGAACCGGGCCGGGGCAACCTTGAAGGCGGCGGAAGCCCGGCACCAGGACGCCGCCGCCAAGGCGGAACGGATGCGCCAGCTCCTGGCCAAAGCGCTGTGCAGCGAGGAGGAATGCGATTCAGCCACGGCCACGGCGGCCTCGGCGGCGGCCGACCTGGAAAATGCCCGGATCCGCCTGGCCGAACTGGAGACCGCCGCCCTCGAAATCGAGAATCGCCGCCAGGAAGTCGTCCAGGCCCAGGCCCAAGTCGCCACCGACGAAATCCAGCTCACCGTCGCCCAGGACCGGCTCCGGGACACCACCGTGGCCGCCCCCATCGCCGGCGTCGTCGCCACGCGCGAAGTCCAGGTCGGCCAGATCATCGCCAGCGCCACCAGCAACGTCGGCGGCGGCACCCTGCTGCTGACCATCTCCGACCTCTCGCGCATGTTCATCCTGGCGGCGGTTGATGAAAGCCTGATCGGCCGGGTCAAGGTCGGGCAGAAGGCCATCGTCACCGCCGACGCCTACCCGGGCAAGCTCTTCGAGGGCACCGTGGAACGGATCGCCACCCGCGGCACGGTCACCGCCAACGTCGTCACCTACGAGGTCAAGATCGAGGTGACCAGCCCCGCGAAAGGGCTGCTGAAGCCGGAAATGTCGGCCAACGTCGAAATCCTCACCGAGGCCAAGAGCGGCGTCCTCGCGGTGCCGGTCGCCGCCGTCCGCCGCCAGCCGGCGGGCTACGTGGCGCACCGGGTGGACAAGGGCAACGGCCGCGTCCGCGAAGTCCCCGTCAATCTCGGGTTGAATGATGGCACCCAGGTGGAAATCCTCGCCGGCCTGGCCGAAGGCGACACGGTGGAACTCCAGAAGGCCGGGGACGGCAAATGGGGCGGCCAGCCGGCCAGCCGTGGCGCGCAGCCGCGCCCACCCATGATGATGGGGCTGGGAAGGGGCCGCCGGTGAGCGTCATCGAAGCCCACGACCTGGTCAAGCACTACCTCGTCGGCGGCGAGGTGGTGCGCGCCCTCGACGGCGTCAGCCTCACGGTCACGGCCGGCGAAATGGTCGCCATCACCGGCGCCTCGGGCAGCGGCAAGAGCACCCTCATGCACATCCTCGGCTGCCTCGACACCCCCGACCGCGGCCAATACCTCCTCGCCGGGCAGGACGTGGCCGGGCTGCCCTCGGCCAGGCTCGCGCAAATCCGCAACCGCACCATCGGCTTCGTCTTCCAGACCTTCAACCTGCTTCCGCGCCTGGACGCCCTCGAAAACGTCGAACTCCCCCTGCTCTATGCCGGGCGCCCTCATGCCAAGGAGGCCGCCGCCGCCGCCCTGGAGCAGGTCGGGCTCGCCGACCGCCGCCACCACCGCCCCAACCAGCTCTCCGGCGGCCAGCGCCAGCGCGTGGCCATCGCCCGCGCCCTGGTCACCAACCCCGCCCTGCTCCTCGCCGACGAGCCGACCGGCAACCTCGACACCCGCACCGGCCAGGAGATCATGACGCTCTTCCAAAAACTCAATGCCGCCGGCCACACCCTCATCCTCGTCACCCACGAATCCGACATCGCCGCCTGGTGCCACCGCGCCATCCAGATGCGCAACGGCAAGATCGTGGAACCCACCGCCCCACCGGCGACGCCACCCCCCTAACCACCGCCACCCCATGCTCTTCTGGACCATCGTCAAAGTCGGCATCCACAGCCTCTGGGCCAACAAGGCCCGCTCGCTGCTGGCCATGCTCGGCATCATCATCGGCACCGGCGCGGTGATCGCCATGCTCGCCATCGGCGCCGGCGCCCGGCAGCAGATCCTCGGGCAGATCTCCAGCCGCGGCGCCAACCTGCTGATCATCACCCCCGCCGACGTCTCCTTCTCCGGCATCACCGCCGGCACCCGCGAAAACCTGACCGTCGAGGACGCCCTGGCCATCACCCGCCTGGAGGGGGTGCGCCGCGTCGCCCCCGTCATCCGCGGCAACTTCCAGGTCAAGTTCGGCAACCAGAACCAGCGCAGCCCGGTGATCGGCAGCAGCGCCACCTATCCCGCCATCCGCGCCTTCGAGATCGACCGCGGCCGCAACCTGGCCGACGGCGACGAGGAGCAGGCCGCCCGCGTCGCCATCATCGGCCCGACCCTCGCCGAAGAGCTGTTCGCCCTGGACGACCCCCTCGGGCAGACCATCAAGGTCCGCGGCATCAACTTTCGGGTCGTCGGCATCACCAAGCCCAAGGGCGACCAGGGGTGGTTCAACCCGGACAAGCAGGTGATCATCCCCTTCACCACCGCCATGCAGCAGCTCTTCGGCAACGTCAGGCTCAACGAGATCAACATCCAGGCCACCGACTCGGACCAGCTCAAGCCCGTCCAGGAACAGCTCACCGAACTGCTCCGCCAACGGCACCGGCTGCTGCCGGGCATGGACAACGACTTCAACGTCCGCAACCAGGCCGACTTCATCACGATGGTGATGGAAGTCAACCGCACCTTCACCCTGCTCCTCGGCAGCACCGCCAGCATCTCGCTGCTGGTGGGCGGCATCGGGATCATGAACATCATGCTCGTGACCGTCACCGAACGCACCCGCGAGATCGGCATCCGCAAGGCCATCGGCGCCACCGAACACAGCATCCTGCTCCAGTTCCTGCTGGAATCGCTGCTCATCACCGGCCTCGGCGGCCTCATCGGCTGCCTCCTCGGCGTCGGCACCGCCCTCCTCCTGCCGGCCTATTCCGCCTTCCAGACCGCCCTGGAACCCGGCAGCATCCTCCTCGCCTTCGGCTTCTCCGCCGCCGTCGGCATCTTCTTCGGCTGGTACCCCGCCCGCCGCGCCGCCGGCCTCGCCCCCGTCGAAGCCCTGCGCTACGAATGAGCCCCTGACCCGCCCGCGCCCGCCATTCCCACGGATTCCAGCCATGACCCAACGCCGCACACTCCATCCCGGGCGAATCCTCCTGGCCGCCGCCGCCACCCTCTTCGCCGGCGCCTGCGCCACCATCCCCACCCACCCCGAACGGGACCGCATCGCCCCAGCCCAGCCCGCCACCCCACCCCCAAAAACCGCCAGCGCCCCGGAAGAAGGGGCCACGGCAACAGCCGCCGGCCCGCTCACCCTCGACCTGCCCGACGCCATCCTCCTGGCGCTGGAGAACAACCGCGGCCTCGCCATCCAACGGCTGGAACCACAAATCCGCCGCACGACTGAAGAGACCGCCCGCGCCGCCTTCGACCCGACCCTCGCCGCCAGCTTCGCCCGGGAACGCAGCCGCGACGACCGCCGCGCCGCCGCCGGCCAACGCCCCCACACCGACGCCTGGACCGCCGCCGCCGGCGCCAGCCAGTTCCTCCCCACCGGCACCACCCTCGAAGCCTCCCTCCAAGCCAGCAAGACGATCCAGGACGCCACCGCCACCGCCACCGACAACAGCAGCAGCGCCGCCGGCCTCACCATCACCCAAGCCCTCCTCCGCGGCTTCGGCGCCACCGTCAACCTCGCCACCCTCCGCCAGGCCCGCCTCGACACCCTCAGCTCCCAATACGAACTCCGCGGCTATGCCGAAACCCTCGTCGCCGACGTGGAAAAGACCTACTGGGACCTCATCCTCGCCCGCAGCCAGGCCGGGATCGTCAGCCGCTCCCTCACCCTCGCCGAAAAGCAGCTCGCGGAAATCCGCGAACGCATCCAGGTCGGCAAGCTCGCCCCCACCGAACAGGCCGCCGCCGAAGCCGAACTCGCCCTCCGCCACGAAGAGCTGATCGACGCGGAAAGCACCGCCGCCAAGCTCCACGTCCGCCTCCTCCGCCTGCTCAGCCCCGCCACCACCGCCGGCGCCACCAGCTTCGACCGCGTCCTCACCCTCACCGCCACCCCCGAACTCCCCAACCGGCAACTCGAGCCGGCCGAAACCCACGTCCGCCGCGCCCTGGACCACCGCGCCGACCTCAACCAGGCCCGCCTGCAACTGCAACGCAACGAGCTGGAACTCGTCCAGACCCGCAACGGACTCCTCCCCAAGCTCGACCTCTTCATCAGCCTCGGCCAGAGCGGCTACGCCGACAGCTTCGCCGGCGCCTGGCGCGACAACGACGGCGACGACTATGCCCTCACCGCCGGCCTCAAGCTCGAGTTCCCCCCAGCCAACCGCGAAGCCCGCGCCCGCCACACCCGCGCCACCCTCACCCAGGCCCAGGCCCGGGAAGCCCTCGCCAACCAGGCCCAGCTCGCCGAGGAGGACGTCCGCTCCGCCTGGCTCGAAATCCAGCGCACCCGCGCCCAGGTCGCCGCCACCGCCGCCACCCAGCGGCTGCAACAGGAAAAATCGCGCGTCGAAAGCGAGCGCTTCCGGGTCGGCAAGACCACCTCCCTCCAACTGGCCCAGACCCAGCGGGACGCCCTCGCCAGCGAACTGGCCGCCACCCGGGCGGTGGCCGCCAGCCTTAATGCCTGGGTGGATCTCTACAAGGCCGAAGGCATCCTCCTGGAGATGCGGGGCATTGCCGCCCCGGCCACGGAGCCCATCCCCGCCCCCTGACCTGCCCCCCGTCCAATCCGTTAAATTTTTCACGATTGCCGCCCCAGCCACTGGCACCACCCCCCACCGGGTGCTAAATTACGCTTTTGTCGGGTTTTCGCCAGACGCCGCCCACCCAGGAGACCAGCCCATGTCGGACCAGCCGCCGAAAATCTTCAACTTCCATCCCGGCCCCGCCACCATGCCCCGAGAGGTCATGCTCAAGGCCCAGGCCGAATTCGCCAACTTCCCCGGCCTCGGCTACGGCATCATGGAGGAAAGCCACCGCAGCAAGACCTTCCTCAAGGTCCACGAACACGCCATCCAGAACGTCAAGGACCTCCTGGGCATTGACGATTCCTACGCCGTCCTCTTCCTCCAGGGCGGCGCCAGCCTCCAGTTCGACATGGTCCCCATGAACTTCGCCCTCCCCGGCAAGCCCATGCTCTTCGCCAACACCGGCTACTGGGCCAGCCGCGCCATCAAGGAGGCCAAGCTCTTCGGCGAAGTCCAGCTCGTCCATGACGGCAAGGACAGCAACTACAGCCGCATCGGCGACCCCGCCGAGTGGGAGTGGCGCCAGGACGCCGCCTTCGGCTTCATCTGCTCCAACAACACCATCTACGGCTCCCAGTACCGCACCTATCCCGACACCGGCGCCCTCCCCCTCGTCGGCGACATGTCCAGCGACATCTTCTCGCGACCCTTCAACCTCAAGAAGTTCGCCATCGTCATCGCCGGCGCCCAGAAGAACCTCGGCCCCTCCGGCGTGACCCTGGTCATCCTCCGCAAGGACCTGCTCAGCCGCGAGCCCGCCAACCTGCCGACCATGCTCAAATACAGCACCCATGTCGCCAACGACTCGATGTACAACACCCCCCCGACCTTCGGCATCTACATGATCGGCCTCGTCACCGACTGGATCAAGGCCCACGGCGGCCTGGAAGGCATGGCCCGCCTCAACAGCGCCAAGTCCCAGGCGCTCTACAACGCCATTGACGGCTCCGGCGGCTTCTACCGCGGCACCGTCGAGGCCGCCGACCGCTCCCAGATGAACGTGACCTACCGCTTGCCCAGCGAGGAGCTTGAGGGGAAGTTCGTCAAGGAAGCGACCGCCACCGGCCTCATCGGCCTCAAGGGGCATCGCGCCGTCGGCGGCATCCGCGCCAGCATCTACAACGCCATGCCGCTCGAAGGGGTGGAACGGCTCGTGGACTTCATGCACGAGTTCCAGGCCCAGAACGGCTGACCCCGCCCCCACGGCCCCACCACCGCACCCCCGCTCGCCCCGCCCCGAGGACAACCCCAGGCGGGGCGGTTTTTTCCCGCGCCCGGCCGCCAGGCCGCATGATTTCCCGCGGTCACGACGGCAAGGCCTCCGCCAGACGCCGTGACTCAGGACTCAGCCCCCATGTCCCCCTACCGCCCCATCGTCAGCACCCTCGGCTTCGTCCTCGCCCCCGACCGCCGCCATCTCCTCATGGTCCACCGCAACGCCCGCGGCGACGACGAGCAGCTCGGCAAATACAACGGCCTCGGCGGCAAGCTGCTGCGCAACGAGGACGTCGCCGCCGGCATGGTCCGCGAAATCCGCGAGGAGGCCGGCATCGAGGTCCAGCGCATGACCCTCCGCGGCACCGTCAACTGGACCAACTTCGGCCCATCCGGCCGGGACTGGCTCGGCTTCATCTTCCTCATCGAGGCGTTCACCGGCACCCCCTTCCCCGCCAACGAGGAAGGCACCCTCGAATGGGTGCCGCTGGAACAGCTCCCGGAACTGCCCATGTGGGAAGGGGACCGCCATTTCCTGCCGCTGGTCTTCGACGGCGACCCGCGCCCCTTCCACGGCTTCCTCCCCTACGACCACGACCGCCCCCAAGGCTGGAGCTTCACCCGCTTCTGATTACCCCAAGCGTGGCACAGCCATTCCTGCCGGTGAAGAACGTGGCACAGTTGCCTGGATCATCTGGTTGGCACCCGTACCTCTCCAACGGGCAACGCCGGACAAGCCGGGGTCGCCTTCCGGAGCGCCACACCCCCACCGCGCGCCGCTAGCGCCACCAGCCCCGGCCCATGACCAGGACCACGGCCAGCCCCACCGCCAGCAGCAGCCACCCCCCCGCCCGCACCAGCAAGGCGACGCGGGCCGCCGCCCCGTAGCGCCGCCGCTCCTCCGGCACATAGACATGGCGCTTGGTGAAGGTGTTGGCGTCCCGCCGCCGGCACCACCCCTCGGGATCCACCAGGTTCAACAGGTAATAGGCCGCGGCCAGCAGGCAGCCAGACGCCGCCAGGGCAACCACAAAAATGGCAAACGCCATGAACCACCCCTTCAACCGGAACCGCCCCGTTTGCGGCACATAAAAAACCGTCCCCACACTCCAGGGACGGGCAAATGAATGGTAGCGGGTGCCGGGCTCGAACCGGCGACACGTGGATTATGATTCCACTGCTCTACCAACTGAGCTAACCCGCCACACAGGGGTGAAGCGGGGAAATGTAGCCGCATTTCCGCCCTTTGCAAGGGGGTGGAAGGCCGATTCCCAGCGCTGGAGAGTCTCCGCCTTTGGAAGCCATGCCGAAAACGTTCAGGCCACGGAGAGGGGGCGGCCGGCCGCCGCATCGCCGCGGGGCTGGATGGCCCAGTACGGGCCGTCCCGGCGTTCCGGGGGTGCGGCCAGGCGCCGCTCGGCCTGCCAGAACTGTTCCAGGATCTCTTCCCAGCTCGAATCCCGGGCGTTCGCCAGGGCGCGGACGGCCAAGTCGGCGTACAGGGTGCGGTCCTCGCAAAGCCGGCGCATGGCCGCGGCCAGTTCGCCGGGCCGGGCGATGTCCACCACCAGGCCAGACTGGTGCGCCCGGACAATCTCCGGGGGGCCGCCCCGGTCCGCCACGATGGCGGGGAGGCCGCTGGCCTGGGCCTCCAGCACGACATTGCCGAAGGTGTCGGTGGTGCTGGGGAAGACAAAGGCGTCGGCGCTGGCGTAGGCCGCCGACAGGGCCTCGCCGTGCAGGACGCCGGTGAAATGGATGCCCTCCGCCTGCCCGCGCTTGCGCAGCTCGGGCAGCAGCGGGCCGTCCCCCACCAAGGCGAGTTGCACCGGCTGCCGGGTCTGCCGCCGCAGTTCCTGGAAGGCGGCGAGCAGCGGCTCCAGGTTCTTTTCCGCCGACATGCGGCCCACGTAGAGGAAGAGGAAGCCGTCGCCGACCCCATGGCGGCGCCAGAAGCCGGGGTCGCGGTGCGCAGGGTTGAACACCTGCAAGTCAACCCCCCGCGGCATGACCAGCAGCCGCTCGGCCGCCAGTCCGTGCTCGGCCAGCAGTTGGCGATAATAGTCGCTGGGGACGAAGACGGTGTCGAGCTGGCCGAAGAACCATTGCATGAACCGCCAGGTCAAGGCCTCCATGATTTCATCCTGGGTGAGGTGGCGCAGGTAGAGCGGGAAGTCGGTGTGGTAGATGCCGGTGACGCGCAGCCCCAGCAGCCGCCCGGCGAAGAACGCCGCCAGCCCGACCGGTCCGGGGGTGGAAATGATGATCTCGGCATACTTTTCCTTCTCGAAGTGGCGGAGCATCTCCAGGAAGGGCGGGAAGGCCAGCGTCTGCTCCGCGTACTCGGGCAGCTTGAAGGAGCCGACCGGCCGGAAGTTGACCAGCGGCAGGTCACACTTCGGCGGCTTCTCCAGGCTGGTGACAATGGTCAGCTTGCGCCCCTTGGCCCGGGCGACCGCGCCCAGGGCCTGGATCGTGCGGGCGACGCCATTGACGTCGGAAAAGGTGTCGGTGACCCACGCCTTCTTCTCGCTCGGCTTCAGCAGCGGCGCCGCGGCCGGGAAGCGGGTCGCCAACGCTTGCAGGAATGGTTCGTCCTGGTGCTGGGTCTTGAACGCCGCGAAATAGGGGGCGATGCCGAGGGCGACCGGGCCGAGGGCGGAGACCGCCTGGATGCTCTCCAGCAGTTCGCCCCGCCGGAGATGGGCCGTCACCTTGTTCAGGAACACATAGCCGAGCTGCTGGCCGATCTGGCAGGCAAACTGGAAGGCGCGCTGGTCGCCGATGCTGGCGTCGGGATCGCCAGAGGCCGGCTTTTTCATCATCTCGGAGAATTCCTGGATCAGGATGGCTTCCAGGGCGTTGCGTGGCCCGTGGCGGCGGAAGAGGCGCCGGCCGACGTGGCGCAGGTTGTCACGCCAGGTGCGCGGGGCGCCGCCTTCGGCCAGCCGGCGCAGCAGGGTGCCCAGGGGGCTGAAGCCGGCGCGGTCGCCGGCCATGCGCCGCCGGTAGTATTGCCAGGCGATATGGTAGAGGCTGTGGGCGAGCTTGAGGCTGGAGCCGCAGCAGCCGGCCATTTCGTGCCGCCCCTCACGCAAGTGCCGCAGGAACTCCGCCACGGCGGGGGCGGGCGGCGTGATCGTGTGGGCGTCGGCCAGGTAGCAGCCGCTGTGGTCGTCGCTGCCGCCGGTGAACCGCTTCTGCCAGGAGCCGGGGGTCAGCGGGGCGATCCCGTGCTTGTCCGCCAGCTCCGCCAAGGTCGCCGCATCCAGGTTGCGCAGGATCACGTAGACCAGCTCGCCGGCGCGGGGATGGCGGGAGCCGTTGATCCCCTCGAAGGTGTCGAACAGCAGGAGCAGCTTCTCCACATGCTCGACCGTCAGCCGGCCATTGACCCGGAAGAAGGGATGGGCGATGGAATGGAAAATGCCCCGGGCCGCCAGATAGGCCCGCAGCTCGTAGATGTTCTCCCGGAGCTGGTTGATCTCGGCGAACTGCGGCTCGCTGATGCCGGCGACCAGGCAATGGATCTTGCAGCCGTCCTCGGGGAAATAAGTGGTGACCTCGGCGGAGAGGAAGGTGTCCGGGAACTCCGCGATCTCCAGGGCGCCGGCAATCGCATTGTGGTCGGCGAGGGTGACATACTGCATCCCCTTGGCCTTGCACCGCCGGTACACCTCCCGCGGCTCCATGAAGCTTTCCGGAGCACCGATCCGGCGCAGGAACCACTCGCTGGGGTGGTCGGAATATTTGCTGTGGACGTGCAGGTCGCACGTGCCGGGTGGCGGCGCGGCGGCGGCGGGTTCGATCCGGGGGCGGCGGCGGGATTCCATGCGGGTCTCCTCGGGAAAAGGCTTACGCTGCCACTTATCCTACCCGCCAACCATGAGCCGCCCATGAGCCGCCCATGAGCCGCCCATGCAATTCCGGTTAACCCGAATCCCGGACCCCCTCCCCCCCCCATTTCCGGCCAGAAATCCGCTTCCGGCCAGCTCAGCCGGAATTGTTCGCCATGAAGGCAGCCCCAAGGCTTGGCAACCCTGGGCTGGACCTGTCCGTCGCCGTCCCCGACACGGGCACGGGCAAAAAAAAACGGCCGGCGCCCGCCTTCCCGAAGGAAAGGGGGCGCCGGCCATGGCCGCGGCGGCCAGGCCGGGTCAGGCCGGCGCGGCGGCGGGCGCTTCCGCCGCTGCCGGGGCGGGCTGCTGCTTGGGCAGGGTCAGGATCGCCAGCGGCCGGGTCATGACCTGTTCGTCATTGACATAGATGCTGATCCACCAGACCCCCGGCTTCTCGAACTTCACCCCGCGGAAGCCGAACGCAAGCTGCACCACGCGGCTGGTGTCCGGGCAGTCCACCTCCCCCTTGGCGTCAAAGGCCACGGCGTCGCCATCCCCGTGCCGGCAGACCAGGCGGCAGTTCTTCTTGCCCGTGATGTTGGACAGCTCCACCACCACATGCATGACGGGGTGGACGCAGGGGAACTGGGCGGCGTGCAGGCCGTCGAACAGGCCGATCAGGCTCTTCTTGCCGGTATGGCGGTCTTCGAGGATCGTGTCGCACACCAGCAGGGCCAACCCCTGCGGCGCATCCGGTTTGTTCGTCATGTCCATTGCCTTCCTTCTCCGGTATCGTGGAGGGTTTGCCCAGGGACGTCCGGTCCATGCCGGCCGCCTCGCCCACAACGTAATCGCTTCCCCGGCGGATGCGAACGGCCCCAAGCGCCTTGCGGAGTCCATGCAACCTTTCCCCCCGTCCCGGCGTCTTCATCTTGGCGATCCATGCCGCCCGCACGGCGCGCCCGGCCCAAAAAAACTTCGCCCGGACTCCGTGCCCTTCATGCCGTTGTGGTGACTGTGGAGCCCCCCATGTTCCTCGCCTCGAAACGCAACGCGGAACTGCACGCCAACATCCGCCGCTACCTGGCCGCCGCCGGCGACACGGTCGGCCTGATGCTCGAGGGGCTGCGCCATTACACCCAGCACGGGGTGGACGCCCACTTCGAAACCCTCGCCGCCCACAGCCACACCCGCGAGGCCGACGCCGACGCCGTCCGCCGCCAGATCAGCATTGACCTCTTCGCCCATTCCCTGCTCCCCGACTCCCGCGAGGCGCTGCTGCTCCTCCTCGAACGGGTCGACCTCATCCCCAACCAGGCCAAGGACGTCCTCCGCATGCTCCTCATCCAGGACATCCACATGCCCCCCTTCACCCACGGCGTCCTCCTCGAACTGGCCGAAACCGGCGACCAGGCCTTCCATCTGGTGGACGACGGCATCACCGACCTGCTCGGCCCCCGCCGCCAGATCGGCGAAACCACCCAAAAAATCGACGACGCGGAGCGGATCGGCGACCAGCTCGAACAGCTCCTCATCGCCAAACTCTTCCGCGCCGACCTGCCCCTGGCGGAAAAAATCCTCGCCCGCGACGTCATCTACGCGACCGGCCACCTCTGCGACTTCGCCCAGGACGTCGGCATGTTCATCACCGTCATTTCCGTCTCCCGCCACGAATGAGGCCCGGCACATGCTCGGCTGGATCAGCGGACTCTTCCTCGGCCTGAACCTGGGCGCCAACAACCTGGCGGCGGCCTTCGGCACCGCCGTGGCGGTGCGGATGGTCTCCTGGCGCCAGGCCGCCCTGCTCGCCGCCTTCTTCGTCCTCCTCGGCGCCGTGCTGGAGGGCGCCCCTGGCCTGGACACCATCGGCGGCCTGGGCACGGCGGATGCACGCGACCTCGCCACCGCCATGCTGGGCGCGGCGCTGGCCATCGCGGGCCTGACCGCGGCGGGGATGCCCGCCAGCACCTCCCACGCCGTCGCCGGCGCCCTCGCCGGCATCGCCCTGCTGCGGGGGACCCTCGACCCCACCCGGAGCGGGCTGATCCTCGCCGTCTGGCTGGCCACCCCTCTCCTGGCCGGCCTGCTGGCGCTGGCAATCGGCGCCGCCCTCCGCCCGCTTGTCCACCGCCGGCTCCCGTCAATCCTGGCGCAGGACCACCTGCTCCGCATCGGCCTCCTCGGCGCCGGCTGCTACGGCGCCTATGCCCTCGGCGCCAACAACGTGGCCAGCATCGCCATCGCCTTCCTCCCCCGGGCGGGCACCACCCTGGCCTGCCTCCTCGGCGGCATCGCCATCGCCCTCGGCGCGCTGACCATCAGCCGCCGCGTGATCCTCACCGTCGGCCAGGGAATTGCCCGGCTGAGTTCCTTCGAGGCCTTCGTGGCCGTGCTCGCCGCCTCCGTCACCGCCCATCTCTGCGCCCAGCTCGGCGCCCCGGTCAGCGCCACCCACGCCATCGTCGGCGCCGTCTTCGGCGTCGGCCTGCGCCAAGGCACCCAGGCCGTGCATTGGCCGCGGACGGGCCGCATCTTCCTGACCTTCCTCCTCACCCCCCCCACCGCCGCCCTCCTCGCCATCGGGCTGCATCTGCTCGACCATCTGCAATATGTGCCGTGACGCCCCGCCCCGCCGGCAAACGCCGGTATATTGCGCCCATGCCTCCCATCCGCATCCTCGGCCTCGACGTCTCCCTCCGCTGCACCGGCTATGGCCTGCTCGACCTGGACGGCCCGGCGCTGCGCGCCGTGGACTGCGGCCTGATCCGCACCCCCGCCAAGGCGCCCCTCAGCGAATGCCTGCGCCGGCTCGCCGGCGGCCTGCGCGAACTGCAGGAGAGCTACGCCCCCGACTGCGTCGCCATCGAAGGCGGCTTCTTCTTCAAGAACGCCAAGACCGCCACCATCCTCGGCATGGCCCGCGGCGCCGCCGTCGCCATCTTCGCCGAACGCCAGACCCCGGTCTACGAATACGCGCCCCGGCGGGTGAAACAGGCCGTCTGCGGCTACGGCGACGCCGGCAAGGCGCAAGTCGCCCTGCTCGTCGCCCAACGGCTGAAGATCCCCCTGGCCGACGTCAAGGATGATGCGAGCGACGCCCTGGCCGTGGCCATCTGCCATGTCCAAACCGCCACCTCCGTGCAAGGGCTGCTCCTGCCGGCGCCGCTCTGACCGCGGAATGCGGAGTCCGCACGGCCGCCGGCGCTCAGCGGGCCGCCAGCAGGCCGTTGACGGCAGAGATGATCGCCCGCACGGCGGCCTGGTCGATGTTGACGCCGATGCCGATGCCGTAGCAGGAATGCTTCCGGTCATCCACCAGCCGGACGAAGGTGATCGCCTCCGCGTCGGCCGTCTGGCCGATGGCATCCTCCTCGTATTCCTCCAGCGAGAAGGTGAAGGGCAACGGCAGTTGCGCCAGGGCGCGGACGAAGGCGGCGATGGGGCCGGGCGCGCTGGCGGTCAGCACCTGTGTCCGCCCCCCGTATTCCACATGCGCCTCCCCCTCGATCATGGTCGGATCCTCGGCGCCGGGGCGCGGCCAGTAGTTGACCAGCCGCACCGGCCCGTCCTGCCGCGAATAGGTGGCGCGGAAGATGTCGAACAGCTCGCGGGCCTCGACCTCCCGCGCCGCCCGGTCGGCGAACGCCTGGACGTGCTGGCTGAAGTCAACCAACAGCTTGCGCGGCAGCCGGATGCCAAATTCCTGCTCAAGCACGTAGGCGATCCCGCCCTTGCCCGACTGGCTGTTGATCCGGATGAACTTCTCGAAGCTCCGGCCAAGGTCGCGCGGATCGATGTGGAGGTAGGGGATCTTCCAGCCGCCGAAGTGCGCGGCGAGCTTCTCCGTGTTGGCCAGCCCCTTGTGGATCGCATCCTGGTGCGAACCGGAGAAGGCGGTGAAGACCAGTTCGCCGGCGTAGGGATGGCGGGGGCTGACCGGCATGCTCGTCAACGCCGCCAGCTCGTCGCGGATCGCCTCGATCTGGGCGAAGCGGATGCCGGTGTCGATCCCCATGTATTGGAGGTTCAGGCAGAGGGTGACCAGGTCAACGTTGCCGCAGCGTTCGCCGTGGCCGAAGAGGGTGCCCTCGACGCGGTCGGCGCCGGCCAGGAGCGCCAGCTCGGTCGCGGCCACGGCGCACCCCTGGTCGTTGTGCGCGTGGAGCGAGATGAGGCAGCGCCCGCGGTGCCGCTGCCGGCGGCTGAACTCCTCGATCCGGTCGGCATACTGGTTCGGCATGACCCGCTCGACGGTCATCGGCAAGTTGAGGATCACCTTCTCCGCCGGCGCCGGATTCCAGGTCTCGACCACGCGGTCGCAGAGGCTCACGGCGAAGTCCAGGTCGCTGTCGGTGAACTCCTCGGGGGAGAACTCGAGGCGGATGTCGCTGCCGGGAAGCGTCGCTTTCGCGTCCCGCACCATGGCGACGGCCGCCAAGGCCATCGCCGCCGTCTCCTCGGCCGTCTTGCCGAAGACGTAGCGCATGTGCAGCTCGCTGGTGGCGGTGTAGAGGTGGACCACCGCCCGGCGCACCCCCTGGAGCGCGGCCATCGTCTTCTGGATGAGATGCTCCCGGGCCTGGGTGAGCACGGAAATGGTCACGTCCGCCGGGATCAGCCCCCCCTCGATGAGGTCGCGGCAGAACTGGAAATCGTCCGCCGACGCTGAGGGGAAGCCGATCTCGATCTCCTTGAACCCGAGTTCGACGAGAAGCTGGAAATAGCGCTTCTTCTGGACCGGCGTCATCGGATTGGGGAGCGCCTGGTTGCCGTCGCGGAGATCAACGGCGCACCAGATGGGCGACTGGGCCAAGACCCGGTCGGGCCATTCCCGGCAGCGCATCGGCACGGGCGGCGGCAAGGCATAGCGGGGGGTGGAAGTCATGGGATTCCTCGTCTGGATGGCTAGTGGAAGAGAAGATGCAAAAAAAACGCCCGCAACCTGGCGGGAGGCTGCGGGCGTTTTCCTGAGTCAAGGTTCAACCGGCGACCAGCGCCGTTCAGGCAACCCGCAACCATCCCGCGCCCCGCAGGGCCAGGCTCAGCAGCAGGTTGGTAAGTCGTCCGTTCATGATTGGCTGAAGGTGTGACGGCCGGGCCGGAAGCAGCCCAAGCCGTGGGTCAGCCATACTGTAGGCCATCATCGCCCGGTTGCCAAGCCGGCGGCCGCAAAAGGTGGTTCCGTGGACTTGCGGAAATGCATCTGGCATGTACAATTCCCGTTTCAATCCCAAATCCGCGGCGACAAATATGCCGGCGGAGTGGAAAACCGGACGCGAGTTCCAGGCAATCTGGAGTTGGAGCCAGCATGGGCATGCACATTGGACACGGCCTGTTTCCCGGACACATCTTGCAGCGGATGCCGCACGGCGCCCGCGCCACCGTCAGCGGTGCCTGCACCGCCGCCGGCGAAGTCACGGTCACGGTCACCAGGAAAGGCGGAAAGGCCCTGCGCGGACTGACGGCCGCGCCGGCCGGCCACGCCGCCGCCGGCCGCTTCACCGCCACCGTGGCCGGGCTGCCGCCCGGCGGCCCCTACACGGTGACGTTCGCCTGCGGCAAGGAGCGGGTGACGGTGCCGGACGTGCTGGTCGGCGACCTCTGGCTGATGGCCGGCCAAAGCAACATGCAGGGCGTGGGCAACCAGGCCGATGCCCCGAAGCCGCACCCGCGGGTGCGCAATTTCACCATGGGCCGCTACTGGGAAACCGCGTGCGACCCCCTCCATTTCCTGCCCGAATCCCCTGACCGCGCCCATGGCGGCACGGCGCTGGCGCCGGCGGCCGCCGCGGCGGCGAAGAAGCGCGAAGCCAAGGGCGTCGGGGTGGGGGTGTATTTCGGCAAGCTCATGCTGGCGCGCACCGGCGTGCCGCAGGGGCTCATTGCCACGGCGCACGGCGGCACCTCCATGGCCCAATGGGATCCGGCGCTCAAGGATCGGGGCGGCGACTCGCTGTACGGCTCGATGTGGCTGAGCCTCCAGGCCGTCGGCCAGCCGGTGGCGGGTGTCCTTTGGTACCAGGGCTGCAGCGAAACCGGCCCGGAACCGGCGGCGGCCTACACCCGGAAGATGCAGGAACTGGTCGCGGCGGTGCGCCGCGACCTCGGCCAGCCGAAACTGCCATGGATCACCGTGCAGATCGGGCGCGTGATCCAGGACCGCGAAGATGTCCTGTCCTGGAACAACATCCAGGAACAGCAGCGCCGGCTGCCCGAAACCATTCCCTTTTTGGAGACGGTGCCGGCGGTGGACCTCGAGCTCGACGACCTTATCCACATCAGCGCCAAGGCGTTCCCCATTTTGGCGGAGCGCCTGGCCTCCCAGGCCGCCCGCCTGGTCCACCGCGACCGCCGCGAGAAGCCGGCGCTCCAGGTGAAGTCCGTCCGCTTCGTGGAGGCGCCGCCCCCCGTCGGGCCGACGCTGGAAGTCACCTTCGCCAATGCCGTCGGCGGCCTGGTGGCCACTGGCCGGCCGCACGGCTTCACCCTGCTGGACAAGCAGCGGCAGCCCCGGGAGCGGATCTACAAGACGGCCCTGGAAGGCAACCGCGCCATCCTCCACCTGATCAACACCGACATCGGCGGCTTCAGCCTCATGTACGGCCACGGCGTCAATCCGGTGTGCAACATCACCGACGGCCGCGGCATGGCGCTGCCGGTCTTCGGGCCGCTGCCGATCCGTGGCGCGCCGGTGGCCTCCGCTTGGTTCCAGCGCTGGAACCTGACCCCGATTGAGTCTGGAGAGGACATTGCCGGGCTGCCGTGCCCCGCCGTGGGCGGGCCAGCCGCCGCCGGCCGGATGTTTGCGGACACCAGCTATCCGGGCCTTGTCAACTGCCATCCCGACTGGGAAGGGCGCAGCGGCCACGTCGGCTTTGCCAGCCACTTCGACCTCCCCCAGGAGATGGAGCTGGAAGTCCGCACCGGCTATGACGGGCCGTTCCGCCTCTGGATCGGCGGGCGGGAAGTGCTCACCGACCTGGGCGGCACCAATCCGGCGTTGCCGGACGGCAAGCGCGTCCGCCTTCGCCTGCCCCAGGGGCGCCACCCCGTGGCGGTGCTCATGGCCTTGAACGGCGGCCGGGCCTGGGGGTTCTTCCTGCGCCTGGCAGTCCCCGGCCTCGATGCCGCCGAAGTCGGCCCGGACCAACCGCTGCCGCGCCCCTGGGCCTGACCGCCGCGGTCACTCTGGAGCGCCGCCGCCGGCGAGGGCGAGGACGGCGGCGGCGGCGCGGGCGCTGCTGGGTTCGCGCCCGCCGAGCCGGCTGACGGCCTCGGCCATGCCGGCTTCCACCTCGGCCCGCCGGGGACCGCCGGGCAGGATCGCCTCCAGGGCGGGGGCGAGCACCTCGGAACGGACGTCGCCTTGCAGGAATTCGGCAAACACCCGGCGGCCAGCCACTAGGTTGACGATGCAGAAGAAGGGCAGCCTGACCAGCAGCCGGCCGAGCCAGTAGGTCAGGCAGTTGACCCGGTAGACGACCACCAGCGGCAGCCCGAGGATGGCGGCTTCCATGGTGACCGTGCCGCTGGCGGCCAGCCCGGTGCCGGCCAGTTGCATCTGGGCATGGGTCTCGCCGACGACAATCTCCAGCGGCAGCCCGGCGCCTTCCGGGAAGGCGGCCAGCCGCTGGCGGCAGCGCGCCGCAATCCGTTCGTCCGGCGTGGCCAGGACGAAGTGCAGCTCCGGATGCCGCTGATGGAGGCGGCCGGCGGTGCGCACCAGGTCGGGCAGCAGGCTATCGATTTCCCGGGCGCGGCTGCCGGGGAGGAGGAGGATGCGGCGCGGGTCGCGGACAAGGGCGGCATCCCGCCGTTCCGCCAGGATTTCCAGCAGCGGATGGCCGACAAACTCCACGTCGAGCCCGCTGCCGGCATAGACGGCGGATTCAAAGGGGAAGATGGTCAGCATCTTGCGCACCGTCCGGGCGATTTGCGGGATCCGCCGCTTACCCCAGGCCCAGACCTGCGGGCTGATGTAGTAGGCCACCGGCACTCCCATGGGGAGCATGCGCTGGGCGAAGCGCAGGTTGAACCCAGGATAGTCAATCAGCACCACGGCGGCGGGGCGTTCGGCGGCCGCCCGGCGCACCAGGCCATGGAAAAGCCGCCAGAAGGTGCGGATCTGCTTGAGCACCTCGACCAGGCCGATGACGCCAAGGTCGGAGGAGTCCACCAGCAGCTCCACGCCAGCCTCGTGCATGGCCCGCCCCCCCATCCCTTGCAGGCGCAGCCCCGGCGCCTGGCGCCGCAGCTCGCGGGCGAGCCGGGCGCCATACAAGTCGCCGGAGGCTTCGCCGGCAAAGATCCAGATGGTTTTCATGCGACGGGGCTCACTGGAAGCCAGGCCATGACGGGAGGTGGGAAACGGGGAGTGTTGAACATACCGTGGGGCGGCCGGTTTGCAACGGCGGGCTATATTTGCCCTTCCCCAAGCCCGGATAAGGAAGCGCCGGCCCCGCGCCATGAACCACCGCCCCAAGACATTGCTGGAAAACGCCTACCGCCAGGAAAGCCCCGCCCGCTCCCTGCTGCGGCTGCTGGAGGGGCAGCGCACGGCGTTCCTCCGGATGCTGGCCATGAACCTGGTCAAGTCCTCGCCGATCTGGGTGATGCCGATCTGCACCGCCAACATCATCAATGTCATCACCTACCCGGAACGGCACGAAAGCTGGGAACTCTGGCTCAATGGCGCCATTGTCCTGGCCTTCCTCTTCCAGAACCTGGTGACCCACGTCTGGTTCCAGCGCCTGCTCAGCACCATCCTCCGCAACATCGAGGTGAACCTGCGCAGCGCCCTGGTCCGGCGCATCCAGCACCTCTCCCTGGCATTCCTGGACACCACCGAGAGCGGCCGGCTGCAGTCCAAAGTGCTGCGGGACGTGGAGAACGTGCAGATCTTCTACAGCAACCTGGTGGTCAACGTCTTCATCAGCCTCGCCGGCCTCGCCGTCGCCTGCGGCGTCACCCTCTCCCGGCGGCCGGCCATGGTGCTCTTCTTCCTCCTCATCGTGCCGCTCTGCGTCTTCCTGGTCCAGCACTTCCGCAAGCCCCTCGCCAAGGTCAACCGCATGTACCGCCTCCACATGGAGCGGATGTCCTCGCGGGTGATCGAAATGCTGGACATGCTGCCGGTGACCCGCGCCCACGGCGTCGAGGAGACCGAGATCGCCCGCATGGACCTGCGCCTGGCCTCGGTGCGCCGCTCCGGCCTGCGCGTGGACGTGCTCAACGCCATCTTCGGCTGCTCCGCCTGGGTGACCTTCAACAGCTTCCAGGTGGCCTTCTTCCTCCTCTGCGCCTGGCTCGCCTACCACGGCGACCTGCAAATCCTCGGCTGGAACCTCTTCCCCGGACGGATGCCCGTGGGCGACGTGATCCTCTACCAAAGCTTCTTCGCCATGATCGTCGGCAATGTCAACAGCATCCTCAACGTCTATCCCATGCTCACCAAGGGGGCGGACTCCATGCGCTCGATCGGCGAAGTGCTCGAGTGCCCCGACATCGAGCGCAACGCGGGGAAGCGGCTAGTGCCGAAGGTCGCCGGCGGCTTCCGCCTCGAACAACTCTCCTACACCTATCCCGGCGCGGCGCAGCCGGCGCTGCACGACCTCGACTTGGAGATCCCCCCCGGCGAATGCGTCGCCGTGATCGGCGGCTCCGGCTCCGGCAAGTCCACCCTCATGAGCCTGCTCATCGGCTTCCGCCGCCCCACCGCCGGCCGCATCCTCCTCGACGGCCAGGACATGGAGACGCTCGACCTGCGGCAGTACCGCCGCTTCCTCGCCGTCGTCCCCCAGAACACCCTCCTCTTCAAGGGCACGATCCGCGACAACATCACCTACGGCCTCAGCGACGTGACCGAGGCGCAGCTCCAGGCGGCAGTCGAAATGGCCAACTGCGCCGAGTTCATCCGCCAACTGCCGCAGGGGCTGGACACACCCCTCGGCGAACACGGCGGCAGCCTCTCGGGCGGGCAGCGGCAGCGCCTCAGCATCGCCCGGGCCATCATCCGCGACCCGCGGGTGATCATCCTGGACGAGGCCACCTCGGCGCTGGACGTCGCCGCCGAGAAACAGGTGCAGGAGGCCATCGCCCGGCTGGTCGAGGGGCGCACCACCTTCATCGTCGCCCACCGCTTCTCCACCATCCGCATAGCCAGCCGCATCCTGGTGATGAAGGAGGGGCGGTGCGTCGAAGCCGGCAGCGCGGCGGAACTGCTGGCCCGCGGCGGCGAGTTCCAGCGGCTCCACAACCTCCAGGCCTGACCGACCCATGCCCCAACTCCCGTGGCGCCTCCTTCTGCTCGACGTGGATGGCACCCTGGTGGATTCCCGCAAGCGCCTGCTGCCGGAAGTCCGCCTGGCCGTGCGCCAGGCCGTGGCCAGCGGCCTGCCCGTGACGCTGGCCACCGGCCGGATGAGCAGCGCCGTCCTCCCTTGGGCGCGGGAGCTGGGGGTGCGGACCCCCCTGATCTGCAACAACGGCGCCGACTTGGTTGACCCGGCGACGGGCGACTGCCTGCGCAAGCTCACCCTCGACCCCGCCGCCGCCCGCCAGGCGCTGGCCTTCGGCCGCGACGCCGGGGTGAGCATCGCCCTCTTCAGCGGCCCACGGGTGTTCGTGCCGGAACGCACGCCGGACCATTGGCTCATCGAACGGAACTATGAAACCGTCACGGTCCGCCCCTTCCCCGAGCTGATCGCCGCGCCGCCGCCCTCCGAAAAGCTCCTCTTCCTTGACCAGGCCCATCCGGAGCGGCTGCCCCCGTTGCGGGACGCCCTCCTCCGCCACGCCGGCGCCGCCGAGTTCCTCGCCGAAATCACCGAACCCGGCATCCTCAACATCTGCCACCCCGCCTCCGGCAAGCTCGCCGCCCTGCGCGAACTCGCCCGCCGCCTCGGCCTCGCCCCCGGCGAGCTGGCGGTCATTGGCGACAGCGACAACGACGCCGGCATGATCCGCTACGCCGGCCTGGGCATCGCCATGGCCAACGCCACCCCGCCAACCCTCGCCGCCGCCCGCTTCGTCACCGCCGCCGGCGACGAGGCCGGCCTCGTCCCCGCCATCTGCGACCGGCTCCTGCGCCGCGAGTTCGCCCCCGACGCCCCCGGCAGCCTGGCCACCACCCTGCGCGAACTCCGCCTGCGCATCCGCGCCGCGGGCTCGGCAGTCGTCGCCTTCTCCGGCGGCAGCGATTCGAGCCTGGTCCTCCGCCTGGCCGCCGAGGAGCTGCCGCCCGAGAAGCTGCTGGCGGTCACCGCCACTTCCGCGGTCTTCCCCGAAGCCGACCGCCAGGCCGCCGCGGCACTGGCGGCGGAACTCGCCGTCACCTGGCAATTGCTGGACATGGAGGCGACAAACCGCCAGCGCTGGTACGGCGCCAACCCCGAAAACCGCTGCTACCTCTGCAAGCACGCCTTCTACGGGAAGCTCGCGGCAATCGCCCGGGAACGGCAGCTCGCCGCCGTGCTGGACGGGGAGAACGCCGACGACCTGCGGAGCCACCGGCCGGGCCGGCGCGCCGCCGTGGAGCACGGCATCCGCAGCCCCTTGGCGGAGTCCGGGCTGGCCAAGGCGGACGTGCGCGCCTTGGGCCGCGAGCTGGGCCTCCCCCAGTGGGACCGGCCGGCCAATGCCTGCCTGGCCACCCGCTTCCCCCATGGCACGCCCTTGACGCCGGCGGCCTTGGCGCAGGTGGCCCGGGCCGAAGCCGTCCTGGCCGAAGCCGGCTTCCGCTCCGTCCGGGTGCGGGTCGTGGAAGGGACGGCCCGGGTGGAAGTGGCCCAGCCCCAGGTGCCTCTGGCCCAGGCCCGGATTGGGGAACTGGAACGCCGGCTCATGGCCTGCGGCTTCGCCCGGGTCGAGGTCGATCCGCGGGGGTACCGGCCGGGGGCGATGGCTGAACGGGCCGTCCCCGGCCAGGCGGCGGGCGCGGCCTGATGTCACGCATTTCTTTGCATTTTAGAGAATTGCAACTTCCCGGGGGCTTCCGGCCGCGTTGCAATGGCAAGATGGGGTGGCTATACTACTGGCAGGATGGGGCCGCTGCCGGCGCAGCAACGGCCGGGCGCGAGGCCAGCACGGCAGGGATGCAGCACGATGGCTGAACAGGACACCAGCTCCGGGGAACGTGACGGGGCGCCGCCGCCGCCAAAGATCAACATCCGCCACTCCCTGGCCAGCGGCCGGCGCCTCGGCTCCCCGATCATCCCGCCGTTCCTGAAGAAGGAACATCAAGCCCCGGCGGCAGTTCCACCCGTGGCGGGGGCGGAGCGGGGATCGGCGCCGGCACCGCCGCCTCTGCCTGCCGCTCCGGAGACGGAGGAGGCGCGCCGGGAGCCGCCGCCAGCCGGCACCTCCCTGCGCCGCCGGACGGAAAGGCGAGCCATGCCGCCCATGGCGAAAGGGATGGTGCTCCACCAGGCGCCAGCCCGAAAAACCGCCGTCGCCTTGGATCGGGTTTGGCTGCTGGCGACCTGCGCCCTGACCCTGGCCGCCGCCGCCGGCGGGCTGCTGCCCCTGGCCTGCCGTTTCCTTTTCACCAGGCATTTGCAGTTGGATCTTTTGCGCCTCGAGCTGGCCGTCTTTTTCCTCACCACCTTGTTCGTCGCGCTCAACAAGGGCTGGTCGAAAGTCCTGGCCGGCCTGCTCCTGCTCGGCACGATGCTTGCCTATGGCGGCCTCGCCCTCCTCCTGGCGGCGGGGGAGGCGGTTTTCGCCGAATTGCTCCCCAGCCTGCTGCCGGCCATGCCCACCGCCGGCGGCGCCGCCGGCGCCACCATGCTTGCCCTGGCGGCCGTCATCCTCCTGACCGGCCACACCGGCAATTTCCGGCGAAGCTGCCTCGTGCTGTGCGTGGCCGGCGGCGCCATCCTCCCCTGGCTGACGTTGGAATCGCGGCTGCCCGCGGAGATCGGCGAACCGGTCGCCATGGCGGCACGGGAGGCCCAGGCGGCACTGGCGGCGGCACGCCTGGCCACCGCCACCGCGACACCCGAAAGCGCTTCCCAGGAACCGGCGGCAGGCAGCCTGTGGCAGGCAACCGGCCAGCCGCCGCCGCCCAGAAGAGCGGCCGCCCCCACCACTTCCGGCCGGGATTTTGGCGTGGCCCTGCCACCCGACTGGCGGATCATGGAAAGCCGGTTCAACGGTGGCTTCGAAACCTTGTTCCAACCGACGGACGCCTCCGTCACCCTGCGCTTGCAGCGGGAGCTGGCGACGGAACCACAGTCCCTCGACCAACTGCTGGACCGCGAACTGTACGAAATCCGCAAGGAGTTTGTCAACAGCCTGGTGAAGAATCTGCCCGGCCTGCCGGACCGCAAGCGGATTTTCGCGGCCGATGGCGACCGGCGCCTCCTGCGCCTGGTGGTGCTGGCCAAGGACGACCGCCGGCAATACATCCTTTCCTGCCGGGCGGAACGGAGCACGCTTCAGCGCAACCTGCCGCAACTCGACGCGATCTTTGCCAGCTTCCGCCCCGTCCCCTGAGGGTTGCATTGACCCGGTTTGGGGCTAAACTACCCCCTTTCGTGCCGGGAAAACCGGCGGGCGGGCGGTGACAAAGCCGTGAAAGATGAAGTGAACCAGCGCATCTCCGGCCGGAATCCGGCCAAGCCGTCATGGTCGAAGTGGCTGACGACCCAGTTGCTGCGCGTGCTGGCCAGCACGGCGCTGCTGGCCGCGCTGCTGCTGGCCCTCCGGGCCGGCTGGCACTGGCAGAAGCGGCTCTTCCTTTCCGCCAACCCCCATTTCACGGTGCGCAACATCGAGGTCAGGGGCGAGTGCGGCGACGCCGGCCGCGCCGAAGTGGCGGCCGCCCTGGCGGCACTGGGCATCCGCAAGGACGTCAGCAACCTTTTCGCCATTGATCCCGCCCGGCTCCAGCGGCAGTTGACCGCCGCGGCCGCCACGGGCCGGGCCAGCGGGCCGGTCATGGTGGCGGAGGCCCAGGTGGCGCGGCGGCTCCCCGACACCCTCGAAATCACCGTCTCCGAACGGGTGCCCCGAGCCCGGCTGGCCACCGGCGCCCTGGTGGATGCGGACGGCTGGATCCTGCTCCCCCGCCGCGGCGAGGATCCGACGCGCCTGCCCGGCATTGTCGCCCCCGAAGCGGCCCGCTTCCCCCCGGGCAGCCGCGCCAGCGGCGAAGCCATCACCCCGGCCCTCGACTTCCTCCGGCTGGTGGCGACCCGCCCCTCCGGCCGAAGCCTCGACGTCTGGAACGTGATGCTCGCCCCCAACCGCCGCTGCCTCGTCGTCATCCTCCACGCCAAAGGCACCTTCCGCGAAGGGGCCCGCCTCCATCTGCCGCTGGAGCCGGCGGAGATGGACCTGGCCTTGGAACGGGTCGGCGGCATTGCCCTCGACCGCCTCGCCGGCCAGCAGCCAACCGGCTTCATTGACGCCACCTACAAGCGCAACGTGCCCGTGCGCCCATGAAAGGGAACGGCTTGGCCATGCCCCCTGAACGCCCCCGCCTCCTCCTGGTGACCGGCAACGATGCGCCGGGGATCGAGGCCGCCGCCCGCAAGGCGGTGGCCGCCTTCGCCGGGCCCAACCCGCCGGCCGAGGCGCTGGAGCCGTTCCGGGAACGGGAGGGGCGGACGGTCGCCGAAGTCATCCTCGACGCCGCGGCCGCCCTCCAGTCACCCCCGTTCCTGGGCGCGGCGAAGACCGTCTGGCTGCACCTCGACGGTGGCTTCCCCGACGAAGCCGGGGAGCGCGGGGAAAAGGCCGCCGCCGGCACCGCCATGCAGCGGCTCGCGGCAGCCCTGCGCGCCGGGCTGCCCCCCGGCGTCGCCGCCGTCCTCAGCGGCGCCCAGGACAAGAAGAAGCCGCTCCAGCTCCTCCCCGCCGCCGTGGCCGCCGCCGGCGGCCGCCTGGAAAGCTGCAACCGCCCCGAGTTCAACAGCCGCGACTGGCGCGCCCAGATGGCCCGGCTCATCGTTGCCCGGGCCCGGGAAAAACAGCTCGAACTCCCAGCCGACGGAGTGGACTACCTGGTGGATTGCCTGGGCACCGACACCGGACTGCTCGACGGGGAGCTGGAAAAGGTCGCCTGCTATCTGGGCAAGCCCGGCCGCGCCACCCTCGCCGATCTCCAGGCGGTCTGCCAGGGGACCGGCGAAGCGACTGACTGGAGCCTGCTGGATGCCGTCCGCCGCCGCCAGTTCGCCGGGGTCTGGGAGGAGCTGAGTGCCCGCCTGGCCCAGGAAAAACGGCCCGAGGACGTCGTCCTGCGCCTGCTTGGCCTGCTCCACCGCGAATTCTCCGCCCAGTTGCAGTTGCTGGTCTTCGCCCAGAGCCGCCGCCTGCCCGGGCCGGCGGCCATCCCCGGGGCGGTCCGCGCCCTCTCCCCCGAGCAACGGGCGGCCGCCATCCGCGAAGGCTTCACCTTCCTCGAAATGCCGCCCTTCGCCATCCAGAAGACCGCCGCGGCCATCGGCCCCTACAAGGGGGCGGAACTCACCCGCATCATCCCCCTGCTCCGCGACGCGTGGTGGGCCGTGGTTTCCGGCCAGAACGACGACAAGCGCCTGATCCTCGAATCCCTCCTGCTGCGGCTGGCCGGCGGCTGGCCGCTGGCCACTGGCTGACGGACAGACCGCGCCATCGCAAAACCGTGCTTCCAGAAGGCCCCGCCCCATGACCTCCGCCATCCCCCCGGCCTGGGAACCGGTGCTTGACCGCTTCCTCGCCTATGCGGCCCTCCAGCGCGGCTATGCCGAAAACAGCCTGCGCGCCTATCTGCGCGACCTGCGGGCGCTCGCCGAATGGTGCGCGGCCCAGACGCCACCCGTGCCGCCCGCGGAGCTGCGCCGGGAGCAGGTCACGACATTCCTGGAGCAGGCGCGGACGGCGGGCGGCCTCGGCCAGCGGTCGGTGGCGCGACGGCTGGTGGCCCTGAAAATCTTCTATCGCTGGCTGGCGCACGAAGACGGCCTCGCCGAGAATCCAGTGGGAAACATGGGCGGGCTGAAGGCCGCCCGGCGGCTGCCCGCCGTGCTCTCGGTGGCCGACGCCCTCCGCCTGCTCGACGCCTGGCCCGCCGCCAGCGCCGAGCCGCTGGCCTGCCGGAACCGCACCATCCTGGAACTCTTCTACGCCTCCGGCCTGCGCGTCAGCGAACTCGCCGGCCTGCTCCTGCACGGCCTCAATTTCGACCAGGGCACCGTCCGCGTCCTCGGCAAAGGTTCCAAGGAACGGCTGGTGCCGATGGGGCGGCCGGCGCAGCAGGCCCTGCGCCACTACCTGGCCACAGCCCGCCCCAAGCTGGACAAGACCGGCACCGCCCCCCAGGTCTTCCTCTCCCGCAATGGCCGGCCGCTCGACCGGGAGCGGATCTGGGGGATCTTCAAGGAGGCGGCCCGGCGGGCGGGGCTCGGCCAGCCGGTCTATCCGCACCTGCTGCGCCATTCCTTCGCCAGCCATCTCCTCCGCGGCGGCGCCGACCTGCGCGCCATCCAGGAAATGCTCGGCCATGCCGACATCGGCACCACCCAGATCTACACCCACGTCGAGGCGGAACGCCTGGCCGCCGTCCACCGCCGCTTCCATCCCCGCGGCTGAATGCGCGGCGGGCCTCGACGCGCTGGTTGCCAAAGGCGCAGGTGCGGAGAGACGGTTTGGCCCGGCGTTCAAGATCACCGCGCATCTCGGCCGCCATGGTTGGCGGATCAACCACAAGCGGGTGTTCCGGCTGATGCGGGAAATGGGGCTGGCTTCGCTGGCCCCCGGCCCGAGCACCAGCAACTGGAAGCGCATGACGAGGCTTTGTCGCGGGGCCGTCCCACGATATCATCGGCGAGCGGTTTTGGCGCAACGTGAAGTATGAACCGCCAACCCTGGCCGCGTCGCGGCCCAAGCCGGGATTTGACTGCCGACGGCCGAGGGGTGGAGACGCCACCACCAACAGAAATGTCATGCACCCCTAACGGATCGCCCCTGGCAATCGCCCCGGCGACCGGCTATGCTGGCCACGCCACCTTGCTTGACCCCGCCTCCCGCGGCACACCGCCCCCCCCCGCCATGATCCACGCCATCCTCGACACCCTCTACGGCCGCATCCTCACCCCCGAACGGCGGGCACGCCCGGAAAAGCCCGACCTCCCGGGCGCCGGCACCATCGCCTGCCACAGCCGCGATGGCTGCCCACTGCGTGGCTGGTTTGTGCCACCGCGGGGTGTCGGCCGCGGCACCATCTTCTGGCTGCACGGCTTCGGCGCCCACTGCATGATCCACTTCCCCGAATGGGCAGGAGTGCTCACCCATGCCGGCCTGGCCTCAGTCGCCCTCGATTTCCGCTTCCACGGCCACAGCGGCAATGCCATCCCCACCTTCGGCACCGCCGAAATGGGGGATGTCCAGGCCGCCTTGGACTGGGCGGATGCCCACGGCTTCCCCCAACCCCATCTCCTCGCCGGCGACTCCCTGGGCGCCATGGCCGCCACCCGTACCGCCATCGCCGACCACCGCGTCCGCGCCTGCCTGCTCAAGAACCCGCCCGCCACACCGCGCCACGCCATCCAGGCCACCCTGCGCAGCCGCTGGCGCAGCCGCCTCGCCGCCTGGGCAATCAACGCCGCCTATGGCTGGCCCATCCTCGACGACGGCGACCCCTGCCGCCACCCCGGCACCCTCCCGCACCAGCCGCTCCTCTTCTACCTCATGGGCAGCGAAGACCACTTCGACATCGCCAAGACCCGGCGCGTCTACGACCATTTCCACTCCCCGCGCCATGGCTTCGCCCTCACCATCCGCCCCGAAACCGACCTCACCCGCTACGCGCCCCTGCTCGCCTCCGGCCAGGATCCGCGGATCCGGAAATGGTTCGTCACCATCCGCGGCGGCAGCCACCCCGACCAGCGCGGCCGCCACTTCGGCGACTTCAACTATCCGTGGCCCCGCCCTCTGCGCCTGGCTCGCCCACCTCGCCCGCACCCGCCCGCCCCCGCCAGCGCCGGCCCGGAAGTAGCGGCGCCGGCGCCGTCCCCGGTGCCACCCCCGTCGCCATGGCGACCGCCAGCCCGGCTCAGCCAATCTGAATCGGCTGCCCCGCGGCGGCGCTGGCGTAGATCGCGTCCAGCAGCTCCATCACCACCAGCCCCTCCTCGCCGGTGGCGATGTGCGGGCGGTCGTGGACAATCGCGTCAATGAAGTGGTGCGCCGACGCGGGCGCCGGAGTGTCGGACCAGCGGACACGCTGGTCGAGCAGGCAGCCATCCACTTCCGTGTACAGTTCGGACTCGAACTCGTAGCCTTCGTTGAGGTTGTACTGCAAGAGCCCGCCCTTGTCGCCCAGGAGGCGCGTCCGCATCTGCTCGCGCTCCTTGATGTTGGCGGCCCAGGACGCCTCGACCTCCAGCGTCGCGCCATTGGCGAACTTGACCATCCCGACCGCCAGGTCCTCCACGTCGAACGCCTTGCCCTCCTTCTTCGCGCGGGCGGTGGCAATCGGGTTGTAGGTGCTGCCCATCACCCAAGTCGGCTTCGGGTAGCCCATCAGCCACAGCGCCAAGTCCAGCCGATGCACCCCCAGGTCGATCAGCGGCCCGCCGCCGGCCAACGCCTTCTGGCCGAACCAGCCGCCGAAGCCGGGCATCCCCCGCCGCCGGTGCCAGACGGTGCGGGCGAAGTAGATGTTGCCGAGCACGCCGCTGTCCACCAGCCGCTTCAGCTCCTGCGACTTCTGGTTGAAGCGGTAGGAGAAGTTGATCATCAGCCGCTTGCCGGCCTCCTTCGCGGCGGCGAGCATGGCCCGCCCCTCGGCGGCGTTCATCGCCATCGGCTTCTCGCACAGGACATGCGCGCCCGCCTCCAGGGCGGCGACGGTGTACGGCTGGTGGAACTTGTTGGGGGTGGCGACGCTGACCACGTCGAGCCTCTCCGTGGCCAGCATCTCCAGCGCGTCGGCGTAGCGGCCGGCAATGCCATGCTTGTCGCCGAACTCCTTCAACCGTGCCGGATCGGTGTCGGCGATCGCCACCACCGCGGCCTGGGGATGGCTCTCGTACCCGGTGATGTGCCCGCGGCCCATCCCCAGGCCAATCACGCCCACTCGCAGCTTCTGCTTCATGCTTGCAGCTCCTTGGAAATCAAGTTGTTGATGACAACATCGGCGCCATTCAGGCCCCGCCGCGCAGCGGTTCAAGCGGCTCCGGGCAGTGCGGGCAGGAGGAGGGCTGGCGAATCACCGGCCGGGCCCAGCGCACGGCGTTGGTGATCACCTTTTGCACGTTCGCGTCATGGAAGATCGGATAGCTCTCGTGCCCAGGCCGGAAATAGAAGATGTTGCCGTTGCCGCGCCGCCAGGTGCAGCCGGAGCGGAACACCTCGCCGCCTTCGAACCAGGAGATGAAGATCAGCTCGTCCGGCGTCGGGATGGTGAACGGCTCGCCATACATCTCGGTGCGCGGCAGCTCGAAATGGTCGCCGATCCCCTGGGTGATCGGATGCGCGGGGCAGACGTTCCAGAGGCGCTCCCGCTCGCCGGCCTCGCGCCACTTGAGGTCGCAACTGTCGCCCAGCAGCCGCTTGAAGATCTTCGAGTGGTGCCCGGAATGCAGCACGATCAGCCCCATCCCGGCCAGGACGTGCCGCTGCACGCGCTCGACGATGGCGTCCTGGACCTCGCCGTGGGCCAGGTGCCCCCACCAGGCCAGCACGTCGGTGGCGGCCAGCACCGCCTCGCCCAGCCCGTGCTCCGGCTCGTCCAAGGTCGCGCAACGCACCTGTAGATCCGCCTGGGCGGCCAAAAATTTGGCGATGACGGCGTGCATGCCGTCGGGATAGATCGCTTGAACCTGCGGATTCTTCCGCTCGTGGCGGAACTCGTTCCACACCGTGACGCGGATGGGGGTGGCCATGGCAACTGTCTCCTGAAGCTGAGGATTGTCCTGAAACCGTGAATTTCTTTGGGAGGCGTGGCAATAATGTGGCCGGCAAACCTGCTTGCGGCAAGGGTGATGCGCCATTACTTTTCCGCAAACATCCGCACAAAACCTGGATCGCTCGGACACCCCCGCCCATGCCGGACACCTATGCCCTCGCCCTGAACCCGCCGCCGGATCCCCGCCCCGTCATGCGCCAGCTCCTCGCCGAGCAGATGGAGCGGCTGCGCACCCGGAACGAAACCCTCCGCCTGCCGCCCAGCGCCGGCACCGGCCGGCTGGAGCGCGGCATGCACATGCACCTGGAGCCCGAACTCTTCCTCCAGATCGGCGGCCGCACCGAGTTCCATTGTCCCGGCGGCGGCTTCGCCCTGGACGCCGGCGAAATCTGCCTGATGCCCCGGGCCACCGCCCACGGCGAACGCGCCTTGGCGGCGGACGGCCGGGCCTTCCTCAATGCCGTGCTCCTCCTCCAGGCCGGCCACGCCTCCCTGCACTTCGCCCGCGCCACCGAGCGACGGCAGCCGTACATCTTCGCCGGCCCCCTCCGCCTCCCCATGGCCGACCCGGCGCCGCCCCTCGCCGCCCTGCTCGACGAGGCGGCTGTCCAACAGCGGCGCGGCGACGCCGACAGCTTGGAGGCCTGCCGCGCCCTGCTCCGGGCGGCGCTGGCCATCGTCCATCAGCGCCTGGGCGAGCCCGATGCCGGCGCCGCCCCGCACCGCCCCGGCCGCATCGTCCAGTGCCAGGCCCTCGTCCACGCCCAGCTTGGCGACGCCGCCCTCTCCGTGCGCCGCCTCGCCGCCGCGCTCCAGTGCAGCGCCGACTATCTCTCGCACCAGTTCCACGGGGCAACTGGGATGCGCCTGGCCGAATACATCAACCGCAAGCGCATCGCCCAGGCCCAACGCCTCCTGGCCGCCACCGGGCTGACCATCGCCGAAGTCGCCTGGGCCTGCGGCTACCAGGAGCCGGCCTACTTCGCCCGCCAGTTCCGCCGCCTGACCGGCCATACCCCCCGCGCCTGGCGCGGCCGGCCCGACGGCGGCGGCCAAGGGGATCCAGCCCCAACTGTTTCGAAACCATGAACTTTGCCACCGGAAGCTCCGGCTCTGACGAATTGCGAGTTTGTCCAGTTGATTTCACTACCGTCCCATCGGGGATAAAATCCCCTCGGGTTAGCGGAGTTCCAGAGCTTGGTGGCGGGATTTTCGGTGGCGACCCATTTTGCATTTTCCTTGGCTTGGCCTGTGGCTGTCCCACAGGTCAACGGAGGTTCAAGTTCGGCAGGCAAGCCTGTTCCGGTGCGGCGCGGCAGCGGGGCGGTGGCGCGGCTGTCCCATAGCGTCCCAGCAAGGCGAAGAGGCCGTAGCATCATCCGCCTTGTCAAAGACCACGATCTCCCCGGCGAGGATGCCGGCACAAACGCCGCGAGCCTCCTTGGCATCCTGTCGTCGTCGAGTCCACAACATTGATGATCCGCTTCCTGAACCGCCGGGGGAAGCCGACCTACTTGCGGCCCATGCCAAACTGCGGCCAGCAACCCTGAAGATGCGCCAGCGTCTCCCAGAACAGCGCCTCGGCCATGTCGGCGTTGCGCTCCCGGGTCGCGTGGGAGAGGCCGTTCCGGCTTGGCGGCGCCGCAGGCCGGATCGTCGTCAGCACACCGCCGTGGTTCTCCAGGGTGTCGCAGACATCGTTCAGGCTCAGGGCAGGGGAAATCGGCGCGAACATCAGAGACACTATCTTTTGTGGTAAAAAGAACGTACGCTGTGCCCGGCCCATTTCCACTTAAAACTCATCCCCCCTGTGGGATGGCTGTGAAAGCCCTTCGGGAATCTATCTTAATTTCTTTGTCAAGTTGTACTTGGCAAGGGGTTCACTTCAATGGACGGAGTTCTGGTATATCCTCTGCTAAAGGAGAGATAGCTGCCATCTCCCGAATGCGAGGTGCATATTTATCGAGCGTTTGAATCTTCTTCGTGAAGTAAGCCCCAAACTTTTCAAGCGCAAAGAGGACTTCCTGAAATCCCTCGGCATCTCGCAACGCCTCATCTCGCGCCTTTCTAAACTGATCCCGGAAGTACACTTTTACTGCTTTTTTCATCGCTGAATGGCTCGGATGCGGACCGCCCGTTGCTTCAGCGTTTGTGCTTCTTTGTCCCGTTTGGTAGCCCGATACAGATCTGCCAAGTTCTCAAGGCTCGTGGCCACAGAGGGATGGTCGGGGCCGAGGGCTTTCTCCGCGATCGCCAGGGAGCGTTTATAGAGCGGCTCGGCCTGTGCGTACTGGCCTTGGGCGTGGTAGAGCAAGGCGAGGTTGTTCAGGCTGTTGGCCACATCGGGATGGTCGGGGCCGAGGGCTTTCTTTCTGATCGCCAGCGAGCGTTTATAGAGCGGCTCAGCCTGTGCGTACTGGCCTTGGGCGTGGTAGAGCAAGGCGAGGTTGTTCAGGCTGGTGGCCACGGAGGGATGGTCGGGGCCGAGGGCTTTCTCCCTGATCGCCAGCGAGCGTTTGTAGAGTGGCTCGGCCTGTGCGTACTGGCCTTGGTCGTCGTACAAACAGGCCAGGTTGTTCAGGCTGGTGGCCACGGAGGGATGGTCGGGGCCGAGGGCTTTCTCCGCGATCGCCAGCGAGCGTTTGTAGAGTGGCTCGGCCTGCGCGTACTGGCCTTGGGCGCGGTATAACCCCGCAAGGTTGTTCAGGCTGTCGCCCACATCGGGATGGTCGGGGCCGAGGGCTTTCTCCGCGATCGCCAGCGAGCGTTTATAGAGCGGCTCAGCCTGCGCGTACTGGCCTTGGTCGTCGTACAAACAGGCCAGGTTGTTCAGGCTGGTGGCCACATCGGGATGGTCGGGGCCGAGGGCTTTCTGCTTGATCGCCAGCGAGCGTTTGAAGAGTGGCTCAGCCTGCGCGTACTGCCCTTGGGTTTTGTAGAGCAAGGCCAGGTTGTTCAGGCTGGTGGCCACGGAGGGATGGTCGGGGCCGAGGGCTTTCTCCGCGATCGCCAGGGAGCGTTTGTAGAGTGGCTCGGCCTGTGCGTACTGGCCTTGGGCGTCGTACAAAGAGGCGAGGTTGTTCAGGCTGGTGTCCACGGAGGGGTGGTCGGGACCAACTGTTTGCTCGGCGACTTCGAGCGCCTTCTTGGCCACCACCACTGCACGACCGTACTGTCCCTTTTGGTAGAGGGACAGCGCCTCATCGGTGAGGATCTCCCACTCGATGCCCTGCCCATGGGCGGACGCGGCAGCATCAAACAATAGGATTAGGCTAAGCAATACGGGCACTAATGTTTTCATGTGTTCTCTCGCTGTGTAGCTAACCATACGGTATACAGCCCATTACAATGGACAAATCTTGCAGCCTTCGCGACATCTGCCTATGCCAACCTGGACATGATCATGACGGAAAATGTCCAGATTGACAACGCTCAGCCTTCCAATCCTTGACGCAGACGTTGTGTGAGGTACTGACTGATAGGAATTTTGATTTCAGGGGGCGGATCGGACGGGGGAATTCGGGGGGTGAGAGGGTGATGCTGACCCCGAAATCGGCGATTCCGCCGGCGTGGCGGCGACGTCGGAGAGGGTTCCGGCGGGGGAATGGGTCGGCGTGGGGCTTTGGGTGAGGTTTGGCATGTTCCCGGCCGGTTTTCGGGCGTACGGTTGCGGTTCCCACAGGTGGCGATGCATGGGGGGGACTTTATCCTGCCGGAATCGGGGCGTCAAGCCCGTGACCTGAAATTATTCACCACAGAGGTCTCAGGGGGCACGGAGGACGCCGCGGAGTGCGGTTCATGAATCGCCCAGGTCAGTCGTACTCCGGAAACGGCTGGCAGTCGTTGTCCGTGCTGGAGAAGAGGTCGGGCTGAGACCATTTTGGATTTCACTACCGTCCCATCGGGGATAAAATCCCCTCGGGTTAGCGGAGTTCCAGAGCTTGGTGGCGGGATTTTCGGTGGCGACCCATTTTGCATTTTCCTTGGCTTGGCCTGTGGCTGTCCCACAGGTCAACAGAGGTTCAAGTTCGGCAGGTAAGCCTGTTCCGGTGCGGCGCGGCAGCGGGGCGGTGGCGCGGCTGTCCCATAGCGTCCCAGCAAGGCGAAGAGGCCGTAGCATTATCCGCCTTGTCAAAGACCACGATCTCCCCGGCGAGGATGCCGGCACAAAACTGCGGCCAGCAACCCTGAAGATGCGCCAGCGTCTCCCAGAACAGCCCGGCGCCGGGAACGGCATTGCCCCCGGAACCAAACGATCGCCTTCGCCGTCACTTACCCACGCGTCATTGGAAACACCTTTTCACACTTGAATGTACGCGCGCCTGGCAATGCCGCCTGGCCCCCGACTGAGCCACAAGGCCGCCGCCGTCCCATCTCCGCCCCGCCGCCCGTCCACCCCATCCCGCCCCGGTCCCCAATGGCCGCCCAAACCGCCGCCCGATGGCCGCGCCGGCCCGAAACGCGCCGAACCCGCCGGGCTGGCAGCGCTTGCAACCCTCCGGGCGCGGACGAAATTACCGGTTCCTTGGCGCGGCCCGCGGCCGCCCCCCGCGCCCGCCCCGCTCCCCCACCGGAACACTTTTGCCCCCCCGGAGACTCCGTCCATGACCCTTGAGATCCGCCGCGGCTTCCAAGCCATCTTCCATGCCGAGCCAGAGGTGATCAGCCGGGCGCCGGGCCGCCTGGAGATCCTCGGCAACCACACCGACTACAACGAAGGCGTCGTCCTCAGCGTCGCCGTTGACCGGGCCAACACCTTTGCCGCCCGGGCCGTCGCCGGCACGGAATGCACCGTCCATGACCTCCAATCCCGCGAAGTCCGCCGCTTTGCCGTCACCAACGTCGGCCCGGCCAAGCCGCGCGACTGGGCGAACTACATCAAGGGGATCGTCGTCGAACTGCAAAAGCGCGGCGTGGCGGTGCCGGCCTTCCAGGCGGCGATCCTCGGCAACGTCCCCCTCTCCGCCGGGATGAGCAGCTCCGCGGCCTTCGAGATGGCGGTGGCGCTGACCCTGACCCGCCTGGCCAAGGCCGAGCTGCCGTGGCTGGAGCTGGCGAAGGCCGGCCAGGCCTGCGAAAACCACTACGTCGGCGCCAAGACCGGGCTGCTGGATCAGTTCAGCTCGCTCAAAGGGCAGGCGGACATGCTGGTGTTCAGCGACTTCCGCAGCCACGAGGTGCACAACACCCCCCTCCCCCACGGCGTCGCCCTGGTCGTCGCCAACTGCATGGTCAAGCACCACCTGACCAATGAATACAACGACCGCCGGGCCGACTGCGAGGCCGCCGCGGAGGCCTTGCGCGCCAAATATCCCGGGGTCAAGACGCTGCGCGACGTGAGCATGGCCCAGCTCGAGGCCGCGGCGGCGGCGCTGGAGCGCCGCGTCTACCTCCGCGCCAAGCACGTGGTCGGCGAATGCGAACGGGTCTACGCCGGCTGCCGGGCGCTGGAGGCGGGCGACATCCAGGCGTTCGGCCGGCTGATGTTCGAGTCGCACGAAAGTTCGCGGGTCAATTTCGAGAACAGTTGCGCCGAACTGGACATCCTGGTCGAACTCGCCAAGTCGCTCCCCGGCTGCCTCGGCGCGCGGCTGAGCGGCGGCGGCTTCGGCGGCATCACGGTCAACCTGGTCGAGGCCGGCGAGGCCGAACGCTTCGCCGCCCGCCTCGGCGAGGCCTACAAGCTGCGTTCCGGCCAGCGGAGCGACATCCTGATCTGCCACGCCGCCGCCGGCGCCCGGGTGCTCCAGGGCTGAAGGCGCAAAAGGCCGGCCAAGCCACCCTTCCGCACAGACAAGAATGCCCGTGCCACGTTCGCTCCGGCCACTTTTCCAAGGGGGAGGCACCCCGGCCTGGCGGCCACTGCGTCCACCTTCTCCACTGAGTCCTTGGCGCACAGGGGGCAGGCAACACGGGCCCCCGGTGGTTCAGAACACCTGGCGGCGGCACTGGGGGAGCGAGTCGAGGAACATCCGGCCGTAGCCGGTGGTGGTGACGCGGTTGTCGAGGACGACCACGATGCCGCGGTCGGTGCGGCTGCGGATCAGCCGGCCAAAGCCCTGGCGGAACTTGAGGATCGCCTCCGGCAGCGAATAGTCCCAGAAGGCACGGCCGCCGCGGGATTCGATCAGCTCCTGCCGCGCCTGCATCAGCGGATGGTCGGGCACGGCGAAGGGGAGCTTGACGATGATGACGTTGGTCAGGGCATCGCCGGGGACATCGACGCCGGTCCAGAAGCTGTCGGTGCCGAAGAGCACGGCGTGGGGGGTGGCGCGGAAGGCTTCCAGCAGCTTGCCGCGGGGGAGCCCCTCCCCTTGGATCAGCAGGTTCAGCCCGGACTCGCGGAAGAAGTCGGCCAGCCGCTCCGCCGCCTCCTGCATCATCCGGTAGCTGGTGAAGAGCACGAAGGCGTGCCCCTGGGTCTCCAGCAGGAAGCGGCGGATCCCCGCGCAGGCGGCGGGCAGGAACTCGGGGGTGTTGGGGTTGGGCATCTCCAGCGGCAGGTGGAGCGTCACCTGGCGGCGGTAGTCGAAGGGGGAGTCGAGCACCAGCGTCGCGGCGCGGTCGCGGGCGCCGACCCGGCGCAGGAAATAGTCCATTGACTGGCGCACGGCGAGGGTGGCGCTGGTGACGACCACGGTGAAACGGTTGCCGAAAAGCAGCTCGCGCAGCAGCGGCGCCACCTCCACCGGGGCGGCGTTGAGCGAGAGCAGGGTTCCGCGCTGGCCGTGGCGCTCCAGCCAGTAGACGTGCCCGGCCAGAGTCATGTTGAAGAAGGCGTGGAGCGCCTCCCGGCTCTCCTGGAGCTGGAGCGCGGCGGCGCGGAGTTCGGTGGCGCGGGCGGCGTCGGCGCAGCCCTTGGCCAGGGCATTGACCTTCTCGATGGCCGTCTCCAGCGGCTCGGCCATGAGGTCGGGGAGCTGCCCGGCCTGGAGATAGCGGCGGGGATTGACGTTGGGCGCCTCGTCGAGCCAGGCCAGGAGCCGGCGGGAAAGCCGCTCGAACTGCTCCTCGGCGCGGCAGACCGCCTCCCGGGCCGGCTGGCTGGCGGCGGCGCCGAGCAGGCCGCGCTGCCGTTCGGGGTTCCAGAGGCGGAAGAGGGCCTTGCGCAACCCCCAGGAGGAGGCGCGCAGCCCCAGGTGGGTGGCGGCCGTCTCCTCGATGGTGTGCCCTTCGTCGAGCACCACGGCGGCATAGGCGGGGAGGATGCCGGCGGCGGCGTCCGCCTCCTCCGCGGTGGCCGCCCGGCGCATGGCCATGTCGCTGAAGAACAAGGCGTGGTTGGCGACGATGACGTTGGCCGCAAGCAGTTGCAGGCGGGCGCGGAAGAAGAAGCAGCTCCGATGGAAGGGGCAGTTCTGCCCGAGGCAGTTGCCGGCCTCGCAGCAGACCGCCTCCCAGACTCCGGGCGGCGGCTCGGCGGGGAGGTCGCTGCGGGAGCCGTCCGGCGTTTCCTCCGCCCACTGCCGGAGCCGTTCCAGGTCGGGGATGAGGTCGTCGGACGGCAGGTAGAGATGCACCTCCCCCACGGCGGCGGTGAGCCGGCGCCAGCAGAGGTAGTTGGAACGCCCCTTGGCCAGCACCGCCTTGAACTCCAGGCCAAGGAGCTTCTGCAGGATCGGGATGTCCTTGCGCAGGATCTGCTCCTGCAAGGCGATGGTGTGGGTGCTGACCACCACCGGCTTGCCGCTCCGCACCGCGAAATGGATCGCCGGCACCAGGTAGGCAAAGGTCTTGCCGACCCCGGTCGGCGCCTCGACGCAGAGATGCTCCCCCGCCTCCAGCGCCGCCGCCACCCGTTCCGCCATCGCCGCCTGCTGCGGCCGCGGGTCATAGGGGCGGCCGCCGACCGCCTCCGCCGCCCGCAGCGGCGACTCGGCGCCGAAGAAGGCCGCCGTCGCCGCGCCCACCCGCGGCCGGGGCGGTTCCGCCGCCGCCGTCTCGTCCCCGTCCGCCGCCAGCGCCGGTTCGTCCTCGTCGTATGTGTCGAGCCATTCAATCATGGTCGTTGCGGAGTCCGCGGCTGGCCTTTGCCTCTGCCCATACCATAGCCGACAAGCTGACAAATAATAGGGCAACCCCCCCGGCCGCCAGCGGCGGATTGGCGATTTCCGATTGCCGGGTTTCCAGTTTCCCGCTCAATAGGGCGTCCGATCCGGCTTGGCCAGCCATTCCGCGAAGGGGCGGGCGGCCTCGGGGATGGCGAGGCGGATGCAGGGCGGGTTCCGCTCGGCCAGCGGGCGGGCGAACTCCGCCAGCAGCGCCGCGTCGTCGAAGCCGGCGGCGGCGGCCTCGGCGCTGGTGGCGGCATAGTAGACGGCCCTGAGCCGCGCCCAGCGGATGGCGCCGAAGCACATGGGGCAGGGTTCGCAGCTCGCGTAGAGTTCGCAATCCTCCAGATGGAAGCGGCCGAGATGGCGGCAGGCTTCGCGGATGGCGACGACCTCGGCGTGCGCCGTCGGGTCGGCGGTCGCCAGCACGCGGTTCCAGCCGCGGGCGAGGACGACGCCGGCGCGGACGATGACCGCGCCGAAGGGTCCGCCATCGTTGCCGCGCACGGCCACGCTGGCCAGGCGCACCGCCTCCGCCATGAATTGGGGATCCATCACCGTCACTGCCTCCGTCCTAGGGCGGCGCTGGCGATTCATCGAGTTTCAGTGCCGCCCGCACGACGCGAGTCCACAAGGCGTAGCCGGCTGGATTCAGGTGCAGGCGGTCCTTGGCGAACAGCTCCGGCCGGGGTGCGCCGTTGCGACCCAGCATCGGGGTCGCCAGGTCCACATAGATGACATTCCGGTTGCCGGCCGCAAACTCCTGAAGCAGCTTGTTCGCTGCCTGCTGGCGCGGCAAGCTCTTGGCCCGCGCCGGACTGGGCTTCACCGAGAGCAGGCAGAATTTCGTGTCCGGCCGCCTCGTCCAGACGGCAGCGCAGAATTCCTTCGTTTTCGCCACAAAGGACTCCGGGGTGAAGTTGCCGGACTCAAGGTCGTTGTCGCCTTCATAGAGGAGAATCGTGCGCGCCTCGTAGCGCCGGAAGAACTCCTTGAAGAGCAAGACGTCACCAATCGTCGAGCCGCCAAACCCGCAATGGATGACTTTCGCCGGGGCAAGGTCTTCCTGGATCGTCTGCCACAGCCGCAGGCTGGAACTGCCGATGCACAGGATCGCGTCCTTGTCCTTGGCCATTTCCCCGTCCCTGGCCAGCCACTTCTGGAAATCGCCAATGAAGTTGCTCTTCACCTGGGCTTCGGTGAACCCAACCGCCTCAGCATGTGCTGGAACCCATGACCCGAGCGCCAAGAGAAGGGCAACGGCCAGGAGAAGGGTTTTCATCGGAACTTGATTCCTTTCGGTGGCTGCCGGATCGAAAGCCGTTCACTTGGCGGGGGCGGGGGGCGGCCGGAGGAGATCTTCCAAAAGCCCCTTGCCGAGTTCCCGGAGTTCGTCCTTGGAGGATTTGGGCTTCTCCGGGGCGGGCGCGGGCGCGGGCGCCGGGGCGGGGGCGAGGGCGCCTTCCGCGGGCACGGCTTCGGCCGGTGCCGGGGGCGCCGTCCGCCGGCGCAATTCCTCAAGCACGGACTTGGGGGTGATGGACTTGCCTTCCTTGTCCATCTCCAGCACGGCGTCGAGGAGGTTGGCCGCGGCGCCCTTGACCGCCTCGCGGGCGCTTTCCTTGAGGAGCCGGACAAGGCTGAAGTCGGAGACCGGATTCAGGAGGGTGCCCTGGATGGGGATCACCAGCGGCAGCATGGCGAAGCCTTCCTCGCGGCGGCTGGCCAGCAGCGCGACGCCGCTGCCGGCCAGCCGTTTTTCGAGGGCGCCGGCGACGCCGGCGCGGGCGGCGAGGTCGAGCCGCAGGTCGAACTGGATCTCGCCGGTGGCGTCCAGGCGCAGTTCGGGGCCGCGGGCGGTGGCCTCGCGCAGCTTGAGCCGGCCAGCGTCGTCGGCCAGTTCCAGGCGGATGGTGGTGAAGGCGAGGCGCCGCAGTTCAGGGACGCCCGCCTGGGTGGCCCATTCCTCCAAGGCCGGCAGGTCCTGGACGATGATGTCCTTGCCCGCCAGTTTCAAGCCGCCGCGGAAGTGGCGGGTCAGGCTAGCCGGGGTGACGCCTTGGCCGGCGGCGTCGAGGCGCACGTCGGTGAGCGTGCCGGAAACCGTGCCGCGATAGGCCGGCAGGAAACTGTTGACGAACGGGGCCAGTTCGGCGCCGGCGGTTTCGGCGCGGAGGCGGTAGACATAGCCGGGCTTGGCCAGGTCCGCCCGGAGTTCGAGCGCCACGGGGCGGCCGTTGAGGGTGGCCACGGCGGCGGGGATTTCGAGGGTGCCGTCGCGGAGGAGCAGCGTCAGTTCCACCGGGGCGGCAGCCAATTCCCGGTAGCGGACGCTGGCCAGGCGGAGGTCGGCCTGGAGCCGGATTTTTTCCAGGCCGGCGACGGGTGGCGGTTCGGTCGCCGGCAGCGGCGAAGTGGCGGCGGGCGCGGCCGCTGGCGGCGGCGGCGCAAGGGCCACCGGGGCCGCGGGGGGTGGCGGCGGCTTGGCCAGCGCCAGGAGCGCGTCGAGGTCAATGGCGGTGGAGCGGAGGCGGAGCTGGCTTTCCGTGCCGGTTCCGGGCAGGGCCAGGGTGCCGGCCACGGCCAGGTCCGCCAGGGGGCGGTCACGGCGCGTGGCCGTCAGCTCCAACTTGCCCAGTTCCAGCCGTTTGGCCGCGGGTTCCAGACGGCCTTGGGTGTTGAGGGAGAGTTTCAGGCCGCGGCCGGCGTCCGGTTCGGCGGTGGCGAGGGCGAAGCCGGCGGTGGCGGTGGCGGCGAAGGCCACCGGTTGGTCGGGGCCGGTGGCCGTGAGCTTGAGGGTGGTGGTGGCGTCCAGCTCCTGGAGGCGGGCGGCGGCGGGGGGTAGCTGGGGGAAGAGGGCCAGGAGCGGCTGGTGGATTTGTGGCAGGGTGAGCGTGGCGGTGCCGGCGCGGGCCTTGAGGTCGCCGCTGGCCGCGAGCTTGGCCTGGAGGGCGGCGCGTCCGTCCACGGCGAGATCGGCGTCGAGGTCGGCCTCGAGGTTGCGGAAATCGCGGAGGCGGAGGGCGAGCCGGGTTGTGGTGGCGGTGCGGGGGAGCGGCTGGCCGTGGAGGGTGGCCTGCTGGATGCGAAGGGCGGCGGTGCCGTTGAGCGCCAGCTCCGCGCCGAAGCCGGCGCAGATGGCTTCCAGCTTGGCATCCACCTGCCCTTGGTGGAGGGTGACCGGGGCGGCGGCGGGCAGGAAGGGGGCGAGCAGGGCGAGGTCGAAGCGGTCCAGCTCCAGGCGCAGGCGGGCCGGCGCGGCGGGGGTGGCGGCGGCGTGGCCTTCGCCCCAGGCGAAGTGGGCCGGTTCGGAAAGGCGGATCCGCAGCCAGTCGGCCGCGGGCGAACTCAGGCGGGCCTGGAACTGGTCGAGGACCGCCTGGCGGGCCGCCAGGTCACAGTGGAAGTCATGGACCAGCGCGAATTCCAGCGGCGGCAGCGCCGCGGGCCAGCCATGGCCGGGCGCGCTGACGGTGAGGCGGCTGAGGCTGAACTCGCCCTTGGCGGCCAACTCCTTGCCTTGGCGCAGGCTGAGCGTCCCGCGGTAGCGGCCGGTGGTCTGGCCGAAGTCATAGCCGCCGGCCAGGGCGCCGGCCAGGTTGAGCGCCGTCGCGGTGATGGGCTCCAAGGCGATCTCCAGATTGGCATCCTTGCAGGCGGGGTTGACCGTGCCGGTCGCCGCCAGTTCCGCCGCGGTGGCGTCCCCGGTGGTGACGGCGGCGGCCAGGGTGACGCGGTACTGGCCGTCCACGCCGGCGTCGGGGGTGGCGGTGGCGCGGACGGTGGCGGCCTGGCCGGCGAGGGGGATTTCCCGGGCCTGGCCGACGAGTTCGAAGAGGCGCAGGTCCAGGGTCGTCGCCGCCGGTTGCAGTTGCGGCGAAATCCCTTGGCTGGCCACGGTGAGTTCGAAGCGGCCGTCCTGGAGTTGGAGGTCGGGGGCGCGGGTTGCCGCCAGGCGGCCGGTGGCGATCAGGCGCAGCGGCGTGTCCCAGGCGAATTCCGGCAGCGCCGCCCGCACTTCGCGGAGTTCGGCCCGGGCGGGCGTCGCCGCGCCGGCATCTTCGAAGATGAGCTGGAGATTGACCAGCTCGACCTGGCGGATTTGCGGCGTGAACGGCGGCCGCTGGGCGCCGCGGACGGCGGCGGGTGGCGGCGCGGGCCGGGGTGGGGCGGAAGCGGCGGGCGGCCGGGGCAGGCGCAGGGTGCCGTCGGGATTGCGGGTCAGGCGCAGGGTGGCGTCCTCGACGCGCAGTTCGTCCACCGCCAGCACCTGGTCGAAGATTGCGGCGACGAGGCGGTAGCGGATGCGGACGAGTCCCGCCGTGGCCAAGGGTGCGGCGGGGTCGCCGGCGCGCAGGCCGCGCAGTTCCAGGCAGGAGAAGGGGGAAAAGGCGACGCTATCGACGCTCAGCGGCACGCCCGCCGCCCGGCCGGCGCGGGGCAGCACCTGGGTGCGGATGAACCAGTCGCTGGTCAGGAGGAACCAGGCAGCCAGGGCCAAGGCAATGGCCGCCAGAATGGCAATGCCGGTTCGGCGCAGGAACTTTTTCATGGGCGGAACCTTCTCGGGGAAGTGCAGGAAGCGGCATAACATAATGGGGTGCCGCCCGTTTGAACGGCCGGGGACGGGCACTTGGCTCAGGGGGCCGCGGGAGCGGCCTGGGGCGGCACCGCCACGAGCCGGAGCTGGCGGCCAGCGGCGGCGAAGCTGGCCCGCCACTGGTCAAGCAGGGCTCGGGCGGCGGCATCCATTTCCACGCAGCCCAGGAGATCAATGTCCAGCTCGCGCACGTTGCCGTTCCAGGCGTCGGCGAGGCGTTCACGGACGGCCTCCAGCCACGGCTCCTGGAAATAGCCGAAAATGCGCAGCACGGCCGCCCCCCGCGGCTCCGGCTGGCCGAGGGCGGCGAGGCAGAAGGTCCCCCACTCCTCCCGGAGGCGCGCCGCCACGGCGGCCAGGTTGGGCAGGAAGCGGTCGGCGAGCAGGTCCCAGGCCCGGGCCGCCTTGAGGAGGCGGGTGGGGGTCTGGCGCAGGCCGAAGCCGAAGAAGGCGATGGCGCGGCGGCGGCAATCGCCGTGGAGGGTGGCGAGGAAGCCGATGCCGGCCGCGTCCAGTTGCAGCAGTTCCCGGGCGTCAATGAGGATGGCGGATGCCCCGGCGAGGCGCTCGATCAGGCGGTTGGCCACGGCCTCGACGGCGGCGCGGTCGAAGCGCGGCGGCAGTTGGAGGGTGAGGAACCGGCCGCGGGCCGAGGGCAGTTCCCGCACGGCCTGGCGCGGCTCCGGCGGCGCGGCCGTCCGGAGGCGGTGGCGGTTCCAGAGTTGCACGGCGGCCATCATGGCCAGCCAGGGGAGCGAAAGGAGCGAGAGGAAAAACCAGTCGTTGATCCGGCTTTTCCAGAACTGGCTCGGCTGGCAGAGCAGTTCGTGGCACCAGCCGAGATGGCACGCCCCAATCCAGCAGGGTGGCGGCGGCGCGGAGTTCGCATAGAGCTGGAAAATGCCGCCGAGGGCGACGGTCACCGGCACGCGGAGCAGGGGCAGGTTCCGCTGGAGCCAGCGCTCCTGCTTGAGGTGGCCGGTGCCGAAGCCGACCACCAGGAAGTCGGCCTTGGACTGGTTGATGCGCTGGCAAATCGCGTAGTCCTGGCCGGTGGCGGGGCTGGTGGTCCCCAAGTCCACCGGGTCGGCCCAGGCGCTGCCGGCGATGACCACCTCGGGGAAGCAGGCGCGGAGCTTCGCTTCGACGGTCTTGACGGAGGCGGGATCGGGGCCGAGGAGGAACAGCGATTGCCGGCGGCGGGCCGCCTCGCGGATGAGCACGGGAAAGAGGTCCGCCCCCTTCAGCCGCGCCGGCAACGGCGGCCCGAAGAGGCGGGTGAGCCGGATCAGGGGCAGGCAGTCGGCCAGCACGAGGTCGGCGTTGCGCATCACCGAGAGCAGGCGCGGATGGCGGGGCGCCGAGCGCCAGGGGGAGAGGGCGCCGTAGATCACATCGACGCTGGCGGAGACGACCACGCGCGGCTGGCGGTCCTCGCGGAACTCCTGGGCCAGGGCGAAAATGCGCCCCAGCGCCTCGCCGATGGTCAACCGGTCGACCGGCACCCCCAAGAGGAAGTTGGTGTCACGCCAGAACATGCTTTGGGCACCATCCCTTGTCCGCGCCGGAGCCTCACTCCCGCGGTGGCCGCCGCCCGGCGTGGAGCCCCAGCCGCTCCAGGAAATCCCGCCGCTGCCGCCATTTTTCCGTGACTTTGACGAACAGTTGCAGCTTCACCGGGCCGCCGCAGAGTTCGGCCAACTTCGGCTCCGACTGGCGGGTGAGCTGGCGGATCATGCGGCCGGCGGCGCCGATCAGGATCGGCTTGTGCGCCTCCCGCTCCACATGCAAGGTGGCGCGGATCCGGGTGCGCGCGCCCTCCTCCCGCCACTGGTCGATCTCGACGGCGACGGCGTGCGGCACCTCCTCGTCCAGCGCCTCAAGCACCGTCTCCCGGATCAGTTCGGCGCCCAGCACCCGCGCCACCTGGTCGGTGAGATCCTCGGGGTCGAACAGGAACGGCCCCCGCGGCAGGCGCTCGGCCAAGGCGGCGAGCACGGCGTCAAGCGTCTCCCGCCGGGTCGCGGCAAAGCGGAACTGCGGCGCGGCGGGCAGCCGCTCCCGCCACCAGGCGGCGGCCCGTTCCAGTTGGCCGGGGGATGCCAAGTCAGCCTTGTTCAGGCCGACCAGCACCGGCTTGGCCAGGCCGTGGATGGCCGCCGCGACCTGGGCGTCCTCGGCACCCGGCGGGCGCAAGGGATCGACGAGGCAAAGCACGGCGTCCGCATCCGCCAAGGCGGCCTGCACCGCGCCGCCCATGGCGCGGTCCAGTTCCGAGGCGCCCTGGAAAACCCCGGGCGTGTCCAGGAACAGGATCTGGCCCCCCTCCCCGCTCCAGACGCCCAGGAGCCGGCGGCGGGTGGTCTGCGGCTTGGCGGAGACCGGCGCCAAATGGGTCTGCAACACCGTGTTCAGGAAGGTCGACTTGCCCGTGTTGGGGCGGCCAACCAATGCCACATGTCCGACGTTGCCTTCTGGCCAGGCGGAACTATCCATAGGCGCTCATGCCCTCGCCGCCTTTCGCCAAACCTCCGGCTGGACGCAGCCACGGAGCCAGCGGCGGAATGCCACTCGCCCGCCGGAACTTGCTTGGCGCAGGCTTGTCGGCACGGACGGTAGTATAATGCATCAACGGCGGACCAGGAGCTGATCCCGGCCCGCCGTTCCACTCACGCCCACGGCCGGCCACCCCGCGGAAGGGTGGTGCCACGGTCCCCCCGGCCTTCCTCAGGCCTTGCCCTTGTATTCCTTCAAGGAAAGCAGCGTCTTGGTGTGGAGGATGCCGGAAGTATGCACCAGCTTGCCGGTGATCAGCTCCGAAAGCTCGCTGGAATCCGAAACCCGGATCACCGCGACCATGTCGTACTCGCCCGCCAGCGCATGCACTTCCGCGACGCCCGGCAAGGCGAGCAGCACACCCGCCATCTTCTTGAGATCCTTGTCCTGCAGATTGATCAGGACGAATGCTGTGACCATGGGCAGGGTCTCCTTGCTCTTTTCGGTCATGGTTGGTTTGAGGAGGCGGCGACGGGCGGGGCTCCGCACGTGCGTCTCTGGCCGCAACATAGACGGCCCCCGGGCCGGACGCAAACCCGGGCATCACAAAAAATGCATCCGCCCCAAACCGCCACCGCGGTGGCCGGCGCGCCCCTTCCCGCCCCCCTCCCCGGCAAGGCTGCGCCCCCCTCAGGCCGCCATCTGATTTTTCCGGGAATGGTGCTACATTGTCCGGCGCGTGCCGCGGCCGGACGCCCCTTTCCGCCGGTGCCGCCCAGCCCCCACGGGAGAATGAGCGTCCATGAGCGATCCCACCCCACCTCCTCCGGCCAACACCCCCAAACCGCCAGTGCCCTTGGACGAGGCGGCGCTCCGCGGGCAAATCCGCCAGGAACTGGAGGCGCGGGAGAAGCGCCGCCAGCACCTTCTCCGCCGCGAAGAGGAGGAGAACCGCCGCCGCGACGAGGCCCGCCTGCGGGCGAAAATCCTCGCGGAGGAGGAGGAGAAGTTCTACACCTCCCGCGGCTTCGTCCGCTACGTCAACCGCCAGGGGCAGGCCGAATGGCTGACCCCGGAGGAGGCGGAGCTGCGCGCCAAGGGGCGGCGCAAGGAGTTCGTGGGCGCCATCACCCGGGGCGGGCGCCTCCCCCGCTCCCGGCATGACCTGCCCAAAAGGCTGGTCTATGCCCTGCTCGGCGCCATGACCCTGGTGGCGCTCACGGCCGTCGCCCTGAGCCTGCTCAAGGCCCAGCCGCGGCTGGGGAACCTGGAGGTGCTCAGCGACCCGCCCGGCGCCCGGGTCTGGGTGGATGGCGCCGACACCGGCAAGGCCACCCCCTGCCAGCTCACTGGCCTGCGCGAGGGGCTCCACGTGGTGGTGGTCACCCGCCCGGGGTTCGAGGCGCGGCCACCGGTGCAGGCGGCCCAGGTCCAAGCCCAGCAGGGAACGGCAATCAAGTTCGACCTCGCCAGCAACGTCCAGCTCGCCACGGCCAAGATCACCGCCAACCTGGAACCGGACGCCTACACCCTCTATGTGGACGGCTACCGCACCGAACTCCCGGAAACCGGCGAGCTGAGCCTGCCCGTCGGCTACCATGTGCTCACCCCCGTGAAGAAGGGGCATTCGGCCCAGCCCCGCTTCCGCCGGATTTTCGTCCAGCCCGACAAGAAGGCGGTGGCCGCCGAATTCGAGTTCACCCCCACCAACGCCCCGCTGGGGCTGATCACCACTCCGGCCTCGCCGTTGGCCGGCTACCTCTACGTCAACGGCCAGTTCACGGGGCTGCGGGGCGGTGGCGGCGCCTGGCCCGTCCCGCCCGGCGAACATCGCGTCCAGATGCCCGGCCGGGAACTGCTTGCCGCCCCCGGCGAGCTGAAGGTGGCCGTCGCCGCCGGCGGCACGGCGCCACCACAGGTGCCGGGATTCGGCTTCGAACGCGCCCTGCTGCTCACCGCCCGCGTCGGCGTGCGCACCCCCGCCCCCGGCGCCGGAATCGTGCTGGACGGCGAGTGGTTGCCGCACGTCACCCCCCTGCCCGACCTGGAGCTGACGCCCGGCCAACACTACCTCAACCTCTACCGCGACGGCCAGTGGCTGGCGGCCGAGGACGTGCCCTTCGTCGCCGAAGCCGGCAAGCCCCAGGAGCTGACCTTCGAATTCTGATTTGGAATTGAAAGGGACGCCGGATGAACTGGGAAGCCGCATTGCAGGAGCTGATCACCCGCGCCTCCGCCGAGCTGCCGGCGGATGTGGCCGCCGCCCTGCGCGCCGGCCGCGACCGGGAAGAGCCGGGCTCCCCCGCCCACGCCGCCCTCTCCAGCCTGCTTGACAACATCCGCCTCGCCCAGGCCCGCCGCGCCCCCCTCTGCCAGGACACCGGCGCCCTCCTCTTCTTCGTCGAGGCCACCCCCGGCCTGCCCCAAGCCCCCTTCCGCCGCGCCGCGGAAGCGGCCATCCGCCAGGCCACCGCCGCCGGCATCCTCCGCCCCAACAGCGTCGACGCCATCACCGGCCGCAACAGCGGCGACAACCTCGGCCCCGGCGCCCCGGTCATTCATTGGCGCGAAGACGAGGCCATCCGCCACGTCACCGTCTCCCTGCTGCTGAAAGGGGGCGGCTCGGAAAACATGGGCGCCCAATTCTCCCTGCCCGACGACGCGCTCGGCGCCAGCCGCGACCTCGAAGGCGTCCGCCGCTGCCTGCTCCACGCCGTGCAGCGCGCCCAGGGAATGGGCTGCGCCCCCGGCATCCTGGGGGTCTGCATCGGCGGCGACCGCGCCACCGGCTTCGCGGAGAGCAAGCGCCAGCTCCTGCGTCCCCTCGGGGTGCGGAGTCCGCACCCCGAGCTCGCCGCGCTGGAGGAGCGGGTCGTGCGGGAGGCAAACACGCTTGGGATCGGCCCGATGGGCGTTGGTGGCCGCACCACCCTCCTCGGCGTCGCCATCGGCGCGCTCAACCGGCTGCCCGCCAGCTATTTCGTCAGCGTCTCCTACCTCTGCTGGGCCGCCCGCCGCCAGACCGGCCGCTACCGGCCCGACGGCACGCCGCTGCCGTAGCCCCCACCGCACCGCACCGCCGCGCCGGCAACCGGCCAGATTGCCCCTGTGCCACGGCCGCATCCGGGAACTTGCCGGCTAAGGGAACCCGCGCCGGCAACCGCCGCCCGCCTCGGCCTCCGGCGGTGAGCCGCCCCGTCAGAACTGCCTGGCCCGCTGGCCGGGTGCCGCCACCTCCCGGCAGCGCCTGGCCGCTTTCCATTTGCACTTTTGCAAAATGTCCCGCCATCTCTTGCAATTCAGAGAAACGCATTCTATACTTTTCCACTTTTGATTCCCGAAACAAGCCAAGCCACCCTCCACGAAGGACGCTTCATGAACCACCACCCCACGACCCAACCGCGCGCCGCCGGCACCATCCTCGCCGCCGCCCTTTGCGCCACCGCCAGCCTCGCCAGCCTTGCGTCGGCCGCCACCATCGCCCTCGCCAGCCCCACCACCGCCTGGCACGCCGTCAGCTACAGTGGCATCTATCCCGACTACATCACTGACCAGCAGACCGGCCAGGCGGAAGGCGACATCGTCGGCAACGCCCAGCACCCCGCCTTCTACACCCAGTTCGACAACGGCGGCACCCCCACCCTCGCCGACGATTGGCTCGCCTTCCGCGTCCGCCTCGGCGGCAACAAGCCGCCCCCCGAATTCACCAGCTTCGCCCACGTCGGGTTCGACGCCAACCTCGACGGTGCCCTCGACCTCTTCGCCAGCGTCGGCCGCGAAGGCAGCAAGGACATCCTCACCCTCTGCTGGCCCGGCACCGGCGCCAACGTCTCCCCCAGCACCACCTCGATCGTCTCGAAAACCCCGATCAACCAGTACGCCGCCACAACAACCAATTACCGCTGGGAAGCCATCACGCTGGCGCTGGATCCGACGGCGACCAACCTGGACCTGGATGGCACGGGCGACACCGACTACTTCCTCTCCTGGCAGATCCCCTTCGAAGCCGCGGTCACGGCCCTCCAAAGCAAGGGCATCAGCATCACGGAGAGCACCCACCTGGGGCTGGTGCTGGCCACCTCCACCCAGCCCAATTCCTTGAACCAGGACTTGAACGGCCCCAATGGCGGGACCAACAGCAGCTCCACCTGGGCGACCCTCGGCGCCATCTCCACGCCCGTGGGCGCCAATGGCGTTGTTCCGGAACCGGCCGTGGCCGGCCTGCTCCTGCTCGCCGCCGCCGGCCTGCTCCGCCGCCGCCGCCGGGCTTGAACAAAAGCCCCCACACCTCCCATTTCAGGGGAGCGCGGCGGCGGCCCATAAGAAGCGCCGACTTGCCGGACGTGGCGGCTCGTGGTGCCGCGCTCCGGCGCGGCGTAGCCACGGCCGAAGATTGCATCCGGCCGGAAGCCGGTATAGACTATCTTCCAAAATCGCCTTTGCCCGCCACCGCGGCAAGGGCGTCCACCCCAGGAGGAGACCTTCATGAGCCGCCCTCGCCTGCTGCCGTTGCTGCCGCTGTCGCTCTTCTTCTTCGCCGCCACCTGCACCGCCGAACCGGCGGCGGCCGCCGCCGGCTGGACGCCGCTGCAACTGGCCCTGGCGCCGCCAGCCCAGCTCCCGGGCGAAGACTGGGACGTGTACGGGCTGCGGCTGGACCTGATCGCGGGGCGCTGCCAGGAGTTGGGCGGGCTCGACCTCGGCCTGGGCGGCAACCTCGCCAGCGGCAGCGTCCGCGCCGTGGAGGTGGCCGGGGTCTGGAACGATGTCGGCGAGGACTTCTACGGCCTCCAGTTCAGCGGCATCGGCAACCGCGTCGCCGGCAACGTCTGGGGGTTGCAGGCGGCCGGGGTCGTCAACTTGGCGGGGCCGGGCGACCGGCTCAACGGTTTGCAGCTCGGGGCCGTCAACCTGGCGGGCGACGCGAACGGCCTGCAAGTCGGCCTGGTCAACGACGCCAACGACATGTGTGGCGTCCAGATCGGCGTCTACAACGGCTGCCAGAAACTGGCCGGCCTCCAGATCGGCCTGATCAACTGGATCGAGGACAACTACCCCTTCCGCTTCTTCCCGCTGCTCAACATCGGCTTCTGAGTTGCGCCACCGCCATCCCCGCCGGAGCCGCGCCCCATGCCGCGCCTGCCCATCCCCGCCTCCTTGGCCGTGTGGTGCCTGCTTCCCCTTCTCCTGCTCGGGGGCAGCGGGTGCATGACCTCCCATCCCGCCGCCATGGCCGCCCCGCTGCGCCAGGTCTCGGCCGGCACCGCGCCGGACCTGACGGCGCTCTCCAAGCGGCTGGCGGGGAAGGATCGCCTGCTCGCCCTCCTGGAGCGGGGGCGGCTGCAGCAGATCGAGGGGCGGCCCGCGGCCAGCCTGGCGGACTTCACGGCCGCCGCGGAGTGGCTCCAGCAGCATGACGAGGCGGCGCTGGTCACCGTCCGCGGCGCCGGCCGCCAGGCGGGGGCCATGCTGGTCAACGACGCCACCCTGCCCTACGCCGGCGACGGCTATGAGCGCGTCTTCCTCCACACCTTCCAGGCGCTCAACTACCTGGCCGCCGGGCAATTGGACGGGGCCGGCGTGGAGATCCGCCTGGCCAACGAGGAGCAGGAAAGGGCGCGGGCGCGGCACGAGGCGGCCATCAGCCGCGCCCGGCGGGAGGCCGCCGACAGTGGGGCGGGCTTCGTCGAGTCCCGCCCCGAAGCCGTCCAGGCGCTGGCCAAGGCGGAGGCGGCAGTGGGGGCGGTGACGAGTTCCTTCCAAAACGCCTACACCTTCTGCCTCTCCGCCGCGGTCTATGAGATGCTTGGCCAGCCCAACGACGCCTACATTGACTACAAGCGGGCGCTGGAAATCCACCCCGGCAACCGGGTCGTCCAACGGCAATTGCTCCGGCTCGCCCGCCAACTCGGGATGGGGGAGGACCTGGAGCGGTTCCGGCTCCAATTCCAGGCCGAGCCCGCGGCGCCGCCGGCCGGCCAAGGCGAGGTCGCCGTATTCTACGAGGAAGGGTTCGTGCCGCCCAAGGTCGAGCTGAAATTCCCCATCCCGGTCCCCGACACCAAGCTCAGCGGCTTCACCGCCGCGGCGGTGCCGATGTACGCGCCGCCGTGCGGCCAGCCCGCGCCGTTGGCCGTTGCCCGGGCGGACGGCGAAAGGCTGGGCGAAACGGAACCGGTCTGCGACGTCCGCGCGCTGGCGGTCAAGGCGCTCAAGGAACGGCTGCCAGTCATCCTCACCCGCCAGGCGGTCCGCACCACCCTCAAGGGGCTGGCCGCGCACCAGACCCACCAGCAGGTGCTGAAATCTGGGGAAGGGCAAGAGAATGAAGGGCTGGCCACCTTGGCCACGCTGGGCGTCTCCGCGCTCAGCTACGTCACCGAAAACGCCGACCTGCGGAGCTGGCTGAGCCTGCCGGCCTTCACCCAGGTGCTGCGGGCGCCGCTGCCCGCCGGGGAATGCCGCCTGCGCCTGTGCGCCGCGGGCGGTGGCGCGGCGGCGGAAATCGGCGTCCCGATCCGCGAAAACCGGCTGACCCTGCTCCATGTGATCCGTGCCGGCAACCGCCTGACTTGCACCATCATCCCCCCGGCGGGAACCGCCCCCCCGTGAAACGGATGAATAACCGCCGCGGCCGCAACGTCCTTCATCCTGTCCAGTTGCATTTCCCCGCCGCCCCGCCTATGGTTTCGATGTGTGCATCTCCCCGCCGCGGCGCGGGCGGACTCCGCAACAGGAGATTTCCATGAGTGACCACGCCCCATCTTCCGCTTCCGCGCCGGCGGACGCCACGCCCCACGCCACCGCCGTCACCATGCCCGCCGCCGGCCGCCAGGCGGATGCCGCCAAGCCCCAGCCGGCCAAGCCGGCCCCAGCCGGCGCCGGCGGCTTCGCCGGGCTGGAACCAGGGCAGACCCTCGGCAAGTGCGTGATCGAGCGCGAACTCGGCCGCGGCGGCATGGGCGCCGTCTACCTGGCCCGGCACCAGACGCTCGACGTGCCGGTGGCGGTCAAGGTGCTGCCGCCCGAGATCGCCGGGCGCGACCCGCAGTTCGCCGAACGCTTCATGCGCGAGGCCAAGCTCGCCTGCCGGATCAAGCACGCCAATGTCATTGCCGTGATGGACGCGGAGCGCGACGGGAAGAGCGGGCTCTACTACATCGTCCAGGAGTTCGTGGACGGCGGCACCGTGCG
>Ga0265297_10000556_pt1 | contig 107933 bp, 172 predicted proteins | sample Munlanlwell13791_FD_192502 | JGI IMG/M metagenome (GOLD analysis project Ga0265297, IMG submission 192502) | Leachate microbial communities from a municipal landfill in Southern Ontario, Canada - Leachate well 137-91 | ecosystem: Engineered > Solid waste > Landfill > Unclassified | place...
CTTAATGGCCTTGATGTTGGCAAAGTGAAATCTATTCTTTTATCTAGATTTAAGACTAGATTTCCGGATGTTGACTTAGACGCTATAGTGGTGACTAAGGGTAGTGCATCCGTCAGACTAGACCAAGGCCATGGGGACTTGGGCAGTCGGATTAAATCTAAAAGACGTGTTTGTAACAAAACACCAAACTTTTAGGAACTATCGATCCTGATGTTGTGCGCCGCTAGTTCAGTCAGCGTCTCGCCCAGCATTTCGATCCGCTCTTCCACCGTGAACCAAGGTCGCTTCGCTGGGTTGTCCCCGATGGCCACCACGAGGTGGTCGAAGATCTCGGAACCGCGGGCAATCATCCAGCGATGCCCATTGGTCAGCACGTCAAAACTGCCGGCGTAGATTGCCGTCGTCATGCTGACCTCCACAATTTCGACCACCAGGAACGCTTGGGTGGAGCCGGTTCTGGCTCTGGTTCGGGCTGTCGGGTTGGCAGCAACACCAAATTCATGCCACGCTGACACCGCAGCAATCCGAAGAGTTGTTCATGGTACTGTGGATCAACTTTTGAGAAATCGTAGCGACCATCAATCGACGCCACCACCTCGCCATCGCGGACCAGTTGAAATTGGCCTGGGACCATGACGATCGGTGGGCCGGTCACTATGGTCTCGGATCCATGAGAGATGAAGAAGTTGTCGTCAGCCACGGTACACTCCCAGCAGCGCGGTTTCTGCCGCCTCGACGACACGACCACGAATTACTTTGCTGGCACGAGCATCGGTACGCTGTACAGTCAGCAATAAACAACACTGTTCTGCTTCGGTGAGCGGGACCACTGCTGTACTGACATATCGGTGGTCACCAACACGTTTGCACGTCATGATCGTTAGGCTAACTTCAATCTTGCTTATTTTTGTTTTCGCGCAGGTGATCTGTGCCGATACGTCGTTGATCTTAATTTTGGCCTGGTCGTTCCAAATGGTGACCCCAACGCCCGGGTACGACGACTCGGAATTGTGGTGCCAACTGGAATCCAGCACATCCTTGAGCAACTTGACGATCTTGCGCATATAGTTTTCTCCCTATTGTTGTATCAGCAGCCTAAGTACGGTCACGAGCGACAATGGCCTCCAGAACCTTTTTACCCCACTCAAGGTCTTTTTGCGAAAGCTTTGGCTGCTGTTCAGGAATGATGGCGGCGATTTCTTCCGCGCGTTTATCCACCGCAGCAGCGTCGAGGTGTGGCCATTGCGTTTTAACGTGCGCGATCAAGTCTGAGATTTTATCGTCACTCCAACTAGGGTGTAGACGTCTAATGTTTTCCATGATTTACCTTTCACCAGTTGTCGTGACCATCATGATGTTGGCGTCCCGCACCAAGTTACGGTACGGTAGTGCTGGGTTCCGAACAGCTCAGATTAATTGCACCAGACATTGACAACCCTCGACTTCCACCTTACACTGTACTTGAAGGGAATAGATCTGTCAAGTGAGAAAGAAGGCAAAAGACACCCGCCCCATCGTTTCGTACGCGACACGTGTACCTAACGAATGCGTTGATTACTGTGAGTCTTACGCTTTAGTCTTCAATACAGCTCAACGCTGCCTCCACGCAGCGCGACAAAAACCAGGTTTTGATGCTAATCGAACCAAGCGGGAATATCAAGTAAAATATGGAATTAATGCCAGACAATACAACGGAATCAAAATAGATCTCGACGGTAAAGAAAGCTCTCGCGTTGAAACCCATAAAACACATGTTAGTTCAACAGAGGCATCCGTTACAGCATTGACCAAGAAGGTTAAAGACCTAAAAGCAGAAATTAAAAAAGAAGATAATGTCAAAACACGTTTTATCCTACACCAAAAACAACGAAGACTGGGAAGTCAAAGAGCAAAGCTCAAAACACTCGAGAGCACAAAGCCAAAGCTCTGTTTCGGTTCTAAAAAGCTGTTTCTGGTTCAATACAATTTGAAAGAAAATGGCTACAAAGACCACGCTGAGTGGAAGAAAGTTTGGAGAAAAACCCGTAATAGTACGTTTATACTCGTGGGCAGCTCCGGAGAAACCCAAGGTAATTCCATAGCGCAGCTTGTCGAACAACCCGATGGGTCTTTCACTTTAGCGCTTAGAACTGCTCCCGGCCTGGTTAATAAATTTGGTCCTACTGTTGTTTTTGAAAACCTAGAGTTTCATTACGATCGAAGTGGCAAAAACAATACTGTTCACGACATTAGAGCTGCTTTAGACCGTGGTGATGCGCTGACATTTCGATTCAACCGAGGTAAAAAGAATCGATGGACAGTTCATGTTTCGCTTCGCAGAAGTGAAGTCGAAATAATTTCAAATAGGCATAACGGCAGGGTAGGCATTGACATCAATAACGGTAGTCTAGATGCTGCTTTTGCTGATTTTGAAGGGAACATGAAAGCTTGGATTTCTGTTCCTTTCAAGACAAGCAAGAGCGCTAATCACGATCAAATACAAGCTTCGATTGGAGAAGCAGTTAAACAAATCATTGCGTTTGCCGTTCTACACAAAGCTCCTGTAGTGATAGAAAACCTTGACTTTACTGGCAAGAAAAAGGCCATGAAGGATCAAGGTTTGCCACAGAGATCGATGTTGTCTGATTTTTCTTACAGTGCTGTCACAGCTACGATTAAAAGCAGAGCATGGCGAGAAGGCATTGAAGTCTTTACGGTCAATCCTGCATATAGTTCAGTCATTGGTTGCGTAAAGTATCAATCTCAATATGGAATAAATTCTGGAGTAGCAGCAGGAATTGTCTTGGCTAGAAGGAGTATGTACAAATCCGAGAGATGTCCCTTATCCGTGGCCTACACTCCTAAATCCCCAGAGGACGGTTTAAGACATGTATGGTCTCGTTGGGCAGCTCTCGTGCGTAACATTCGTGTCAAAGCAAAGATGAAAATCTTTGTCCGAAGGCACGATTGGTTCCGCAAAAGTGGTGCTTTAAGCACGGCAGAGGGCAAGCTTTTATGTACCGGGAAGACGATTTCTCAAAGGCATAAGGGCAAAGCGAAAGCCACTTCTGCTCTGGATGAAAGTTCCAGCACGAATCGTCGGAAAAACAGTTCGTCCGACGTCGGAGTCAAATGTAATGTTTGACTATGGTTTTAGGAACGGTCCTGCACGTAGGTGTCGAGGTCCCAGTCGGCCAACAGGCCAAACACCGCAAATTTGGTCGGGTCAATTGTTCGGTTTTCGCTGGCGAAATCGGCCACCAGTCCACCGTCGTCAATGTGCTGTTGGGCGGCTTCGGCGGTCGGGAATGCGTAGCCGCCCGGGTAGTCGGAACTTCCTGCCCAACTTATGCAGCGGAGACTCCGGAGTCGCTTCTGCGATGCCCTGGAGGTAACTGGCGCGATGTCCGATCGTGTAGATCACGGTGCCGATCCTTGAGTTTTGACATAGCACATTCGCCAACATTCCAGTACTCGAGAGCAACTCAGCGCATCGACTGCATTGGAGATGGTGTTTTGAAAATTTGCATTTTTATCTCTAATACCTCGCAACATTTGTTTGTTTTCGTGCACCATTTGTTCTCGGTCTATCATGACGATGCTCCAACTGCCTACACCGATGATGAACACTATGGCTAAAAATCCGAACACCAATACCGAGGCTTTTGCACTCATGTCGGCACCTTTTCAAATTTAAGCATCCACACCCAAGGGTTGGCATCGTACCCCAGTCCACGTGCTGCGTACACAGCATCCCACGTCTGAATGAATCTAGGCCGCTTACACTCACGGGTCGCGGGATGCCCGATGCCCTCGGCGATGCAATCCCGCTCCGAGATGTCCTGCACCCGCTGGACCTCGACGTCCGTAATCAGGAGCGTGATGCGCGAGGCCCAGCGAGGCATGTGAATCGACGGCGTCCAGATGGCGTTACATGTATCGTCCTCATCAGCTCGGTACAGACAGCACGCCGGTAGCTGGGCTTCGTCGTTTACCCACACGAATGTCTCACGAACCCACAGCGGCGACTCTACCTCGAAAGACAAATTGCACTGATGGCTGCCTGAGACATTCTTAACACCTTTGCTACATGGTGCTGACTGCAAAGTCCGTATTTTACTGCCCAACGCACATGCTCCCTTTCCACATCCGACAGTTTCGCCGCCCAGTGCTTCTCTCCCTCGCAACCGTGCCCGTGGGCCCTCCGATCCTGCCAGTTCTCCTCTTGTGTTCCCCAGCGTAAATTCTCCGGCGCGCAGTTTTCTGGATTCCCGTCCAGATGACGCACTTGTAACGTAGGAGGATCTGGCATTCCGTGGAATGCCATGCATACAAGACGATGAACACTGTGCGTTTTCTTTTTGCTGTTGTGGCACATAGATATACTTAAATAGCCTTTTTTGGTTCTGTGCCCAGCAAGTGAGTACCACTCCACGTATACCTTTGTCTTTCGACCAAAGCCGGCGCACTTCGTTCTGGAGTAAATCTTTCCGTCCGACCCGGCCGCGTAGTCTTCGTTCGGTGAAATCGGGATAGGGCGTAATTCCACCCCTGTCGAAAGCTGAATTATTTCCATGAGCGCCTCCTGTCGAATAAATACATTGGTAATCGGAATTTGTCAAGTAGTAAACTGAATCTGGTTGTGGTTTCACGGGCCGTCGAGTTTGTGTTTTCTGCCCAGTCTGGATGGCCCGGACCCCTTCGGCGTTGAATAGCATTCCGTGCGTTATCACTACTCATCCTTAGGGTTTTTACTTGATCCAAGCTGATGCAAATAGCGCAAATTATGGAAGTTGTCTTTTTTGTTTCTTGCTTCGGTTTCAATTATGTTCAAGACTACATGCAGTTTTTCTAACGCGTCTCCATGCCCGTTGTGCAGACACCAAGCGTACAGTTGTCGCCCCAATTTCAAACCATCACAGTCAAGGCAGGAATCCAACCATCGTGAAGTCCACAAGTCTTTAACTTCTGCGGCCGAGAGATGCAGACTGGTGCCCTGTAAGTAGGACTCTTTGACTCGCGTAGACACTGCGTCTGGTTCCTCGTAGAGCAGGATCTCGTCCGCGAGTTCCAGAGCCTCACCCATAAAACAACTAGATTCATGCTGAAGCCCATCATGCTTTTTGTCTTCGCCCGGACAATGGTCACAACACCGTCCATCTGCATCGAGATGACTGAACAATGATGTCTTGAGGGCCGCGACATATCGGGCCAGCCGAAAACCTCGGGATGTGGTGGGACTGCAGGGACGTGTCATGGCTGACAGTCTTTCGGCTCATTAGTGCGGACTGGTGGCTGCTTCAGTTTGTACCAGCACAATAAGCAAATGCCTTGTAGCGTTGTGCTGGTCGGCACAGCTACTGGGATCGGCGTTACGCCGCACATTGGGCACAACCGGTACTGAGGCCATAGATGCCACATTACGCGCCGCCTTTGTTATGATTGCACGAAAAACACATGACCTGTAGGTTTTCCAGTACCGCAAGTCCGCCAGCGCGTCGAGGCACAATGTGATCTTGTGTGAACTGCTCCTCGTCCTCACCGCGCATCCCGTAGAGATTTAAATGTGGTTTATATCCGTCCGCCACCTTATCGTGGTCTACTTCGACGGCCCAGTGCGTTGCGATGAGTCCGCAGGCACAGCACACCAGCGGCTTTGCGCAGAACAACTCCAGCCGTGAGGACTTCGCGTTGACGACATGGCCTTCGACGTCAAGCTTCCCGCCAAACGCCGCTTTGATCCTGGGCAGCAAGGTATCGACCGGGACCGTACAAAAGCGATGATAACGCGTTTGCCAATCGATTTTCTGTACAGTATTGTGTTCGCACATGTTTTTCAGTACGCCGTGGCCGGCGGATATGGGTTTTCGACGTGGAACTCGTGGCCGCACTTCTCGCACCGGCAGGCAATCGTTGCGCCGGGATACTCGATTTCAGCCTCGACGAACGGCGGGTCGTACCATGTCCACTGCACCGGGAGGGTTGCCATCGAGACCACGAAATCATTCCAGTGTGTGGGTGACACGAGAAAGTTCAGCCTGGATTTAGCCCGAACGTGGCACTCTTTCAGAGGCAGTCCTGTTGCTGTTCGCACAATCTTGACCAAGTTCAGAAGCTCTGAACTGGTGGGTTCGACACAGCACAAAACAGATTCGGTAGGCTGCCACGCGAGGAACTCCCGTGCCGGAAGCTCGTGGTACAGGCTGATGCAGTCATGGGGATCGGTATTGCGACGTGGACGAAGCATCTGTGTCTCCAGTGTTGTAAGTACTACGTAGCAGACGCGCGCTGGTCGTCAAGCGCTATTTTCGGGGAGATCGACGTGTCTTGGCCGTTTTAAGCGCCGCGACCTCGGCTTCGAGCTTCTGCACGCGTGCGAGCAAATCCTGAACCAGAGCTTCAATTAGTACATTGGGGAATGTACTCGCTGTGGTCATCGGCGTGTAACGCAAATCCTCTGGTTTTGGCGGCGTCCAGCCGGGATATTCATCAAACGGCGGTGCGGCATACAATGACGTGATGTAGCCGCCGGCACCGCCGCGATTAGTGGTTGTGTCTGAAGTCGTTTCGGCCAAGATCTTGCGCATTTCTGCGTCATCACACGGGTTTTTCATTCTTTCTCCTTAGTTATCGAGCAGCATCATTTGCTCGAAGATGTCGTCAATGCCGAGACCGGCGCCGTGAAGTTCCAGGATTACACGCGCGATGTCCGAACCTGTTTCATCGGCCTCAAACGCGCGCTTCACTTCCAGGAGCAGTTCGCGCTTACGTTCAGGAGTTAGTTTATTTTCCATAAGCTTCCAACCACTCCCGCGCCCACGTGACCTCTGGGCTAATGCCGCCGCCCTGACGAAATACATCGTTCTGCACCTCCAGGTACTGAGCCATGAAGTCGCAGTAGTTTTGGTCTAGGCCATAGCTCAGAAGGGACTGTGCGCGCTGCTTGACGTCATAGCCGTGACCCCGGCGATACCAGAACCATTCGAGATCCGCGGCGTAGGCCTGAGATTCATACTCCGCTCGATCGCTTTTGTTGCACAGGTAGAACACCGGGAATTTCACTGGCTCGTCGTGATACTGATTACAATGCACAGCTTCATGAATCGCAGTGCCGACCTGCTCCTCCAGGGAATAGCCGTGATCGTCAGGAATCCCAGGCGTGAATGGGCAGTACACTTTGTCGAAAATCGTTGTCGTGCACTGCTCCATGAAATCGGTTTTATTCATAATGTTGAGGCCGTCGAGGAAATTCGACACCAGCTTCATTAGGCTGGAATCACTCTTGTCCAGAATGCTGAACCCATACTGTTTCGTAATCGCGGCGTAGAACGCCTTGACTATTTCGGGTGTAAGGGTAATTGGCATTAGTCTGTACTCGTGGCAGCAAACAAAGCGTTTTCGAAGTCCTCTTGATCTCTGAATTTTTCGCCTTTGACAGCGTAAAAAGCCCGCATAACGGCTGCTTCCGTCGTTCTGGCTCTGGCCGCTAGCTCGGCGATTCGGGCCTTTGCACCTTCGTTCTGCTCCAAAAACGCTAGGCTATTAGCGATTTTCTGTAGTGAAGCATCAATACTCGTCAAAATGGCCAGTTCCTTGGCGTCCATGACAACTCCTTATTTCGCCGGCTTACAGCAGCGGCAGGTTTTGGCGTCCGAGCACTTGCAATCCCACGTCACCGTAGATACTTTCGAACAATCCGCAACTCTGGCCCAACGACCGTCGGGCCGACAGACTTCTACTGTGGTTCCGTGACACCGTGCCATTTTGGGCTGGCATTTTTTGGTGCAGGACACTTGGGAAAGTCCAAGAACTCCGCAGAGCGCTAGAAATTTGAGCATATTGACTCCTAGATTTCGAAGGTTTGGGGTAGGAACACCGGGTTGTATGCGTCGTTGCAGCGTGCGACATTCAGAAACTGCGTGTGCTCGTTGTAGCTGGCGCCGTGTTGGTCGTGAATGTGTCCAAAAACATGATAACGGGGTTTTACACGCTCGACGGCATCGAGCAGTGCTGCGCAGCCTGCTCGATCTCCTCGGGGCGTGTCGTCGAGCTGACCCATGGGCGGGCCGTGTGTCACGAGGACGTCGGTGTCGAGGGGAATCTGATCCCAAACGGTGTGCATTTGCTCGCGTGGTTTCATAAAGGCCCATGAAAAAAATTGTGGAGTGTAGGGGCTGCAAAATATATTAATTCCTTCTAGCTCCACGCTCTCGTTTTCGAGATAAATCCCATTTGTGATGGCAGCACGTGCTTTGTCACGTTTATCCTTATCGTGAAACGCCCAATCGTGATTACCCGCACAAATGATTTTGTATCGGTATGGGTAAATTGCCAACCAGTCATTAAACTCCTGTACTTCTGTCAGATTTCCGTGCACCGTGATGTCACCTGCGACGATCAAGACATCACCGTCGGGCCAACCAATATTTCGCCAGTGCCCGTGAAGATCGGATGTGCAGACGAATTTCATTTACTGGTCCTCATCAAGCCCTAGAGCTAGAAAATGACGAAGTTCCCACGCGAATTCTCGGAGCACGCGGGGTAAATCATCCGTGGGATTACCCAGATCTTGCAGCGTGTTAGACAGCGTTTCGAACTGGAACCTCATCACCTGATGCCGTGTTGGGAACGCTTCGTCCATTTCGTAAACACAAATTCCATATTCACACACGCACGTAGCGTCGAGCAACGTGCGTGCGTACTCGCTGGCCTCCTCGGCGGTGTTGAAAACCTTTTCCTTACTGAAATAGCTCCAGACGTACGGTAGATTCCAGAACCTCTTGTCCGGTTTCTCGAAATGCCCAGCGGGCACGTAGTCGAACTCTTCTAGATTCTGACATTCGTGCACGCGCCATTCGTAGTTTGGGTCTCCTGACGGCTTGTACTTCGGAGTGCCGATGGTGCGTAAAATGATGATTCCATTATCAGCCGACATGTTATTTCCTATCTGCTAGATAGCTGCGTGCAATCTCTACACCCAGATCTTCGATTTCGCGCCGCCGCGGCTGGTGTTGCAATGTAGTCACAGCGTAAAGGGAGTCAATCTCTTGTTCCAGTGTTTTGTACTGCTGCTCAAGCTCCTCAAACGTGAAATGACCGTCCAGAATTTCTCGAAGAAACGGAGCCTCAGGTCTCGTGACCGTAAGCGTGCCATTTTGTAAAATTTCACGGCAGCTGTACATAAGTCTGTAGACGTGAGACACGAATTTTGCATCAAAACCACACTTAGCCTCAATTATTTTACGCTTTTCGTTTCTTTCAGCTTTCCAATGCAGCCACGATTCGTAATGACGCTTGGCTTGTCGGTACTGCTTTTCGCGCTGCAGGAGATCCAGGAAATTGGCATCGTAGCCCAATTGTTGGGCCGCTGCTGTCCAGCAGCGCGCTTCGTTCTCATTTTGCGGAAGCCCTGTCGCGATCTCAATGAACTCGTGCAACCGCTGCCGGAATGCCGTGGCCATGGGTTTATCATGTTGTGCCAGGGCCGCGAGGTCTTCCTCAATGTCGTGCTGACCCAAGAATCTCCTGGCAAGCTCATCAGCCGCTTCCATGTTTTCGCGCGGAATCGATAAATTGGCCGGCAGGCCGAAATCTTCGCGCTTGGGTTCTTGTAACTCGCCTTGCAGTAGCCAGGCACGGTGGCTTCGGACACGTTTCAGTTGCGCTGCGGCGTACCCGCGGAAAGTGTGGTAGCACTTGGTCGAGAGAAACCAATCGCGGTGCTGGACCAAACGCTCCCACGCGAGCGAAGTCGTAACCCAGAATCGCGGCTCGATGTAGAGCAACTCCAGGATGTTGGGGTTGTTGTCAACCGCGAGTTTCAGGAATTTGTTGAATCCGTAGACGACGGAATCATGCGGGCTTGAACTCTCGTGTTGATCAAACTTGTGTCCATACCCCAGAAAATAGATTTCCGGTGGGATTGCTACGCCACGGTAGTCGTAGTCAGATTCGGGTGTGGAGGTCCCGTAAACGCGGGAACCCGTCAAAGTGAGGAAAATCGTATTCGTCGTGATGTCGAAATCCATGATGTACCTCGGTACCGATACTGTAGCAGCCAGGCAGACAGGTGTCAAGCGCAAACGCAGCGCGCTTGCGAGAAGTGCTGCCCAGTGCTAGTTTTTGTAAGTGGGTCTACCGGGCGGGACAATTATTGTCCAATGTAACTAAAAACGTTACATTGAGCCGGCAGTTACTTGCAAGTAAATGAGCGGACGAGCGCTAGGATCTGATCGACGTATTTACGCACCGACTCCGGCAGGAATTGCAGAACTTCGGCGACGGTGCAGATCCCGAGCTTCACGGGCGTAAACCAATCCACGGGCAGCTTCTGGTGTTTCTGCTCGGCCGACACCACAATGGCCTCGGCGGTGCTCGCGGAAGACTCCGCGACGCGCTTGCCGATGACCCAATTGTCCAGGTTGGCTTTGGGTTTTTTGATGCACTCGGTGTACCTGGGATCCGTTACGGGGAACTGCTTGAGGCAGTTGCCCTGTGCTGTGTCCCAGGCCGTCAGGAACGCGGCATCTGCGACATTGATGCCTCCACGGAAAATCGTGATGGTTTGCTTGGCTGACGCGTACGGGTCAGCACAGCCAACGAGAAGGAGAGAAGCGACTAAAATTAGTTTACGCATTTGTTTCCTCTGCGGAAATATCCGCTGTTTTGGGTTCCTCGACGAGGAACGCTAGTGAAGGGTTTGGTGGAATTTCTTGTGCCGCATAGTCGGGCTGCAGTCGGACCGGATCCGACCACAGGTAGGTTTCGGTTCCATCAGGTTGGTAATTCGTGCAGCACAGCGCCGCGTAAGTGTCGGCGTCATCCTCGTGCAAGATGTGCTCTTTATAGATGAGACCGTGGTATTTTTCACCGAACGCCTCGGTGAAACGGCGTATTTCGTATTGTGGCCGGAACGCAGGATCGCCATGCGCAAAGCGCACTGTACCTGCCACGGTAACGCGTTCGACAGGGGCGTCTGGTTTTGGCACGATGCTGTAGACGTTTTCACCTTCACGACATAGAACTTCTACTGATTGTTTGCCGGCTTTTATTACGGTGTTGGTTCTCTTCATTGCCGCCCGGATTATGGCACCGAGTTTTCTCTGCTTTTCCTGCTCTTGTTGAGGCGCCGCCGGTTTTTTGGTAATATTTACGCTTTTCTGCTCAATCTCTTCTACGTCCATGAGTCTGGGCGGCCGGGGCAGCGAAGCCTTTACTTCGTCCTGTTTGCCGAAGAATCTCTCTTCGACGGTTTCACCTAATTGTTCGTAAGTAATTGTGCGAGGCGCGTCGTTTTGGTTTGGTCCAGATAGTTTCTCGCCGGGTTGTCCTAGCGGTTCTATTTTTGGGGCTGATGCGTTTTCTTTAGTGCCAACGCAGTTGTGTTCATTTTGGGTCGGTTGTTCGCTTTGCTCGGATTCTGACTGACTCCTGGTGTTGACCGCTTCTTTGTCTTTGCTATGCTTTTTACAGTATGCTGCACCTACGCACAGTTTTTCCCGTAGATTTGCGTTTTCTTTTTGTAGCTGCTCCAATCTAAGATCTAACGCTTTGTACCGCGCTAGATCGTTCAGGCTGCACCATTGTTTAGATGCGATGTACCCCATGTTTCCAAGGGCTGCCATGGAATCAGCGTAATTATCGATATTAATAGGCGAAAGCGCTAGTTTTAGTCCGAATTTCACCAGTTCTGGCGTAGTTGGGTACTGCTCGGCGCCGGGCAATTTTTGATCTGCGTAGCTTTTATTATGCCGGGCGATGCACTCTTCTACGGTAGAACCAATGCAGTCGTATTCACAGTCAGGGCAGACTAAAATTGGGTATGCGCCCGGCTCCGTGAATCGCAGCTTTAGCCGCGTGGCTTTCTCGCGGCATTCCGGGCACGGCGCCACGAAGTCGTTAAGCATGATGTCTTGCGCAATGTTTTTCCAACACGCGAATTCTGGCGACACGACAGACTCTGGTTCCTGACGAAGCTCAACCATGTAAATTCCTCCGCCGCACAATTGGCCCGAGTGTTTTACAGCGGTTTACCTGTGTTTCGCTTATCTCCAGCTAGAGATACAAAATTCCAAGGCGGACGGACCGCTTCTGCGAAGCCGGCTGCTGCCGCCAAAGCACGAGTTATTTTTTCTTTTGGCGCTAGTTTGTGTTTCTGTAGCGCGTGCATAGCACCTAATGCGAAATACAAACCGCAGCCGCACGCAGCGTATTGCTCTACGGGTTGCCCTACTTGGAAATCAGCTTCGACTTCGTAAATATTGCCGCGGTAACCGACTAAAAATGTGCCGCCACCTGCTTCGTTGTCTTTCACGCGCAAAAACGATTTATCGCGAAAGCAACTCATCACGCTGTCGATGAACAGCGTTGTTAGATAAGTGAAGTCATCTACCGACTCGCGGTGCTCTGGGATCACCAGAGAAGTCTGAATCAGTTGTCCCATGCGGAACGAGGAAGTAAACCCAAAAATCATATTGTCGCGGCGAAATACTTTTTTGTCTTTACGGATAGTGTAATTAAATCCATTGCTCCCGCAAGAGTCGCTACCAATCCAAACCGAGCCTTTTTCACACATTCCGACTACGCAAGTCATTTATTTGTCCTTAGAGCGGCAGCTTGGTTTGCTGTCGGTCGGCCGCCTCTGCGGCCAAGCGTTCTTTTTCTTGGTCCGTGAAGAAATCTAAAATTGATTGCACAGATGGATCGTAGTCACCGAAGATTTCGAACATCTCTGGCTCAGTTAGATCACGACTGGGTGCTTCGAGCAACCAGTCCGCGGCCATGCGTTTATTTTTCTCAGTAAGCTCAAAACAACTGCCGCTCGTTTCCCAATCTACTCCAAATTCGTCGAGGTCACTGGAGTTGTGCTCTGCTACACGATATGCCGAGTCTGCATTTTCTGCGAGCACAACTAGTTCGGCGGTTTTTTGCAGCTCTACAACGAATAATTTCACTTTTTACGCCCTCCAATCATGTATCGATTTCGCCCGTACTGGTTTTTCTGCCATGCCGGCGGGTCTACTGGCATGTTGGCACGACGGCGCCGAATTGCAGCTATTTTGGCTTTTTCCTGCTGTTCCGGCTTTTCCTCAAACACTGCATTTAAGTCATCCCACTCGCCGTTTTCGCCGCAATGGTATAGTGCATCCCGGGCTTCCATGCAGAACGGCGAAATCGAAACGTCCATCATGCCGTTCTTGGTCCTGCGACTGAGTGGCCACGTCATCGTGAGCTTGTCTTTGGCCCGGGTCGCTGCGACATAGAAAATCCGACGCTCCTCCTCGAAGTGGGCAGCCAGGGTTGCCGGCGTCCAGACGGTCCTGTCATCATTTCTCGGCAGAATCGGCATGAGGCCGTCACAAACCCCGGCGATCCAGACTCTGGGAAATTCTAGCCCCTTGGCAGCATGGACCGTCATGAACAGCACGACGTTCTCGTCTTCCTTGCGCTCACGCTGCTGCATGAGCATGACGTGCTCCAGGAAGCCCGAGACCCCGCCGCCGTTCTGCTGATCGAAGGTATCGGCGGCAGTGACGAGTTCGTCGAGGAGGTCGATTTGGTCGAACGCCGCTTCCGTGCCTTTCTGCTCCAAGAAAAATTTGTAATGCGTTGCTTCGATGATGGCCGAAATCACCAACGACGCTTGATTTTGCGGAAGCTTCAGCAGTTCAACGAAAATGCGATTCAGTTCCCGGAAACCACCACGTCCAGGCTCGTTAAGCTTGTCCATGAATGCGCCTTTCCGCATGATACGGAAAAGCGGTAGATCTAACTCGTCGGCACATCGGCAAAATTGCTGCATGCCGACTTCGCCGATGCCGCGCTTGGGCGTGTTGTGAATTCGCGTAAATGACGCGTTGTCATCGGGGTTAACCAGCAACTTCAGATATGCGAGGACATCCTTGATGATGCTGCGCTGGTAGAACCCCAGGGCTCCCACGACTCTGTAGGGAATAGAATCCTTGACCGCTGCTTCCTCAAGCGCGCGGGATTGATACCGAGTTCTATAGAGAACAGCGCAGTCCCGCCAACTGCCTTTACCCATACGGACGAGGCGCTGAATGTCGTCTACGATGAACCTGGCCTCAGTTTCAGGGTTGGAGCACCCGACGCATTGGGGTTTCTCACCGCCCTCTCGTTTGGGGATAATTTTTTTATCAACAAGTTGTGGGTTGTTCGCGATGACGCGATTTGCGACCTCAGTGATCGGTGGCACAGACCTGAAATTATACTGAAGTGTATAGACCTTGGCGTCTGGGAAATACTCGAAGAACTTGTTTTCGCAGGTTTGATCAGCAAAACGGAACGCGTAAACTGACTGATTTTTATCACCGACTGCCCAGACATTTCGATGCACTGAGGACAACTGCTGAATTAACCGAATTTGTGAGATGTTGGTGTCTTGATATTCATCCACGAGCAAGTGCTGGATTCTGCCGGCGACCTGCTGCTGGCGGTCTGCGTCATTAAGACAAAACACCGCCTTCATGATGAGATCGTCGAAATCCATCGAATTGGCTTTGAACAGAATGTTCTGATATTCTTTATACACCCTGATGATGAATTTGGTATGCTCGCGGTCTTGCCCAGCTTCCGGGTCCATGTCCTCGGGCCTGATCAGCTGATTCTTTTCTCTGGATATAGCCCAACGGCAATGGTCAGGCCCGTACTTGCTGTCGTCTTCCTTGACCTGCTTGATGTCTTTGCCCTTGACTGTGGCAATGGCCTGAATGGTGTAGCGCTTGGTATCATCCTCGTCGCAGATTGAGAAATCTGGATTCTTGAGTCCACAATATTGCCAAAAGTGTCGAATGACACCGACACAAAACGAGTGCATCGTAGAGATTTGAATCTTTACATTGGAATTACCGAGCATCTCCTTGACTCGGGTCTTCATTTCGTTCGCGGCCTTGTTCGTGAACGTCATAGCCACGATGGTGCTGGGGTCTACGCCTTGCTCGATTAACCATACTATTCGGATAGTCAAGCTCCGGGTCTTACCTGACCCCGGCCCGGCAGATACGTAAGCTGGACCACCTATATGTGTTGCAGCGACCCGTTGCTCATCCGTCAGTTTGCTAAGATCCAGTTTGTTCATTCAGCTACTCGTGTTCGCCAGGCAAGTCAAATGTGAAATATTCACAAATTTCGTTCACGATATCTTGGTAAATCTGGTCGCACAGAACTGCCTTATCCGGCGTATCTGTGTGTTTATGCGCGTGTTGCCAGCCGGTTTCGATGCCGATTTCAACGCATGAAGTCAGCAGCGCGTAAACATTAACACGCAGAGCACCAGCGCAAGGCACCGGTTTTACGTCTGGTTTTTTAGCCATGCTATTTCCTGAATTTTGCAGCAAACTCCTCGACAGAGCCAACCGTAGCAGGAGTCTCCTCAACTGGAACTATGCCGTGAGCCCGCTCTTCGCGGCGAACACAGGCCGATAGCTCCTGCAGCGTCATGCCGGTAGGCTTATAGCCGAACATTGCCTTGTAACGGCGTTGCAGAGCACGCTTTGCCTTGTCGGTTTCGGATAGCTCGCGTTTAATCGGCGCAGGCGGAGGAGTGATCGCAGTGGCGGAAACAGCCGAGTAATTGGGATCGTCGTGAGTAGTGTCAGAGGCCATGGTTTTCCTATTTGCGCTCAGCGCGGTTATGCTCCGTCTTTCCAACCGCCCACGAATTTTTGATGGGCCGCGGAAGCCGGGAGATCGACGTGTTGCATTTCAGTCTTTTTGCGACAACCTAGAAACCAGTCGTGGGGCATGAGCCCAAAGCGGATTAAACGTATCCATGCATCATCGTACACGACTGTAGGTTCACGAAATTTTACTTCCGTGGGGTCTGAATAGCTTATGGAACAATAATTAGTATACTGATGGATTGTTGACGCTCCCTCATATAGGAGGCAGTAGCCTGCGGCGCGTTTGGTCTGTGGGGAGGTGCCGAGTAATTGCACCAGTGTGACTTCTTGGTCTACCAAGACATTTGGCTCGATGACTTCGTCGGCCAGAATGGGCCGCACGCGCATGCACAGCAGGCCAGGATGCACCATATTGATGATATGGGGAAACAGCGCAGTCCAATTCTGCTGACAGGCTTCGATGGCGCTGGTGAGTCTATTATGCATTATTCGGCAATGAAATCGAAAAATCGTGAAAAAGTCGCTAGTGTTCTCTGAAATTCCCGCCCCTGTTTTACCAGAGTTACGGTCTCGTGATCCATAGACTTCAGAATATATTCTGCGCCTTCGCGGTGCCGAACTTTTCGGCCTGATATGTTGCGATCGTCGTAGATCGTGGCCTGGAAAGTTTTGCGCGGATTATCGGATTTTGTGATCGACACGATAATGTGACCGCGGTCTGGCTCTGGAATTTCCTTGATGAGAATCTTGCTCGCGTAAGTCTGCACCGCGGCGATCCTGTCCGTCGCCGCCTCGCGCTTCGCAGCCAGCGGAATGAATTTGTCGATCTCCGAATAGATGAACTTGCAGTAATCATCAAAACTCTGCACGTTACCCTCCTAAGATACAGCTCGACAGCCGAACTGCCATCAGGGCCGCGAGCACGCCTGCCGCTACCGTCAGGCCAAAACGAAGTAGTCGTGAAGTGTACGACATGCTAATAAATGGATTCGAAGTGCCAGCGCTGTATTGGATCTGGGCGGTTAGGGTTGCGGTAGCGCTTGTCCTGCGGCAGTAGAGGGTATGCCTGTCCTCTGCCTTTGAAAAATCTGGAGCAGCGATCTAGGAACTTCATCATTTCGGATTCAATGGTGTGCGGAAAGCGCATGCAGAAATCTATTGGGTCGCATGCTGCGCTGTTTTCGTTTTTAGCTTTGTCCAGGTTTTTACGGCAACGTTCAGCCCATGCCGCGGCACGGTTGCGGCAAATCTCCAGTCCTCGGACCCGATCGAATTTGTCGTTACGGTGACACATCGCGAACGTTACGCTGTAAGTTCCGCTGTCATTCACCGCGGCGCAGAGAATAGCCCTGCGCTCGCCATGGCGGATAACGTACTCAATGATCTCGGTTTTGCTGGCCATTTTATTTTCCTTTGCTGCTGTGGTGTCGATTCTAGCACCGTTGCTGCTGGTTGTCAACTGTTTTAGTGATTGCTCAGGTACCAATGCTTTACGCCGTCGAACACCGTAGAACTTTCGAGCACACCTTCGACGCCACTCTCATGATCGCTGAAATTGAAGCTGTACAGAGCCACACCTGGTGAAAGCTCAGACAGAACCTTACGCATTTGGGCAGCGTCGAGCACAGCGTCTAGCGCGTCGGTTTTGCTGAAATATGTAGCCCAAGTCTCGTCGATTTTACTGTCGCCCAGTCGCGTGAACATTTCGCATTTGGGTTCTTTGCCGCAGAGCGCCGCAACAAGATCAGTTCGGTCTTTTCCTGCTTCGATCTCTCGACAACAACGCTGCCATAACGCGGCATCTGCCCCGTCGCTGGGCCCAAACGGTAGTAGGGCTTGCAGGTCGGCATTAGTCGTGAGATACTCTTCCCCCGTGATGCCATCTCTGATTTCTTGCGCTCTCCGTTCTGGCGTCATTTCTCGTTGATCCAGAATGCGCTCCCACAGGAACGCCGCTGCGAGTTCGCTGGAAATTGGAGTGTCGCCAGGGTAGTTGTATCGCGAGACGATCTCGTGCCTCTCATTATCACCAAATAACATTCTGTGGAGATCTTGCACGCCGTCTGGCTCGTGCGGGAATGCCACGACGAAACTGCTGGAACTTGAATTACTCACAAATCCGGTTCTGATTTTCATTTTAGCCTCTAGTGGTTATCGTTGTCCGTTTCGATATACGACCCCGGACTGAACAGGAAATGTTTCAGCGTGTTCTCGTCGTCGAAAATTTCGGTGTTTTGTCCCTCTTCGGACGAAGATTGATGGTCGATGTAGCCGCGTTTCAGCCACCCCAATTCGGTGTCGTCTTGGTAACCAATGCAGATCCTATTGATGATTTCGGTTGCGCCCGTACACTCGCGCATTACTTTGTCCAGCATAGCCATCCACTCTGGGTGGTTGGGACTGTACATTGCTTGCATGTAGGCGAAATTAATTAGGCTGTCTCCGTCGTGCCTGTCGTGTTGCCAACCAAATTCCAGTTCACCGTACTCGCCTACATAGTAGGTTTGGCCCAGGCGTGAGGTTTCAGGCTCGTGCGCCATGTCTATTACAACAAAGCTGCTGGAACTCGAATTACTTACGAAACCAGTGCGGATTTTCATGTTGCCCTCAGCGCTTTAATGATGACTAATCTGCCAGTGCGGCAGGTGGCTAAAAATGTCGCTGTGCTCTAGCGCGCCGTCGCCATTTTCGTCTCCGTATTCAAATACATAGTACTTGCGCTCAGCGATCTCTGCCTCCAGCCGTGCCTTGACTTTGTCGTGGTACGCGTTGTACATGCTCATTTCGGTGTCGAAACGCTCCTGCTGTTTTTCAGCAGAAGTATTTTCATCTCGTCGCCCCAACACCGCCCGAATGACCGATCCCACGTACATACTCCAGGGATCATGTCGACACCGCTTCCACTCGGACCAACGAGGGTCGTTGCGGTCTGGTTCGGGCCCTAGCATCTCGAACAGAATGTCGCTGTCGTCCACCCCGCAGTTGCCAGAGAATGCTTGCTCGCGCATAGTCTCGGCGTTGTCTGGATCGTTTCTATTCCACTCGATGTCTTGCCAGACGCGTTGTGCGATGCGATCTGGGGACAGATCATATCGCGTCATGTCTTCGGCGCCGAACATCATTTCCATTACATCCGCCGCACTTGTTGGATCGTGCGGAAAAATCACGATGAAACTGCTGGAACTTGAATTACTTACAAATCCGGTTCTGATTTTCATTTCATACCTCCCGGTAAATACTTGGGTACGCCGGGCACTCGCGGCAACCGCCCACGACAGCGAGATCCGATGTCGCCGTCGCGAGCAAACGGGCCCGCCATTCCAGTACGGCCGGATGCTGCCAAACCGACTCAATGCTCTTGACTTCCGCGAGCTTGATCCTGGGGAAATCTGACTCCGCCAGGAAACTGCACGGCCAGACGTATCCTCTGGCGTCCACGTAAATGCTGAACAGCATGGACTCGCAGGGCTCCGCAAGCATCTGATACCGGGCGTAATCGATGTCGTCGCGCATGGCCGCGAGGAACAGCGGCGCAGAACACGAATCGAAACCAAAGCCGACGCCTAGCTCCATCGCCAGGGAGATCAATTCCTTATACTTCGCGACACTACGAATCGGCGTCAGGCAATCTCCACGCCCCTTCGGTTTCGCCGTCAGGAACACAATGGCACGGACGCCCCGAAGCCTTGGGTCAGTCTTGCGGTCCCGAACCGTCTGGCAGCACTGCTCGAAGGTCTCCTCTGAAAGAAGAGCGTGTATATTGACTTGTTCCAGCCCCTCAGCACTCAGAGCGGCGCAGGCATTGTAGCACACGTCAGCATCGTACCGCGATACTGCCACGGCACCACAGAGCCTCGCGAGTTCGCTGTAATCATGCGGTGTCATCCGGGCACCGTTGATCGTGATGTTTGGGATTACACCACAGGATCTACAGTGCTCCATGATGGCGTAAAGGTCCGGATTTGCAGAGATATCGCCAATACCGAGCGGAACCTGCATCAAATTAGTGCCCAGCTTGGTCAGTACGAGCTTAAACTGAGCCAACGACATATTTACACCGGTTGGTGTGTTATTTTTGTAGCAAAATTTGCATGGACCATGGACGCCATGGCATGCGGTAGCAACTTCCACGTCAGCAATCTCTGGGGATGGGGCGAAAAGCGGGTCTTCTTCCTCGGTCCTACCCCAGCGTCTGAACGCACCCGTGCGTGTGTTGAAATCTAGGTTGTACTCTAGGCTACGTACATGCTTGCTGCTGCCAGTGATGAAGGTGTGGATTTTCATTTTGTTCCTGTTGTTCTGTTTTGGTCTCGCTGTACCGTGTTATTTTTGTACACCATTCGCGCAGTGTCGTCAAGGACAAATTGCGGCGCAAGCGACTATTTATATCTTTGTGTACCCATTGTACGTTGTCCAAGGCATAGCCTTTGGAGTTGTCTATGCGGTCCAGTGAGGCTGTAGTTTCTTGCCCATATTTTTTGGGCTTAATTGCTAACCCAGTTAGCGCACAGTATCCATGCTGCGCTACGAATACGTCCCACATTTCTTGTATAGTCAAGTTGAATTCCAAGTCTCGAACCGCAGCATTCCGTCTGTACTGCGAATAAAAGTCTAGTGCTATGTTTCCGTATCCTTTAAAATTTAGGTGGTGCGTGTGCGCATAAATGGCCGGATTGGGCGTACTGTGTTGCAGGGGTGTGGCTACCAAGCGACATAAATACAAGAAGTAATCTAGTTCTAGGTCCCATTTCATCTCATTTACTTTTTTGTGCACCCACCAGCTATTTTCTTTGGTGTAGCCTAGTGCCGAATTTTTGCGGTCTAGTGACGCAGTTATTTCTGTTCCATGGTTGGTTCTGTCGCTAAACTGTAACTTCTCGCCCGAGAGCGGGCAGATTCTGTTTTGTATTACGAAAATATCCCAAGCTTCTTGCAGGGACAAATCTACCTGTATGTTTCTTGTTTTAGCGTTTGTGGTGTATCCGCGCCAAGCGCGAGCGGAGATTTCTCCACAGCCTTTCCATAGATAACTGTCTGCCCCAGCTTGGCGCTGGTACATACTGCAGCCACACGACAGTGTGCTGCTGCGGGTGCTTTGTATTATTGATCCGTATGATTTGGTGCACATTTCCCCGCAAGCACACTCGCACACAAAGTGGTAATCTTCGGTTACCATAACTTCTACTATGGTTAATTTGCCTACGCGTTTACCTATGTATTTGTTTCTTATTGCACCAAACTGGTGCCATACTTTTTTAGGAAAATAGTTCCGTAGAAAGCCGTTTTTAGTTTTCATGTCTATCTCTAGTGGTGAGAAAATCGTACGTGCGGTAGAGCGTGAAATACATCCCCGTGCTCCATGTGAGAACCGACGACAGAGTCGTCTGCAAAACACAAGTAGATGATCCAGTGGTTAGGGTGCTCGGCCCTGAATTTTTTCCACAAGATTTGCCCACGTCGCTGCATTTCTGCTGCGATGTTTTTATCCCAAGTCGTGTACGCTTCCGTGTCGTCTGGTGTGGGCTCTACGCCGTTCGGCATAAAGGCTGGATCTGTAACAACGGTGTCATAGGTCAGTTCACCGAAGTACGTTGGGAAATCGTGCTCGTATTCCTCGACATTTGCGCGCCTAGTTTCAGCATCTTCGTACTTCCACGAAGATTCAAGATCGATACGGTGCTGTAATTCTTGGTACACTAGAAAGCTTTCGACACATTGCCAGATGTCTCTGGCCTTCATTTTGTTGCAATCTTCTACCCACGCAAAGTCATCGTGCCCCAGTAGCTTGCTGACGTCTCCCGTGCCGAGGTACTCGTCCTTCGGTCCTTTCGGCACCGCGACGATAAAACTGCTGGAACTGGAATTACTCACAAAACCTGTGCGAATTTTCATTTTTAACTCATTTGTGCCACGACGTAGTCGATTTGGGAGGGTTCGGCCATGACGTGGAAATGCAGGAATTTGTTGTCGTACAGCGCGAGCTGCAGGTTCACTAGCATAGGAGATACTTTCACGATCTCTACTAAATAACTATGCTTGGCCACAAGCTTGACCTCGCCGTCAACTTCCACCGATATCGGTGCCAGCGCGTGCCGGGAGTCTGTGGCGTCGTTCTGGGCTGCTAGAATGGCTTTCCCGGGTTTAATCCCCAGAGTTACAGAATTACGCAGCTTAGCTGCTGCCGTCACGGTATCGAGTCCGTCCTTGATGTCCCCGTGCGCAAGTTCCAGCTTGGCATTACAGTGCATTTCAGTAATTTCCGCCAGGTGCTCCTGTACATTAATGATGGCTTTTTCGATGACAGGGTGGATGATCTTGTATCCCTTGCCCACGAACACCACTACTCCGCGCTGAGGTACGAAATGGATCTCACACGTGTCTCCGTCGATTTCGTCCGCAAGTTTGCTGAATAGTTCGGTCGGGAGCACAAACGCAAACGGCGCCTTGGCCTTGATGGTTTCGTGCTCCGATCGGAAACACCCCAACGACACGTTGTCGAGTCCCGTGAACTCGAATACGCCAGGTTTAATCACGACTTGGCAGTCAAAGTCGGATTTTACGTCCGACTTGTAGATGCAGCATTTGGCTGCAGACTTAATCATACTGGTGGGAATCTTGGCTTTGGATTCAATCTGTGTGACCTCCACACGCTGCTCTGCAATTAGCTCCGCAGCTTGCGCGTGCAGAGTAATCTCATGTTTCGCTTTGCCGGCTCTGGCGATGAGCTTTCCCTTATCCACGTCCAGAGTGACGTCACCCGAAAGTTTCATCTCGGTCAGGGCTGCAGCGTTGACCCCTACGACACCCTCGCGTAACACCTTGCACGGAAGTGTACGCTCAATCGACGCGCCATTTCTAGCTGTCTCGATCGTTAATCCAGCTTCCGTGACCGTGAGACAGCAGGGGTTGTCGCCGGTGCTACCTCCGTAACTCAGCACGGCATTTACGCTTTTGAGTGCAGCTTTGAACTCCTTGGAACTCACGGTGCATTTCATAATTTAGACCCTGATGCGGATCTGATGTCCGCGGTGGTGAAGGCTTTGAAGAAATCCAGATCTGCCTGGTATTGCTTACGTTTTATCTCCGGCTGAAACAACTGTGTGATTTTCCAGTTTCGCTCGATGGTTGTTTTACACGCCAGTATAGCTTCACTTGTACCACGAAATTCGTCGGCTGTCAAGGCTTCTTCCAGTTCCATGGGCGTTTCTATCCTGGCCGCCAGCCTGGTCAATAGCTCTGTCTTGAGCTTTGGTACCGCTCTGGGAATGTTGTCTGATTTGTCTCCCAGCAGTGCCTTGAGCATTGGAATGTGCCGCGGGCGCACTCCCATGACACGTTCGCAGACGTTGGAATCAATGAATGGTGGATCTCCGGCGGCAAAAGCCTTTACGAGCACACCAGGGCGAATTAGCTGCCAGAGGTCGTGGTCTCGCGTTATGATGATGATGTCGCAAGGCTGTTCTGCCGTTTTGACCCAAGTCGCAATGGCGTCGTCGGCTTCTGCATCCACAGCTTTGATTATGGTGCCATCACAATGTTTGACGATGGCCTTGGCTTGATCTACCGCGACTTCTATTTCTGGCTTGTGCTCCCGGTTCATTTTATAGTCTGGGAATATTTCGCGACGCCGCGCAGTGCCACATCCTTCGATTGCGAAAATTAATTTTCGTCCTGGCATGGCAGTTCTGATGCTTGCCAGCCATTTCACGAAATTAAGCTCAAATTCGGTTGGATGGATATGCCAAAGTCGGTGCACGATGTTGGATAGGTCCACCAAGGCCACAGAATTGTTACAGAACAGTGACATTTTTGTTACCTACATAAATAGTTGCAGATTTTGGTAAACATTTTTGTAAAATCAGCGTATAGTTTAATTAGGAGGATAGTCGAGATGACTATTCAGGTAAATACACTTCAGGCTAAACTGCTCGCCCGGTATCCCAGGGCACTGCAGTTTTGGCGTGGAGCCCTGACGGAATCTACTGTCGTCGTGAGAAATCCCGACGGCACCGTCAGAGTGATCCGCCAACCTGACGCTAACTAAGTAGTTCTGACTACTTAGCGTGGTTCCTGCCAGACAGACGCCCAGACGAGTTTTGCCTAAAATTTCCCACCGGCTTTTTCTTTCCAACCCGTTGATTTCGCTACACATTTTATTCTTTCTAGAAATCAATAATTGCCCAAGTTGTTGATTTTTATGTCAAACGCCGCCGGTTTCGTACACGTTGGTCTGGGTAGGCGCGGATACGGGTGATGCTCTGTTCGGTGGAAATGTCGTGATGTTCATTATGTCCATGCGGAACCTCGCCGGAATGATACATGTTTCCCCATGTCGGGCTTTGCCCAAATGTATTTCAACGTTACCGGTAGCTTTTTCAGTTTCGCCAAAAGACCACCAAAGCCACCAATCGGCCGCTTCTTCGGGTCCTTTACCATATTTGACATGGCCGTCATCATTGAGCTGTGTCAGTAGTACGACAACACAATCCAATTTGGTCGCCATGGTTTTCAGGTATGTCGCAATTTCAATCTGCTGCTCGAACATATCCTTGGCCTTGGCCTGCAAGAATGTAATGTAGTCAATAAATACTACATCGAATTTGCACCGCGCCGTCGTCATTTCCATTTCGATGTCGAAAGGCGCGCGTTTAGGATTTCTGGGACCGAACGGCACGAAGTAGCAGTTCTTTTCCTTGGCGATCTTGAGCAAGTTTTGCGTTAAGCTTGCGTACATGTCTTTGCGAATATTTTTTCGTTCTTCTTGCACCAACCCTCTAAACTGTACACGCACAGTCTTTGAGGCTAAACCGGTGATGTGGGAAATCAGTCGCCCTTGAAGTTGCTCCCAAGGCATCTCCAACGAGAAAAAGGCTACGTTATACCCTGCCTTGAACTGCGTGTACGCCATCTGTAGCGCCACCGCCGTCTTGCATCCACCACGCTGCGCAGACAGTACTGCGAGGTCTCCACGTTTGAACCCCGTGATCTCCGTATCCAGCCCCGACAACCCCGTCGGAATAATTACACGTTCGTCCGGTGTGGTAGTTTTTTTGACGATATCTCGAATATCGTCCTCTGTCATGTCGGGCCCGATGATCAAGGGATTTTTTACCGCTTGGTCTAGGCTTAAATCCCGGTAAGCCTTTTCCACCAGTACGCGGGCCTCGCCTAGCGTTTCGTCCGATACTTCTCCTTTACCGATTTCAGCGATTTTCTGCACGCTGTCGAGTAGATTGCGACTTTTGCGCAAATCTTTGAGCGTGCTGAGTAGAGAATCTATAGTTTTTAGCGAAGCCCTACTCGCGACTTGTCTGATTTTAGGCGTGGAAGTGATGAAAATCTTGGACTTGGGCGAAAGGGCAGGTGATTCTGCAAACACATCGGCTTTGCCCACGGGCTTGCCCATGCGCACAAAGTCTTCAATGAGCTTGCGAACCTGCCGGCCTTCGTCGGTGGCGAAATCGTCTAGGTCTGTCTGCCCCAAAATGTACCGCTGCACCGTGACGTCGTCGGTTTGCAGACAACACACGAGCAGGCGTTGCTCTATTTTTGGAGATATGCGCTTCATGAAGAGAATTTAGTCGCGAGACAGCAAATATCGGGCCTCAGGACAAGGTTATTCATCGTCCACCCCCATGGATCTCTCGTCCCGTCGATTACCACGAGACGAATGGTTTTCGGGAACCTCAAAAGCAAGTCTCGGACGTGCATAATCCTTTCTGCTGGGCTTTTATCCAAGACATTATGCACAATAATGATGCCAGGACCAGGTCCAGACTCCCGTTTAATCGGAAGATGCTGCGCATCTACGCTGAGAATACGATATGTCTGGTCGTACTGCTGTTTTTTCTTGTTGAACCCCATGTCGTGGGCCAGCACCGTCGCCAAAGCTAACCCTGCACTTTCCCCCACGGACCCAATGAAGCATTTCTGGTTTCGCGGTTGCTTCAGCAGCGTTTTGCACCAAAAACGCTGTTCTGCAACGGATACTTTTCTGCCTCCCCAGGCGGAAATTCTGGCCATAGCGATGGAACTGAGTTCCAGATTCCAGAACTCACGAGGTACGCAGGCTTGCGCCAGACGAAGTTCGCGCTCGTCGCGTGCTAACGATAAATCGCTCACATCTACCTCTACTTTTTAGATCTCCAGCGACCGACAGTACCAAAGGCGGAAGTTCCGATTTGTTTTACTAGCCAGTCTTCAAGTTGACATATTTTCAGCCGATTTCTAGCCGCGCCGTCGAGCTGACCACCAGAGTCACGGTAGTCCCGGACAATGGGGATCTCCTTGCCTTCCATGGGACGACGCGTACGACCGTAGATCTGTTTTACCTGACGTTCTTTATTCACTGGCGTGCATAGATGTAGGCAATCCAGGTTGGGAATGTTGACCATGGCGTCGAGGACTTTACCCGCGCACAATACCTGGAACTTGTTTTGCCTCATTTTTTCGTACACGGTTTCGCGATTCTTGGTCGTACCGTCTACGTAAGCAACTCGATATCCATCCTGACGGAGCTTGGTCGCGAGTTTCTGGATGATGCCTCGACGTTCCGAGTATACCAGGACTTTGCGGCCGTCGTCAATATCTTTTTCCACATAGCTCAATATTAGATCCGTGCGATCTTTATTCGTCTCCATGGCCTCCAAGCTTTTGGTCCAGCGCCAGTGGGGTGGATAGGGTTTAGCGTAAAGCCAGGCTGGCGCGGCAAATCCGGTATCGATGAAGGTCACCTCGGGCCGCATCTGGTCGGCGGTGCCGGTCGTTACAATGGGGCCCACGAGGCCGTAGAGCAGGAAATGCCCGTGGTCCGATCGCTCCGGTGTTGCCGTCAGCCCTAGCCAGCACAACGGGTTCCAGGCCCCCAGTACTCTGGAGAATTCTGTAGACCCCAATTCATGGACTTCGTCGGGTATTACCAGGCCGAAATTATCCTGTAGGTCTAGCAGTCGTTGCCAACCCGCCGGGCTGAGAAATGACTGTACCGTCGCGATGGAAATGGGGTACACTTTGGTTCGGGATAGCTCCCCGATGATCGGGCCGTACTTTTTCTCCATGGCGTCGATGTTGGTGTGCCGTCGGAATTCTTTAATCCATTGATCTGCCGCGTCCGTGCGTTTCGACAAGATCAATGTCGAGAGCATCATTCTGCACGTCGCGGCAATGCCTACGATGGTTTTTCCTGACCCCGTAGCGCCTTTGGCAATGCCGTAACCGAACTGCGCCCACTCCTCCACCATTCTGGCCTGGTCGGGCCAGCGTGAGTCTGACGTTACGTGTTCTGCGAGCCGTATCCGGCAGCCCAGCGGCACAGCGGCTCTATTGTCCTGTGCTCCCCAGAGCCAGCGTTTCACCTGCCCCGCGTTGCCACGCGGCAACGACAAGTAATCTCCGGCAACAGTACGAATTATTTTGTACGTTTCAATGCAGTGCGGGATTTCTTGATGCTCCGTTACCGTAGAACCGTCGGCTTTATGTATGATATTGCCTTTTTCATCCAGAACATCGACGGTCCTGTATTCGATCCAATCGTGGATGTACGGAGTGAGATCCACGCCGGGATCGTCTGGAATATACAACCTGGCGGTAAGAAGCGGTCGTTTCACGATTAATTCGCGTGCGTCGTAACTGGCGTTTCTTTTTCGTCTTCGGGCGGACTAAGCTGCTTCCCCATGAATTCGATCATCCGCGTGAGGTTATCTTCCGTGTCATCCAGGCGCTTGGCGAAAACTACGTCCCCATCGCGCTTGGCCGCAGACCTATAGTCGTGCACACGTTGCGCTAGCTCCAACACATTATGGATGTAGCCGAGTGCCATGGCGGTGTAATCGACATCGTCATCGTCGTACACGTCGTTTCCGATGCCCTCGTCCTCGGCGTCTGGAGTCAGCTCCCCGCGCGCTAGTTTATCCTGACAATCTGGACAAACGTGTTTTGCATTGCATTTTTTGGCCACGACTACGCTCCTTTTTCGAGGTGAATAGTTTCCACGGGTTTGGGACCTTCTTGCGGAATCCAGGCTGCTAGCTTTTCGGCGACAGCCCACTTTTCGATTACACCGAGTAGCCCAGCGACGTTTGCGATGTAGCCTCGGCTGTCAGTTACGCAAGTATACTGCCTGGCTTTATTGTCCCAAAGCACGCACTCTACAGGAAGAATTTGATGCTGTTTTGTGTTTATTCTGCACTTCAGCGCCATGACGACGCAGTATTTCACTACCACAACTACACTATACCATTCAATGCCGTCTGTAATTTTAGTAATCCCGGCACGTGTTTGCACTAAATACAGATTGCTTTGTTTGTCAATATTAGGTATTGCCTGGTACTGCAGGTCTTTTATTGGAATTACGCCCAGGAGGTCTCCCAGGGCCAATACGAATGGTAACATATTATTTTCGTAATCTGTCACCCATTCATGCTGATGCGGCGTCAGGCACGGCCAGAATTCTATCGCATTTTTGTGCAGTTCAACAACGGGTTCTCCGATTGGAGGTACGTAGAGTTCTGATTCTTCCATTAGTCCACTCTCTTTGGCGAAATTACTACGCTTCTGGGCTTATTCACTACAGTACCTTCTTGATCTCGCTGGTCTGCGTCATCCGGCCCAAAAGAGGCAAATAAATCGTTGTTGCCAGAACCTTTTACTGCTATTTCGCCATAGAATTCCAAAACATGGTCTTTTTCATTTATTTTTCTGATTACCGGTTTCTCGTTTTCAATCCCAACTAGCCGGATGCTATAGCTACCGTAGCTGCCGCTTTCCGCGTGCCATTCAATCAGAAGTCCAGCGCTGCCGTTGTGGATGAACCATGCAGCTGCTTCAGGCTCGTGCTTTAGAACGCCGCAGTTTTCTGGGAGTACGCGGAGTAAGCTTTCGCTTAGCTTGAAGCTTAATGTATTGGGATTTTGATTCGGCGCGATCGTATAGGTCGTCACCGAGGGCGGATTCCCAGTCTGCGGTTCTGATCCAAGCTGCTGTGCCGTCAGGGCTACAGAACCCCCGGAAAGATTTACGTTCGGGGACGAAGCCACCAGAGCGCGTTTGTCTAATCGCGAGTACCGGCTCGACTTTGCCCGGCGTTGCTTCCCCGGGGATGGCGTCGTCTCGCCCGACTTCGAGCCACCATCGGTACTCTCTGGGGTCAAATCCGAACGTTGCGATAAATACTTCGGCGGTCGCCCCCTTCCCGAGTAGCCAGGTCGCAGCGTCATTGATCGTCTCCGGCGATGATTTCGCCAATTTCGTCCACAGTGGCCTTATCCAGTTCTTCGTCGTTTTGTCGAGCATGCGGATCTCCAAAGTAAGGCTCTAAATACCTGCCAAACCGGTCTCTGATTTTACCTGCTCGAAGCAGCCTTTGATCTACTTCTACAAAAACATCCGCCCCTTGCATTTGGGTCAGGGACATGACGGTATAGTCCGTGATTTGTAGCACCGGTCTACCAGTGCTGACGTCCATGGCTTTGGCTAGAAATAGAATTGAGAAGCATCCATCGGGCCAGTTTTCAATTTTTAGCGTTTCGAGCAGCACCGTTGGATCGATGGGTTCACAAGCCAATACTGGAAGATACTGCGTTTCATGTATCAGATATGGTTGCTTTTCGTGGATTTCCATTCCGATGCCGATCATGATGCTGCCCGACGCAAATAGCGCTTCCAGCACCGAGGCCGGCGAGGCATTTAAACCCATGATGGTGAAGTCTTGTTCAGATCCCTCCGCTATGTGCAGATTCAGTTCGTGTCCGTATGCGATGTTGTCCGCATAACGCGCAGTTTTTCTACCTTCGGGATCTTCATATACAATGACATCATTTTTCTCGATATCACTTACGCCCACGAGCACGTCGTACGGTTGCCCATTGGCCGTGATTTTATCCAACACTTCGGGTGTACAGAGTCTGGTGACTGTTTTCACGCGTCGATTCCTAAGCTATGTGCTGCGCTGAGAAACCTAATTTTGGCCATATCGGGATTCCAAAACTCGATTTCCACAAAGTTGGGTGACGGGACTGGCACCATGTCGCACCACTGACGTGTGCAAGTGCCCATGACTTTGGTCTGCTCAATCGCGAGCATTTCCAAATCTGCTTGCTTGGTGACACTCAACGCTATCTTATCTACTGGGAACTTGAATTTTTCGTAGATACGGTTTACGATTTTAAATTCTACGTCGGAGAATTTCTCCATGCCAAGAAGACTCTTGAGCGGTTTAACCATGTCACCTATGTACGCTTCGCCGGCATCGTGGAGCAGCGCTGTTTTTGTAATGGCGACGCCATGCTCACGGTTTATCGTTCCGGCTTTCACTAAAGCAGAGGCGATGTCTGCGGCTCGGATCGATGCCCAGTAACTGTGTTCAGCCACGGAATAAAATCGTTGGCAGTGACCATTGAATCGGCACTGCATCGACAAACTATGGGCAATATCGGTAATGGTGATGTCCTCTAGCCGAGGATTTATAAAATCGAAACACTTGCCGCTATATGTCTGGATCCAGCTCATTTTTGTTTATCCGCAGCGACTATATGTGCAAGCTGAACAATAGCCGCAGCTCCCAGTGATGTGATAAGCCATGGTACCACAACTGGGGCACAAGTCAAGGAACTTGTGCTCAGAGCTGTGCTCTGGCTCTTCTGGTGCTGGCGTACTCGCGAGTTCAGCTTTTAGATATGAAGATAGTTTGCCCAGAGCATCTTGTGGGAGAGTTGCGAAGTGCTCACATAGCTCGTCGACCTGTATGGCGCCAAACGGCATATTGGCCAGCGGGAAATTTCCTTCCAGGTACCGCGTGATGACGTGTGCAATGGTATCGGGTAGGGAAATCCTGACCTGTCCGGGAAGACCATCCTGGGTGCGACCGGGAATACCCGCGAGCTGCTCGCGCACGAGTTCGAGTTTTGACTGCTGCGACAACGGCACGCCGTTGAGACGCAGAATCAAACTACAGAGCCGGCCGATAGCTTGAACATCGGCCGCGATGTCGCCTTTGCCTGACGTAATGAAGATATCCTCTGGATCTCCAGTTTTAGGATCGTGCCGAATTGTGACGTGCAGTGATCCCACCGGGCTTGGAACCGAGAACGTCGGACCAATTCCAACTTCCAATCGGGGACGCATGGCATCGATTTCCTGCGCCACCACCGGGACAGGAACAGATGTTTTGTGGGTATAGAATACCTGCTCGTCACGGGAGCCGTCCCTGTAGACGGTGCCACCCTTACATCCATAGTCCCACATCATCATATAAGCATCGGCGATATCTTGCACGGTGGCTTCGTGTGGTGCGTTGATCGTTTTCGAGATAGAACTATCTACCCATTTTTGCGCAGTTGCTTGCGTACGAACGTGTTGTTCCGGGGTAATGCCGGACTGCGCCGTCACGACATAAGAGGGCCAGTTTTCTTTCGCGCCAAACTGCCGCGAGAGCAGTGCTACTACGCTGGCTTTTTCCTCTACTGTACCGATGCGGGTGGTCGCGGTATATTCCAAGTCGAAGTAGGGTTCAATACCGCCCGTGGTATTGAAGATTGTTGACACACTTCCCGTAGGCGCCACGGTGTTGGTTGTGACGTTCCGCATCCCGTGTTCGGCGATCATGCTGAGCAGGTTGGGCTTACCTGAGCCTTGCGCAGCCATTTCCGTGCAGTAGTGGCTGATGTGCTGTTGACGCATGAATCCGGAATTAAGGAATTTGATACTCCATTCCGGGAATGGACCACGAGTCATCGCGAGTTTGCATGATGCTTCGTACGACTTGTACCAGAGGCGTGCAAACAGATCATCAGTGAAGCGCAAGGCATCATCGGAGCCATAGCGCAGTCCTAGGCGAATGAGAAGCTCACCGTAGCCCAAAATACCTAACCCTACGCGGCGTTCGCCTGTTTGCTGTTTTTTGATGGCGGCGTCGTGGTATTTATTCAAGTCAACGACGTCGTCGAGAAACCTAACCCCGTCTTGAACCGCGGTATCAAATCCATCCCAGTCGAACGCCGTCTTGGCTTTTTCAGCCGTTACTTCCGTGGTCGGTAGCGTAGAATTTAGATTAAACTGTGCTAAATTGAGGTGGCTGAGATTGCATACTGAATTGCTAGACAAAGGCTGCTCGCCACAGGGGTTAGTGCAAATTAGTTTGTTAAAATAGTACGAGTTACTGAAGTCGTTGGACCTCTCCATGAACAGCAACCCAGGCTCTCCTGATTCCCAGGCCTTCGTGATGATGAGGTTCCAGAGATCTCGCGCCTTTACTGTTTTGTATACGTCAACTTTTTTGCCCAGCGCACGCCAGGCATCAATATCACCAGTCCAGGCAGTGTCGTACTCGGGATCTTTTTGATCTGGAAAAACCAGATCCCAATCTTGATCGCATTTAACTGCGTTCATAAACGCATTGGACAGCAGTACTGATACATTGGCGTTGTAGAGTAGTTTTTTGCTCAGCGAGACTTTCTGTCCGTTGATCTCGAATTCGTCCCGCAGTGATTTGGCTGCGATGAAATCATAGATATCGGGGTGCCAGCACCAAAGGCCTTGCAACGCGGCGCCGCGACGGCTATTACTCGTGTAGAAGCCGTTGCCGCAGATTAGATGCACATCTTCAACTTCAAAATCAAATACTTCTTGTGTGTCTTGTAGTATTTCTACACCCATAACGGGCAAGTATCTAACTTCATCTCGTTGCGTATTCCAATTCCAGTATAAGAGCGCAATTTCTTGTCCTAGTTTTAGCTCTATGGCAGGAATTAGCACTAGATCTTGTGTACACATTTTATGTTCTAGTGTCACATCAACAAATGCGCCCATTATGTGGACGCGAACTAAATTTTTTATACCGTTGCGAAATGCTGCTGTAATGCGTTTTGGTCCTTTATGCGTATTGGCGTATATAGTTTCGCCGTTATCAATAGAATCGGCAAGTTGGCGTGCAGAGATCTTCTGCAGTGTGTTAGTTTTTTTGTCAGTTGTCCAGATCTGGGTATCCCCGCCGAAGCACCCGCCTTGTTCTACTGCTCCAGTGATTTGGGAAAACTGCTCGGCCCACGAGACCACACCGCTAGATCGCCCATTTACCTTTGCGACGATGTTGCCTTTGGGCCGCAGCCGCGACAAGTCCCATCCTACTCCCCCACCGCGAGAGAACGTGTCGAAGATTCTGCCCCAGTGCTTGGCAATGGCCTCACGGGAGTCACCTTCAATGGCGAAGACGTAACAATTATACACCGTGAGATCGTGGTCGTCGCCTCGGCCGGCACCGGACAGAATACGTCCCGCTGGGATGAATTTGCCCTCGGTCATGTTCTTGGCCAAGCGCGCTGAATATTCGGGCGTATCGGGGAGCTGGTCAACCTGAGCGATGGACCCAGCGACGCGTTGACAAATTTCCGCCCAGCTTTTCTCTACGATGAATTCCAAACAGTGGCGTTCTACATTATGTAGAACCTGGAACCCTGGATTACCAGGAGTAGTGGTCACGGGGGCGGCCAGCGCGGATTTTTGTTCCGGTACCTCAACTGAAAACGAGGTTTCACCCCCAACTACAGTTCCAATTTCCCGCGACTCGCGCGCTTTGCCGTCTTGACCTACGCGCTGTACCGATACAACGACGAGATCTCCAGGGACTAGGTGTGCTTGTGGATCTTTGATGGCGTATCGATCGAGACGAACACGGTCTGAATATGAATAGCTCAAGGTGTGGCCCTCACGTAATGGTTGTGCCGCCGGTGCGGACCGATGGTTTTACAACGGCGCCACGCTGTACTGGGAACTTTATTCAGTTGTAACTAGTGGGAATTACTGGAAGAATCGGGAATCGTGCAAGTCTCCGGAATCGCTGTCGGTTCCGTCGGGCCGCACACAGGGCACACAAACATCGGTTTTTGGGGCTGGGCTATATCCCCCGTCCGGACGTTCTTGACCTGCAGTTCCAGTCTGCACTTCGGGCACAAAGGCATCGAATTCATCATTGATCTCCTTGATTTGCGCCGCAAGCTCCAGCACTGTGGCGAAACGACGAAGAGCTAAATTAACCGCACCGGGCTGCTTTTGCCTAGATTGCAGTGCTTCAATCACGGTATGCAAAATAATTTTCGGGTCGAGCAGCTCTAACATCGGTTCTGCTGCTTCGCTGACCAACCAGAATGTTTCGCCATGTTCGTAGAAATCTGCTAGGAATGCGTTGTAGTGTTCTATTGCGAGATCGTTGGCGCGGCCGGCTGCGGCGTCACGGCACGCTTGCGCTAGACCTAGAAAATCTGTACTAGATTCCGCCATGGAAAAAGTGTTGGTCTGGCGGAAAGAAAAGCATGGCTTCCAGGCGCAACAATCGTTGCTCGACATCGTGGAGTTTTTCAGCTAGCTTCAGCTCCAGTTCTGTCGGTGCAGCCGGAACGTCGACCGTGCACATATAATCGATTGTGCTGCGCGGCTCTATATCGATAAATTCGATCATTTTACTCAGCCGCTGGCGCGGCCTTGGCGTTTTTGCGCGCCACAGGCTTCGCGGGCTTTTTCGCTACAGCCTCCCGAACCGCAGATGCTGGCAGTTCGATTGTAATGTCGGAGCGCTCATTTCCCCAGGCAGCCTTGGCCTTGATTGTAGCGATGTCACCATCGCGAGAAACTGAGGCTACTTCGGCGATAACAACGTAACTCGTGCGGACCATGGGTGCATTTTCTAGCGCGGCGTACTTCGCCAGCAGGTCCGCGTAGTCTTCGCGTACCCCATCGAGTAGTTGCTGAAGCTCTTCGGTTTCCTTGCGCGATGCTGCTAGCGCCGCGGTGCCGCGTTCGAAGGTGGCGCCTTGCACCGGCATATTCTTCGGCGTTGGGTTCATTTCATGCGTTGGCTCTACTTCGACTTTATTCTGCGCGGCTACGGCTTCGTTGCGCCGATTGATAGCATCAGCGGCATCGTCGTTCAATGGGATGTACTCGCCCTGGGAATTTCGATAAATGGGCTTGGACTTCGGATTACGAGAATCTACGTGAACAAACTGTGTCATGGCATGTTCTCCTGCGCATAGCGCAAATGTCAAAACGATATTTTACAATGAGCTGACTAAGTTCCCAGCGGTATCCACTGAATAGCTTCATAAGGCTGCACTAGTCTAGCTTCGACGTCCCAGGAGGTTAGAAGCTTTTCCGGTGCAAACTTATTGACGGAAATAACTTTCCAGCGGTGCGGATCTAGCGTTTCAGCAAAAAAATCTTCCGTCGTCACCGAACGTAGCGTGGAATCAATATAGAATTTTTTGGATTTCCAGTCGTCTGCGGCGCCCATTTCGCTGAGCTTGATCGAGTTTTCATTGCGGGGTACGTTTGCTAGAATCTGGCTGCTGGCTTTCCGTTTGTATCTGATATACATGGTGTAGAGCTTGGGCGTGTCGGCCAGCACAGTATTGCGTGTAAATTCAAAACGGAATTCCACCCATGGGTTGAATAGCCGTGCTTCTAGATCTTGTTCTGTAGCGAATTCTACCCAGTCGGTATCAATCGGGCTTTTTAAGAAAACGCGAAGACCTTGATCCAGCAGTGTGGTTGTGAACAGCGCGTCAATTTTTCCTATATTGGTTTCGAGTGGCACACGGACTTCAATTGACCCGTGTCGCGCCCCAGGAACTAGTCCAAATGGCTTGGGGAAAGTTTGATCGCCGAGTAGCGGAATTACATTTACAGCTCTAATGTTCGGCGCGGTAACGTCAATGACAGCTAGGTTGGTGCCCCATTTACTATATCCACCGACGACATGCGTATTGAAACATGTGCGACATTCTGAGCTTGCAGACGCCGTTACAGAGGAGCAGCTACAGCGTCGACCGACACGCAAACGCTGGAAATAGAAAATAGGGGTTTGAATCGTCAATAGTGCCTGGGTATTTTCTTTGGCGATGCGCGGAATTAATTGTTTGGTCGCGATGTCGTGAGCGTGGTGCTCCAGCAACTCTGTTGAAAACGGCACATATTTATCAGAAACACGATAAAGTTTAGACATCAGACACAATTCTCCATTCAAAATTAAGGTGAAAACAAAAAACACGTTAATTTTTACTAGTTACTATTCGGTCCATAGGGACTATTCTGCCCAGAGGTCGTCATGCAAGTATTTCGCGGCACTGCCATTGCGTTTGAAACCACGTTTGTCGATCCCGATGGTGTCGCACTGCTCCCCATTGATGCCACAGCATATCCTCAGATTCAGATTAAAGACCCTGATGGCGTCGTTGTTACCACAGGTGTGGGGAGTAATGTGGGTGGCGGTAATTATCGCTTCTCTTGGTTTTGCCCGGAAGACGGAATTATCAATGCACACGATGACCCATGGCGCATTGAATGGTTATTTCTTACGATTTCTGGGCACTCTAAACAAACCGAGCAGACTTTTGACGTCGTCGATAAAGTTGAAGCCGATCCGCGCGAACGACAGCAGACTTATCTATCTCGCACTGGTGGGTCTGCACGCATCATGATCCGAAATCCTCGGCGCATTGACCAGATTTCGCTTACCGTCAAATACGGCGGCTCGGTAATAAAATTTGTAGAGGGCATTGCTAAAAATGATGAGGAATCAGCCATTACAAACCCTAATCGAAAAATTAAAGAATCTGTGGTTGACGGTACTTATGTTTATTATTTCGATACCATTCCGCTTACTCAGGGTGAGTATCTAATATTTTGGGACATCCAGGAAACTCTGGTTTCGCCACGCGACACGCTCGTACAAAAGCTCCGAGTTGTGCCAGATGTGTTTTGGCACTACGCTGTAGATCTAAGAATGCTCGTGGATAAACTTCAAAAGCGCATCGGTACTGTGCAGGCGTACTCCGACGCAGACCTCTACTCTTATTTGCTTTCTGGTCTCGATACTATCAATTTTTACGCGCCGACAACGAACTGGCTTTTGACCGATATTCCTATTGACGGCTCTCATGGTGTTCGCTCGGCTTTGCTCTACGCGGCAACGATTCATGGCCTAATCGCGCAGCAGATTCTGGAAGAAGAAGTCTCCTTTACGCACACTGGACAAACTGTAACCTTAACTGTAAAACATGATTATACCGGTGTCATCACCGCGATAAAGGCGCAGCTCGACGAATACGGCAAAGCCAAGCAGCAGATTTTCGTGCAGGCCGAAGGCGTTGGTTTTTCGGGAGTCCGGCCCAAGAGTTACCGCGTACTCCGAACTGTTTTCCGGGTCGACAAAGCTTTCGGTCCTGGTTTCTTGCCTCCGGGTGGTTCTTCATTGCTGCAGAGTATTGGCCTCTGACGTTCGTCGTAAACTACCGGGGAAGTTCCCCAAAAGAGGCTAATGTGGCAAATTTGCAAGAATTGATCGATTCCGGACAACCAATTTACGTATTGAATCGTACTGGTAGGATTACCGGCGGAAAGACTATGCCGTACGCGCTGGTAATCAAGACTGCACAGGGCAGAGCGATTGATATTGTGGTGCCGGCCACCAAGTTTCCATTTCTGCTCACCGGGCAAGTGCCTTCGTCGGCTTTGAAGGACGCAGAAGACCTATTCAAGGCTTGTCGGCGCGGCGGGGCACTGGAAGTACTGGAACCGGACGCCGCGATGGAAATGCTGCAGGACCCAATGGCGCAGAAGTCCATTGACGCCGCGCTGGCTCGCTTCCGGCGCAAGGCCGAAGCTCGTCCAGGCCATCAGGTCACTGAAGTCAAGAATGGGGCGACGGACCGAAAGCACATCCAGCGCACGGCAGAAGTCGATGAGGCAGAAAAGACTCCTATGCCGGTGATGCCCAAGCAGGACGTCGACATCGCCATTAAGCAGCTGTGCATGGATTTGAATAAAGATGAGAGCCTCGCTGAGGAAGTCCGTGGTCGGCTCATTGGTATGCCCGACGAGGACATTTCCAAAGCAGATTTAGGCCATATCATTTCGGCGGTTGATGTTTCTCGTTTCCCCAGGATCGTTAAGTGGGCCAGGAATGAGCTGGCTAAGCGCAGTGGAGCCGAAGATTCTGGGCAGGAAGACGGTGAAGAACCTCCGCGCCGTCGTCGTGGCCGCCCCGTCGGCTCCTAGTCGCTTATTTTCCGCATAATTTAGTCGTTCTAGCGCTGTGCGCCGTGTGGAGCCATGCCTGATATCCGCAATCTTCGGGTTAATATATCATCCACTAAAGCATCAACCCTGCAGGACATATACAAGAAGCTTGACGCTTCTTCCAGCTCGGCCGCGCCAAGAAATAGAATCAGTCCGCACTATAGAACGCCCTGGATTGTATCATGCAAATCTTGGATGTCGAGCAACAAAGGCATTGAACTGTACGTCAATCCTAGCAAAATTAGTTGGTCGCATGGACGTCGCGGTACTTCGGTCAAAACGGCAGCCGGTACTGTTAGAAATATCTGGTACAATCACTATCGCGGCACGTACTACGATGAAGCCGAGTTAAAAATTACGTTTCAGTCTGGCAACATCATGCCGTTTATGTCCTACTTGGGCGGCAATTACAATTTCAACGATCCTGCCACTTATGCCAATCTCATTAGTCTGAAAGAGGCGGTTCCACAGGGGCTGATGGATTTCTACAGATTCAAAGACTTGTTGAATCAACCAGCATATTTGGGCCCAGCGGAAAACCGGCACATCATGACCTATCATAGCCGTGTATTTCCTAAAATGTACTTGGAAGGGTTTTTCAAGGACGAAGACCCCATTGTTTGGGAGGAATCGGCCGAAGGCGGGGGTACTACGGGCAACACTCTGAACTGGACAGCAACATTTATTGTTTACGATTCGTATCCCAGACTAGACTCTGCTTCCCAGATGATCGCCGCGTATTCTTCCTGGTTGGCGCAAGAGGGCATGATGGAGGCGCTGCCGTCCGGGGCCAATACCGCGTTCGTGCTCGCGACGCAAGACGAAGCCGCACGCGGAAGCAAACAGGAAATTTCGGCTCCGGCACCGCAGCCGGCTAAAAACAACGGCGGTGTTGATTTTCCTGACGCATTTGACTTTGACAACTTGGCTGTATATGCTGAGGTATACGCTGAAGATGCTTCTGCCCAAGCTAAACCTAACCCAGGTAACAAGCCTCCTGCTCCGCCTTCTGCCGCCGAAACTGCAGCGTCGAAAGTTTCAGCCCGCACCCGTTCTATGCTAGGTGGATGATCATGAAAACTAAAATAAGTGTGGCGTTCCCAAGCGATCTCTACGACCACATCGTCGGTCTAGCATATGGGCAAAACACCTCTGCTGCTGCGATCATCAGAGCCGCCGTGTACGCTTACCTGTGTCATAATCCAGATTGCGAAGAGAATGATTGGCGAGAAATTTGGCAGACAGCGCAAAAGACCAAAGTCGTAACGGCTAGTTCCAGTCTTAGAAAATAGGTGTGACTGCTTTTTTGCACCTCGGAAAGCAGTCGCAACCGATTGCGCGGTGCTCTTTTATTGACTTGAAAACTTCTTACGCGCTTTGCGCTTCGCCGGCACTTCGGCATCAGCACAGTACACAGTATACTTCCAACCTGACATTGGGTCATACTCTATTGAGGCAACTATGCTCTTGTATTGACCCGACTTCATCTTGATCGTCCAAGCCCACTGCTCTGCATTGATTTTGCCCGCCCGCCGCGTCACCGTCTCCGCAATATCCCCAACCTTGAACTCCTGCACCTCATAGAGCGCTCTGCACAAAACTCCGTCGTTTCTTGGGTCAGAATAGTCAATAAAGGCTGGTTTGACGTCGGGTGTTGCGAGTTGCATGCTGTTCCTTTGTTAAGTTACCGTAACTGCTATAGTTATAGCACAGTGCCACCCACCTGTCAAGCTCATTCACCAAGGCACTGGACAACCAGCGGCTGCGTCCATGGATTCTGTGCCGCGAGCACGAGGCGCGCAAGTTCAGCTTTATACAGCTTTAGATTCGGCGCCGTGATGATCCAGCCGTTGTTCTGCACCACAGCACGGTGGTTGCACACGCAGGGACAGTCGGTTGTAGGCTTGGGCAATCCCAGACATTTGTCATCGATTTTTAGTCCCTTGATCCGACATTCTTTCAATGCAGGCGTTGATGGCACAAGCTGTTCACCAGAACATGTCGACACGTACCAATCTTTTGGAACATAAACATTGATCCAATTATAGTTGATATGATCCCAGACTTTATTCTTTTTCAGGCACGTTTCCAGCGCTACTGTGCGCCGGTCGATTTCGTCGAGAAACGCCTGTGTTACTGGGGCGTCTTGCCGCACCACATAGCTCCCGAGTCTTGTACGGCTCGCGCCTACCCGAGTCACGGGATAATGTGTGACATTTAATATTTTAAACGGATAAACTCCATCCGGGCAGGCCGTGAGAAATAAAATAGCGAATGGGAGTAGAATACGCATAATGCACTTCCTACAGTTTAATAGTTGATCTAGGTTCCCAGACCTTGGGGATTTGCCTCCTCCCCAAGATACTGATTAATTCCACGCGCGGCTCACAGAAGCAGCGTAAACGGGTGGAACAGCTCGAAATAGTTTCGTCATGTCTTGACAAGTCCTAACTTCCACCTTACACTGTAGTTGAAGGAGACAGCTCTGTCAAGTGAAAAAGAAGGCAAAAGACACCCGACCCATCGTTTCGTACGCGACACGTGTACCTACAGAATGCTGCGCTTATTGTGAATCTTATGCCTTAATTTTCAATACGGCTCAACGACGCCTTCATGCAGCTCGACAAAAACCTAATTTTGATGCAAATCGAACTAAGCGAGAGCATCAAATAAAATATGGAATCAATGCTAGACAATACAACGGAATCAAAATAGATCTAGACGGTAAAGAAAGTTCCCGAGCCGAAACCCATAAAGCCCATGTAATAGCCACAGAGGCATCCGTTATAGCACTGACCAAGAAGGTTAAAGACCTAAAAGCAGAAATTAAAAAAGAAGATAAAGCTAAAACGCGTTTTATCCTACATCAAAAACAACGACGTCTGTATAATCAAAGAGCAAAACTTAAGACACTTGAGAGCACAAAACCAAAGCTCTGTTTCGGTTCCAAAAAGTTGTTTTTGGCTCAGTATAATTTGAAAGAAAATGGATACAAAAACCACGTAGAGTGGAAAAAAGTCTGGAGAAAAACCCGTAGTAGTACATTTGTACTGGTCGGTAGCTCAGGAGAAACACAAGGGAATTCTATAGCTCAACTCGTGGAACAACAGGATGGCTCTTTCACTTTAACGCTTAGAACTGCGCCTGGTTTAGTTGGTCAGTTTGGTCCTGTGGTTGTCTTTGAAAATCTTGAATTCCACTATGATCGAAATGGCAAAAACAATGCTATTCATGACATTAGAGCTGCTTTAGAGCAGGGTGATGCTCTGACGTTCAGGTTCCATAGAGGTAAAAAGAATCGATGGACAGTACATGTTTCACTGCATCGAAGTGAAGTTGAAATCGTTTCAAATCGACGCAATGGTCGTGTAGGAGTAGATATCAATAATGGTAGTCTAGACGCGGCTTTTGTTGATTTTGAAGGGAACATGAAAGACTATCTTTCTATTCCGTTCAAAACTAGCAAAAGCGCTAATCATGATCAAATTGCTGCTTCTATTGGAGAAGCAGTAAAGAAAATCATTGCTTTTGCTGTTCTACATAAAGCTCCGGTAGTGATTGAAAAACTTGATTTCACTGGCAAAAAGAAAGCCATGAGGGATCAAGGTTTACCTCAAAGAGCGATGTTGGCTGCTTTTTCTTATAGCGCTGTTACAGCCATAATTAAGAGTAGAGCATGGCGAGAGGGTATTGAAGTTTTCTTTGTTACTCCTGCTTATAGTTCAGTTATTGGTTATGTAAAGTATCAATCCCAATATGGAATAAATTCAGGTGTTGCAGCAGGGATCGTTTTGGCAAGGAGAAACCTAAGAAGATCCGAGAGATGTCCCTTATCCGAGGCCTACACTCCTAAATCCCCAGAGGACGGTTTAAGACATGTATGGTCCCGTTGGGCTGCTCTCGTGCGTAACATTCGTGCCAAAGCAAAGATGAAAATCTTTGTCAGACGACACGATTGGTTCCGCAAAAGTGGTGCCTTGAGCACGGCAGAGGTCAAGCTTTTATGTACCGACGAGGAAACTCGTCAAAGGCATAAGGGCAAGGTGAAAACCACTTCTGTTCTGGATGAAAGTTCCAGCACGAATCGTCGGAAAAACAGTTCGTCCGGCGTCAAAGTTGTGTGTAATACATGACTATGGTTTTAGGAACGGTGGAACAGCATGATGGTGCCGGTTAGTATAGTTCCTAAAAGTTTTGCGCTTTATTACGTTGACGTTTAGGTTTAATCCGACTGTCCAAGTCCCCATGGTCTTGGCTTAGTCTAACGGATGCGCTACCCCGAGCACAGCCGAACGTCCTTACGCTTAGGCTGGCTTGCTCTTCATCAGGATAAATCCTGACTTTGTAGGCGTAATTTCTCAATCTTGCTCTCTACGTTGATTTTTTTACGGCTCGGGCTTTAAGCCATTCTTTGGTTGGAGTCGTGCGGCGCATCGTTTTATTCTTTCCAGAACGGAATTTTGCTTCTAGGATCCCATTCTGTGGGTATCTGCAGCCCGCCACCTTCGCTTACGGGGCCGCCCCACGTGTCACCTGCGTAGCCCACAGGTTCCTGTAGACCTTTAGTTACAGCGCAGCCCTCGCGCGGCCCAGGAATAGCCCCCGTTTTTTCCATCCATGGAATGGCTATTTTGCGCCATGCGTCAAAACCAGGGTCCGATTCTCGATCTCGACTGGACTGCCTATGCGCCAGAATGTACTTAATAGTCTGTCCGTTGCGCGCAAATTCCGCCATGAGCATTTCAAGTAGCTTATCCGCTGCCTTGACTTGTGCGTCGGTAATGGGGTGCGGGCCGCCCCCCGGTTTCCACCAGTAGCCTACTTTCCCTTCGGGATTTCCAGTGAATTCAATTCCTACTGTCCACATCGACGTTCCGTGTGAATGCCATATGGCCATTTCCCACGGGTGACACAAAATTATTTTGCCACCAAGCGTTACGCTGATGTGCGCGTTGACTGTAAAATACCGCTCTGGGTTTTCGCCCATTTCACATGCAGTGCGATGGAGAACTATTCCGGTGATGTCCGACCATGCTCTGGTATGTCGACCATTTTTTGGCGGTTTAATTTTACCTCTGTAATCCAGCACCTGTATTTCGTTTTCTGTCGTTTGGGTGCTCGGTGCTACTCTCGGCAGAGTAGTACTCATTCTTACTTCAGCCGCCGCCCACGTCGTTCCTCCGACAATCCCATCGGCAGACAATCCTGCGGACTTCTGAAAAGCTTTTGTCGCCCCTTCGCACGCGGGACCGAACACGCCATCTGCTCCCCAGGACCCGATGTCATACCCCAGGGCGATCAAAACCTCTTGCCATCTACGAACTGCAGGCCCTTTCATTCGTGGGCTATCGAGAAAAATCCAGGTGGAATTTGCCATGATGCTCCGGGTAGGCACTAGGCCAAAAGTTCCTCCCGTTTTACAGTTGTCGGCCGCGGTCTACGCCACGAGGTACTCGCGATTTCGACGCTCTCCCTGGAACTGCAGCTGTCCGGTTTTGGCCAGGCGACGGCAGTGGTAGCCCACAGTCTTGGCATCCAGCTCCAGCGCTTCCGCGATTAGACCAGGGCCAGCACTTCCTGCATGCTCTCGCAGAAAATCCATGACCTGGGTCGAGATCACTGTGGTCTTCTCCCTGGGCGCACGTGGGCGCTGCGCCTTGGGGGCGGGTGGTGCAGGCGTATAATCAGGATTGGTCTGGTACGCTCGGGTATTTCGATTGCCCTGTACGACCACGGCACCGAGGCGCGCCAGATTTCGGGCACAATAGTGCACGATGCGTAGGTCTACGCCGAGCACCTTGGCAATCTCCTGCGGAGTCACTGGGGTGCTTGCTAGCTCCAGCATCTGAGTTTTGACTGCCGAAATGGCGCTGCGTGGCGTGTAGGATTTCCTGGTCTTTGTCTCGCTCATAATGTTTCCTATCTCCTGTTTGGCGTTGTTCGCCGGTTACATCTACTATAGCACGATGGAGAGACTCTGCAAGGCAAAAGTGACGCCGGACGGCGTTATAGTGTCGATTTTAGTCGTAGGCCACGATTCTCGGGGTCGAGCTGCCTGGTTACCGCGCGCATGATTGCCAGGAAATAGAAGCTCGAAACTGTGTGGCAGAGCTGGCCTGCCGCCGCTTCGACTCTGGCAATCAAAGCATCGTGGACTTCTACACCGTAAATTTCTGTTTCCGACGCATACCACGGGTTGCGCGGAAAGCCCATCGTGAGTTTTCCAGATTCAATTTCCGTGCATAGGTCTTCCACGGCGTAGCGGACATATTTTTGCGCGGTATGCCGGTGCTCTCGAGCACACCACCGCAAAGCCCGGACGATTGCTCCGGGCAATCTGACAGAAGTCCAGCGTCGGACACGCTGAACCTTTTCTACAGTGGGGCGTCCAGCTTTCACAGTGAATTGAGTTTGCGCTGAATAGTTTCCAGAATTTGACTGAGCTTAGTGCTGTCGCTCGCTACACTTTGCAGTACTTCGACTTGCGCTTTTAATTTTTCAATTTCACTTCGCAGTGGTTTTGCATAGGCTTCGGCGAATTCGATTCGCTCTTGGTTCCATTGCTCCGACGTCAAACAGACTCCTTCTCGGAGTTTACTGATTTCTGTGCGCGCTTCGTCGAGTTGCCGGGACAGCGCACGACTCAAGTGATCTGGATCACCGCACCGCAGTAACGCATTTTCCAGATGGTTCTGTGTGTCCACGAGTTCTTGTACGCGCGCCTCACGCTCTTCTTTTTCTGCCTGGAGTTGTTGCTCCAAATGTGCTACTTCTTCGACCAAGCCTAGATTACGCTCCATCACATAACCGGCGAATTTGTGCTCCTGGCCGGGATGTGTGGTGTAGCTACCGTCTATATTGTATGTAGTTTCGGTGCCACATGAGATAGTCCATCCGTCTCGCATTGTTTCTGCTGTAATGCAAGTAGAACTACCGCAGTGTGGACAGAAAATATTTTCTTTATCGGTCATGTTGCTATCCTGTTCAGAAGGGTAATTCTGAGTCCAAGATCGGACCTGAGACGTCTTTGTTTTCGCTGTGCTCTTTCGGCGGTGCTGCCGCAAGCCACATAATGTAATCAGGTTGGTTCGGGCGTTCTTTATAGCGATTGGGCAGTATCATAATTACGGTGCCGCCAAGGCGTCCCCGCAGGTACTCGTTGCCGGCCTTGGAAGTCGTCTTCCATAGACCGCCCAGATTCAATAGTGGTGCTCTGTCGTCGCTCATGCTCATTTTCTTTCTAGATCGTCATCTGGTGAACGAGCATTTCCGTCGGTATTGAACAGTTCCAGGATGGCGGTGTCCATCGCGTGCTCAATCGCCTCGGTGGTGCTGGCGTTGCGTGGGATTGACGCTACAAACTTGAAGAGTCCGTGGGGATCGCTCCAGGTTTCATCACGTAGTTCTCGATGCACTCGATATTGCTGGTCCAGCGGAATCTCTTTTTTGGTTCTGCTGATGACCGCCACGACGCCGCGAAGGAAATTTTCAGGGCATTGGTGCTCGTGGAAGAAAAAATCCCAGTTGTCGCAAATAGTGCCGCGGTCATCCTGGGCTAGTCCGTCATATTCCGTCACGATGAACAACTCGTGACCTGGCTGCATGTCATCTGGATCGAGTTTCAGCAGCACATAGCACGGCCATGATTTACGCTCACGCGTCGTGACCTCGACCTCATGGTCGTTCACGATTTTGAACATGACGTCCGTTCTGCACTCTGGATTTCCGCACTGCCACGGCCCGGCTGTGCATGGTGTCCGGTCAAGCAAATGGTCGATCCCAAACCAATGCGTACCACATCCAGGGCACCAAAACCCGTGTTTGGTCGTCGTGATGGTTTCGATCGGCGTCATGTTGTTTACTCCTCCGTGAGAAACCGCTGAACCTCGCGGGTGGACTGCAAAATTAACTCATGCGCCGCTGGGCCCGTCGTAGGGACTGGAATGTCCAGTTTGTGGTCGCGGTAGTATTGCAGCACTATGTTGTAGACGTCCTGCAAGTCTGCCAGGGCTTCGGCCAAAGTGTCGCCCGTCGCGCTGCAGGTGGTCCAGGACCAATCAGGCAACCACGTGATCCAGTAAGGCGTTTCACCTGGCGCCACGATGCTGCCGACCGGGTACTGGTCGAATGTGTAGGTCATGCTACTTTCCTGCCTCGGTTAAGATCTGCTGCATTTCCTCGAGCGACAACTTTTTCAATTGTCGTGCCAAATCGTCATGCTGCGCTTTCTTCTGACGCGCCAATGCTGTCGCTCTGACGTCCTTTTCCTTGGCGATTCTGGTTTGGCGTTCAGTCGAGGTTTCATCCCGCGATCCAGTAACTTGCCACTCACCGTCTTCCGTCTCCCTCAGGTCCAGATTGCCAAAACCAAGGTTTTGTGCGATCTTTTGCACTCTTTGCAACTCCGCGATCAGACTGTCCAGAGTCCCATCGCTTTCTGTTATTAGATCGAATTCTTTGTGCATTCTGTGTTGGCGTTTCACGTCGGCCTCATCGCCATGACCAAAACCATGGCCTCGGCTTTGATTAAGTCTACCTCGGCGGCCCGCAGTTCCCGCTGTTCCGCGTCGCGCCGGTCCTCTAAGTAGACAGTATTGTGTCGGTAATCTTCGTCAGAGATGGGATGCGGAATGAACGGCAGCAGTACACTGTTCTCCCCTTGATAGCAAGGCTCCAGTGACATTTTGTAGTTGCAGTAATCTTGGTGCAGCATGTAGATGTCAGTGCCGACACGCGAGACCTCGTGCTTCGCCTTCTCAACGGCCTCGCGGGCAGCGACGACGGCTTTGGCGGCCTTATCGAGTTTTTGTGACATGTTATGGCTTACTTTCTGGCCAACCTTTCAGCCGCAGCAGTTTACTCTCGATCGATGCGCCATCTACGTAGCGGTAATACTCGTCATCGTATCCATAACCACGGAGCGGTTTGCCGTTGTCTTTCCGATCGTCGGCGTCTCTGCGGCTGATCTCGTCGTGCCAGGACCAGAGAAACCCGTTAAGATAACGTGTTCTGGGCTGGCATACCAATGCGGTTTTGGCCAACCGAAAAAGGTCTTTTTCAGCCCATACGTGTCGATAGCCGCACAAAAGTTCTAGAACAGCGGCCTTCTCTTTGGGTGTTAGATTGACTTCATTGTTTTCTGTTACTAAGCCAAACAAAGGATTGAAAACAAGATGGCGATCCTCGTAGTGCAGGACAAAAGTACCCCAACACGGCACCAGCGACTTCAGTAGACACTCCACCTGATAAAAGACGGTGTGGTTCTCCTGCTCGCGAAATTGTAACCTGTATACACATTCCGCTACCGCGTCCACACTTTTGCTGCGTAAAATTTTGTATTCCGCGCCCTTTTTAGCTACTTCGGCTTTGGCCTCTGCCGCCTCGCGCAACTCCTGTGCACGGGCCTCCCGTCGTTTCTCGGCGTTGGTTTTCTTGACGGTGTACTCGATGCCGGCAGGCAGCAGCACCCGCAGGGCATTGTCTTGGGCATCGAATACAAATCGGCCCGGTTCGTCCTGGGCCAACCGCTGCAGCACGGCCTTGGGGAACACACGGCCATAGTGATCGGGCTGGTCGGCCTTCCACAGCACGGCCGTCGTGACTCTGGCTTGCTCGTTGTGTGTCATGGCATCATTCTACTCGGCAGAGCCGCGGTTGTCAAGGCGTAGTGCGTAGTTTTAGTAGCACATCGGTGAAGTAGTGCCGCCCGACCGCGACGGCATCACGGCGCATTTGTTCCAGTTGCTCCAGGTCAGCCGACACCACTCGAATTGTTCTGGGTTGCTCGTGGAACATGCTGTGTTGCACTGTGCAACCGGGCACCTGCGACAATTCTCTGCAAAATTCGCTGATTTCGTCTAATGTCATTAGGACAGCAGTCATTGACAGCACATATTCAGGTTGGGCGGCGGCTCGGTTATCAGTCAACATTCAGCACCTTTAATTTTTGTCATTCGTGAGCATTGACGTCATGGCAGCCAACTCAAATGCCTCGGCAACGGCCGGGCGCAGCAATTCCAGAAAATCTTCGGGAAACATCTGCTCGGCCGATGCCATGACGTTTTGCTGCAGACGTGCCGCATACATGCGAAATTTGCGGGCGGTCTCGCCTGGGTCGTCATGCGGAAATGTCGTTTTGAGTTTTTCGGCCAAGCCGTGTAGTGCCCGTACACTCGCGGCCGTGATGTCGGCCGCGATTTTGGTTAATTCTGGATGCTGCTGCATGGTTACACCGGCGGCGCGATCGGAAACCAGGCAGAATCGGCCGGCGGGTACTGTTCGTCGAGGCCCAAATAGGCCGCGACAAAGCCAATGCCGTCGTGTCCGATTACAAGATAGCGATTCAGGTCCATCATCTGGGAAACGAATGTGATCATGGTGTTGCTCCTTTTGACTTCAGTCGTCGTCGTTAAATGCTTCACGCATGGCTCGCCGGATATTCGGGTCACCCGCATCGTAGGGACTAGATCTGTCGGCTGTGCCGCGTCGTGGTTTACTCTGCTGCGCATACAGGTCTCGCACCTTGGCTTCCAGATCCGCGACCTTGGCGGTCAGGGCCTCAACTTCACGCTGTAGTTGATCACACCGATTCATCGCTCCGCTCCTTAGTTGACCTATCGTTAGGGATAAATCTTCTCGATTACCCACAGACCATAAACGTTACACGTGTCCACAACCTCCATGTGACGCGCAGGTCTCGCGTAATACTGGGCGTCGAACTCCGCCAAGGTCATGTGGTTGTTGGTACAAAACTTGATGATGGCTTCCTGTTTGGGACTCACAGGCAGCGGAAGTGACCGGTAGACATGTGCGAGGGCCCGCCAAAACCCCATGGCGGTCTCGTCCATTCGGTTCTTCCAGCCCGGCACCACTGTGACCTCACCCCAACGCTTGACTCTCAGGACCGGCTGGATTTTGGCTTCGGGGTCGTCGGGTCCGCGGTGCGGCAGGTACAGCACCAGAAGGTCATCGGAGTCAGGACAAAACAGCAGTGTTGGCTGGGGGTCGGGGTTCGCTGCTGGTGCGACAAAAGTGACGCTAGGGTTAGACTGAGCCAAGCCAGTGACATCGGGGCAGGGTGTGGTCTGATCTGTGCCTGGTTGCGCCCCAGCGATTACTCGACAAATTATTTCTAGCGTTTTGGAACCATCGACTTTGTCTTCATTCGGCACCACGTCAGTCACGTACCCCATGATACTGCCGGCACCGTTGTGGTCGTGTGTCACGATGCAAACGGCGTCGCCCGCGCCGAAGCGCCCACAGGCTTTAAGATAATTAAGACTGATGAAGCACTCCTTTGCGGTGTTATACATGATTGGGTACAGCAGCCAAGCCGTGACATCGGTCATGCCGATGACGACCTGGGCATCGGATACAGTTGAACACTGAGGATTTGATTGATTGTACGCCATTTTATTCTCCTGCTTTGGCTTTGCGCCGAGATCATGGCCTTTGTCGTGGCTGTACTGTACACCCGATACTGAGTTCTGCATGCACCGTAGGGTTTCGGCGTCATTCTCTGACGACCAGTCGGGCGGTTGCTGGACCATGGTGTGATACGCACCGGGCCTATGGTAGCGCTGCATTGCTTTACTGGCCCCGGCCGTGATGGCGGTCATGATGCTTTCCGGAGTTTTATGTGCCCCGGCCTCGATAGCGACATTGAAGGTTTTCAGATTTTCCTCAGAGATTTTAGAAAAATTGGTAGGAACCATATTGGCCAAATTCTCGATCTCGTTGTGCTGGCGGCGAGCCTTCAGGAGGTCTAGGGCCTCGGTCTCATGCTCAGGTGATGCGAACCAAGCAAGCTCCATGGGAAAAGGTGCAGTCCCTCCAGCCTGATATTCAGCATAGCGGTCTACCGCCCGCATGGCGCAGAACACATGGTCTATATTGTCAAAACAAAACGATGTGCCTGGCCAGTGCTTTGCGTTCCAGTTTAAAATAGCGGTGGCAACGGCGTCTCGCGTAGCTATTGTCGTGCTCGTGTCCACACATTCCTCGTCGCCGCACCGAGGGCACCGGACTCTTGCGAAGCCTGTATCGTGACCTTTTTCTATGATGATGTCGATCTTGGGCCACACGATGTCGGCAATGCTGTCAAGGGCACTGGGGCACCTTGGGCACGGCCCACAGAGAATACTGTATCGCGCGTAGTTCGGCATGCTGGTCTCCTTACCTATTTGCTCATACAGATTTCAAAGCATCGACGCTGCACCCTGGCGTCCCGCAGTGCATTGTGCTGGGGCAGTGATGAATCTGACAGTGCGGCAAATTCCTCGCGATTCAGGTCGGGATCCAGCCCTTTCAGTTTGAAGACGGTCGCGAGGTCAAATGGAATGTAGAACACGTTGCTGGGCAGATTCTGGGCACCACCAAACAACTCGCAAAATAACACAAAATCATACGCCAAAACATCGCTCCAGATTTCCACAGAAGATTCAAACTGTCGTAGCCACTTTGACAATGTCATAGCTATGACTTCGGTGTTGTTCAGTACCTCAAACGTGTTGGGGCCCGCATGGTGCTTCGTCTGTAGGTACAGTCCGGACAACACATTCTCCTCAATCCAGTCGTCTACTTGGTCTAAATCACAATCAGTGAATTCCGCGTAGAACTCCTCGCCAGTTTCGGCCACGAGCGCCAGACTAATGAGCGTGGTGCCCTGATGCAGGCCCGTGAATTCCGTGTCGAGAAAAAGTCGCGTCATGCTGTCTCCTAGCCCACTGTTTTACAGCGGCCTCACCTGTTGGCGACCGCATAAGCCAAACTGCTGTACAGTTCCTCAGCGCCGCAGCAACTCAAGCCTGACATCTGACCGTCATTCAACTCAACGACCCGCCAGACCCCATCGGTCCGCTCAGCACAATCGAACACCCAGAACGGGATGGAGTTGCCAACCGCCCGGATGACCGACTGGACGAAATCGTCCGGCACATCATCCGGGCTGGGGATTTTGCTACCATCGAACAGATCCAACTGGCTCGCCCAGTAATACCCAGACGCCACGACAGCTCCGCGAAATACGAAAAAGCGAAATTCCTTCGTGACGGGAGCACCCGACAACGAGGTGCCGTACTGAACGAATGGCTCGTAGGTTCTAAATACTACTCCTTGGTCGGCGATCATGGGGTCTTCCATCAAGCGGAAATACACCTCGCGGGCAGCATCGCGATCCTGCGCGAACATATGGGTCCGCCAGAGGTTCTTGCGGGAATTTGTCGCGCCCTTCAGCACGAAGGGGCCTGGATGTTGGCTGGCCGTGAATTCAGCCAGCCCGAACCACGTCTCGGGCGTTAGGTCACGCAGGTCACGATACCAATTCTGCATATCGGCGACATATTCGTGTTGCTGCCGAGTCGTCAGCATGGTGCCGCCGAGGTGATGGACATCGCGTTCCAGTTCGTGGTAATACGGCAAGACGGAATACCGGCCCAGTACGACATCACCCGGTTTTACCTGGGCACGGGACTCGATGACATCGGAATGCCGGCAGGCTATTTCGTATTCGCCGAGTTCTGCAAGACTATGACGAAATAGGATTTTGGTCATATGGCTCCTGGTGGGTTACTCGTAGTCGCTCTCTTGGTTCCTCTCGATGCGTTTGACCCGGTTTCGGTCCTGCTGCGACAGTTTCTCCCAAATTTCGTCCATGAACGCACAAATCGCGTCGTCCTGCTGGTCCGTGGTGGTGCCGTCATTGGCCCGACCAAGCAGAAGCACAAACGCGAGTTTCAGGTAAAAGTCGGCTAGGGTAAGGACTCGGTAGTCCTCGGGAAGGACCCCCGGAATGGACACGCCCTGGTACCGCTGCCATTCTGGCTTTTTGATCTCAGACATGCCGTCCCCATTTAACATGATGTTGAAATTCGCTAACCATCTTGGATCTCCCCTCGCTCCGCCATTTCTGCCTTGACGGCCTCGGCCAGGTCCTCTGGAGTATAGCGCGGGCTCAGGAGGATTTCGGTTTTGTCGTGTACTTCCATTTCTGCGCCTTCCATAATCCATCCATCGATTTCATCTTGTGACAAATCATCGATGTCTGATAGGTCTACTTCAACAGACCCCTTGCAGGTCATTACGTAATCACAGATCAGTTTCATCGCGTTCCTCCGCATCACGCTCGTGGGTCGAGAGATGGGTTCCGAACAGCTCGAAATAATTTCATCAGGCATTGACAATCTTCGACTTTCACCTTACACTGTAGTTGAAGGGAATCGATCTGTCAAGTGAGAAAGAAGGCAAAAGACACCCGCCTCATCGTTTCGTACGCGACACGTGTGCCTACCGAATGCATTGATTATTGTGAATCTTATGCCTTAATTTTTAACACAGCGCAACGATGCCTTCATGCGGCTCGACAAAAACCAGGTTTTGATGCCAATCGAACTAAACGAGACTATCAAATAAAATACGGAATTAATGCCAGGCAGTACAACGGCATTAAAATCGATCTAGACGGTAAAGAAAGCTCCCGAGCTGAAGTCCATAAAGCACACGGCATCTCAACAGCAGCATCCGTAGCTGCACTGACTAAGAAGGTTAAAGACCTAAAAGCAGAAGTTAAAAAAGAAGATAAAGCTAAAACACGTTTTATCCTGCATCAAAAACAACGTAGACTGGGAAGCCAAAAAGCAAAACTTAAAACACTCGAAAGCACAAAGCCTAAACTCTGTTTCGGTTCAAAAAAGCTGTTTCTGGCTCAATACAACTTGAAAGAAAACGGTTACAAGGATCACGTTGAATGGAAGAAAGCCTGGAGAAAAACCCGTAACAGCACGTTTGTACTCGTAGGTAGCTCAGGAGAAACCCAAGGAAACTCCATAGCACAACTTGTTGAACAACCCGATGAGTCTTTCACTTTAACGCTCAGAACTGCTCCTGGACTAGTTAACCAATTTGGGCCTATTGTCGTTTTTGAAAAGCTTGAATTTCACTATGACCGAAGCGGCAAAAACGCAGCTGTTCATGACATTAGAGCAGCTTTGGAACAAGGTGATGCTCTGACGTTTAGATTCAATCGAGGTAAAAAAGGCAGATGGACAGTACATGTTTCACTTCACAGAAGTGAAGTCGAAATCGTTTCAAACCGACGCAATGGCCGTGTTGGAGTAGATATCAATAATGGCAGCCTGGATGCTGCTTTTGTTGATTTTGAAGGGAATATGAAGGCCTACCTTTCTGTTCCGTTCAAAACTAGTAAAAGTGCAAATCACGACCAAATACAAGCGTCAATTGGAGAAGCAGTTAAACAAATCATTGCTTTTGCTGTAGAGCAAAAAGCGCCTGTAGTGATTGAAAACCTTGACTTTACTGGCAAAAAGAAAGCCATGAAGGATCAAGGTTTGCCTCAAAGAGCTGTGTTGGCTGCTTTTTCTTACAGTGCAGTAACGGCTATAATTAAAAGCAGAGCATGGCGAGAAGGCATTGAACTATTTACCGTTAATCCTGCGTATAGTTCAGTTATTGGTTGTGTAAAGTATCAATCCCAATATGGAATAAATTCTGGAGTAGCTGCAGGAATTGTTTTGGCAAGGCGAAACCTAAGAAAATCCGAGAGATGTCCCTTATCCGTGGCCTACACTCCTAAATCCCCAGAGGACGGTTTAAGACATGTATGGTCCCGTTGGGCAGCTCTCGCGCGAAACATTCGTGCCAAAGCAAAGATGAAAATCTTTGTTCGACGACATGATTGGTTTCGCAAAAGTGGTGCCTTGAGCACGGCAGAGGGCAAGCTTTTATGTACCGAAGGAACATCTCTTCAAAGGCATAAGGGCAAGGTGAAAACCACTTCTGTTCTGGATGAAAGTTCCAGCACGAATCGTCGGAAAAACAGTTCGTCCGACGTCGTGGTTAAATGTAATGTTTGACTATGGTTTTAGGAACGGTACAGTAGTCTCAGGATTTACTGCTCCACCAGCTCAGTTCGTGTCTTTTTATCCTGCCTGTGCCATGGCACACCGGATGGTCAGGGCCATCCCAACCAGCGGCGCACCCACAACATCCTGGGCAATCTACCTCCTCTAAATCCGGATTTGCTTCGCCCCGCGCATCACTCTCTGCTTTCTCGGCCTCGTTGTCCATGTGGTCCAGGATTAGCCGCACCTGCATGGTGTCCATGCTCATCAGCCGGGCGATTTGTTCTGGTGTCTGGTGCATTACGTCCCGCTGCCACACCAGGGCTTTTGCACGGGCCTGCAGAAAGTCACCCCACGGGTGCGGATTCATCACGTTCCTCCTTGGTAGCACATTATCCGCGCACCATCTGTTTCCACGCCCAAGCGGCGCGAGTCACTAGATATGACGCGTCGTTTGTAGGGCACGGTCGAAACCCGCCGCGCGGCATTTCGGCCCATTGTGGCGGTGCAATTTCACGGCAATGGAGATCACACTCAGGACAGGAAATGCGCACCTCGTGTTCCTGTCCATCCCAACGCTCGAAAATCCGTGTGTAAGCTGGGCCACCACAGATGCACATTAAACCGTCGCGCCCCGGAATGGCACCAACACCTACGGTGGCGAGAGGCGAGGGAGAAGGAGAAAACCGGCGCCAGGCGTGCCAGCCCGAGGCGCGCAAGTGCTCGACGTATTCACGCGCTCCCTCAAAGTCAGTGTTGATCGTGAACACCACGTTCCTCCTCGGTCATACGGTCCGGCACATTGCACGCTGGGCAGTCGGCCGCCACACTCTGCTCAGGTACGAAAATATACCCACCGCCACCGCATACTCGGCAAGACTGTGCATGATCATCAGTGCTGTCCGGTGGCGGCTTAATCTGCCCGACACCCGTAGCCTTGACCAAACCTTCAGCGACGTAATTATCGTGTTGCTGGCGAATTGTCATGGCGTCGCTCCCGGTGCTGGATATTGGGCCATGATGTTGCCGTCATAGCGACGACGAGCATGCAGTGCTGTTTCCACCATCGCGGCAATGGCTTGGTCAACAGTCTCGGCGGGCGTGCATAGCCCGTGGGTCGTTTGAGTTCCGCAATCCCAAGAATTCTCACCTTTACCTGCATGTGGAATTGGCGTTTTCATCTCGATGTCAGCCCGCAGCACGACCGTACAGGGCCAGCTCAAGCGAGAGTGAGTCCAGGTATCGCGGCACATTTTGATGACCGCTGGATATGGGCCTTCAGGCATCGGGATCACGACGTCGTGAACCGACAGGATTGTTCGCCGGTACTGTTGTTTGCCCAGCAGAAAATCAAACGGTCGGAAGTTTCCACTGCGCCAGCGTGGTGTGTTGCTGTACCAGTGATGGCTGGGGTGTAGGATTTCCCACCAGACCGCGTCATCGAACATCTTGATCGAAAGTACGTCGAGTTCGCCCAGACTGCCGAGCCAATTGGCGAATTTGCGACCCAGCCAATCGTGATACTGGTCAAATTCCACGGAGCAGTAGACCCGGGCGAGCCACGGAATCCCACAAGCCACCTGCACGCCAGCGGTGTCGCCAGTGTTGGTTTTGACGCTGAAGCCGCCCATGTCGCCAGCACCGTCCGCGCACCATTCTGGACGAACCGTTACGGGTCCGCACGTTAGCCAAGCACGACCATGCAGGGGAAACGTTTTGTCCGTGCTGCCACGGGCGCGAAGTCGGCGGTTGTCTCGATTGAGATTCTGCCAGTGAAAACGTAACCATTGTTCTGGTCGGTGCATCACGACTCCTGCTGGTGAATAGTCACTGCTCCTCCGGCCGTTCCGCAATGAACTTCTGGATGATTTCCTCTTGGGTTAGCGAAGCCTCGTCGGGCCCCGCTCGGTTGCTGGCTAGAAGTTCCGCCAGCGTCCCGACCCTGCTGGAAGTACCGGTAGCGTCGACGCGGGCCAGTCGGCCAGGCAGGTCGTACTGGCCGTTAGCTCCGTATTCGTCGCGGTAGTACTGCTGGAACTCCTCTAACAGCATCCCGTAGGTCACGGGCGCGTCTACTATGGTTGACCACTCCAGATAATAATCTTGGCCTTGGTACGGCAACTTGACGATATAGCGTGGCACTTTTATTCCTCTTGCTCTCCGTCTCCAACGATCAACCGCAGGAACTGCGTACCTGCAGCCCAGCTGGTCTCGACCCGAAGGGCGACGTGTTGATTGGCGAAGCGCTTGCCCAGACACAGTCGGCCACGACTGTCCAACTGCACCTCGTAGACATTGGGGTCGTCGGCCGAGCGAGAGAAATGCCGGAAGATTTTACTGCGGCTGGGCATCTCTACTCCTCCGGGAGACTTGCCCAGAATTGCTCCAGCCACTCATTGGCCTTGCGGTACCGCTGCAGCGTTTTCTCGATGTCCTTCGTGTAGTACTGGACGTCATCCTTGGCCTGCCGGATTTCATCGGCTAACCACGCGTCCGGCGACTGGGCTTCGGGCTCGTGGTCATGGTGTTCGTAGTTCAGCATACCGCCCGTTACGAGTTGCTCCAGCATGAACTCCTTATAGCCCTGGTGCTGGGACGTTGGGGGCGTCCACGCCTCGACCTGCTGCTTCATCGCGAGGTAGCGCTGCCGTACTGCAGCACTCTCCTCAGAACACTTCTCCCAAGCCTCGAGAGTTTTGCAGTTGTCTTTGATGCACGCCCGTTTAACTTCTGCCACCGACATGTTCTTGAGTTTCTGCAGGCGCTCCTGGGACTCAGCCAATCGTTTCTCGCTGTAGGTGGTGTCGGGCTTCAGCACCTTGGGCGGCAGATCCTCAAGGGGATCGTCACGCATCTCCATGCACACGCCCATGCCACGAACGCACCGCAACATGAACTGCCGGAGCGTGGTGTTGGGGTTGTCGTCGATGATGCAAGTGTATCCAGTTGGCATAGTGTTAGCCCTCCTTGGCTCGCTCGAGACGTCGCTTGATCTCCTCATCGATGAACTTTTCCAACCGCTCAGGAAGCCATTTCTTTATGTCTCCAAACAACCAGTTGCCGATATAGCTGTCCATGTGTTTCTTCACGGCCTCAGCGAGCACGTCTCCGATTGCCTTATTCACCGCATCATTAATCTCGCGCTTGAGCGCACAACCAGGATAGGTACTGGTCAGGGGATTTTCTTTCTCCTTGCTGTCTTTCCATTCCTGGAACCTCTTCCTGGTGGCTTCCTCAATTAACCCGCGCCACTCCTGCTCCAATTCCTTCATTTGGGTACTGTTAAGCAGCGATTTCAGATGCCTGGAGGCAAACTCATTGGCGATCTGCTGTCGGATGCCGATCTCGATCTCGGTGTCTCCCCCGATGAGTCGCTCAAGAGCAGGCAGATTCAGTTCCAGTTTCATAGTGTTCTCCTGTTGTTTTATACTTCATATTATCCGTGTCGAGCCATCCAGATGGCACCGGCGCCGAACAGCAGCAGGCTCGCGATGACACCCAGCCACCACAGAAAAGTGTTCATCGGGTATACTGAAATTCCATCCGGCACCGTGATGCCGTCCTTGTCCAGCAGCGTCTCGCGCAACTTGAGCAGGAGATTGCTGCGCTCCAACTGCGTTGTCGTGGTCGTGACCTTCGTGAGTTCCTGCTGGGCTGACTTGAGGTTGTGGTACCAAAAACCAACATCCTCGTCGGGTGTGTTCCACAGGACCGAGGTGTAGCCCTGGGTCAGGTGCTTGGCCTCGATGTACTTCAGGGCCTTCCCGAGTTCCTGGTGGGCCGTTTCGACGGTGTTGGCGTCCGCGGCACGTTTGAGGTAACCGCCACAGTTCTGGTCAAAATCGATGGCACAGACGGCGCGGACCCCGCCCCAGATCAGCAGAACCAAGGCCGCCAGGCCCATCACGATGAAGTACCAAACTTGGTTGTCGGACTGGTAACGATTGTAGTACATTTTGTTTCTCCTGTTGGTCGTATTGTTACTGTGCCACAAATACAGCAGTTGTCAAGGCCATTTTACGTCGAGGTCGTGCCGGCGTAGCGTTTTGATGATGCGGAGCAGCACAATGTCGTGGTCCATCTGCAAAACGTTGACCCGGCGCTCCAGATGGTCAAGCCGTTCAATTGGGCTGGCATCCAGACTCGGCGCGACATCGGCAAGACGGTGCTGGTGGAACTGACTATGGAGGTGGTCAACGGTCTTTTCCAGACGCTTGGCTTCGATGGTCATGATTTCCAATCGGTGCTGCAACCGTTCCTGCTGGTTGTGTTGCCGCATGACCATGGTGCCGAGATCGTCCATTTTCTCGCGGTAAGCTGTGTTTTCTTTGCCCAGACAGTATTGTGCCCCAACGGCCATAATGCCGTACACAATGACGACTATCCAGAGTACAATTTTTGTATTATTCGTCATGGCGTTTCCTCACAGAGACTCAGGGGAATTTCTTTGCCTTGCGTGTCGTCCGGCACCAAGCACAGGTAAGTTTTGCCGGCACTTTTGACCCGATAGCCGTAGATCTTGCCACTGGATTTGCCGACCAACTGGATCTCGGCATCGGGACTGAACCGAGGTTTCAGGATTTTATGCACTCGGGCGACAGCCTTTTTCTGTGCCTCATTTTCGCCGAACCAGAACAAGAGGTAGAAAAGAGCTGGCACAGCCAGCACAAACCCAGCGGCCACGAGACCTATTTTAGTGTTGTCCTTCATTTGTTCAGCCTCTTTCGTGCCGCGTCGATGGCCTCCGCCATGGGGCCGAAATCTGTGCGGCCATACCATCTGTCCCACGTCTCGACGACGGCTCGGAGCAGTCCCAGCAGTTCCTCCGTGGTGGCCTCCTCGGCCCGAAGTGCTGCGGTTTCCTTATCGAGCAGCACCATGCTGTCCAGTGCGGCCGACGCGGCGTTGTCGCGCTCCTTTGCCAGACGCTCGATCGTAAGCCGCTGTTCAGCTAGTTCGGCGCGAAGTGCCGCATCCTCTTCTGCGTGCTCAAACACTAGGTCGGTCAGCGTCTTGATTTCCTCAAGAATTTTATTGTAGGCGTCCATGCTCATTTCGCGCACTCCACGATTTTGTACTCGACTCGGCCTTCGTACATGATCGTCACGGTTACGGGTAGCTCGCCCGGCAGGAATGGGCGGACTGCTACCACCAGAGCAGAATGATCATGGTTGGCCGAGATGACCTTTTGCCCACAGGGCAGGCGCACCACCCTGCCCTCACCTCTGCCCCACGGCTGGTCATTCGTGCAGGATGTCAGCAGTGTCAGTCCGACCAGGATTACTTTGAGCATTACGCAGGTTCTCATTTCCCCAACCTCTTTCGCGCTGCGTCAATTGCCGCGTCGGTTGCATCAACATCTTGGTCGTACGCCTCGATGATGGCGCAGAGTAGCCCCAGTAACTCTTTTGTGATAGAGGCGTTGCTGGTCCGTTCTTCTGCGACCATGCGCTTGGTCTCGGCCAGTTCGGCGCGGAGCGCGTCGTAGCGACGTCGCAGGTCAAGTACATCCTGGTAGGACGCACTCCATCCGTAAGCATCCCGCTCCGCTGGATCTCCCGTGTAGCCCAGCGCCGCGACCGAACAGCCGGCGAGTTGCACGCGCAGTCGTTCCACCTCGTTCCGCACCTCATCCCGTTCCCGGGTGGCGACCATGAAACCCTTCTGTAGGGTGATGCCCTCCTGGATCAGCGCGGAGATCCTCTCTTCGGCGAGGGCCTGGTTTCGCTCGGCCACTAGGGCTGCGTTTGCTGTGCACGTCATCTCGGTGTTTTGCTGTTCAACTTCTCGCCACACAGTGTGACACGCTTCGCACCCAAACCTACCGTCAGCAAGTTTTTCTACGCCATAACTATGCCTACATTTAGGGCAATTCGGATCGCTCATCTTTTCACCTCACTAGACGCTCATATCCAGGCGGCGGGGCACAGAAAATACCGTGTTCGTCTTCGTCCGAGGTACGCGCTAGAGCGGCCCGCAGACGTTCGGCCTCGGCACGGGCGGAATCCAAATCACGGCAGCCCGCGCATGGACCTTCCCGTAGCGCGATGACGTCATCACGAAATGCGTTTCTTTCCTGACGCAATTCGCGGACTTCCGCTTTGAGCTGGTCAAGCGGCGACGGGATGTCATTGCACACCGGACACAGCACCGTGCGGTTGTCATCGTACCGATAATTGCCCTTGGCTGGACGGAAACCACACTCGTCACAGATTTCAGGTTCTGGCTCTTCTGGCTCACGCCAGACTTCCTGCGTGGGCTGCGGAGTAGGAATTAGAGATTTGAGCCTGACGATCTCGGCTTCGGCTTTAACAACAGCATCACGCGTCGCGCCCAACTGGTGCATACTGTCGATGTACTGGGCCTGTAGCCGCTCCATCTCGGCGCGCATGGCGGTGCGCTCCTGAATCATCTCCCAGGCACCAGCCCGCAACACTTCTGCGTCGTTTTTGTACGACTCGGCCAGTTCTCGCTGATGCTTGGCTTCGGCCTCTGCCTTACATAAGTCACAGTTTTGCTCGGCGTAATGGCTGGTATTGCCTTGGTGCTTGGCGCAATAATGATTTCCTGGCAGTGCTGATTTCATGGTGACCTCACGTTAAACACCGTGTAGTGCGCGTAACCTTTCGGCGGTGCTGGCCACGACATCCAAAACGTCGTAAGCTCGCTGTAGCTCACGTTTGATTACCGCCAATTTGTCCTCGGCTTCCTCGGCCCGCCGGGCCTCCGACTGGACCGCCAGTCGCTCCTGCTCGATTTGAGCCAACGCAGTATCCCGCTCGGACCGCAACTTCCGTTGCTCATCCACCAACTCGGCCACTACGGCACGCTGAAGAGCAGCATCGTACTCGGCTTTCTCGGCCCTGGAGACAGCATCGCGTGTTGCGGCTTCGGCCTTGCACAAGTCGCAGTTTTGGTCAGCATAGCGACCGGCATCGCCTTGGTGCTTGGTGCAATAGTGATTCCCGGGCAGCGCTGTATCGGCCTTCACAGTAGCCTCCTGCTAAACACCGTATAGTACTCTTAACTTTTCGATAGTAATGTTCATGTCAGCCAGCGCGGCCTCGGCTTTTTTAGCCCGCAATACAGCACTGTCACGCTCGGCTTCTAGTTTGGTGATGCGGGCAAGCAATCCTTCGATTTCGGCGTGCATCACGACCCGCTGCTGCTGCTCCTGCTTTACTTGAGCCAAAGCAGTATCTCGTTCGGCCGTCAGTACTTCCAACTTGAACGCCACGGCGCTTTCGTCCAGCACATCCTGAAGTGTCGTCATGGCCAACACTCCTGGAACACCACCTTGCCGTCACCCGTGAACGTTCGACTACCCCAGTCCTTCTTTTGTCGAAAAGTCACGGGTTCAGGCTTCTCGCCGGGCCTGAACGGGCGCGTGAGGTACCACAGATCGTTTTCGTCTTTCCAGGTCGTGCTGACGACTTTTTGCCCACACTGCACCTTGACGACTGCGGTGCCGCCAAAATTTTTGGCGCGGTCCTGGGCGGTACAGCTGGGGATATAGATCGCTACAAGTGCGAGTACGAACATCAGCATCCCCACGCCAAGCATGAATGTGTCGCTGTTGTCTTGCCGCATGATTACTTCTCCTCCTTGTTCGTTTCTCGCTCGATCTCGACTTCCAGGTTGGCCGCCGAGAGCAACCGCTCCATCTTGGCAATGCGGCGCTGAGCCTGCCGCGCCGCGTGATCCTGTCGCCGCTGCTCAATGCGCTGCACCCAACGGCGCAGCACCTTCAGTAGACACGTCTGCTCAATTGGCGTCAAGACAATGTCTGGGCTCGACACCGTTCCGTGACTCAGATTCACCATGACGACTTCATCGAGATCTTTGAACCGTCGATCACGTCGGTACACCACGGTAACGTGATCTTGGTCGAAATTTCGTACCAAAACCATCACGTTGTAGCTACCGATAGTCGGCGGTTTTCCAGATGGACCCCAGTCACGCTGAATGGTCCAGTCCCGACGATTCTTGAGAGACTGTTGAAGCAGCTTGACGAATGGACGAATTTTGGTGGTGCTCATGTTGTATTTGTACCAGACGATCAGCAGTTGTCAAGCCGTTTGTGCAGCGTTACGGTGTAGTGGCTATTCGATGGTGTAACCGTTGCGCTGGAGCCGTTGAGTCGAGTGGTTAACTTCATTCGGGTATTTCGGTGTGCATGTAGGCAGCGTTCGTTGTGGTAAAATTCAGATTTTCTGGCGATTTCCACCATGGACATGAGCAAGTAATGGAACACGTGCAGTGTGCGCAGGTGCTCGTCTTCGGAGATCAGATTTCCGTAGATTGGACCGTCATAGCGCAGACCGTCATTACACCACGCACGTGATGCGTGATAGTCAAGGTACTGTTCGACTACACCATCAAAACGCTCTACGCGGTAGACATATTCTAACTTGCCTGGTGACAAAAGGAACGCATTGGTTTCGTCTTCACCTAGATTTAGAAACGTGTCGGAATTCACCTGTTTGGCGCGACACCGCAAGATCTCAACTACTTCGTCCTGTGGTGTAGCCATCGTGATATCTTTGCGGCTTATGGCTAATTCGGCCGCTTCTTTGTTCCGTAACTCCAGATTGCTCGGTAGTTCTGCGCTCATGCTGTAGTTGTACCAGATGGCCAGCAGTTGTCAAGTCGATTCTGCGAGCGAAAGAAACAGTTTCAGCTCGGCGATAAACTCACCGAACCGCTCCAGCATGATTTCGATTTCCTCAAGGCTCGAGAACCACACGGGCGCTTGTGGCTGCCCCAAAAATACCTGCAGCACAGGATTGTGCGGTGTCAAGAGGTAGCGATGGCCACCAGCCTCCAACGCCAGCCTCCGGTTCCATGTGACTTCTGCGACATCGTAGGCAACGACACGAGCCCCGATCATGCCGTTGCAGTCCGGCACGTCGTTTTGTAGTTCTGCCCAAACGTGCCAAGACCGAAAGGTGTCGTAGGGGGCAATCTTCGACGTCACGCTCAGAGTTCAGAACAAATCGTAGTTTTGGCATGTTGGCTCCATAGGAGGAAAAATAAGCTGTAGGTATTCGGTTTTACGCCGCAGAGTCTCGTATGGCTGTAGGTTCCGCACCCCGCAGCACTAAGCCAGCGACGCTACAAGGCCAACGAATTTTTTCTGATGGCTGCACGAACTTGCATCAGTAGTCGCCCCAATAAATCCTGTCCTTGACCGTTCAGCCAACCCCAGACAGCATCTGTTGGCGAATCTTCATGAATGACGCGGTCACCAGTCGCTAGAAGCAACGATTGCAGATCAGCGTGCTGCGTAAACTTAGCTAACAGCGCTGTTTTCATAACTCCGATCTTCTTTTGCTCCCAGTCTTTGGGAAGTTCTACGCGCCAGCCTAAACGTTTTGCTTGTGCTGGAGTAGACGCTGTTCTGATGACTTCTCGTGCTCCGCGTGTCGGCGCTTTCATCGCTTGAAAATAGTGTTCAACGGTTGGATACTGTTTACCTGCTATCTCAATAACGGCTGGATAAAAGTTGCTCAGCTCTGTGTACTCATGGTGTTGACCGTAAAACAAAATAGGCGGTTCACGTTGCGACGCGGATTTAGTCTTGGCCATCACGGCACCTCTCGTTGCTCTGGCGATTTAATTCTGTGGCCCGTACAAATCAGTATGACGCCGCTGTGCGTCTGGCTCGATAGATACAGCGGCCCAACCGGTACAATTAGAATCCCCGCAGCAGCACGGCAGCACCACCATGTGCAGATCAAAAAACTCAATTGAGATTTTAGACCGATTGCAGTACCGCACTTTAAATTCGTCTGCCGTCAGTTTCATGTTGATTCCTTATTCCGTTCCAGCGTTTTGCAGTATAACTCCATGTTGGCGCGGTCGCGTCGAGCTTCCTGCCGGCCATAACCGAGCCATACACCGTAGCCCATGGCCAGGCCCGCGAGATTTCAATCCACACATCATTACAGCTATAAGCCACAAAGGCGATGCGTACCGATGTGGTTTTACTGTGCGGTCAGGTCATGCATCACCCACATTTTCTGTAGCGATCGCGCAGTCGCAATCCGCACTATTCGGCTCCTTCGGCCAGTTCGGCAGTCTGCACCACCACGCAATACCCGCCTGCGGAACAGTCGTGTAGCCGCACCAAGTATCGCCTTTTTCTGTTGGTATTGCGGGTATACGGTCATTCAACTGGTCAGTCAAGGGTATATAGCGGCCTGGGATTTGCCCATGCGGCGTCATGCCGGAAATGTCAATTTGTTTTGGTGCGGCTGTGCAGCGAGCACAGGTGATATGCCAAGCTCCAATGATCCAGAGACGCCAGAGTTTCACGCCAGTAACGCCGCATTCAGCACAACGGTAATCTGGTGCCACGGCATCAGAATTGTAATCAGTTTTGAGATTTTTCACGCCCACACAAATCCTATTGACTTCAGGTAGTCAATGCTGATGGGTTGCAAGGCAATCAGATCTCGATAGACCTGTTTGGCCTGGCTTTTGTCCGCAGGATAGAGTTCCATGCCCATGTCGTCATCGCCCCAGACACTGACGTGATACCGCCGTGCTGTGGGCTCTTCGGCTCGCGGCCACATTCTGGCCCACGTCAACCTCACGGTGTTGCCGGGGAAATTAGGACAGAACTCGTCGGTTGTAGTGATGAAACACGATTCGCGTTCACTGAAAATTTCTGCGGCCAGGGCCTTGCGCTCTCGGGTACGCTTCTTTTTCATTTCACGGGTCATGCTGACATGGTACCGTACGGCCCGGCAGTTGTCAAGTGCTACTCTGGCCTCCAGTAATCACCATGAGTGCGAGGAAATAGAAAAACCGTGCCTGCGGGGTACGCCCGGGTACCTCGTGGATCTCGTGGATTCCAAACCCAATACTCCCATGGCGCCAACCCGTAGAGTCGAGCCAGTTGCGCGGCTCCGATGTAGTGCTCATCGCCATCAGTCGGACTCGTGATCCGGTGGGGGTACAGAACGAAACGCCTCGGCATCCTATTCCTCACTGAACCCATAGAGTTGGCTGCGGCGTTTCGTGACCTTGAGTATCCAAGGATCATCCAGAAATTCTTGCTTGCCGACGTCAACACCAGCGTTAGATTTTGTTGCGTCCTTCCAATGCTTTAGTTCATCCCCCTCCAACGAGATCAACAAGAATTTCGTGCCGCCGTGCAACTCCAACACGGGAGCAGCGTGGTCAACACTGTACAGGCGCAATCCTTCGTCCGGTTGTGCATGAGCACCACCACGGTCCCGCATGACGTTGAACCCGCACATGCAGCTGCTGCCAGAAAACAAACACGCGATGATGTAGCCAGGTTGCTCAGGCAGCACACCGGTGGCATGGAAAGTCCTGGCGGCGTTTCCAACCAAGAGGTGAGTAGGACAGCCCGACGCCGTGAGCAATTCAGCCAACAGGGCGAAAGATCTGTTGACTCGATCTTGAGGGTCTGCCCTCATACTGGCCAGCCGGTCTGCCTCTTCCTGTTGCTGTACGCGTCGCTGCTGGTTCCGCAACTTGGCGCTCTCCCGCATGATCTGTATTTCTTGCCGGTTTTGCGCGCGTCGCTGCTCTTGCTCAGTCAAAATGCTAGCTTCCTCTGCTTCAGCGGCAGCGACTGGGTCATCAGTTCCGTGTCGCTCACACAGTTGCTTCCGATATGCTTCTAGTGATGGTATCATGCTGTCTCCTCTTTGACCTGTTCAAGAGCAAGGCGAAAAGACTCAGGCAATCCGGGCAACCGGCAGAGGTCATGTAGGCGATGACCATAGAGCCACTGATTGGCCTCCATGACCGTGATGAGCACGATCTCGTCGGCACTGGACCTCAGAATGCGCAGCCGAGAATCTCCTGCATTGTCCATTATAGTACCGCGCAACGAGGCCGCTGTAGGTTTACCAACATTAATGGTATCGTTGGCATAGAAATACCACACCGCGCTGTCGTCTTCCAGTGCAGGTAAACGTAGCTGAACCGTTTCTCGGTAGCGACGAATCGTCAAAACCTGGAGGGGGTCGCCTCCGATATCCTGGTACAACTGCTTTAATTTCTCGCGGTCTTGCGTCACGCCATCTCCTCGAAAATGATCCTGGTGACTCGTTTTCTGCCGCCGTATTGACCATCTTCCAGTGATTCTACCTCCCAAAACTTGGCCCCAACGTGAATGCTGCGGAGATAACAACTCGACACTGACCTGTACGGGAATGACTCCACGGCACCGGTCGCAGCGTCAACGGCCTGGAACTCCAGACCTTCGTTGTAGCAATCCGCCGCAGCTAAGTCATCCGGACAGAAGAAGTCTGGGCTGCACGCTGCGACTTCGTAGCGACGTTCCCGGTGCCACACGACCTGTACGACCTCTGCGGCACAGCGGAGTTCCTGAAGTGTGGATTCTAACGACATGGCGGCCTCGCGAGTTTAATCACCGCCTGTACCGCAGTCTGAAGTTCCAGCAACTGCCGTTTAGCCTCGTCGCGTTCCTTTTTCGTCATATCGAGTTCGCGCCGAAGGCGATCTCGGTCTTGCGCCAGAACCGTCAGTCGCCCGCCGTTCGTCATGGGGTTTTCGCCAGTGCCAGGAGTCGCTGGACTTCTTCCGGCGTCTTGTCCCGTAGCAACTTGATCAGGGCGTTGTGGTTTTGTTGCGCCAACTTCTGTGCGGCACGCTCGGCATGCCGGGCCGCCGTCAAGGCTTCGCGCTCTTCTCGATCTCGCTGCTCCTCATCGGTCTCGCGCCGAGTGCCAGACAAGTAGTAATCTTCGCCTGGGCTGTCATCCTCTAGCGTCAGGTTTTCGACACCTTCTCGCTTGGCGTACCCGCACGCACGCTCAATGCAGGCGAGCCAAGTGTCGACGGAATTGCCCGGAAAGCAATTCAGGTCAAAACGTCGCTTGATGATCCGCTTTTCTGTGTTGCTCATGTCGACTCCTTGCTCGTGTTCTTGATCACCTTGTCCAGCACCTTGAGCGCTGATTCGAGCGCAGCACGCTGGTCGTCTGGCAGACTGGCGAAAGCCGTGGGGCGGTCTCGGTACCATTGGGCCAGCCGCTCCAGTTCACGCGACGGCTTAGGCAACTCAATGGTGTGGAGTTAGACTTTTCATAGTCTTTCATTACCTCAGGGACTCCAGCTCCTGAGCAATCGTAAAGTACGTTCGAGTATATTCTCTGCACCTACGACATCACTGTCGTTGCTGTAACCACACGAAGTGCAGAGAAAATTCTCTCCCTTACGATTGTCACGATGCACCGCATTACACTTGGGACATGTCTGTGAGGAGTAAGCAGGGTTGATCTTAACCAAGAAAATACCATTTTCTTGGGAGATTTGTTCCAATCTGCCGACAACCTGACGATATGTCCACGATGCACGAGTACGTCTAAACGCTCTAGACTGATTCTTTCGCTTGCCTTGCTTTAATCCTCTGAGGTCTTCAACCCCAATGGTTTTAATGGTTTTCCAATCAAATGCGTTTCTAACTACAGTAGAGACAAAATTATCTCTTCGTCTCTGTGCTCTTTTTCTACCCTTGCTGCCAGGCTTTTTCCTATTTATGCTTGCCATCATGGCTTTCATCTCTGTGCCATGAAGTTGTGCTTCAATACCATCCGTAGTAACGATTAATTTATTGATACCAATGTCACAACCTACTACACGACCTTCCTGTCGATATTCTGGAATAGGCAGAGAAACTCTAACGATCAAAACATCTTCATTTATTTTTCCACCTGGAATTAATTTTGCTCCGGGCTTTTCCAACCAATAATTTAATCTTTCAGTGCTTTTAGTCGGAAGCGCAATTTTGTTGCCACGATCAAGTGTAGACAACTCAACGATCAAATCGAATAGATTACTCGTTGTATTGTCCAGTACATTCAACACTTTAGCGTCAAACTCGCACATTCCTGTGAATTTAGGGCAAGTCGGTTTGGCGCCCAATGCTTCCGCAGAAGCGATAGTCGAGGTAATGATTTCAATGGCTTGCTTCAATGCAGCGTTTTTAAACCTAGCAGACAAATGTTGGATTTGACATTTACCATAAGTTTGCTTTTTAAGACCGACGTCGATGAGGTCTCGATTGTTCCATACTAAATTAATGTAAAAATTGACAGCGCTTCTGTAGCGAGAAAGAAGCGCTTTCAGCTTGTTTCGTTTCTTTTCCGTGATGAACTTCAAAGAAATGACACAAGAACGTGTCATCAACGTTTGCTGTTCCTGAAGTTGTTTCTTAGTCTTGTACATTACAGTGAGGTTTTACCACTGATTTACTCGCTGGGCACGCTGCCACAGCGCCAGCGCTTCCTCTTGAGAAAGCCCTTTGAGTACCTTGTCGGCTATCTGGTCCCGGATCATTTGGACATTCTGATGCAGGCGTTGGGATTCCTCCTGGGCCGCTTTGGCTTCCTCGGCTTCACGGGCCTGCTGCTCCGCAGTAGTTTCTGGCCGGGAGCAGCACAATGAAATTGAGCCGGTGTCATAGTCCGGGTCAGTTGAGACGTAAACGCGCTGGTCCGTGAAACCCTCGGCTTCGGCCTCATCGATCAACTCGCGAAGACAGGTGATCAAGTCTCGACCAGTCAGTCCACCATCGGTGGAGAAGTCACTGAGTTGGTCATGCCAGAAATCTTTTTGTACTTGCTTGGGTGGCATCGTGGTCTCCTGACTGCTGTTGTACCAGATGGCCAGCGGTTGTCAAGCCTTTACCAGGCAAACCCTGATCCATTTATTATCCAAGGGCAACAAACCTAAAGAACTATAATGCCACAGGCGCGCGTAATAAGGCTTGTGTAGGATGGCAAGGGTGTCGGCCGAGACGTCGTAGTGCTCAAACCAACCTTGCTGCTCGTCATGCGGACGGCGATAGGTCAGGTGTTGAGGTTTGAAGCTAGCAATCAAGGAAGAGCGTAGATATTTTTGACCGGGCACGAGTTGATCCGGACTCAAAATCTGATCTGGATCCCCAAGACGACATTGTTCGTCTGTAACATGACTGCAATATTCCTTGCCGGTGGGCCTCCAAGTGTAGTCAGATATATTCCAACGGTCAGGCATCATGCTTCTCCACGCTACGAAGGAAAGAATCCATTATTATTGTACCAGATGGCCAGCGGTTGTCAAGGTCAATTTGCGTCGGGTGACACCGCTGCGGCCTTGTCTGGCTTATTTTTCCATTTTCGCTTGTACTCAGGGCTTTCGTCGTCAATGGTCAGGCCGGCTCCCCAGCGTGTAACGCCAAGTCCGCAGGTACAGCAGACACGACGCTTGCCGTGGTGCATGCTGGGGAGTTCTGTGCTGCACCGGGGGCACACGTAGTACTCTTCATGAGCAGTGGCGCTGGACGCCAACTTACTGGTACGCTCTCGTGTTTTGCAATATGGGTTGCCGTAAATGTCCTCTCTCATGTCGTCCTCATCGTGGATTTCATGGCCGCGACGGCACAAAACAGTCGGCCCAGTGTGTCGTTCATTGCGGCCTCGGTGTCTGCTTGGGTTCGTGCCAGAAATAGGTCATAGTGTCGTTTGATTTCAGACTTGAGCGTACTGAGGTCGGCATCGCAGTCAAACAGTAGATCTTGCTGCTGGTAGATATGGTACTCGTCAAAACCCTCCTCCACGATGTAGACCCTGATGGCCTTGATGTCCCCCGTGGTCTGACTGACCCTACAGATAAACCGCAAAGCGACGCCGGGTAAATTCCGCGTCACGGACCAGATGGTTGCGTTGTCCGCTAGACCTGCGTAACGATCCAGCAGATATTCTGGCTTTGTCTCGTGCTTCCAGGTCCACTTGTGTTCCTCGTCGACTAACTGTAGCAGCCAACGCAGGTGTTCAAGGCAACGTTTTCGTGCATAAGGTACCATGCCGCTCCTCAATTTGCGTCGGGTTCGTGGCCCACGGGCCGTGCCACTGGAATGTTGCTCATGCCGTGCAGCGCCCGCCGGACTACAGGCGGCAGTTCCGCCTCGTCACAGACCGCTGTCTGAAATTGCTCCACGGCGTCGGCACACCTGACCAGAAGTTGCTGTACCTCTGGGTCGGAACAATGAAACACCGCGAGCCGCAGGGCCTCCGGCACCGTGGAGTAGATCATGGTTCTACCTCACTGAGCAATCGGTAGTCAAATCCGGTGGGGCGCTGGCTACTGACGATGATCATGCAGCCGTGCTTTATAGCCAGCGCCTTGACTTTATCGCGGATTTCGATGTGGTCCCCAGGAGTCTGAGGACACAGAAACGGGTCGTTACGGTCAATGAAAATTGGCAGATTAGACCGCGTCACACTACGCCTCCGAAAATCTGCTCTAACTTGGTTTCTAATCGTCCAAGCTTTGCTTGCTCGCGTGCAATGCGTTTGCTCCTGGCTTCTTGCTGCTTGCACTCCCGCCGCGCGAACAATTGGTTTAACGCCCTGCATAGGGTTTTGTGCTCGTGCTGCGTCAGCGGCATCTCGGTCATGGTGTCGGCTTGGACTACTTCCAAAGTACACTTTTCGGTGCTGGGCATCGGTACCGGCACTGTGTGGACGTGTCGCGTGCAACATTTGATCTGCACACAACAAGGATCTGGTTCCTTGGCGGCATAACTGAGTTTCCAGAACTTATTAGTGTGCCCTGGAAAAGTAATGGCGTTCTTGTCGGAGCAGAACCCGTATGGCATGTACGACCCGGCCTCGGCTTCTGCATACTGGAATTCTACGTGCCACAACCTACGCTTTTTGAGCGCCTGCTTGATCAGCAGTACAAATGGTCGGATTTCGTTCGGTACGTTATTGGTTGGCATTTAAGTACCTGTTGGTTACAGAATAAGTCCGTGCGGTAGTGGCACGTGCGGCCTGTACTCTTGAAGGGCCTGCTCTAACTTCACGATTTTGCGGGCTTCTCGCTTGGCCAGGGTTTCCTGTTCCTTCTGCTTGTAACGCGTGACGAACCGGAGCAGTGACCGACACAAGCTCGTGCGTTCCGCAGACGTCAGCGTGATGTTGGTAGTACGAATGTTCTGCTGTACCAGGACTCTGCAAAGCTCAGGGTAGTGAACTGCCCCGTAGCGCTGTTCCTGCCGGTAGTCAATCCGCACGTCATGGTCGCCGAGCAACTTTGTTGTCGTCAATGTTGACCATTCAGCAGCGGTGCTCATCATCCACAATTTGTGATTCTTGAGCGCCTGTTTCAACAGCTGTACAAACGGCCTGACTTCCTTCATGTCGACCTCCGGGCACGTCGTTGGGCTCATGAGCCCAACGACGTGCCCCACTACCGCGCTACTCCGTCAGAATCCCGCCGCTCAGCGCCCCCATGACGGTCCCCTCGATCAGGGCCTTACCACGGGCCAGCAGCGGACCTGCCGACTCGTATGTCGCGGCCGTCAGGGCCAGCTCTGCAACCCGATTGGCCTGGCTGGCCAGCGGATGCTGCACGGCCTGCGTGGCCAACATCAGCATGTAGGCCGACCCCATGCTGAGCAGTGCCTTCCCGACCTCCGTCGCGAAAAACTCGTCCGGGAAATGCGGGCCACACATCTTCTTGACCTGTGCGAGCAGCACCTCCTGAGCAGCATGGGCACCCGCCTGGGCCGCACCCGCCTGAACCGCCTGAATTGCCTTGGTGTTGGTCGTGTCGATTACCTGCTTGACGTTCATGATGATCTCCTGGGTAACCTCAGTTACCGGTTGGGTAGCGCACGCTACCGTGGTTGATTGTTCGTTCCCCATGTACTCAAACCTGTCTGCACGTATCCAAGTATCGTTAGTTACACCGAATTGTGTTGAGTCACCGTTGCGGGTGTGCGTGGCCCTAAAACCGCCAACTTCTTTCTTGACTATTTTGACTAAGTCGTTGGGTTTTAAATATTTGAAGTCACCATTTAAATGCTCAAAGTTAAGGCGAGACTTCTCATTGTAGAACCTGAACACATCTCCGACCCGGATGTCATCCCACGCAGGGAAAGCCGGCGGCTTGGCCACGCCTTCACGATACGCATGGTCGACTTCGTAACCGTTCCAGTCAGCACCACACCAATTGACCGTATGGCCCTTCGATACGAAATGTCGTGTGTCATCCTGGCTGATGACTTCCGCTTTTCCGACACTCTTCGCGTTCATCTCAATAACACGCAGTCTAAGCGCTTGTGCAGCACCTTTGTGTAGCGCGTGATCTTGTTTCACACAGACAGCAGTAAGCTTTAGTACATCACCAACTTTGAACATTTTGTTTTTGCTTTCTGTACTCTCGTCTCGATACTCGTGGTCAACCTCGTAGCGGTTCCATTCGGCGTCGCGGCGGTGGAATGCGGCGCCTTTGTGTGGGAAAGTACCTGAAGTGGCGACGACCTCTACGGTTCCATCGCCTGCAGGATTCATTGTGACGACACGAACTCTGTAGACGTCAGCGCCAGTTTTATCGTCTTCGTGTCCTGCTACCCAAGCGTCGGTAAGTTTCAATACATCGCCTACTTTAAACACTTTGGTTTCGGTCGTGTTGCTCTCGTGATACTCATGATCGACTTCATACTGCTCCAAGCCGCTACCACTACGCTGGAGTATCGTGCCGTTGCGTGGTAGGGCATCTGAAGGGTCGTGACTGATGACCTGTACTTCTACGCCGGAGTTCTCACGATGCATTTCAGTGACACGAACTCTGTACGCACGTGCAGCAACCTCGCAGTGCGAGCAATTTCGTTTCACGTAAGCCTCAGTAAGCTTCAGTACATCTCCGACCTTGAACATTTTGGGCTTATCCTTAGTGTCGTCCTGGTACTCGTGGTCAACCTCATACCGATCCCACTCATCGTCACGGCGACCGTATGTGGTGCCCTTATATGGGAAATCACCTGAAGTGACGATAACCTCTACAACTCCGTCGCGTGCAGTACGCATTTCAGTAACACGAATCCTGTATAGGCGCGCAGCGCTTTTATCGCCTTCGCGTTCTTTCACCCACTTGTCAGTAAGTTTCAGTACATCGCCGACTTTGAACATTTTGGGCCTGTCCTTAGTATCATCTCGATACTCGGGGTCTACTTCGTATAGATACCACGAAAATCTTCCAATTCGGTCTCTGTTTCCTCTTACCATACGACTTTGAGCTACACCATCACACAATGCTTCGACGAAGATGCAGCCTGGGTCTTTATGTGTGCCGACAACACGCAATCTAATGGCTTCAGCAGCTGCCTGATCAAAAGCGTTGTAACTCGCTATACTAGCGGTTGTGTGCCTCAGAACATCGCCTACCTTAAACATTACTTCTGCCCCAGGATGTCGATGCCGGCCGCCGCCTCCACGAGCTGTGTCGCCATCTCGATGAGCGGAACAGCATGGTCATACGTCGCGGCCGTCAGGGCCAGTCCGGCGACCTGATTAGCCCGATCGGCCATGGGGTGCTGGGCCAGCGCCTCGGTCGCGGCCATCACGAGATAGCAAGAACCGAAATCCAACAGCGCCTTGCCGTGCGGAGTCGAGAAGAATGCCTTGGGGAACTTCTTGCCCAGGATTTTCTCGACCTGGGCGATCAGGGCCCGGTGGGCCATCCGGGCGCCGGCCTGCGCGACACCCGCCTGCACGGCTGACTTGGCCTTCGTGTTGGTCTTGCTGACAACATCCTGTACCTTCGTCATGGTGGACTCCCGAGTAAGATTGACTCTCATGTTGGTCTCCTTGTTCTGTGGGGTTGCTAATTTTAGTGCCGCACAGTCGAACGACATTACGTCTACCCAGCATTCCTCTCCATCAGAGACTTCAACCGCAAAAGTGCGTTCATTTTCGTTAACCTCAGTCACTCGCGCTCTATAGGCACGAGCTTCTTCAAGTGAGTAGCCGTGTCCTATAAAATTTGCGTGTCCTTGTCGACTGAGTTTCAAAACATCGCCAATCTTGAATGGACATTTGGCTCGCATTACTTTTTCTCCTTGAACAGGTCAAACAGCAGACGGAACAGCGGAATCCTGAAGTACACGGGACCAATGGGCGTCCGGATCCTGGTGTTCAGCGTCAAGGTCGTGAGGATATTTTTTGTCTTGGTCATGTCACCAGTCCTTCATCTTGGTCTTGCGGGCCGGCACCACGACGTGACCGCATGGTCCAATTGTGACGGTGCTGGCCGAGACCAACACGTCGGTGCCGCGAGCAAAACCAACCACAAACCCTTTCGGCAACACAGTTCCCGGCACGCCCGAAACCCTCACGACAGCGTTGGGTTTCTGGAACAGCCAACGGGCGAGCAGGAGTCTCCTAGGGCGATGCCGGCCACGATCAACAGGATGATCGTCATGACCACCCGCCCCTGTCACTAAAGGCTGCGTCCAGGTCATCTATGGCGGTAAGGCAGGCATTGGTGTTGCCCACCAGCCTGCCGTTTACCTTTTCTACCACGCCTAAACCTACGCTGTCGAGACTCACGGCCCAATCGGGATGGGCGGGCGGCGCGAAATCGATAAGGCCGTTCGTAGCGATTCTACACTTAACCACTTCCTTTTTCCAAATGCCCGACCGATTTGGTATGTGAAGGTAGTAATGCCTCCAATAATATTGACCATCAACCAGCTCGGTCAGACTCACCGTTACCTTGCGCTCGTCTTCAGTGCTATTAGGCAGATAGCACACAGCGTTACACGGAATCGGAATCATCATGGGCATCATTTCTCCCTGACCTCGCCGGCTTCGATCCACACACCCTGCTGGCCCGATTCGTCATTCACGACGGTCCAGATCTGGTTTCAATCCACTCACCTTCGTGAAGGTGAGACGTCAACTACCTTCGTGGTTTTACGCGCAGGAAGGCTTTATTCTGCGCAACGGCGTACCAACTGTGCTGTTGTCAACACCACGAACGCGGTTCGTTTGTGTTAGTGTTACTGTAGCAGATGGTCGGGGAGGCGTCAACAGAAATCGTTCAGAAGGGCTAAACCAACGTAATTTTGCGGGCTTTTGCGCGTTCGGCCTTCGGCAGAGTTAGTGTGAGCAAACCATCTCGAAGTTCTGCTTTGGCCTGTTCGACGTCGACACTGTCGGCTAGTCGGAACTCCCGAGTGAATTTTTCGCTCGTGAATTCCCTCGAATAGGGCTTATCCTCGGTGGTCTCGACTTTACCCTCGATGGTCAAGACACCGTTCTCGAACGAAATACTGAGATCATCTCGCGCAACACCCGGCAGTTGTGCCTTGATGACGAAACCATCCGGAGTCTCGTATAGATTGCAGCGTGGTGGCCTGGGACCAGACCTCACGGGCGCATCCAAGAACTCGTCGAAAAGACTTCGCGCGGAATCCTGGAAGTAGTAGGGCTTGGTGAAGTAGCGGTCGATCTCGAACTTCATTTTTGACTCCTTGCGCTGAGCGCTATTGTGTGCTGCTATGGTAAGTCGCGGCGCTGTGCTGTCAAGCACTAAAAACACCTTGACACTCGGTGCCGTTCTGCTACACTACAAGAACAACCTGCAAAGTGACGACATGAAGGCCCACATTCTGAAGCTCGCGATCGAAGAGGCAGAGAAGTCCACGCATTCCAAGGCGCGTGTCGGCGCTGTGATTTACCGCAAGAAAGCCATCCTATCGGCCGAGCACAATAAAGCTATTGCCTGGAGCAATCGCCTGGCCCCACAGTTCCACAAGTCCACAAGTCTGGGCATCCATGCCGAGGCCGCGGCAATCCTTCGCGCCAGGACAGATCTCCGCGGCGCAGAAATCCTCGTCGTCCGCATCGGTCGCACCGGTGTCCTGCGTCTGGCCAAGCCGTGCGCCTGGTGCTGGCTTTACTTGCAGTATGTTGGGATCAAATCGGTGACGTACTCAAATGACGAGGGTGGTTTCACTATGCTGCGGATCTGATCGTGTAAAACCTACGTGATGGAAAACAAACTTGCTCCTACTATTCAAACATGTGCCTGTGGCCAGCAGCTTCCTAATGCAGACGAGTATCCTGAAGCAGAGTATACTTGTCCCTGTGGGCAATTATTTAGAGTTTCTCCTGTGATGGCGGTTAATCGAATTTATAGCCAGATGTCTAGAAACGCCGACGGCACTTGGACATCGACACCAGCGCAACAAGGCGTGTTACGTGCCAAATTTTGGATGGCAAGATGATCTCAAACTACAGCCACTATTGGCAATTATTCCGCACCATTGGGCCCCATGAGTGGGCTAAACTCATGCCCGTGCTCGAGGAAATCCTCGTGCAGGCTAAAGCCCAAGGCAAGGTTGAAGAGTTTACCCCTGGACGCCGACGGTCTATCGGCCCACAGTTTCGACGAGACCCGCGGCTCCGACCGCCTGTCCTTCGTGTTCCAGCGCTTCGAAGCGCAGCAGCAATGCTGCACGACGCGGCGTCAGAGCATTGATAGCGTCGTGACGACGATTCTCGCTACCGTGCGCCAGAAACTTCCAGGAGTTTTGTCGATAAAAAGCGATGGTGGCCCGGACGTTTTTATTCTCGCCTGATTCTGCTATTCACGTTAATTTTAGATGTAACACGCCCTAGCGTAAGGGACAGTCTTGCCTATTTTATACAAAAATTGTGTATATCGCCTTGCGTATCCAACTCGTCCGCCGAGTTGGAAGATCGCGAAGCGTAGGGTCGTCGACGCAATCAACGCCTTGACTGCTGCGACCAAGAACCGCTCGATTTATTCCACCGAATCGTTTGAGGATTTTGCGCATGCCGCCGCGGGCGACGCCGAGTATGTTTGCTATCTCGGTGCCAAGGTAGCAAAAGATTTCGGTGATCTTGATTTTTGGTTTGCAAATTCTTCGTGGCGGCAACTTGAACACGAATCGCTAGGTTGGCAATTTAGGTTGAATCCGTACTGAGCCACTAGGAACATTATGCCAATCTTAATTTATCGTAATGCCATTTACATCCCACAACCCGGCACGCCAGTCGAGCAACTTGCAAGTGTAAACCGAAAAATTGAGGCTCTACACAGAGATAAAGACGATCTCATGGCCACGATTTGGCCATACGCAGATAATTACAGCAATCCCGAGCACCTGGCCCTACGTGAAGTGCGCCGGGATATCGACGATGAGTTACGGGTTTTGCGCAGACTGAAGCAGGAGCTGGAAGCGAAGCCGATTGCGGCAGCAGCGCAAAAAGATAAACAATATGTTTTAGATCATTACCCAGAACGCCTTTTGCAATTCTGGAAAAAAGACCTGGGTCAGACTCCTAACCCCGAGCTTGAAAATGTAGAACATCTGCTCGAGCGTGCCAAGATGTTCGCGAAACCAGAACTCGATGATCTCATCGCAGTCAAAGGCCTAGATTGGGTCACGGCCTTGGCGGAATCTGTACTGGCATGACGACTAATCAAGAATCCAACGCCGCCCTGCTTCTTGCGGCCGTGCGCCAAATCACCATGCGGGTGTCGACGGTTGAGGATCAATTATTGGTCCTATCGACCGACATGGAACAGCGTGGAATAGAAATTGACCAGCTCAAAACTGCTGTTGATATGTTGCGTAGTGAACTCGTGACGTTGAAGGCTATGTTGCCGAAGTAATCCAAGGTTTCTTTCGGACTAGCCGTTTCCCGCCCAATCCCTTTTCTCGTTGACATCTGCACCCGCGTCTGCTACACAACATCTATGGTAGCGTGCATTCCTCCCCGGTTCCCCAGCCCACTGTCGGTCAGCATTGTTTTTACTACCGCGTCGTCGACACAGCAACGGGCAAACCCGCGACATACTTCACGCAAGAACGTCTGGCCATGCTGACGGGTCGGTTGCGCCACGGCGTGGGTCGGGCGTTTGTAGCCGCAGGCACCAATGACGACTGGGTGCAGAGTTACGTACACGGTCACGGCGTAGATTGGTGTGATCAGCGTCTATCCTACGTAGGATTTCCTGACGTGCAGCGTGGCGGTGGCGCTTTCGGTCTCCGCGTCGATTGCGCTGCTGTCGTATTGCCGGCCGGAGATGCCAGAGCACTACAGCATCTCCAAGCTGCTGGCCGCCTTGATTGCGAAGCCTATGCAGCATCCAATGCTGTCTCGTTCATTCCGACCGAACAACCTGATTTTTGTCGCGTGTTTAACACACCAGCACGCACCTGGACCACAGTCACACCGGTCGCGCACTTCGGATCTCTCTTCACTGCGGATTGGAAATCTTCGGAATTTCTTACTGGATTGGCTTCCAGCGCGCTGGCACAGATTGATCATGATGAGGCAGCGATTGCACGTGTACAGGTCAGGTCGACGCCGTTCTATTCCAGCGTGCTCGACGACATGCTTGGCATTCCGGCCAATCAGTATTTCATTCCCGTGCACATGCGGGGCAAGTTCTCATTTGCCCACGTGCGAATTGAATTCGACCGCGATGTCACGGGACCTGTACTCATGGGATTGGGACAATTCCGTGGATTTGGGCTGTTCGCGGGAGGTGTATAAAATTTCGTGCTTGACGCGACCAATGTTTCGCGCTACACTACAATAGTGAGACAACAGGAACACTAGAATGAAAACCAAAAATAAGAACCTGAGCATCAAGTTGGGCCAGAAGGAGCAGGCACTGCTGCGCCGAGCAATTCTTCACATAGAGGTGAAACTGGATCAGATTGTAATTGATCTGGGTTCCGTGGAACTGTTTGGCCAACCGGTGGTGCTCAAACACCACCAGTATGCCGAGGAGGTGGTGCGACAGGCCAAGGCCGTGAAGCGCGTGGTGCAGTACATGGAGCATATCCTACTGGAGGATCAGCCGTTTTGGCCCATACCCGACATGTCGAAGGACTGGACCTACGCTAAACTCTGGGAGCGATACTTCGATGCTGTTGACCTGCCGTTTGACCGCTACGACCAGGAGTTGCGCTGGTTCGGTAATCCAGACCCCGAGGGCTACCATGACGCAGGTGGTTGGGATGGCCGGGCTCTGGAAAGGACGTGGAACGAGTTGAACCGACTCGGCGGTCGTGAATACCGCGTGTGGGACAAGGTGTATCGGAAGGTTCTGCGGTATTTGAAGCAGTTGAATTAAGAGCCTTTGTAAAACGGCACCAGGCTCGCCACCTTTTACGGCGATGGTGCTGTCATGCTGAAGTGTCGACTCGTTTCCTATTTGTCCCCCGAAAAACCAGAAATCCCAACAGATATTCCGGCGTTGTTGGCCGCGTGGGCCGACGGAACCCTCTGCCTGAGCACACGGTTGTACGACCGACACGAACGGCCGGCGTACAGCATTCGTCCTGGCGATGTGCCGGCATGGCAAGAGGCTATCCTGAAGGCCACGGAGTGTCTTAGTCTGGCCAAGTTACTCTGTACTTGCAGTCCTGGTGACCGTCGCGCCTCTGGATTACGTCTCTACACCGACTTCAAACCTTTTACAATTGTTCAAGAAATAACAGTACTGCCGACTGACTTGTTGGCAGTAGGAGGACATCTGGTTTGTCCAGGTCATACTACCTACGACGAGTACAATAAGACCTACCGTCTATTTTTCAATGGCATCACCTTCCGGTTGAATATGGCGTTGCTTTTCCTGCTAGAGCAAAAATCCGCGACGTGTGATATGACACAAATACATGCCGCGCTTGCCCGCGTTGATCAACCCATGATTTTACTGGGCAGTCCTGCGGGGCTGCTCAGGGCTGGCGTAGGTACTGAATTGGCTATGGACCCCAGCAGTGTTCCTAGACCCACGCTTTACAGCGCAGGCGTTGCAGCCAGTGCGGACGACGGCGCCGATATTTATGTTCTCGGCAAACTCCGTAACCAAGGCCCCATCACGGTTATTTGTACTGGCGTTCCTGCTAGTAACGCTTTCGTCGATGTGCCAGACGACACCGTTTGGCTGTTGCCATCGGCCGTAGGTCATGTCAGTAATTCTGGCGTCACGTACGGCAGCCAATCGCGCAGCACTGCAATAGTACCAGATTCAGAGCACGGATGCGCTTGGCTTCTTACGGATGATGTCAGCATGGAGCCCCAGGCGCTTAGCCTGAGTGCTGCACAGAGGTTTGAACTGATGGTGCATACCGGAGGTACACGCTTTATTGCGGTGTAGCGTCGAGCTACACTGGATATCTGTATTCTTTTTCTTGCCAATTCCTTAGCTTTAATTCAGTTTCTGTTCTTCCCACCACGTAATCCGGCATCACGGGAATTTTCCCACCGCCTCCGGGCGCATCGACGACAAACGTCGGCACGCCATAGCCGGAAATCCTACCTCGCAGGTAACGAATAATTTCAGTTCCGACGCTGGGGTCACAGCGGAAATGACTCGTGCCCTCTACGGGGTCGCAGGCGTACAGATAATACGGCCGGACGCGCATTTTCAGCAGTTTGACCATCAAGAGTCGCATGACCTCGGGGTCGTCGTTGATGTTTTTGAGTAGTACGGTCTGAGATCCCAGGGGGCAGCCGCAATCTGCTAGCGCATTGCACGCTGCTTCGACCTCGGGCGTGATTTCGGCGGGATGGGTCGCGTGAATCGAAATCCAGGGCCGATATTCTCGAAGCAAACCGCGTAAATCAGCGTCTATGCGTTGTGGCAGCACCATGGGAACCTTGGTGCCGATGCGGATCATTTCGACATGCGGAATACGGGAAAGTGACTTTAGTACAGTCTCCAGTGTAGAAGTCGTGAGAGTCAGTGGATCTCCACCCGAAACCACGACATCGCGGATTTCTGGGTGATGACGAATATACTCGATGGCCTCTGGATTATCCGGGGTATAGCAGTGTTGCCCGACAGACCTAGATCGTGTGCAATATCTGCAGTACGCGGCACAGGAATTAGCGACGAGGAACAACACGCGATCCGGGTATCTGTGAATTAGTCCAGGGACCGGGGAATCATCATCCTCGCCAAGTGGATCTTGAGCTTCGCCAGGCGAAACGATTAACTCCTGTGTCGATGGGACCATTGTTTTATTTAGTGGGTGGTTGGCTCCCAGCCGGGCCAAGAGGTCCGCGTAATACGGTGTGATTCTAGCGGGCAGCTTGACACCATCGGCTGGAAAATCAGTAATGGTGTGACGGAGTTGCCAACGCCAGTCGTTCCATTGATTCGAATTTTTAATTTCGTCAGGATAAGGCTGTAGCGTACAGGGCAGGGGGTCGGGGTCGATTAGTGAGATGTCGGGCGGTTCGGTCAACGTGGTCTCCTTTCAGGGTTTGGACAAATATAAGGTGATGCGAGCGGGAGGACGGGAACTAATTACTGATTTGTTTTTGTCTGTGCGTGTTTAATTTCTCTATAGATGTCGTCGGAAATTAGGCTATTGAACACACGTTGTTCAGTTTCCCAGTACTCTGCGCTTTTCCGGTCTGCTTCGGCCACGCTAATTTTTTTGCACGCTTGCTCTTTTATCTGCTTTACTTCCTCGCGTCTTGCCATTATGCCGTCTAGGCTATACTCTGCCGTGTTTGCTGTATCGTCTTCAACGAGCAAGGCGCAAATGAGTTCATGCGCTAGGTGTTCGGTTTTTGTCAGCTTAGCCTCACCTAGTTCTGCAAGCTCAAATCTGTTCCAGTTTTCGCGTTGTCCTGGTGACAACTTTGCCCATAGTTTGCTAAGCTGTCCGCTGTCTTTGTCCAGCCCCAGTCGGGTGAATTCAGCTTGGCATTTAGCATACCTAGTTTCTGCGGGTGTGCAGGTGCCGTCTAAGTAGTGTGAGGAAACCGCCTGGGCTAACTCCATTACGTGGAGGAACATCGCGCTGGTATCCAAAATCGGGTCAGGTGGCAGTATTTTGATGCTTTTGGGGTTGATACCGTTTTGTTTGCTTTTGCTGATGCAGAGTTCCATCCCTTTTTCCGTGCCGTACCGCGCGATAGCGAAGCTCAGTCGGGATGTTTCGTCTACCTCGGCGTTGTGCACGGGTTTGTACAAACTTTGATATTTTTCAGGTATTAATTGCCACACCTGTGTGCATAGGTCGGGGTTGAGCTGTAGTGTTTCTAGTTTGTCTTTGAGCTGCTGCTGCACGGTGTCTTTGTCATAGTGGTCCCAGTGTTCACATCGGTCTAGCAAAAAGCTCAGGGCGCGCTCTGCATCAGTCCTAACATTTACAGTGCTGTGCTTTACACTTGGGTTACTATATTTTTCGTGTGTGGCTTCTTGGCTTTGGTGCCTTGTGCGCTGCCTTAGATCTTCAACTGAAGGGCTGTGTCCCGGCTCCGGTGTAAGTTTTCCGTCTAACTTGTACTTTACGATATTTTCAACGATCTGTGCGAGCACATGTGTGCTGGGGCATTCTGCTTTATGCAGCATAGCCATACGATCAAATTTGACAAACATGTCGGGTGAAGTCCAAAGCAAGTTTTTTATTTGCGTTGGTGTAAAAGCTAGTTTTTCTACGGCTCCGGTGCAGTGAGTACTTAAATCAGCCCTGTTGTTTTTGTGCTGTTCCACTAGCGCGTCAATAGCCGCATCTAGCCGTTGTTCGTCTGCGTCGAGACGTTGCCCGTATGTGTCAACCCGCGCTTGTTTGGCTTTTTCGCGTTCCCCATCCCAATGTTGCTCTTTCACAAAGACATCGAGTTCCCGGGCAGTCCGGCGAAATTCGTCCGGACTGCATTCGGCGTCGTTCTCTTGGCACCAATCCGAGAAGGCTTTCAAGGTGTGTGCGAGTGCGGCGCGGCGGTTTTGGCGGAATACAAAATCGGTTTTGTGTACCATAGTAATCTCCAACGGCCCGTAATTGGGCAGTTGGGTTTTACATGTTTTACTTGGATGTGAACACGACGCTGCACGTTAAAAAGGTGGCGACTATCCCTCAGCCTCGATCTCGTGGGCTACGTTCTGTTTCAACCTCGCGCCATCCTCGAAAGGACGGCAATATTCCCAACGATCCGTAATTGGGCAGTTGGGATTTTAGTTTCAATCCACGTGCCTTCACAAGGAAGGCACGACCGGTCAACCTTAGACCCGCAACCCTGGTGACGGTCCAGTTTCAATCCACGTGCCTTCACAAGGAAGGCACGACCTGCCAATCCCGGAGGTTGCAAAACCGCCATGGCCATGTTTCAATCCACGTGCCTTCACAAGGAAGGCGCGACCCGGCTTGTCGTCTGGCAAATACCATGTCGTGATGCCATTTCAATCCACGTACCTTCTCGACAGAAGGCACGACGAATCAGTGAGACCGATATCACTAATACCTCTGAATTATTTCAATCCACGTACCTTCTCGACAGAAGGCACGACGCGCAAGTCGGGAGCTTGTTTACCCGGCGTAGGACTTATTTCAATCCACGTACCTTCTCGACAGAAGGTACGACCGGGGTTATTTCGTGACCTTCCTCGCCAGCTGGGATGTATTTCAACCCACGCGCCTTCTACCAAGAAGGCACGACCTGGATACAATTATCGAGCGCTGCGCGGATGTCCGTTGGTTTCAATCCACGCGCCTTCTACCAAGAAGGCACGACGACCCATGGGTCAATCGAGATCACTGAAGCGACCTGGTTTCAATCCACGCGCCTTCTACCAAGAAGGCACGACCGAAAGCCGAAGTTGCCTTGGCCAAGCAATTCGTGGTTTCAATCCACGCGCCTTCTACCAAGAAGGCACGACCCGCTGGATTTTTCTGGGCCCAACCGGTCCATCCTCGTTTCAATCCACGCGCCTTCTACCAAGAAGGCACGACTCAAGCCTCGATACGCAAGGTGGTTCCTGCGGCGCCTCGTTTCAATCCACGCGCCTTCTACCAAGAAGGCACGACCGATGCCCTGGGTTGATGGCCTCGATATGGTTAACCAGTTTCAATCCACGCGCCTTCTACCAAGAAGGCACGACCTGACACGGCACGGGCTGCAGCACGATGCTGACGCCGTTTCAATCCACGCGCCTTCTACCAAGAAGGCACGACATGGGAGTCCAAGTAAATGCAACCCGTCAACCCACCGTTTCAATCCACGCGCCTTCACAAGGAAGGCACGACATCCTTACCGGTGCGGTGCGGATACCCTCGGTTGGCGTTTCAATCCACGCGCCTTCACAAGGAAGGCACGATCCTCGGACAGGCTGTCACGGGTCGAGAGTGAATCGTGGTTTCAATCCACGCGCCTTCACAAGGAAGGCACGACCAACTCGCCTTCGAGCAACGCGAGGCCCACGTCATTGTTTCAATCCACGCGCCTTCACAAGGAAGGCACGACCTCGACAATGAGTTGCACCCCGATGCGCAGCGCCTCACGTTTCAATCCACGCGCCTTCACAAGGAAGGCACGACCCGACATAATGACGGGCCCCATCGGTCGCGATGCTGTTTCAATCCACGCGCCTTCACAAGGAAGGCACGACCAGCCTGGGTATAGGCGTAGGTAGAGATTCGTTCACCGTTTCAATCCACGCGCCTTCACAAGGAAGGCACGACGCGCATTTGTGAGCTTTTCCATGGCAGTCATCGCGTTTCAATCCACGCGCCTTCACAAGGAAGGCACGACTCTGGCGAAACTCCCCATATCCGACCCGTCCATCACGGTTTCAATCCACGCGCCTTCACAAGGAAGGCACGACCAATCTGTCGTGACCAAGGCTTCGTTGCTCTGCAGATGTTTCAATCCACGCGCCTTCACAAGGAAGGCACGACCTACCAGAACCGATTTACCTGCCCGCGTTGGACCCCTGTTTCAATCCACGCGCCTTCACAAGGAAGGCACGACAAACACGTTTGGTCCAGGTCCTGCAATACCCAGGTGTATGTTTCAATCCACGCGCCTTCACAAGGAAGGCACGACGACCTGGCCGAGGATATCCGGGAGCACGGTCAGGTTGTTTCAATCCACGCGCCTTCACAAGGAAGGCACGACAAGCTCGTTCTCCTGGACTCGCAGCGCACCTAGTTTGTTTCAATCCACGCGCCTTCACAAGGAAGGCACGACAGCGACCGATTAGAAACCCTTTACTCAGGAGATAGATGTTTCAATCCACGCGCCTTCACAAGGAAGGCACGACTGCTCGCTAAAATTCACTAGCAATTCTACGCCGTTGTGCACCGGTTTGCGAGCACTGCCAGATGAATTGGTGTTTTTGACTCTGGGCGCGCTTCTGAGCTTCATTACTGTCGGCCCAAGCCATTGATTTTGTTCTCCTGGTGTTCGCGCGAGCGGGTCCGGGGTTTTCGACGCCACCGAGCCGCTCGCGAGTTGTTTCAGTACAGCCGCACTGTTTTGATCCACGCGCCTGTCGCGCTCCACGCGTTCGAGGCGCGGCGGAAGATGATATCATACCTGCATACCGCCTGGGGTTTTGATCCACACACCCGCAAGGGTGCGACGGCTACCAACGAGGCCATGAAACTGCTCGACATGTTTCAATCCGCGCACCCGTGAAAGGTGCGACTGCCCGGTCTCAACCAAGCAGCAATCATTGGCATTTTCGGCGCAGTTCCGCGAACCCAAGGAACAGAGCGCCGACATCGTGTTGTATTCAGTTACCAATGTGCAGACCACCAAGCAATTCAGCAACTTACTGTTCCGCGAACCTCCAGGCTTTTACTGAGCGCTGGAGGTTCGCGCAACCCCCTACTTCGAGTTGATGAGTGCCCATCCGCCAGCCAGCCAGTCGCAGTGCTCGACGTTGGCCGGCAGACCCTCGGTGTTAACCGCCAGGGTGTAGTCCGTGATTTCCCGGACCGCCGTGACTTCCGGCTTCCGCGTCGCCGTAACTCGCTGCATCAGACTGGACCGCGACGCATTGCCCAGTGGGCTCATGTGCTTGAACGCGTGGAACGCGTGGAGGCAGCGCACGCCCGACGATGCCGTCATGGAGTCCCAGCAACCTACGAATGCTCGGACGAATAGATCTAGGTCGGCCTGGGTGAATCCCGTCTTGGCTGCCCATGCCGGCGCCACCGTGCCCTCGATGCGGTACAGCCCGAAAGGTACGATGAATTTTTTGCCCATCGTCCGGTTCGCTGCGGCGCTGTCCTCCGCAGTTTCGTTCTCCCCGCCTGCTTTGTCCTTGCGATTCGTCGCGCACATCCGCGTGATCGTCATGGGCAGGATCTCAATGGGGTCCACGGATAGCGCCGTGCAGATTTGCACCGGACCCGTAACTTTGCCCCCGCCCGACTTGCCCTTGGCCTTTTTGCCCTTGGCCTTGCCCTTCTTGCTTGTAGGCGTACCCGCCTCAGTCTCGGGCGCTTCAGGCTCGTCCTCTTTTGCATCGCCGCCGACCATCACGGCGCCAAACGTGCGTACGTCCCAGAACTTACGCAGCAGTGCTTGCTGAAGGGTGTCATTCTCCGGCTTTACCGTTTTCTGAACCTCGGCGTTGACTTCTGCGAGCACAGCGCCATCGGTGTAATAGATATTGTTTTCCTGCGTGCCTGTAGCTGCGGCGTAATCCTGCACATAATTGCGAATCTTGCGCTTTACGCAGACATCAGACATGATCCCCCTGCCTGTGGTGTAGTCAGTTCGGGGTTGGTTATCTGCATCGGGGTCACCGTTGGGATTTCCTCGGGCGACAGAAACAAACGCTACAAAATCATACCGGTTCGCGATCGTGGTCATTTCGTTCTCCTTTATTTCACTAGGCCAAGGGTTGCGCGCAGCGCGGTGGTTTCCAGGTGCTCCTGCTGCGCAATTTGCCGCACCGTTTGGGTGGCGTCTTGGGTCGTTAGCATCAGGACGGCCAGCGGCGATAGTTTGATTACTACTTGAGCGCTACAACGGTTGTTACTTTTGCTCCACATCGGTGTTTACTCCTCTGCGTCTGCCTCCTTTTTGGTTTGCATTCGCGACGCAATGTTAGCGTTGAATTGCTGGCGTTGGTGCTCGACGCCGAGAATGAAGTTTTCGCGTGCAGTTAGATCTGCATGCAGCGGCAGCGCATTATCCCGCGTAATTTCCGCGTTCACCTCCGTCAAAATCTCAAGATAGTGGTCAACCAAGTGCCCCGAGTTCTGGTGCGCTTCCCGCTGTACGTGACCATTGATTTCTGTTACTAGCTTCACCCATGCGTTGCGCTGTGCAGTGGCTGCCTGCTGGAAAGCGTTGGCCAGCCAGGCGCTGCGACGCAGTTCGGCCTGCACGACGTTCATCCCAGTTTTACCTCGGTACTGGCAGTACTTTACTTGTTCCAGTATAGCGAACGCTCTCCCCCACAGATAGGATGGGTTTTTATTCTCTAGCTCCAGCATGCTCGATACCTCCTGTGCATCAGTTCGGTTTCTGCCGAGTTTGACCAATTTAGCCAATAGGCTGAAACGCGTGTTTCCTGCTCTCCGGTCGTTGCGCACGTAAATCATTGATGCAGCCAAAGTCGCTGCGTTACGCATACCCACGGGCAATGGAAGTCCTTGGAGCGCGCAATTCCAAAGGCTCTCTTTGTACCTAGCCATCTGGGCATCGATCTTGGTTCGGTCCACTTTACGTCGGTCGGCCATAGCACGCGTAAGCTCGTACACTGTGGGCAGCCAGGTCATTTTGCCGTCACCCATGGCGAGGTCATTTCGGTATTTTCGCACGTTACCGATGACTTCTGCGACAGTGCTCGTGTATTGTTTGACCATGGCGCGCTTCATATTGGCCGATAGACTCACCAGGAAAAATGGCGAATAGTTTTTGGTGTCTAGATCCGTGTGCTGTGCTGCGTTGGTCAGGTCATGGCGAAGTTCTTTGCCCCGCACATGATCTAGCTGGCTGTAGTCCTCCGGAGTTGCCTCGGTTTCTTCTTCCGCATTTTCAAGCTCTAGCTGCTGAATAGTGGTTTGTACCCTGCGTAGGGTTTCCAAATCGCCATCGAGCCAATAGTACATCCGGCTCGTGTCTAGCGAAATGAAGAAACGATTCTCTGCTAGATACGCGAACGTTGCTCGGTATTGCGCAATACCCTCAGGCGACATCGGCGCTGCGGCCCCGCGGGCTCCACCATAGCGGAGCAAGTGAGGTAAGTTATACGACACCAGGGATGCAGACGCCAGTTTGCCGTCAGCTCCTGGCATCACAACGGAGTCGTGTAACTCCTGCGGAGCATCCGTGAACTCCCCCGTGAGAACGCAGCGTACGGCTTGCTTACACTCAGGCCGGTTAGCCACGCGCCAGGCATCGAAGTAAGGCACAAGCTCCGCTTGCTCGTGCACATACTGTCCGTCGACGATAAATGCAATCATGGGTGCGATTTTCCAAGCCAACGCACCCTCTTGCTCCAGCCGAGGGCGCTGTTGTTCCCAGCCGGCATAAAACTTGGCTACAGCTTGGGCACCGACGTTATTAGAGGCTTCGGCGAAGTAGTTTACCAAATCTACGAACAGACCGAAACACTCGGCAGCACGGTCTTTTTTATCTTCTTTTTCCCACAAACCCAACACGTATGTAGCGTTGTCGCAGAAAGGGTTTGCTCGAGCGTTGCGTGTGCGCGGCCCGGGCAGTTTGGGCACTTGCGTGAAGGGGCGTTCGTCACCTTTTAGCGCGTAGGTTTCGGTGCGTAGTAGATTGCCTCCAGCGTCAAGGACCAAGGCATACCCCAGCGACATAGTTTCGTATCCGGGTCTATTTCCTAGTCCGCGCTGTACGGCGAATTTAGTGGCTGCGCGTAGGAACATTATTGCACCGTTCCATAGTGGGTGGCGATAGCGGCTTCGCGCGGTGGAATGTTCAGGACTCCATTCTCCATGATGGCGTTGTAATACAGCGACACTTTTGGGGACACTTCGTAGTGAAAGTCGTAAAACATGTACCCGAGATCTACTGAAACTGGTAACGCCGTTTCGCTTTCGAAGTCTGCCGGGGCAACATCTGCGGGGAACTCGCGTCTCCCAAAATAGGGTGCGTGGTGGTATTGTCCGAGGTCTAGACGTCGTGTCAGCATGGCCTCGTACTTGGTGAGATTGGCGTCTTCTGTCGGTTTAACAGTTAGGTGCATGACGAATTCTACTAGATAAGCGACGTCACGCAAAATTAGCTGGGCCATTTGTGTACGAGCTTGCGTAACATCAATTGTAGGTTTATCTTTCGTTGCGGCTTCTTTGATTCCATTGGTGCGAAATCGTACTAGCCTGATGGGTTTTAGTACTTTGAGCCTGAGCGGCTGGATCCGTACCTCTGGATGCCAAAATACACTCTCGAGCATACCACGAAGCGCGGAAGGCGTAGGCACCTCATAAGATACACCTTCGATGCGGAACTCAGGTCGGACGAAGTTTGCGAAGTTGCCTGAAAATTTCACACAAAATGGTTTGCCGGTTTGGCCCACGAAAAAGGGTTTGCCTGTCATGCTGCGGTTCTCCTGCTGGTTCAGAACGGCGTTTTCTGCCGTGCATGTTCCCCACTGTAGCGGGATTCAGTGCTGCTGTCTAGGAAAATCGTCGCCGGGGCCTAAATTTTTTGAGGTGGGTGCAGGCGGGTTAGACGATAAGAGGCTGAAGTTGCAGGGATTGCTCGTTTAACTGGCGTACTTGTACACCATACCGCGGGTCATACTGAAGCGCGGTAGGGTTCACCAGGAGCAGCGTCGCAGTGTCGACTTTCTTGACCTCGCCCTTGGTATCGTCACCCGCATCGTCTGCAAAGATCTCATCGTCCAGATTGAGCATGCGGATTAAACCGGCGTCCAGCCATTTGGCCAGACAAGTTTTTGCGATGTTTACGGTGTAGGTCCGCAGTGTACGATAAGCTGCCCACGGGCGGTTCCCGCGCTCAATGTTTCTAACGGCTTCAGCACAGATTTCATCTTGAACTATGACGACTGGCGCCGACCAATCGCTCTCGATCATCCTGAATTTTTCGCTCACAGTCTGAAAATTAAGTTTTCTACGCTCGGCTTGAATTTCGTCGCCCTGGGCAAGCTTTCGTGTTACGCGCCTATACCATTTTTCCCAGTACTCTCGCTGCACCTGGGGATTAAATATATCGAAATCTTCTCCTCTGTTTCGTCGGTTCGTCCGCATTTCCCAAACTGTGGTGATGGCGGCTTCCAAGCCGTAGTCCATGATATTTTTCGTAGGCGACGCATATAATTTAAGCCTAGCCGCAGCCAAGCGTCCTTCACGGTTCACGCGCCCGGCGAACTGAATGATGGAGTCCAGGCCGGCGATCGGTGCAAAACCAAGTGGAAAATCGAAATCGATTCCGGCTTCCACCAGACTCGTTGTTACAAGATGAATTAGTTTTTTATTTCTAAGTTTGTTCCGTACGTCTGCAATGACCCTAGACCGGTCCATAGGAGTCAGTAGAGCCGACAGTGCTATGATCTCTGCCCCTGTCCTTCGCGCGTCCAATTCTTCACACAGCGCCTGCACGTCGTCGCGCAACACTACTTTTGTAATGCTAGACACAGTTGAGGCTGTGATTTCGTTCACTAGTTCTGGCCAAGTGGTGGGCACAAATTCATCTGGCCACTCAACCGCCACACGCGGCGGTATCGTTATTTCGCCAGGTGCAACGATTTGATTTATTGACTTGAATCCGTATGCGGTTTTAAGCACAACATTTCCGGGTCCGCGCATGCGGTTCATGACGGCGCGCACACGCTCCTGCCCTTCGAAATCCCATACTGGCACTGTAGCCGTAGAAATCAATAACGACACACCAAAGTGTTTCACCAGCGTATCCAAAATGTTAAGTACAGGAAATAGCACGTGTGCTGGAATCGTTTGCGCCTCGTCAATGAACACTACTGTGTTAGCGATGTTGTGGTTTTTACGGCTTTTGCGCACCTTACGCGCCAGTAAAGACTCGAAAAATTGAACCGTAGTCGACACGAGTATCGGGGCAGCCCAATTGTTAGTAATGAGCATGTCTCTGAATGTAAAGCGCCGGTCACTGCTGTTTTTCTCTGGATCGTACCCAGAATGATGCTCAATGACGTTATTTGGTCCAACTGCCCCGCTAATTGCTGCAACCGTTTGCTCGATCAGTGCCTCGAACGGCTGCAAGATGATTATTTTGGATTTGTTGTATTTGATCGCATGCAGAATAGCCCATTCAAGGCCCGAAAGTGTTTTGCCAAGCCCCGTTGGTACGTTCAGATAGTGAATTCCAGGAGGAAGCAAGGCAGCCACTCTGCATCTTTCTCGAACTAGAGCACGTTGTGTGTTTATAAAGGAAGGCTGTGCAGCGTTTTGCAACGCGTCGATCGTGTTTTCTAGTCTTTGACTGATAACAGGTAAAGAATCGAAGCCTGCTGCGCGCAGCCGCTCGCGTCCAGGCGTTTCTGCATTTTCGGCATCCAGAGCGTCTGCATCGCAAAGGGAAGAAAACAGCATGCGGAAGAATAGCTCGACAGTATAGATGTCTTTGCGCTGCTCTTGGCTTAATTGCTCCAGAGCGGGAAGTGTTTTAAGCTGCGCGTCCAGCCAAAGAAAACGATCGGCTATTGGAATGTTTCTCAGCTCGTCGAGTTCTACCCTGCCCCAATCGATCGATCGGTTCCCTTCGGCATTCATATCCCGCATACCCGAATGGTGGTGCAGAACGGAGAACCAAACGGCAACGTGTTCTGGTCCTTGCTTGATGATCTGGGCCGCAATTTGTTTAAGATAATGGGCTGCGCTTTCCTTCGCGTGATACGTGGTCATTGGGGCTTGCCCGAGTAGATATTGCTGCCAGGGGAGTACGCGCTTCTCGACGTCATGTACCAGGCCAGCCAGTAGGCCCAGATTGCCCAGCCCAAACGCCGTACAGTATTCTGAGCAGCGTCGGGCCACGCCCGCCAAGTGGTCGACTAAAAGTTGCTGGGCTCCAGCTTCCGAAACTCGGGCAAGCGGCTCAGTCATGTAGAGAAAATAGCAGAAATGACGAGATTGTCAAGTACAGATTTCACTTGACAGCGAGGATTAGACCGCTATACTGGTGGATAGCAAGGAGGTGTTGCATGCTTTGACCAATTAAGTGCCGTAGCGGTACGCGTCGTCGCCATGGCTCTGGCTTTAATGACGTGTGGGTTGAAACTACTCCGCACAACTGACATCAATCGAGAGTTTTAGCAAGTTCTCGGGTGTGCTGGTCTGTTAGATCTTCATCCGATTCTACATAGCGGATGTGTTCAATCTCATGCAGTACTCATGACTGCCCTACTCTTCCTTCATTGTATTTCGCGCAACTAATGTCCAGGCCCAGTCGGCGGGCCAAGGCCTTGGCGTTGCGGTCGGTAATATCCTCATCGGTTTCAACATACCGAATGTGCTCAATCTCATGCAGCACTACGTAATTGAGCAGGCACGGCTTGGCGTTTCGCAGCAGCGTAGCGTTGAGCAGCACTACACCTTCGTACGTTAACGCCCAGCCTAAATACGTCGCGAGCTGTGTTTTGGATGCCCACGGAAATGAGTGTGTCCGCATGATGTTAACCAAATCTTCACTCTCTAGGCAGAGAATCGAGATCTTTTCTTTGCGACACAGCTCCTTGATCTTTGCGTTTACTCTGATGCCATGCGTCGGATACGTTACTCCGCCTTCAACTTGCGGGCTCTGTCGGTGGAATTTGCGGCCCAAATATGTGCCGACGGGATGAAATAGATTGGCATCAATCATAGAGAGGTTTTACCTGCGTCGTGCGCTTCGACCAGCGCAACTGTGTTGCCGAATTCAATCCAGGCACACCTTTTACAGTAATCCGCCAGGGCCGGGTACGCCTCGCTGATCGCTTTGTAGATCCTGACATTCAGGATTTTGTAAAAATCCAGCATGTTTTTCGTCGTGAGTCGACCGTGATTTTTATCTTGTTTGAATCGCACCAACGAATACTGGATATATTCTAGCTGAATGTCTCGTTCGGCATCCCGTGTTAACTGATTTACGTGAATTTGTCGTTTATTCCAGGCGTTGCGATAACGAAGTGCTGCTGTCGTCAATTCCTCCATCGGCATGCTCGGAACCGTAATGGGGCGTGACCAGATCTCCTCCATAATGATGGCTTCACGGGCTTCTCTGGCTTCGCGCTTTTGCTTGCGGCGTGCGTTGCGCTCTTGTTCTCGGATGAGGCGCGCGGCCTCGAGTTCAGCTTCGCGGATGCGCGCTAGACGCTTTTGCTCAGGTTCGCGATCAATTTTTCCCTGCCGGATAGCCTGAGACCTGTGCAGTGTTTTCTCGACGGCAGCCCGGACTTCTGGCAGATTCTCTAGTGCCTCGACGTGCGAGACATAATAGAGCAGCATCGGTGCCGCACATTTGTAATGCGGATTGTCCGCCTCGACATGGGCATCGCCGAGCCAGCGCTCGATGAGCTTTGGATTCCAACCTCTGGATTTTAACCCAGAAAGCGAAACCATGGCTAATTTCATGCGGCGGGCTGCGTCGTGTTTGGGCATGACGCTACTTTTCAGTTCGCTTTCCCCAGAAAATATCGGGCAGGTAAAGGTCGTGCCTAACACCTTCCGGGAAGTGTGTGCCGAAAGAAATCGCAATCATGCTTAGATCTAGTTTGACGTTTTGCATATAACCAATGGGGTCCTCGTAATTTTGTAGCACTCGTAGATCTAGGTGTTTGATAATTGGATTATGCGTTTCAGGGTATAGCGTTAGAATGGCGCGGAATGCGTGCGGAAACGTTTCGACTTTAATATGCCCGACTTTAATCTGCATGTGAAACCAATATTTATCGACTGTGCGCCTGTACTGTTCCACTTCTCTGCTTAGTGTTTTAAACACCATTGGTGTGATGTGGTGTTCTGATGACGCGGGTGTACAACAACGTTTGCCATCACATTCCAGCCATACTTTATAGTCGAATTTAGTGTTGAGCGTTTGAAGATGCGCCCTAGTTTCGTTCTCGGAATGAAACCCCCAATCCAGTTTTGCAATACCAGAAAACACCTTTGGCATTGCTACTCTAGTCGATAGTATTGTTTCCATGCTATTCCTTCCCCCAGAAAATGTCCGGCAGGTATAGATCATACCGCCGCGGAGGTTCTCTGTGCGTTCCAAGTGATATCGCGACCATAGAGCTGTCCAGCGCTACGTTGGCGATCATGTCTTTCGCGTCCGGGAACTTGCGCAAGACATCGAGGTTCAAGATCTTGATGTTGGCGTGCGGCGTTCCTGGGTACAACGTGAGCACCAGTTTGAAATCGGGCAGCGTTTTGAATGTAGTGTGCCCAATATCAATCTGCATTGACATCCAGTAATTGTCGATGCGGTAGCGATCTGCTTCAACAGCCGTCTTTAGCTGCATAAAAATCGGCCTTGGGATTGGCTGCACTCCAGCATCAATGAAACACCGCTTATTCTGGCATTCGAGCCAGACTTTGTACTTTTCTGAAGCTTGCAGCGCTTGCAAGTGCATTCTGGTTTCGACTTCAGAGTAAAATCCCCAGTTCAGTTTTGCCACACCAGACAAGATTTTTGGCATGGCCAAACGTTGTGTTGTATTTTTCATGGTCGCTTTACCGTTTCGCTACATCTTCGAGACGTCGATCCCGAAATCCCGGCAGAGCTTGTTCACGGCCTCGACGAGTTCTCCACCTTGGCCGGTGGACTTCGCGGAAACAATAACCCGATTGTGCCGCGTTTTGATGATCTGCACCGTGTCGCCATCACGTTGCACCGAGACTCGCGTCAGCACATTGCGCGGTGCTGGGCGGCTGCGGATGACGAGAGGTGTAGGCTCGGCCTCGGGTACCTCGGCCCACTCGGTAGGCCCAGACTCCGGGAAAGACGTGAGTTTGACGTCAGACACGGGCGCTGGGGAACGCCTATAGTTGGGCGCGCCAGCGCTTGGCGTCGCGTCTGTGCGTGGAACAGACTCTCTAATGAACTTCTCCTGAATTGCAGGAAAGTTGTCCAGCGCCAGCTCCTGTTGGGTCTTGATCTTCGCCGGGAAATACTTCTCGTAAATCTCGGGTCGCTCCCGCTTGCATCGGCGCACGAGTTTATAGATCTTGGTCTCGCTCCAAGGACCTCGGGATTCACGAAACAACTTGGCTGCTGCGTTGGATGAGCCGTTGAGCTGTTTCGCAGCTGCGGCGTAGGTGCCGGCCTGCTGGTGCGTCGTGAACACAAGGTCAAGAAGGTCGACGAAGAATTTATCTTTCGACGAAAGCCGGCCCATGAGTTTCATGCGTTTCGCCTGGGCGCGCTGAGCAACTGCTCCGGTTCCTCTGGGAACGCGCGGGCGAAGTACAAGGTGGTTGCGATAACCATCTGGGGTGTACCAGCAGGAGAGTAGCCGGGCGGACGTCGGTGTCCAAGTTTTATTTTCGTAGAGCCTGACGTCAGGCAGACTATTGAGTTCGTCTGCAACGAGGTCCCATCGCGAGAAAACGCGATGAAACATGTCGATGCCATATCCCTCACGGAGAGTTTTGTAAACTGATTCCAGGAGATGGCGGTTATGTTCAACCGATAGTTTGTTCGACATTTTACTTCTCCTTTTTTGCTAGTGTGGCATCCCGGAACTTCCGGAACATTTTCGTGAGGAACCGAGTTCCACGGGCTTGCTCTTGAACCCGGATTCTCTTGATTTTATCCATCACTTTGCGATTCAGTTCCCCAGTTTCGTCGTCAAACGGCTCCAAACCGGTGTCGACCTCCTCGATGTGCTTGAGCACCTGCATTTCATCATCCCGACAGTAGCTGTACGGCGCGATTTTATGGTCAACCGCGTCGATGTACATGGACCTGAGTCCCTCACGAACGTCGTAGTGCAGGAACGAAACGCCAGCGCCGTTGAGTGCTGTTTGCCACTCTGCCGCCATGGGCGTATCGACCGAAACGCGCCACTCGTACCCTCGGTCCTGGAGGTCCCGTGTCTCCTGGAGCCACCAAGAATAGTCAATCGGAGCCTTTTTCTTACCGCGCCCCTTGGCCTTATACGCCAGGAGTGTCGTGGGCAGGTGGTATGCCGCGGCCTTCTCCAGAATCGTTCGGAAGTCCTCCTGGGTTACCGTGCCCATGACGATGTGGATCGACACCGCGGGGCAGTCGGGATTGTACTGAACTCCACCGTCCTCGGGATCGATTCGGAATGCCAGGGCGCCACTACCACGGTCACCCTGCTTCACGACAGTATTCTGGTGCTGAATTTCTTTAACAAAAGCATCGACGTCTTCGGGTGTTCGGACCGTATAGGCAAAGCCACCGCAGTTTCTCCGGACAGAAGCCAAGATCTCAGGGTCATCGAGCCACTTCAGTGTGCCCGTGGAGAAGTTCGGGATGATGTCGTGGTCTCGCATGATCCGGATGATGTACTGGAACTTCGGGTGTTCTGTGGGCTCCCCGCCACCGATTGCAACCTCCAACACGCCGCAGTCATGCATCTGGTGAATGAGGCGCTGTAGCTCCTGGTAATCCGCGTGCCGCCCCTTGGCTGTGGATTTCTGGTAGCACCAGGCACAACCGCGGGTACAATAATTTGTGATCTTGAGATCCACCAACTCGGGAAATCCCGATGCAGCTGTACCTCGGTACAGCGCCGCGTTCGGATATCGATATTTCTCGTCGCTCAGGGCTTCGTCCTGGAACTGCTGAAACGACAGCCGAGTTTTCTCGCCGGTGTACTGGTTGAACAGGAGCCACTGGTCGAACTCTTCGTCGTGCCGAGCGACTAGACACCTGGGCTTTTTGTCGTAATCCCCGCCGTCATAGTCAACGGTCCTGTCACTGGGCAGACAAAGGTTCACGCTGGGGCCTGCTGAAGCCTGGGGGTGTGGGCCATCACTGTTATCGTTTCCGCCCAGCACCACGACGTCTTGCGTGAGCATCATGTCGAGATAGGCTTTGTAGAACTCGACGTCGAGAGTGTCCTTGCCGTAAGCCCGGGGGAAGTTCAGGACACTCTGGTGATCGATATCCTGGGCGTCCTGAGGAATAACATCGCTGGTGAAATACGCGACGATGGCGTTGAGGTAGTCCTCGGGAACGCGGCCGAGCATTAGGGCAAGGTTTGACCGGAATTGCAGGGCGAAGTACAGGCGTTTGGCCTGGGTCGACGCCGCAATCCAGTTGCCCCAGCCGAAATCGCTGGACGCGGGGCCGCCATCCCAAACATCTTGGTTTTGGAGATTTTTGCCTGGGGCAAATACAACAGAATGGGAAGAAGAGGAATTCGTCGCGAACCCGAGCCGATGTTTGAGAACACGCATTTTTGCTCCTGTTTAGTGCTCGATTTCGCGCTGCGCTTTGAGAAACGGTGCGGCAGCAATCTGCACTGCCAAAATTGCTTCCAGGGTACTTCCGGTCGACGACGTCAGCCCCCTGATGGCCGTGAGCAACGTTTCCAATTCTGGTGTCGCTTCCAGGGCTTCAGCTGGCGCTAGCTCAAACCGGGTCGCGCCGCGTATAATTTCAAATATCTTGGGCGCCAGAAGATTGTTCAGTTGGCTCTCGAATAGAGCAAACAGAACTATGTTTTTGCTTCGCTGTGTCTGTGCCATGGTGACATTGTAGCAGACGACGCGGAGGTGTCAAGCAGAAATGCAACGGAATAGCCGGTTAGGCGCTGTTTTCTTCTGGCCTGGTGTAACCTTGGCTTCCCAAGATGTTGGGAGTCGTGGGCCATGTGACGAGCCAGCCGCACGACTGGCAATAGCAGTAATCAAGCTCCACTCGTTCCGACACCGACATCTCTGTCCATTCGTACGGCGACCAAAATTCACCGTCGGGACTTCGGTAGTGTGCCATACGATTGCACTTGCTCGGTCCGGATTTCCCCGGGCACGGTAACGGCACCAGTTTTTGCTTGTAAATCCACTGAACGTCAGTGCCGCGCAACACATCAGGTGAGCAGCACTGCTGACAGCCAATCGGCTGAATCTCGACGGTGGGCGCGTAGAATTTTCTCATACTGGTCTATCGTCTTCCACCCATTCACCCGTTGCCTCGTCCCAATGAACGCGTTGTGCGTGCTCGTAAGAATCGCCCCAATCATCCAGTGGCAGCGACGCCAGCCACGAGTTAAACCCTTCACGCGCAATTTTCGCAATTTCTGCTGTCTCGTCAGCAGACAGCGCGTTGGGTTGCTTAGCCATATTTACAGCAGACCTTCCATGGCTTTGACCGCCTGCTCGAAGGTGCAGCGCAGCATCACACTCGCCACCTCGGTGTCGAATCGATCACCCAGCAGTCTCCACAGTACCGCAGCCCTGGCGGCCAGGTCGATCTGCGTGTGGGGAACTTCCACGGGATACTCCTGGACGATTTCCTCCAATTGCTCATCGGTCATGAGCCCCAGTTCATGGCTGTACTGGTAGGCCAAGAAGTCCCGGGCATCCAGCAGCGCGATGAATGCTTCTTTAATGACCACTAGGTCGAAAGGGGCATCTGGTCTTGGGGCGCACAAAATTTCACTTGGATTCATCGTGGGCTCCCTCCAGTGAGGCCAGCCGGACCTCGATCGTTGCCGCTTGTTCATGGCTGCTTTTCCTGATATTTACACCACAGGTCGTCGGCACGTTGGTCGTACTCGCCGAGTGCAGCCAGTGCTTCTGGATCAGTTGGGTCGATGTTACCAGAAATGCCGACTTTGATCAGGGACCAGGGTGCTCTGATCATGAGGGTGCTGTCAAACAGCTTGGAAGCGATTCTCGCCATATCGGCATATGGTAGGCGGACCACGCCGGCTAAAAAAGCCGCCAATTGCTCCTCCGGCATGTCACTCATGGCAGCAACTTCGGCTACGGTTAGGCCTACGTAGGCGATATGCTCCAGCAGATCGATACGTAATTGCGTTTGCGCATACCTATGGTCGATTACGTAGTATTTCACGATTTACTCCTTGCAGGTCTATTTGGTTTGTGTTGGATCGCAACAAGGCGCGCAACCCGCATCCTGGGCTGCATCAGACTTTTCGGCAAAATAGTGACCTTTTCCGGTCTTCAGATACGTCTGCACCCATTCCTCCAGCAGAACGCCATTCACCACAATAGTGCCGATGCGGTCGCAGCCATCGCCATCGAAGAAGAAATCACCGTAATCCTTGATAGAAATTTCCCTGCTGCTCCCAGCATGCCCCATTTTGCGGAAGGTGTCAAGCAGTCCCGCCAAGGTTTTGACTGCTGTGGGCGAGCACGTCACCATGATGGTGTGGACTGGACTGCCCAGCGGAGTTATTTTCTGTGTTGAAAAAACGGCAGACTTCATAGTCGGAAAAGCAAAGCGGTCTTTACGACGAAACATATCTTTCAGTTCTTCGGGGGATATGAGCATCTTGCGCTGGTCTATTTGCTTTTCGTTGCTGTACAGCGATTTTACCAGTACCCAGGCGGAACCGAAATGCGAGACGAAAACGTTCCCAGCGATATCACAAGTGATTGCCCAATCACTGAGCCGGCTGTCTGGATAATCCCAGCGCCAGCCATATTTACGATCAATGGGTTTGTCTACGCTGCTGACTAAATCTTGAACTTGTTCCATGTAGGCATGGACTGTTCGTGGAAATAGAATGAACGGGGAAATGCCCCAGTATTCCCACCAAATGTCAAGATGTTCCGGCAATAGAGTACGGTTTTCCGCCGACCCAAGCCAAACCATGTCAGTAGGCTCGGTGCCAAGATAGAAATCAACGTGCGTGCTTATTTTGCTCTTCATGGTCGTATCTCCTTTTATAGCCCAGTTGCTCCGTAGGGCGGCAGGTGATAATGCTTGGTGTAACTCGGACCAAGTTCTAGGTGCAGATTTGGCCCCGCGATGCCATACACGATGCCGTACACGACGGCGTCGAACTCGGCGCCGACCGCTACCACGGCCCGATAACGTGTGCCAGACTCGTCGAGCAACAACCGGATCTTGCTGCCCACCATTACACCCTCGTCAATGTCGGCCTCTAAGCAGCACCTATGGGTAACGACAACGCTCGGCAGATTCACCGGCACCTCCCCAGAACCACCCGAACGCTTTTCTCTACCGTACCAGCGTTCGCGCTCTTTTACCGCCGCGTCGAATGCCTGCAGACAACCGACGAGGTACTGGGCCAGGATGAAGTCCGGCGTGTCGGAGCCGTTCTCGGCGGAACAGCGGTTGATCGCATCGGAAATGGATTTTCTAAGATCGGTCATGGGGCGCTCCTCTTCGGGCAGTCGGGACACGCTTTTATGGCGTCGTTTAGGTCATCAAATAACGCGCAGTCCATGGCTTGGATATCTTCGCTGGTGGCGCTACGTAGTACAATGCCTTCGTGTTTCAAAGCCCATACTGGTAATACGATGGTACAGAAGCCGGGCTTGGCCGCTGAAATTGGGTAATCTTTACTGTTGGTCCAGTGGCGGCACTGACCACAAGTTTTGATAGTTGGCATTGTTATTCCTTTTTCTTTGCCCAAGCTGGGTGGATACCTTTTACACCCGTCAAGGTCAGGATCGTGAAGACATCGTCTTCTTCGCGACGAATCATTACCTGCACCTGCTCGGGACTGTACCACTGTACTTTGGTGCAGAGGTACTCCATGAAATCAGTTTCTCTAAAATAGTTGAAGGCTCCGAGATACAGATTGACCTCCAACATTTTGGATCCGCCGTACCAATGGGGCGGAAGTTTCGGGTCGTCCACAGCGACGAGGCCCCGAACGTCGCGTTCAGGATCGAAAAAAGCGTTGACCTCACGGATGCGCTCGTCTTCGTCCTCGCTGCAACAGAACGCCAGTAGCAAATTGGTCACGTTACTCATGGGGTGCCTCTAAAACCAAACTCACCTTTCCGCCTGCTTCCACCACAATGTTAACTTCTCTCGCCTGCCTGATCGCTGATTCAACCTCCTCAGCGGAAGCTTGAAAGCGGTGGCGGAGGCTCTGTACCAGTTCGCCGCGATCAACAGAAAATTCAGTTCGACCAATCGCGCCGATCTCTGAGACTACACCCTCGATTCCGATTCCACGAATAGCAGTCATAGCTTACCTCTTCAGTTATACTACAAGCCGAACCAGTCTGCGGCAGCTTGCTCTGCTGCCTCCCACGACAGGAAGGCTTCGTCGTCCACGTAGGTATCATAGACTTCACCGTTTCTACCATAAACATAGATAGCGATGTTGTAGATCTCAGTGCCGTCTTCTACTGTGCCGACAACGATATACCAGTTTACCCGGATCATGGGCTTGCCCCGCATGATCGTGAGATTCATCAGGTCACGTAGCGTGGGAAAGCGAGCCTCGATTTGTGCCTCGCCGCTTTCAGTACGGAACATCGCCAGCCAACTTCCACCGCCGCGCGCAGATGGTTTTAGGTACGGCTCGATCCACCACTCCACTACATGGCTGATATGCTGCGCGAGTTCTTCTGGACTAAATGTTCTGGTCATGATGCTTCTCCTGGTTTTACCTATCTACGGAATGATCACTTGCCGGTAAGATCCGTCCGGTAGGCACAGCAGTATTTTGTTTCCCGCCCGCACTTGCTCCTTCTATCTTCGGCACTGAGATCCTCTCCGCCTTTAGCTCAGTGGCGCCTCCTTTCAAGCTACAGATTAGTAAAGTGCTGGCTGTCTCCGCCAAAAGGCAGTCTTTAGCCTTTGCACTAGAATGGATTTTAGTGCCGTTTAGCTCTCGGAGATCAAAGTAACCTGCAGTTCTCCTCCCAAACACAAAGCACTCCACATCTCGGTACAACACTTTGTCGTAGCGTTGGAATCCGTGCACAAATCGAGTGGCAGTATTGAATTCTTTCATCCATTGTTTTAATTTATATTAATTCCTTTTACGTTTTCTACCTTAATTTTTGGTAGAGGTTGTAAAACGTAGGCATGAAACTAAGTCAGTACGCAAAATCAGTCGGTGTTGGCTATCACACGGCATACCGTTGGTACCAAAAAGGATTAATTCCTGGGTACCAAATGCCTACAGGCACTATCATAGTTGATGTGCCGCCTGACGTCAAGGAAAAAAGCACAAGAGGCCTAGTTGCGATCTACGCTCGTGTTTCGTCCACAGAAAATAAAGCTAATCTAGACGCTCAAGCCGAAAGACTACAGAATTATTGTGCGGCCAAAGGCTATGTAGTGAGTGAAATAGTAAAAGAAATAGGTTCTGGTGTGAATGATACCAGACCCAAGCTAATTAAATTGCTGGAAAGACCGGAAGTAACAAAAATTGTGGTGGAGCATAAAGATCGACTGACTAGGTTTGGCTTTAATTACATTGATGTGTTGTTGAAGCAGCAACAAAAATACATAGAAGTTATCAATGAGGCAGCTGACGAGAAAGAAGATATAATGCAGGATTTCATTAGCATTATTACTTCTTTCTGTGCTAGGATCTATGGCAACCGCAGGAGCAAGCGGAAAACAGAAAAGATCATAGCCGAGTTGAACGAAAATAAATAGATGAGCAAGAAGCCTAAAAAAGATGATGGTTGGCTCCGCAAAGCACTACCAAATATTAAACTCGATAGATCTAACCCGGGTAAAACCAATGAACTAGACCTATTAGCTGAAGAATATTACATACTTATCAATCAGTACATCGATGTTTTGGTCAAAGTAGGAAAGTCTCCTGACAAAGACCAAAAAGAACTTCCTCTAATAAAATCAGTTCTTTCGGCTCGATGGAAAAGAGATTGTTGGAGACATGCCTGTGGAGTCGTTTCAGGTTGGATGGAGCGTGAAGGTAAAACTCCGCCTTCTGTAAAGAAAGGCTGCATAAAAGCGTCGGTCAATGTTCTACGCTACGAACCATCCAAAACAAGCGAGTTTGATGCTTGGTTGGTTGTTTCTACGCTTAAAAAGGGGCATCCAGTAGCGCTGCCAATAAAACTCCACCCCTATGTCGTTAAAAACATAAAATATTGGGGTTTACTTTGTACTGGGGTTGAACTAAATAAACGACATGGTCGTTGGGAATTGACCCTAGTGGTTAAAAAAGAGAAGCAAAAGAAGGATTTCAAAGAAGTCGTCGGCATTGACATCGGTATGGTCTCGATGGTTTCGACATCAGAAGGAAAACAATACGGTCAAGTAAAAGAAAAGGTTGCACAAAAAGTAGCCCAACAAGCCGAAAGAACGAAAAATAAACAGAAATTAAACAGTTGTTTGAAAAAGAAAAATAAAGAAACAATTCCATTGACAGATGGAAAAGCCGAACGATATGTAAGAAATGAAATAGGAAAAGCTCTCAATACCGCAGTAAAAGAGCTTCCTCGGGACACTGCTGTAGCGTTTGAAGATTTATCCGTAGCAACCATGCGGATGAAATCCAGGGAGATGAACCGCAGGCTTAGAGCAAGCCAACTTGGCTACATTCGAGACAAACTTGAATATAAGCTGTTGGAGCATGGTATTCAACATAAAAAAGTAAATCCAGCTTATTCAAGTCAAATATGTCCCAAATGTGGTTTTGTTCATCGAGGCAATCGACCGACGCAAGACAAATTTAAGTGTTTACACTGCGGGTTTGAAGGAAAAGCTGACATTGTGGCATCGGGCAATCTAGGGGAACGTTTCCACGACGATTGTCTTAATGGCCTTGATGTTGGCAAAGTGAAATCTATTCTTTTATCTAGATTTAAGACTAGATTTCCGGATGTTGACTTAGACGCTATAGTGGTGACTAAGGGTAGTGCATCCGTTCGACTAGACCAAGGCCATGGGGACTTGGACAGTCGGATTAAGCCTAAAAGACGTATTTGTAACAAAACACAAAACTTTTAGGAACTATCGTGGTACTGCGGATTGAGAAAAATGGTCGACGACATAAAATAGTCGTTCAGCGTCAACCAAAGCCAACCCTGATACGGGTTGGTCAGGAGTTGCTGTCGGGTCTCCTGTGTGCGGAGATATTCAGCTTCAACTTCGGCTGCGTGCTCAGGATAGGTCATTACCCCACAATGATTATTTGCATTCTCTTCCATGTTGCACCTTATTTTACAGTTTCTTTGTGCGAGGCACGTGGGTCTACAGCGAGCAGTCGGGTCCAATTAGACCAGAACACTTTGCCGGCCGTAGACAGAATGTAGTCCCCAGTGGGGTCCTTGGTGATCAGGCCACCGATGAGCAGTTGCTTTGCTGCGCTTTTGTCAATCAGGTCTCCCGCAAAAACAGGCCCGTGCTCCGCGATATTCCGCAGTTGCTCCAACAAACCGCGCTGGTGGTTGGCGCTGAGGTCAGGGCCAATGACAACGCTGGTTTGGTCCGATACTACCGGTTGTGTGCACACGGGAATCATTTGTTCTCCTGTGTTTAAATACGCCTTCGCCCAGTCATCTGACTCCATACCGTTGACCAACAAGGTATAGATTCGATCGCTTCCATCCCCGTCAAAATAGGTATGGACGAAATCCAAAATGTCTACGGCGCGGCTGGAACCGTGGTCTCCCATTTCCTTCAACCGCTCCAAGATCAACGCCACTACCGGCAAGGTATCGTGGGGCATCACTGCCATGATGGTCCCGGTTGAATTGTACCCGTAAGGCACAAGAGCGTCGTGGTCTACCTGTAGACCGCGGAGATCGGGGAAATTGGCCTTTTCCTCGGGCCAAGCCGGCAATACTACTTCATGCACAGTTCTAGCCTTGCGCATGGGTGCAGCCTCAATCTTTACCTCTCGGTAGAGGTCAGTGGCCTTTACCCATGCAGACCCGAAGTGCGAGACCCACACGTAGCCGTGAAAGTATGTATAGGCCCAGGCGCTGGCTTGACTGGTCTCTTGCCAAGGCCATGCGGTTCCTTTGCGGGCCAGCAAGCACGGGTTGCGCTGGTCTAAGCCATCTCGATCCATGTATTCATTAGCTAGCTTGAGGTACTCGTGCACCGTAACGGCGGTCATGAGGTAGTACGATACGCCATACTTGTGATCATTTGTGCCCACAGGCTGGCCGTCATTCCGCACCGACCCCAGCCAAACCATTTGATCATCGTGCTGTTCAGCGCGGCCAATGTAAAAATCTGCACGTTCGTTTGTCATGCCACCCTCCTATAACCTACTAATGTTAGGGTAAATTCCCATAGCTTTTTCTACATTTAGGCCAATATTTTGAGCCAGCAATTCAGTTTCCTCAAGCAGTTGGTCACAGAATTCTTCCCCGGTGTCTCTACGCACATACGGATTTTGGGCGAACTCCTGCATGGCCACACTGCAGCAGAGCTGTAGCTGCTGCATCGTGATGCCTTTAACCTCGACTGAACTACGTTCTTGTTGGTTAGTAGCTTTGCCAAACCGCGCAGACTCTTCGATATACCGCTGGCGGTCACCTCGCAGCAATCCATGCTTTTCCAGTCGATCCAGGGCTTCCTGGTGTGACGGCATGTACTCCTCGTAGTTAAGGCTGTTGGGTGGACCGTCATCCATCTGGTACAGACAGTCGTGTGAATCGTTGGTCGTGCAAAAATGGTAGCGACCATCACGATTTGGACACTGTCGCGGGCACACTGCATTGCGGCAAGGATACGGCTCTTTGCCTGCTAAACGCAGCGCCTCGGCTTTGCGGTCTGAGGACGCTTGATATGCTTTGCTACGCTCGAAACTGTCTGCCAACGCACTGACCAGGTTGCTGTTCTCCGCTGTGATGCCGACCTCAGCCAATGGCGCCACGAGCCCCAGGTCATCGGCCAGACGCAGCACTGCACGCTGCTGCCGGACCTCTTGCTGATGTTGCTCTACCGTGATGGGCTCGGCTGCACAAATAGGAGTTTCGTCATTCGTCATGTGGATTCCTGCTCAGGAGAGGTCAACCAGCGGTAAAGTGCTGGTACGTCTTATTTTTCGTAGCCAAGGTAGGAGGATAACTGCTGTTTTGCCCAACTCAAAGCCCGGATCGACCAGTCGGTGATGCCGTGCTGTGCGGCGAGCCGCAGACCTATGCGCCAAGCTTCATGCTCGATTGCAAGTTTAGTAGGCGCTTGCTGGTAAGGACTGTCCGACATTATTGCATGACCCAACTCATGGAAAAACGCGATATTCCTGATCTCTGGATCCTTGATGTTGCCAATGAAAATGGTGTTGCCACAATGAGCGAATTGTTCCTCGTTTCCTTCCGGCGAAGGCACCGCTACCAAACCATACTGTAGCAGCAACTTACTCCAGAGCGGCGGCAAAGTCAAGTCAGATCGTGCCGTGTCTACGGTGCCGGCCGTACGGCCCGCTCGGTACTGCTGCAGGATGGCATCTAAGTACTGGGCCAGGCAATGGTCATCATGGCCCGGCGGGGTGTTGAGCATGGTCTGGTCGATCAGCTGCTGAAGGCCCAGCACAAAACGAGATTGGTGTTGGTCCATGATTACCACCTTTCATCTTCAGGAATGGCGCGCAGGTCCAATTCAGCACATTCCCGACACAAATAGTGCCCGTCACCCGCACAGAAAACACCGTCGGGTTTGCCTGGCCTAAAATCAGCACACGGGGCATTGACGTCCCGGACGCCAGCGGTACCATCTGGGATACGGTCGGGTGGTGCTGCCTCCGGCACTACGCTATAGGTGCCGCTGCGCTGCACCTTGCAGATCAGAGGCACTGGAACAGTAAGATCTTCCGGCAGCAGCGTGAATCTGCTGACTAAGCCGCCAGGTACCTCGACCATGCCGTACCACATTGAGAGGGGCTTGGCCCAGCGGTCACCAGTGCTCATGCGCTGGTAGATCACCAGAGCTTCTTCGGTCTCGGTGTGCTGCACCACGCAGATCACGGCATAGATACCGCCTTTGTAGTGCCGGAAGACTTCCCCGGCATGCGGCGGTTCGGGCAAAATAAAGGTCATGATTGTCTCCTACGTGGCACTGTGATTTTAAGCGACGTCATGAGATCTTCGCCGACCTTGATGTCTTGCTCCAGGTGATACACGTAGTTCTGTTGGAGCAGCTTGGCCTGCTTGCCTCTGGGCTTACGTGCCATCTCGCGCAGCAACCGCATCTGCTGGTAACCTACCAGCACGCCGCGCAGTAGGCCCCCCAGGTCCTGCTGGGTCGCCAGGATATCATACTGGTCCCCAGCGGCGTACTTGGCGTTCGACACCAGCTCCATGGTGATCTTGATCCGGCGGCCCCTGCCGAATCCAGCGCGGGCCCAACGATGGGCTGCCGCCTCGGAGTCGAAGAATTCTCGTAGCAGTTCTTTGCCCTGCCAGACCTCCCAGCGACCATCCTGTGCCTGCTCGACCCTATACTTTGTCATGGCTCAATCCTCATCCCATTCCATGTGGTGTTTAAGCCGAGTCACTACTCTGCGCACTCCTTAAACACCACCTTACCCTTCATGGCTCCGTAGTCGCTGTCCTCCTGCATCACGGTGGTCTCGGGCACTTCTCCGGTCCTGACTGGTCGGTGCGCGTACCAAAGGTTGTTGCCCTTCCATGTCGCAAATGCTAATTTGCGTCCACACGGCAGGTCGATGGCGTAACTGCCTCCGAGATGCTTGGCGCGCTGATTGCCGGTGCAACCGGCAACGCAGAGCAGTAGAGCAGCAAAAATCAGAAAACGTGACATAATCATTTCCTTTCATCTTCAGGAATGAAATGTGGACAGGCTGGGCATGAAGCCTCGTCGGGCCGGTCACAAGAAGAAGCAGCGCACCGAGAAGAAAGGGCTAAAAGCCTGTCCCAACACTCGGACAATTCTTTGGGGCTCATGGCTTCAATGCGGGCCTTCAGCTTGGCCTTCATCTCGGCCGCATTCGTCACGATTTCACCGGCGTTCTGGCGTGGGTGGTTGGCTTCGTCTACCGGCGGCATGATGCTGTATGTTCTGACGTCTAACTCTGGAACGGGTGGCATGATTGCGTAGCGTTTCATGATTATGTCTTGACCTCAGTAGATTCCTTGGGCTCAACCAACGCGGTGTATGCGGCCCGAGCGGTGTCGTCCAGGACATTGACGTCGATGTACACGTCTTGCAGGGCCTGACGAATCTGCTCGGCGGCCTGCTGGGCCGGAGTTGGCTTGTTGGCTTTTACATGGTGCCGAGTGGGCTGCGCAAAGGTTGCTAACGAGGCCCGCAGGTAGCGCGGTACCCACTGCATCAGGAAAGCCCGAAGGTCTTGCATCGCCTCTTTTCTGGACGAGACTTCGTAGAGATCACAGTCGTAATCCCCGAAGATTTCGAGCGCCACGGCAGCACGTAAGTCGGCAAGAGCACGCAGCAGCAAGGTTTTGCTTTTCAGGCTCGGCAGATCGGGCGGATTTCTGCGACTAACAGTTCCGACCAACACGTCTGCATCAGGGCACATCGTGCTGTCAAGATTACTCTGGGCATCGGTCAAGGCTTTCTCGGGACTATCGAACGGGCCATAAAGGTCATGTGGATCGTCGTCCCATGCCCAGTAAATACCCTTGGACTTTTTGGTCTTCTTAGAAGTGCTCATGGGACTTCCTTTTTGACCGCTTGCTCGGGCTTAGATTCTGTTGGCTTCATAGACTCCTCTGGCTTCGACACCGGAGTCGTCAGGGCCACGCGCAACTTATCTAGCAGTTGGCGTTGCTGCCACTTTCTCGCCCGCGCCACCAATTTCATGACTTCGCTGCGCAGACGTTGGTGTTCTGCCGCGGACAAACGAAGGGTACGGGTACCTATCCACAACGCCACTGTGGGTTTGTTGGGCTGCACCGTTACGTCGTTTATCGTGACCTTTAGGTCTTTGGTTAGACCACTTAATGAGCAAGTCCCCCCCCCCCAATCATCAG
>Ga0265297_10000557_pt1 | contig 107771 bp, 84 predicted proteins | sample Munlanlwell13791_FD_192502 | JGI IMG/M metagenome (GOLD analysis project Ga0265297, IMG submission 192502) | Leachate microbial communities from a municipal landfill in Southern Ontario, Canada - Leachate well 137-91 | ecosystem: Engineered > Solid waste > Landfill > Unclassified | place...
ACAGGGAAAAGCCGGTCCCGAAGGCACCGTCACGCTTTTTTCGCATCCTGATGAGGAACCTGCAGAGCGCACCATCAGCTGGCCGGGGGAGTACGATTTCAACGGCATCTACGTCCGCGGCCTCGGCCACGAAGAGGGGCGCCAGGTTTCGTACGTTGTCAATGCAGACGGCGTGCGCTGTCTCTTTCTCTCCACCCCGATTCATGCGCTCAGCGATACGGAGCTGGAATGGATCGGCGACATCGATGTGCTCATTCTGCCGGTTGACGATGTGAAGGTCGTACAAAATCTGCTCGATGTCGTGGATCCGCGCGTCTTCATTCCGCTGGCGAACAAGGATGACAAGGCATTTCAGGAGGTGCTGAAGATCTGCGGGGCAGTGGGCAAGGAGGCAGTGGATGAGTACAAGGCAAAGGGGCTCCCGGCCGAAGGCAGAGAGGTCGTTTTGCTGAAGGGAAAGAAATAGGGTTTAGGGTTATGGTTTAGAGTTAGGAGAAGACGGTTCTCGTATTTTGCGTGCAGCACAGTACAATGGCGGCAGGCAATGAAGCTCCTGTAGTTCAACGGATAGAACAACCGCGTCCTACTTGCCCGCCGTAGCCGGGCGTAATCAGAAACAACAAAGAAAGACATGTGTTACCATTTTCATGTGACCCCGTAGTTCAATGGATAGAACTGCCGCGTCCTAAGCGGTCAATGCAGGTTCGATTCCCGCCGGGGTCACCATCAGGCAGCCGTACTATGAAGGCGAAGGCGGGAGCGGTGGATGCAGGTTTCCGCCTTCGCTCCTCGTTCCTCTCGGAGCTTCGGCGGACAGGCAATTCCTGCCGGGAGCACCAGAATTCATGAGTCGAGAAGGAAGTGATTCTAATTGACATAATTAAATAATAATCCATAATATTCGTATGGATAATCACCTCTCAGAGAATACTTTTGGCTGTATGAAGCGCCTGGCTGATATCGCTGCCCATACAACCGATCAAAAACTTCGAGTGGATTATCAGGCAGAAGCGATGGTCTTCATTAGAAGAATGGTCGAAAAACATGGGCAGGCGCTCGCCAGTCTACTTCTGCTCGGCGAATCCATTTCTCAGGCTGGAAAACAAACGACATTAGAAAAAGCAGTTCAATCGGCTACTGAGGAACAGCAAGCGTTGGATGGGAAATCAAGGCTGTTTCTTTTAAGAGAAGGTAAGGGAATCAGTCAGAGGAAAGCTGCGAAACAGATGGGAATTCCGGCGAACAGGTTCCAGAGGCTCGAAGCGGGCATCCAAGAACCCTATGCGGCGGAGATGCCAAAACTAGCAGAGTTCTATGGTCTTTCTTTGGATGATTTTGTTTCCGTTTATGCGGGAACCACCATGGAAGAAATCTCTTTCATCGATGTCGGAAAAGAGGGAGCTTTCAAGAGATCTCCTTCAGAGGGAGAGGAAACGCGTCGAACGGATGCAACCGGATTGGCCGTCCTTCGTTATAAGGAGGACATGAGTTTGAGAGGAGCGGCGGCGGCGATGGGCATCGGCGCATCAAAATTTCAGCGATTAGAGGTTGGAGATCAGGAATTGACCGCTGTCGAAATGATGAAGTTCGCTAAATTTTATCGCATCTCTATCACAGAAATCGTTTCCATCTGCGCAAGCCTGTCCAAGGTACAAAAGTAACCACGATCATTACTTCAGAACACTCTCTAGTTCCCCTTTCATCTTCTCCACCGCCTTCTCCGCGGCCTCCTTCCAGTCCTTCCCCTTCGAGGCGAAAATGATGCCGCGCGAGGAATTGACGATGGCTCCGTTGCCATTCACAAACCCGGCTTTCACATCCGCCGCCGTGCCGCCCTGCGCGCCGTAGCCGGGAATTAGGATGATGGCGTGTTGCAGGAGCGAGCGCAGGTACTTGAGCTCTTCGGGATAGGTCGCGCCCACCACCGCGCCCACGGCGGAATAGCCGGACTCTTTGCCGAGGGAGGACATGCCCCAGCTCGAAACCAACTGCGCCATGTGCTCGTGCACGGTTTCATCTCCCACGGGAAGGTCCTGCAGTTCCCCGGAACTCGGATTGCTGTTCTTCACCTGAACGAAAATGCCTTTGTCATTCTTCACACAGCGTTCGATGAAGGGCTTCACGCCATCGGAACCCATATAGGCGGTGACGGTGAGAGCGTCAATCGGACTGTCTTTGTATAGGTAGGCATCCGCGTACGCTTCACAGGTACTGCCGATGTCATTCCTCTTCCCATCCGCGATCACGAGGAGTCCGTGCAGTTTTGCGTAGGCGCAGGTTTCCCAGAATGCGCGCATCCCCTCCCAGCCCAGCACTTCGAAGTACGCCATCTGCGGCTTCACGCATGCGGCAATATCTTTCACGGCGTCGATGATGCCCGTGGAGAAATTCAAAAGCCCTTTGGCATCCTTCGTGATTCCTTCCGGAAGCTTATCGAGGGCGGGATCGAGTCCCACGCAGACGGGGGATTTTTGAGTGATCGCTTTTGTGAGGGAGTCGGCGAAGTGCATGGTCAAAATGGTACAGAAGGATGCGCTTGTATTCCATGTGTTCAAAGGAGCAGGCCAATTCGTTGACAGAGGGCATGAAGAAGCACAGATTTTACCCCTTCCTTCTTTGTCATATGGAAACGTTGTCGCATCAACCGGAGATCGGAAACCAGCTCAGGCAGCACGTTCCGCGGCTTACGGAGCTGGGTATGGAAGTTCTGAAGAGGCAGCGCAGGGACCCTGATGTGGATATACATAACTGCCACGATTCGGTGGAAAAGCTCTCGTCCACTCCTCCCCACCATTTTCTGAAGAAAACGTGGGAGTATCCCGTCTATGATGAAACGAAGGCGAGAGGGGATCGCAGAGTGTACGTTGAGTACGTGCACCGTACCGAGATCCCGGGACACAACGAAACGGACACACTCACGCTCGAGCTCAGAATCAACAGTACTCGATCCGCCTGTGGAGCAATCTTGTGTGCCTGCGGGGCGATTCTGGAGAAGCAGGCCAGTCAGCCAGTCACCGATTTTCAAATGACGGGTATCACGGTCCTTTCGCGGGAAAATGGGAGGAGGCTCCTCACCCTCAAGGCGGATACGGAAGTCATGCAAGATTCTGAAATTCTTTCGGCGATGGAAGATGTGCTCCGCGAGATCATTATAGTCCTCGAGCGGGCCATCGTCGGTCCCGAACACCGTGAGGCGATTCTCGGTCCCATTCAGAAGCTGCTGCGAGTGAGTTGAAAGACTCGTCGATTGTTCTGTTTTCAATCCAGCTAGGCCTCGGTGGTGTCCCTGTCTTTTCCATAAGGCCAAAGCCAGCAGAAGGGAGCCCCCTCCCGACGGGAGGAGAGACAGGGGAGGGGGTCAGGCAAATGAAATACCCTTTCAACCTGATGTACCCCCTCTCCCCGACCCTCTCCCAAAGGGAGAGGGAGGGCCGCGACACTTCGAGAAAGTTTGTCTGAAGAAAGGATTCCTACTCTTCAATGCTCTGTCGATACTGCAAAGCTTCCGCCACATGCTCGATCCCGATGTGTTCCGCATCTGCCAGATCGGCGATGGTGCGTGCGACCTTGATGGCGCGGTGGTATCCGCGTGCGGAAAGCCCCATGCGATCCACTGCCTGCGAGAGGAGGCTCTGGGCATCCGCTTTGAGCGGACAGAGGGCGTCGATCTCTTTCACGCCCATTTCTTTGTTGGTGCGGATCGCGTGGAGAGCGAATCGCGACGCCTGGCGCATGCGTGCCTTGAGTACTCGCTTGAGGACGGCGGCTGTCGTATCGCCGTTCGTCTTGGCCGGGCGCTGCAGGTCCTCGATCGGCACGGGCTGCACGTTCACGGTCAGGTCGATGCGGTCTAAGAGCGGGGCCGAGATGCGGCGGTGGACCCGTTCTTTGCTGCCTGCGGTAAAGCGCGGCGGATTCATTGCGGCAATCATGGTGAAGTCCGCCGGAAAGGTGACCGAGCCCTGCGCGCGCGTGATGGTGATGCGGCGGTCTTCGAGCGGTTGGCGGAGCACTTCGAGTACCTGCGCCGGAAACTCCGCCAGTTCGTCCAAGAAGAGCACGCCGCGATGGGCCAGACTGATTTCGCCGGGACCCGGAATCTGCCCGCCGCCGACGATACTGACCCCGCTCGCGGTATGGTGCACCACCCGAAACGGGCGGCTGGTGATCAGAGGCACCTCGGGCGGGAGCAGGTTGGCCACGGAGTAGATGCGGGTGACCTCGATCGATTCCTCCTGTGACAGGGGCGGAAGGATCCCGCGGAATGCCCGCGCGAGCAGCGTCTTGCCGGCACCCGGTGCGCCGCTCATCAGCACGTTGTGTCCGCCGGCCGCGGCGATCTCGAGTGCGCGCTTGGCATGTTCCTGCCCGCGGATGTCGGCGAAGTCTACGATCTCGGGATCGATGTTCGCGACACTGCAGGCGGGCGCTGAAATGGGGGCGGGCGCCGCCTCACCCCTGAGAATAGAAATAACTTCGCTGATGTGTTCCGCGGCAATCACTTCTAGCCCCGGAATCAGCGCCGCCTCCGATCCATTGATGGCAGGGACAACAAGTCGTGTGATCCCCAGTTTTCGACATGCGATGGCAGCAGGAAGGATGCCGGTGATGTGACGCAGGCTCCCGTCGAGCGCGAGCTCGCCTAAGAATGCCGTCTTCGCCAATTCATCTTCTGGCAGAGTGATGGATCCGTTGACGAGCAGAATGCCCAGTGCGATCGCCAGGTCGTAGCGCGGGCCGGCTTTGCGCAGATTTGCGGGTGCCAGATTCACCGTGATCGTGAGTCCGGTTGAGAAGTGGTACCCCTGTGCACGCAAAGCGTGCCTCACACGTTGTTTACTTTCCTGCACAGACATATCCCCGAGGCCCACGATGAAGATCTTGCCCTCGCCGGGGGAGGAGCCCACCTCTACGGTAATGCGTTCACTTTCGAGTCCGATGGTGGCAAAGGAGGTCAATTTCGTGAGCATGAGAAGAGGAAAACCTCTACAGGTGTACTATAGTCCACCCATCATGTCGAGAGGAAAAGCTGGACGAACGTACACCTTATCATTACGGTGCTATCCACTCTCCCGTGGAGCCATGACGACGAACGCCGACACCGGCCTGAAGGGTGAAGAAATTGCCACACGTTACTTTGTGTCGATCGGGTATGACATCCGTGGGCGCAACGTTCGCATCGGGCACGACGAGATCGATATCATCGCGCACGATCCGGTCGATGACGTGATCGTCTTCGCCGAGGTGAAGACCCGTTCAAAGCTCCTCAAGGATTTTCCGCCGGAACTGGGAATCGACTGGCGCAAGAAACAGCGTCTCATCCATGCCGCCCGCGCGTGGGTGAATCGGCATCATTACAATCGCGGATACCGGATGGATCTTGTCAGCGTAGAAGAAGGAAAAGTATCCGGGCACTTGAAGGAATTAGATTGGGATCAGTAGGGTATTGCAAACGGAATGTGTGCCGTAGAAACGTCTCGTCGAGACGTTTCTACGGCTTCCAATACAATCGTTGGACGAGCGTTTTGTCATGAAAACTAGACATGCGCAACGAGGGCGGACAAACGCCCGGGAATGGAACGCTGTTTATCAAAGATAGCGGATTTATGGCTTGTGATAGCCAAAAATGTTGGCGTATTGATGTTGCAGAGATGTCAAGTACGCTGTGCTCACGCTATGTCGTACGCACAAGAGACAGAAGAGTTCCACATCTTCATGGCGGCCAGACGTCCTGAGCTGCTCGATGGTCGGGGTCAGAGGGCAGATTTGGAGCACAATTGTCATGTGCTGCGGTCTTCCTCTCGGGCCTCCGAAGAGATCTATTGGGACAGGGATGTCGCGCCCTGTGGAGCTCACTGTGACAACCTTGCCTGTGAGCACCGCGAACGCTGCCTTGCTCTGATGCAGAGAAGTGAAAGGCTGCCGTGTCCCCTTGTCTAGGTCATAACGCCTGCCAACTGTGGCCGTGTCGTATCGACAAACTGTTTGAGTTGCTACAGGCGCTCCACTTGGTCCGGCCTCCAGTGTTCCGGCTTGGGAATGTGTTGCTTCTGCTGCGGATGCGTACCCTCAAGGATCGCCACATGCCCTTCGAGTTTCCGGAAGGTATTGCCGGTGAAATGAGAAATGTCGTTCGTATCGAGTGCCCTTTGCACCCACGCGACCAACTCATTCGCAAGGTGGAGATGGTAGTAGATGGACATGCAGTCGGTGAACGCTGGGTCAGGGTGGCCATCAAAATTCAGTCGAAGCTCCTTATCCGGGCAGGCCTGTGTTGTGAAATCGGTACTCATGGGACCATGATTCACGTTCCTGACATCAGGATCAATGGACCGGTGTTTTACCCTGATGACAGCGAAAAATGATACCTACATCGGTCTTGCATACCACTGCGCTAGGGCGTAAAGTGATCGCGACATCACCGCTCTATCCAGAGAGATGCCGAGGGAACTGGCCCGCTACAAGGCATCCCCCAACCCTTCGTCGCTCCGCTCCTCAGGGCAAGCCCCAAAAGAGCCAGAGACGCCGAAGAAGGTGGGACATCCAGCCCCTAACGGGGGAAGATAGCCTACAAGCTTACGCTTCCACGTTATGGGGAGGCGGGGTTCTCAAATCCGCAGCCGCGTGGTGCGACTCCGTTCACCATAAAAAGGGCTGCTCTGCATTCTCCACCTTCCTTACCTTTCTCACCTCCCTTACCTCCCTTACTTTCCTCACCTCTCTATGTCCCATCTCTTCACTTCAGAATCCGTTACTTCTGGCCATCCTGACAAGCTCTGCGATCAGATCAGTGACGCCGTGCTCGACTATGCATTGAGTCATGATCCCGCTTCCCACGTGGCGTGCGAGTGTCTGGCAACGACCGGCCTCGTGGTGGTCGCCGGCGAGATCAAGACTTCGATCTACATTCCGATTGCCGAGGTCGCGCGCAAGACGATCGAAGAGATCGGCTACGACGACGCCTCGTTCGGCTTCGACCACAAAGCGTGTGCCGTAGTGGTGAGCGTGGGCGAGCAGAGTGCCGATATCCAGCTGGGCGTCGATACCGATAAGAACAAGGACAAGGAGCAGGGCGCGGGCGATCAGGGTCTGATGTTCGGATTCGCCTGCGACGAGACGCCGGAATTGATGCCGCTCCCGATCTCCCTCGCGCACCGGCTTACCAAGCGCCTTGAGGAGGTCCGCAAATCGAAGTTGATTCCCTACCTCCGTCCCGACGGCAAGAGTCAGGTCACCGTGCAGTATAGTGATGACGGCAAGCCCGAGCGTCTGCAGTGCGTGGTGATCTCGACCCAGCACGCGGAGAGCGCGACGCATGAGCAGATTGAGGCGGATATCACGAAGCATGTGATCGAACCGGTGTGCGGCAAGTACCTGGATAAAGATTCTGTCCTGCATATCAACCCGACGGGACGCTTCGTGGTCGGAGGCCCCCCGGGGGACTGTGGACTCACCGGCCGCAAGATCATCGTCGATACCTATGGCGGCTACGGCCGGCACGGCGGCGGCGCCTTCTCGGGCAAAGATCCAAGCAAGGTGGACCGCTCCGCGGCGTACGCGGCCCGCTGGGTGGCCAAGCACATTGTGAAGGCGGGTCTGGCCCATAAGTGCGAAGTGCAGGTGGCCTACGCCATCGGCGTCGCACGCCCGGTTTCCATCTGTGTCGATACCTTCGGCACAGGGACGTACTCTGATCGTGTGCTTGAGAAGGCCGTAGAGCAGGTTTTCGACCTGCGTCCCGCTTCCATCATCCGCGATCTGGATCTGCTCAAGCCCATCTACCGCAAGCTTGCCGCGTACGGTCACATGGGCCGCGAAGATCTGAAGGTGAAGTGGGAGGAGACCCCACGCATCACCGATCTTCTGAAAGCCGTGAGCGAGGCGACGAAAGCGTCACAAGTGCACGTACCCAAAGCGGGAGCCACGGTGCGCTGATATTTTCTTTTCCCTCCTTTCCCATGAATACTCATCCTCATCTTGGTGCTGATGAGCTTACAGCGGCAGAAGTGGCACGGGCGTTCGTGCTTGTGCAGCAAGGCAGGGATCCGGAAGACATTATTCATGATCTGCGAGGCCAGGAAGCGCAATTACTCGATCCTGATCAGTTCTCACGTGAGGTGCAGCAGCGGTACCAAGAGTTACCCATACCGCCGCTCCCCGATGGGGAAGGGGATGATGAGTAATGCGTTATCATCATTGTCATTTACTTTACAGTAGGAAGCCGAAAGGTAGAATTTCGCACTCCCAAGCCATAATATGGAGGATATCTCCTCTGGCAATCTGGTTCCAACACCCGAACAACTCGAGCACGAGATCGAAGCGTGTCAGGCGGCAATAATTGGTCATCTGCATATGTGGCTTGCGAGCATGGAAGGGAGGAAATTTGCGTCGCTGGATGAGTGTCGGCAGACATTGCAGCAAGTATCTCGTCTTGTGAGAAAAGCAGGACGGAAATTATTGTTTGATGGAGAGCGCGTCCATCTCACCGCTGGCACCGGCACGCGCCAAACCACTCCCTCCATTGTGATTCGTGCAAACAGGCAGGGAAAAGGCACGCATGTCACAAGCAGCGTGTCGTTTCCAAAATTGAGTACAGTTTCTGTTGAATAGACTGCGCGGATCTTCGGCTGTAGTTGCAGTATCATCCTGTTATGGCTTCTACTCTTCCCAAGATCATCTTCCTCCACGGCAACAGCGGGGAGGGCGTGGGACATTACTGGTTCCCGTATGCCGCGCGCGAGTTTCGCAAACTCGGTCTTGAAGTCGTCGCGAAGGATTTCCCCGATGCGCACCTGGCGCGCAAAAGCATCTGGCTCTCTTTTCTCGAGCATGAGTGCGGCGTGAACGAGCATTCGATTCTCATCGGGCACAGTTCGGGCGCCATCGCGGCCATGCGGTGGACGGAGAAGAATAGAATTTTCGGATCCGTGCTCGTGGGTGCCTACTACACGGATACGGGGGTCGAGAACGAGCGACTGAGCGGGTATTTCGATGACCCGTGGGACTGGGAGTCGATCAGGAAGAATCAGAAGTGGATCATTCAGTTCGCTTCCGCCGATGATCCGTTTTTTCCCGTGGAAGAGCCGCGGCTCGTGAGTCGAGAGCTAAAGACAGAGTATCACGAGTTCACAAACCGGGGGCACTTCTTCGAGAAAGAGTTTCCGGAATTGGTGGAGGCAGTACGAAAGAAGCTCTTCTGAATGCGTTCCCCGCTCCCTGGCCTTTCCCCCGTGGGGGAGGGAAGCCCTGAGATGCTCATTGGCACTTTTATTCGAATTACCACTCAAACACAATCAGGCATCCCCCTCTCCCTTTGGGAGAGGGTTCGGGGATAGGGGAACTAAGAGGCTTTACTTCCCATCAATCGGTACCTTCTCAACGACTGCTGGTGTTCCTTGTACTCCGGCATGACGCTTGCCACTGCATCCCAGAAGGCGCGCGAGTGATTGGGATGCAGGATGTGTGCAAGCTCATGAATGATCACGTAGGTGCGCAGGTGCTCCGGGACGAAGAGAAGCGCCGTATTCAGCGTGATCCGGCCGCCGGAGGCGAGCCTCGCTCTTGGCGGGCCTCCCGCCGCGCAACTACCGAAGCGGCTCTGCATGTGACGCAGACGAACCGTTTTGATGCGTGCACGAAACGTGCGGGCATTGATCGTACGCACCAGTGCTTCCATGCGCGGTTGTTCGGAAACACTCAACACGCGCCACAGAAACTTCCGGAAATCCGTGTCCGTACTCTTAGACCCGCGCCGAACCATCCACCCTTGTTCCGTATTTTTTGCGGATGTTCTGTTTCCCGTCGTCACGCTGAGAGTTTGCGTGGTTCCATCCCCAAAAGTGATCGAAAAAGTTCCTTTTGCACGGAGGAGCGGGCGAAAGGGATCAATGGTTTGGGAAGCCCGATGATCGGCAAAGCGGCGTGCCATGCGCCTGAGCAGGGACGCGATGTGCCGTTCTTCTTCTGAAGCACTTAAGCGACCGGCGAGGCGGATCAGTACGCCATCACCCTCGAACGAAGCGCTGGAGGATCGGTTGTTTGTTCGCTCGATGCGGTAGAGGAGATTCAGAGGTAAGGTAGGTAAGGAAGGTAAGGTAGGTAAAGGAAGGTTGAGAAACAAACACAAACAGAAACAGCAATCGTCCCAATCCCTAATCCCCAATCCCTAATCCCAAAATCGTCGTTCCCGGATAGTAGTACTGCAGAATCTGTTCCGCGGTCTTGCCTTCGTTCGCCTGCCCTTCCGCGCCGCACCCCGACATCCCGACTCCATGTCCCGCCATGGGGAACCCTTTGCACCACGGATCCGCCTTGCTCACGAACACTTCCGCGAACGGAAAATTTTTCCAGCCGTTCTCCGCGGGCGTGCGCGTGCGGCCGTCATCCGACGAGAAGTACGCGGCCTTCACGATCCCTCCGTTGACGGTGAGCACCTGCCCCGCCGTAGTTTTCACCGCCCGCACCCAGCGGGGGTTCGCCCGTTCCGCGCTCATGCCGGCATAGGACTGAAAGCGGGCGGGGGAATCGTCGCCGTCATAGGGCATCCCCGGGAATTTGCGATTCTGGCCATCCAAGTAGAACGCGGCGTAGCTCCGTGCGGCGATGGCGAAGGCGCGCTGCTTCTCGTAGGGCTCCGTATCGGGTTCTTCCGACAGGCCGGCGAGGTATTCTTCCAAATCCACATCATTGATGAGTGCGGCCTTGCCGCCGATCACCGTGCAGGTCACTGCTCCGCGATATTGCGCGGCGATGGAAGTGATGTCGTAGGCGGTGCAGGAAACGGCTCCGGTTTCGCGCGTTGTCAGGCGGATGCGGATCAGGGGGGAGGAAACAGAGGAAGCAAAAGAAACAGAAGAAATAGAGGATTGGGCGGCACGTTGCGCTCCCGGGGTGGGAATATTGATGCGGTCGGTTTCCGTCGAGGTCATCGAAACGGGCTCGGAAACGGGGCTCCTTGTGCGTCTGCCTTGGGCATCCAGCGTGATCGTGACGGGTCCGAAGTCCACCGAGTACGTCGCGGGGATTTCGGGCACCTGGATGCGCAGCCGGATGGTTTCCACCTCGCCTTCATGCAGCAGCCGCGGCGCGAAGATCTCTTGCCGGATGCGCATGTTTTCCTGATCGAGGAGTTGCCAGATGCCTATGCGCTGGCTTGAGCGCATCACGGAGGCGATGCGCGCGCGGCGCTGCACGGATGAGCCTCCGGCACGGAAGAGAAGCGACACCGTCACCTGACCGCCTGGGCGCACGGGGACGGAGGAATCTCCGATCACGGTGAGTGTGGGAGCGGTGGGGTCGATCTTCAGCGTCTTCAGACGCCCGGCGCGGCGCTGGTCGGTGCGGTCGGTATAGTTCTCGCCCAGCGGAGGGGGGAAGCTGACGCGCGCGGCGATATCGCCGGAAGCGACGTGCTGACGGACCTGATTGAGGACTCCTGCAAGGAAGTATCCCGGGCAGGCTGTAGAGACGATATCGCGATGGCCAACAATCACCTCTTTGGGATCGCCGTGGAATTTCATGGTGTGTTGCGGATCGAGACCGTAACGATTCGTCAGGTTCTTGAGTAACCACTGCAGGCTCAAGACCTGGATCTGGCTCGGCTCTTCCGTTTCAAAATTCCCCATCAGTGCCACGCCGATCGTCCCCACATTCGCGCAGTAGGCGTGGCCGCCGATGACATTGTCGCCTCCGGCCCGTCCCTCGTAGATCGTCCCGTCCTCGTCGATGACATAGTGGTAGCCGATGTCGCCCCAGCCCAGTGTCTTGGCATGATAGAGGTAGAGCGCGCGCATGCGCTCCAATGGGGTCCTGGGGTCATCGCGCAGCGCCTGAGCCGTGTGGTGCACCACGATCATTTTTACGCTAGGCGAGTACGACTGCGGCCATCTCAGTTTTTCCCCCTGCGCGTTCTCTTTGACTGTGCGCGCCGCCCGAAACTCCTGCGGGTAATTTTGCTGTGCTTCGGTGCACTGCTTCACGCGCTCGGCGACAGAGTTGCCTTCGTCGGCGGGCACCTGATTTTCGGCCGGCTTCTGCTCCTCCGAAGTTGTGAGCAGGAGCGATTCATCGGCGCCCCATTCACTGCGGGTGAGGATGCGGGGAGCGGCAAGTGCTTGTTCAGATGTCAGGCAGACTGTCCCGGTCACCAAAAAAATTGCCACACATTGCCAGATAATTATGTGCCATGTGTCATGGTGAGCTCTGCCGAACCATGGCATATGACGCAAGCGTGTCGCACTTCGACAGGGCTCAGTGTGACACACATTATTCTGTCGGGAAAACAGGCTTCGCATTGCTTGAAGTATACCGATGCAGCACCTAACTTTCGCTTGCCGAAGGAGAAGCGAGCAGGGCATCGTACGCATCCACCATTTTCTCCAGCGGAAATCTCTCGCGTGCAGCGCATTTGCCCCGGTGCGCGATGGATTGGCGGAATGTCTGGTTCTGCATTTTTTGCAGTGCGTCTTTGAGGGCGGGCACGGATTCTGCAGGAACGACGAGTGCCTCTTCCTCCTTCTTCAGATATCCCGCTGTGCCACAGGCATCGGTCATGATCACCGGCGTACCCATCCACAGTGCCTCCATAGGAGCGAGCGGACAGGGATCATGCTCGCGGGAAGGGAGAACGAAGACATCGAGTGACTGGTAGAACGCGCCCATTCCAGTAGCCGATGAGGGCAAGAACCGGATGCGTTCCCCGTCTGCATTGATTTGGGCGGCGAGAGCGCGTACTTGCTGTTCATTGCTGCCCTGTTCGCCCGTAGGAACAATGTCGAGTGTCATGCCGGGCATATCCCCTACTGCTCTGATTAAAAGATCCACACCCTTATCGCGCGAGAGACGGGCCACGGTTCCCACATGCAGTGTTGTCCGTTCGGGTCGGGAATACTTCCCTTCTCCCATGAGGTGCTGCGGATCGATGCCATTGCCGATGGCCACGACGCGCTCGGGAGCGAATCTCAGCCGGTCGACGTAGATGGCGCGGCTCAGTTCCGATACCGTCACGACGGTTGCACCCGCACTCGCACGTCTGAGAGCCGGCAACCAGGGATTTTTGATCAGCCATCGTCCGACGCGGTCGTGCTCTACCCAGAGCACGCGGATTCCGCGTTTGAGTGCGAACGGAGTGAGGAGGAGTTTTTCGGTCATGCTCAGCATGATCAAGGCGTCGAGCGGGCCGAATTCCTGTATGGCTGAGCAGAGGCGTCGCTGCATCTTTTTTTTGCGCCAGAAAAAACTGATCGCGCCCCATTTGGTGACGGGAGGATCGCCGATCTTCAATTCCGCTGCGAGAATGTCTTGATCCCAGCAGAGCTGTAAGAGCGTTTCGCAACTGCCGAGAAAGGCCACGCCGTGCTTGCGGGCCGCAAGTCCGTGCATCAGTGCCATGGTCTGCACCTCGGCGCCGCCGTAGCGGCTCTCGAGCGGAAATCGCGTGAACAATATTCTCATACTATTGCGGAGAAAGTGGGCTTGCCCTGAGCGAGAAGTGAAACGACGAGTCGAAGGGTGAAGAGGATTCTCATTGTCGAGAATCAAGAAGAAAGAATAAAGAATTATGAATAACTGCTAAGTAGCATCATACCGAGAAAAGCGACCTCATAATTCTTAATTCCTCATTCTTCATTCTTTTTCTTCCACTCCTCCAGCAGCTTCAAAATCCGCTCCGTTACGAATCTCTCGGGATACGCCGTCGAAATGCACGTGTCGGCTCCTGCACGTCTTGCCTCTGCATTCAGAGTGGCGCCAGCCGAAGCCGTGACGAGCGCAATATGGGCATTCGGATTCCTCTTCCGTAGCTCCTCGACCACGGGCAGTCCGCCGGTTTGCGGCATACGTAAATCGACGAACGCGCCGACGATGTTGGACATCTTCGCGATGATCTCTTCACTTTCTTTTGTAGAATTCGCCGTAACCACTTTCGCGGGGAAGCGGCTCTTCTTTAAGAGCGCGCGCAGGTAGAACTGCTTGCCTGCAGTGTCATCCGCGATGAGAAAATGGGGAGCATCCATCAGTCGACGAGGTCACGCAGTACCGCGCACGTCTCGCCTACGGATTGTTTCGAAGTATCGATCACGCGGTCGTACACTGACTTGGCGCGCGTCCTGCCCAGGTAGACCGAGGTCAAATCTTTGGGGAACGATTCCTGCACGGTATCCAGCATCTCGGCGGCCGGACAGGTGATCACCACGCTGTAGCCTTCCTTCAACGCCTCCTTGGCGCACTCACAGGCGATGAGCAGGGCGAAGAACGGTCCCATGCCGATAATGTCATCGGGGTCCTGCGTTTGATCCAGATCTTCAAGCGCGAGGTGACGCCAGTCGGGATGATCGGCGAGGAATTTATCGACGATCACGCCGCGCGTAACTTCGGTGCCGCCAGAGAGAAGCAAGACCATGAGGTTCTATTTGGATATCAGAACATAGTACCACAAATTGCCTATTTTAGGAATGGTCAATGGAGCCCTTGGGGAAGCCAAGAGTTTGAAGAGGCAGGCGTCACTCCCCTCCCGGCGGGAGGGGACCAAGGGGCGGGGGTGAATTTCAGTGTTATGCTGGCCAGCTATGTTGCGCAACTATCTTCGCTGCAGCCACAAACCGAAAATTCACTTTGCCCGTCATCTTCGCAAGAGCCAGACACCGGGCGAACATGTCCTCTGGAAAAAGTTACGTGCAAAAAGATTCCATGGGCTTAAGTTTCGGCGTCAGGTTCCCGTTGGTCCATTCATCGTAGATTTTTTGTGTGTAGGGAAAAAGTTGATCATCGAGATCGATGGTGATTCTCATTTCGAACAGGGTGCTCAGCGAAGGGACAAGAATAGAGAGAGTTTTCTTCGATTGCAGGGGTTCGATGTGCTGCGTTTCAATAACGGATTTGTTGTGGAAGATTGCGATTTAGTGCTCACGCACATCAGAGAGAAACTTGGGCTCTACCAAGAGTAAATCCCCTCTCCCTAGCCCTCCCCCGTCTGGGGAGGGGAGCTTTGTTGCTTGGAGCATGTCATTCCCCGGATGCATGCTCTCTCTATGTGTCGCTCCGCCCGGCCCAGCGCTTCTTTGGGAAAATGAGGGTTAGAGTGTTTACGGCCGCTCACCCAATCCTCTCCTGCCTCCCATGTACGGCCGTAGCGCCTCGGGGATCGTGACGGCCCCGTCCTCATTCTGACGCACTGCTGATGCCGATTGCGGGAAGTACCTGGATGTCGCTTTCGAGTACTCCCAACTTCTTCAGTAAATCTCGAACAGCCTCCACGTTTTGCCTTGCAACGGCCATGCGGGTCCACTTGTGTCCAAACTGCATGCCATCCACCTGTGAATGAACTGCGCACGCAATGTTCTCGGCAAGTAATCTGTTCCCATGGTGAGTCACTTGTAGCTGTATTGGTGCTTGTACTTCTGTATCCGAATGAATCTCAGGCATAGAAAGGGGGGAATTTTTAATCAAGATTGTATTTTTTCCTGCCCCCCCATGTACGGTCGTAGCGCCTCGGGGATTGTGATGGACGCATCCTCGTTCTGATTCATCTCGAGGAGCGGAATCAGGATGCGCGGAGAAGCGATGCAGGTGTTGTTCAGCGTGTGGACGAAGAGCTTCTTGCCTTCGGCGTTCTCGTACTTGATGTTGAGGCGGCGTGCCTGAAAGTCGCCCAAATATGAGCAGGAGTGCGTCTCGCCGTATCCTCCTCTGCTTGGCATGTACGTTTCGATATCCTGCATGTAGACCTTGCCCTTGCCCATGTCGCCCGTGCAAATATCCAGCACGCGGTAGGGCAGGTTCAGGAGTTGCAGCACCTCTTCCGCGTTCGTGCGGATTTCCTCGAAGAGGTCGAGCGCAATATCCACGTTGGCGGGACAGAGCACCACCTGCTCCACCTTGTCGAACTGGTGGATGCGGTACAGGCCCTTCGTATCCTTGCCATATGTGCCGGATTCCCGGCGGAAACAGGGCGAAAACCCCACGTAACGCTTGGGCAGGTCATTCTCTTTCAGTGTTTCATCCTTGTGATAACTGCAGACTGAAACCTCCGACGTGCCGATCATGTAGAGACCATCGGGTTCAATCGGTGCATGCTTCGCTTCTCCTGCCACGGCAATCGCGATTGCCGTGGCCTGCGCCCCGACGGCGTACGTCTGCTCCTCTGCACCCGGAAAGAACCCCGTGCCCATGAGGCAATCCCAGTTCGCCATGTACGGCGGTGTGAAGTGGATCCAGCCTTTCTTGCCGAGGTGATCCAAGGCCAACTGCAGCACGGCACGATGCAATCTTGCCCCGTCTCCTTTCAAAAAATAGCTGCGCGCTCCGGCCAGTTTGACCCCGCGTGGGATGTCGATGATGTCCAAAGCTTCGCCCAGCGTGACATGGTCTTTCGGCTCCTTCACCTTCAATAACTTCTTCGGATCGCCCCACTTCTTCACCTCCACGTTATCCTTTTCGCCCTTGCCCACCGGCACGCGCGGGTGCGGAAGAGACGGGAGCATGAGCTGGAGCTTCATCCATGTTTCCTCGGTCTGCTGCAGCTCATTCAGGCGATGTTTCAGCTCCTCCGAGAGCTCTTTCATTTCCTTCAACGCTGTTTCCTTCTCCTTCCCTTTCAGCCCCGGGATGCGCTTGTTGGCGGAGTTCTGGCGCGCGCGCATCTCGTCGGTCATCTTCTGCAATTCCCTCCGGTACTCATCGAGTTTCAGAAACTCCTTCACCGAAATTTTGATGTTCTTCTTGTCAGCGGCGTCCTGATAGACGTCGGGCTGCTTGCGGAGGTCATTGAGGTCGATCATGACGAAGAGTGTAGCGGAGGGGAGACTAATCCCGTACAAGTGTTTGACAAACGAAACGAATAGAAATTTAGTACTCATATGAGCCATTTCTCCGAGAAATTCCGTTTAGACCACGCCCTCAAGGATCCTGAAGCATTTTCCGGGAACGATCGGGCAACGGCAACAGAAATCGGGCGCATGATTGCGCGCACACGTGTCATCGAGAGGATGACTCATATCCTAACAGCATCCGATTTCAACGAAGTATTCGAGGAACTCTTGAAGCCGGTGCCGGGAACGATGGATGAATTTTCGGATGCAGAAGAACTTCGTACCCACTGGCGACAACTCTGTCATGATACGGAAAGAGCCGATTTCCTCTTCGATCTGGCGGGAAAGAAATTGGATTACCTACGGACAGGATGTAAGAAAATGAACGGGCATCTTCTCGCCAAGAGATCCGACCTGTACATGCGCAAACGCTGGGGAACTACTGTCAGTTGAGCGGCAAGAAAAGAGCGTCAGTCTCGTACGTTGCTCTCGAAATGTCGTTGGAGCTCGTCAAAGGCCTTTTGCACAACACTACCCCTTCCTTCTCCATTCCGGCTCGTGTCGCTCAATTGTTGCAGGAGCAGCCGCATGGCGGCGTGACCGAAGTCGAAGCACGCGTCCTCAATCGAAACGTTGATGTACTCTTTTCCGTGGGTGACGGCGGTGTGAATATGGTTGCTGCCGTGCAGCACTTCGGGGAGATCAAACCGTTCGTCGTTCACCCGGAGAATGGATTTTTCGCTCGTTTCCATGGAGGGCGAATCTACGCTGTGGAAAGCACCTGTCAAGCAGAGGGGAGAACAAGACGGAGAAAAGCCACGCAGAAAAAATGGTCTTAATGGGGGATGCCTCTGGAAAAGAGGGAGTCATCGGGTACACTGCCCTGACATACCTAAGGACATTCCCTTCCGGCTCGGCGCGTCGGTCATGACCGCCGTGCCTCGTCGCATCCCTTAGGTCTGCTGTCATTCTATGAAAGATCAACCTTTCCGATTAGTGGCTCCGTTCAAACCGACCGGTGATCAACCGAAGGCCATCGCGAAGCTCATCGAGAACATCGAGAAGGGAGAACGACACCAAACCCTGCTCGGCGCCACTGGTACCGGTAAGACATTCACCATGGCCAATATCATCACCGCGTTGCAGCGCCCGACGCTCGTCCTCGCGCACAACAAGACCTTGGCCGCGCAGCTCTGCAGCGAGTTCCGGGAGTTCTTTCCCGACAATGCCATCAGCTACTTCGTCTCGTACTACGACTACTACCAACCGGAGGCGTACTTGCCCTCGACCGACACCTACATCGAGAAGGACGCCAGCATCAACGAAGAGATCGACAAGTTCCGCCACGCGGCGACCATGAATCTGCTCACGCGCAAGGATGTGCTCATCGTCGCGTCGGTGTCGTGCATCTATGGTCTCGGCAGCGTGAAGGATTACGAGGCGCTGGCGATTCATTTGGATAAGGGACAGCCGATTCAGCGCGATACGCTCCTGCGGCGCCTCACGGACATCCAGTACCGCCGCAGCGGCATCGAGTTCAAGCAGGGCATGTTCCATGTCTTGGGCGACACGGTCGAGATCTTCCCGCCCGGCGGCGACACGGCGATCCGGCTGGAGCTCCCGTTCGACGAAATTGATTCCATTGAAGAGGTCGACAGCTTCACGGGTGAGCTCGTAAAGAAGCTCGACGAGGTGACGATCTTCCCCGCCGCGCACAACGTGACGACGAAAGAGAAGATCGACCGCGCGACCGCCGCGATTCTCGAAGACATGAAGATTCAGGAGAAGAAATTCCTTGAGGCGAAGGAGTACGCCAAGGCCGAGCGCATCCGCACGCGCACGGAGTACGACGTCGAGATGCTCAAAGAGACCGGGTACTGCACCGGCATCGAGAACTATGTCCGCTACTTGGAGGAGAAAGCCCCCGGCACGCCGCCCTCGACCCTGCTCGACTACTTCCCCAAGGATTTTCTGCTGATCGTGGACGAGTCGCACATCACGATCCCGCAGATCGGGGGAATGCACGAGGGCAACTTCAGCCGCAAGCAGACGCTGGTGGATTTCGGCTTCCGGCTCCCAAGCGCGCACGACAACCGCCCGCTCAAGTTCGACGAGTTCGAGGAGCACGTCCATCAGGCCATCTACGTTTCAGCAACTCCCGGAAAATACGAGTTCAAGAACACACCCAAGCAGGGACTTGTGGAGCAGATCATCCGTCCGACGGGGCTTCTCGATCCGCCAGTGACCGTCAAACCCTCGAAGCACCAGATCGATGACGTGATGGCAGAGATCCAGCAGACGCTCAAGCGCCGTGAGCGCGTGCTCCTGACGACGCTCACCAAGAAGATGGCCGAGGACCTCACGCAATTCCTGCAGGATGCCGATCTCAAAGTGCGTTACCTGCACAGCGACATCGAGACCATGGAGCGCATCGAGATTCTGCGGCAGCTCCGTACCGGCGAGATCGATGTGTTGGTGGGCATCAACCTGCTGCGCGAGGGGTTGGACCTGCCGGAGGTGAGTTTCATCGGCATCCTTGACGCAGACAAGCAGGGCTTTTTGCGGTCGCGGGATGCATTGATCCAAACCATCGGCCGTTGTGCCAGAAACGTCCACGGCCATGTGACGCTGTACGGAGACAGAATGACGGACGCCATGAAGCAGGCCATCGACGAAACGAACCGCCGCCGGACGATTCAGGAGGCCCACAACGTGAAGCACGGCATCACCCCAAAGACCATCGAGAAGGCCGTGAAGGATATCGCGGAGGCTCATTCCAAGGCAGCACTCAAGCATCCGCACCGCGATCCCATGAAGATCCCCAAAGATGAGAAGAAGCGTTTCCTTGAGGAACTGGAAGCGCAGATGGAGCTTGCTTCGGCGAACTTGGAATTTGAAAAAGCAGCTGACCTTCGCGATGAAATTGATCTGCTCAAGAAAGAGTAATAGGGAAACGGGCCGCCACCCTGAGCGGAGTCGAATGGGCGGCGAATTTGGAATTCGAAAAAGCAGCTGATTTGCGTGACGAGATCGACCTGCTCAAAAAGGAGCTTTAATCCGCTTCTATTGCCCTTATTAAGGGAGAACCCCCTTGGCAAATAATGCAAAGGATTATTGACATTCCGAAAAAATCATTCACAATATCTCGCTATGGCACCACTCTCCTCCCGCTTCGCAGTCTCGGCATTCGCCGTTGCTGTTTGCTCTTTCCTCTCCGTCGTTCCGGCACAGGCGTCTTCTTCCAACTACCGCACCGATTGGGACTTGGACTGGCTGCAGCAGACCAATGGCGGATTTGTGGATGATGCGTTCTACGACCCAACCCTCTTTTACTACACGCTCCCGTCGCGGGCAAAGAGCTTTGCGCTCCACTCCTACTTTCGTCGGAATTACTACAAGACCTACCATCCGTTCCCGGCCCCAGTCTATTATCAGGAGGAGCCCACTCCGCAGGAACTCGCTGCGTGCGGCAACTACACCTTCTCGCGCTACGATCGCGTTCCTCCTTTTGGTTATCAATGTCAGTAGGAGATAGCTGAATTTCCCATGTAGGTATGATGGAAATATTTGGGCAACCCTCGGCAGAAACATTGGCGGCGGCGGGATCCGCCCGTCAATTGCTGGAGCAAGCCCTCAAGGAAAAGGATGTACGGAAACGAATTGTAGGACTATCCCAAGGCTTTGCATTCATGCGCGACAAGGTCTCGCCGGCGCAAGTGGGTTTGGATCTTGTTTCGAAGGGAGTGCAGTCTTTTTTGAAGGTCAAACGACGTTTTACAAAAGATGGAGATGATTTGGAATGGAAACAGATTCTCTCAGAAAGTGGATGCACAGATGGGCTTGAAGAATGTGTGGATCGCTGGCGGTCTGCATTCAAGATGGTTATGTTTATGTAAGGGAGTTTCGAAGGAAGTTCTGCATCATCAGTTTCAATGAAAAATGCCGTCGCGAAGCGCGGGTCTCGCGGGTTCCCGCGCTGGAGCGACACCATTGAAGGGAAAAATGGGTTCGTGGGAGAAAAACCGTAGGTTTGTCTTCCACGAAATTACGACACTAATCCCAACATCTTCACTGCTTTCGCATATCCTTCCGGCGTGCCCGTATCGATGCGGGAACCGCTGCATTCCAGCGCGTAAACCGGCAGTGTCTTCAATTTCGCGGTGAGTGCGTCGATCAGGCGGATTTCACCGTCTTTGCCGGCTTTGACCTTCGGCAGCGACTTGATCACGGAGTGTGGGATTAAATAGCGTCCTACAATACCAAGTGTCGATGGCGCTTTGACGGGGTCAGGTTTTTCCACGAGGCCTTTCACTTTTTTCAAATGTGAGTGACCGGGCATCGTCTTCTCAATGTCGATGATGCCGTAGCGGTTCGTCTTTTCGCGCGGAATATTCTCGACGGCGATCAGTGCGAATTCCTTTTCGGGGATGGATGCGGTGGCTTTGATCAGTTGCACGAGTCCGGGCTTGTCGCCGACGAATAGATCATCGCCGAAGAGCACGGCGACCGTGTCGCTCTTCACCCAATCTGCCGCCTGCAGAATGGCGTGACCATCGCCAAGCATCTCTTCCTGATAGACCACGTGCACATGCAGGTCTTTGTACCGTGCGAGCGAATCCAATAACTGCTCCTTGCCGCGTTTCTTGAGTGCTTTGGCGAGCGTGAGGTTCTCGAAAAAGTATTCCGCGATCGCCTCTTTGCCGTGGCTGATCACGAAACAGATGTCATTGATGCCGGCCTCCAGACACTCATCCACGATATAGGCGATGATCGGACGATTCCCCAGCGGTAACAGCTCCTTGGGCACGGCTTTCGTCCAGGGGAGGAACCGCGTGCCGAGTCCCGCGACGGGAAGAATGGCTTGAGTGATCTTCATGGAAGAGTGCGTTGAATCAAGGATAGTGATTGGAAGGAAATCAGTCGATTATATTGACGGAAATATATTATGGTAGTTAAGTGATATTTGGTGTTCTTTCAGAGCATCGTTTCACAGTGTTTCGGTGAAGCAAGCGCCATGCCCAACTCCATGCGCGCTGGTATCGCGCTTGCTTCATATGCGTTGCAAGTCCGCCACCCCACGGCTCGGGGTCATCTTCTTCAGTGTATGGAGGTGTGTCATGACGTTTTCGATCGGTGTGGATCTGGCAGCTGCGTTCTTCGCACATGCAGAGATCAACAGCCATGCAATCGAGTTGTACTCAAAAACACCGCCGCTCATGGATGAACTGCGCAGGTGTGCTAACCGTTACTGGGACTTTGTCTGGTGGAAGGAGACCTACTCCCAGCGCCGATCCCGCGAGGCTATCGGGAACTTTCGCTTCTTCCACCCCGCGGCCATCCATGCGTACACGGGGCTTCCCTTCACCGAAGAGGCGCTTGTCAGCCTGGAAAACGTGCCTTTCTCGTCGGAGAAGCTCGAAATCTACAGTGGTCGCGGAAGCAGCTGCGTTGGCGATTACGCACTCATCGCCGATCCGGGCCTTTCGATTCTGCAGATGAGGCGACTCGTCCCGCAGGAGTTCTATCATGGCCAGCATCACTACGAGCATTGGGAGTGTGCGCGCCGCAAGGATCCTCCCGCATGGATTCTGCTCTCGACGGATCTTCACTTCAGAGGGTGTCAATTCGTAGAGCAGGACCGGAAAAGAAAGGAGGAGGAGGAGGGAGACCTGTTGATCCCCTCCGCGCGAAGAATGGTTTTCGTTCTGTTGATGTTGAAACTCTTTCATGGAATGAGGAACTTCTACGGAGCGATTGTCCGTACCAGTGACACTGTCCTGGTATCGGAAGAGAGGAGGGTTACCGTGGGGTACGACGTACACGCTCGTGGCGTCGGTATCTGCATCGATACGTGGCAAGACCATGCGTCCGGTGACCGCATCGGGATGGGGCTCGAAGTGAGCTCCGCCCCGTCGATACTGTGAAGCCAGGCGTCTGGCAGGAGTTTCCTGCCAGACGCCGTTTGTACTATCCAATGAAGACAACTTTTCCGCTCATCCATGCGCTTTCTCCGCCTATTCCCACTCGTCATATTTTTGAGCTCGTTTGACCCAATCGCCAAAAACCGCTACAATGTCTCGATTTCTTCCACACAAACTCCCATGACCGTCTCACAGTCCGCACTCTCCAAAGTCCACGATCTCTATGTCATGCAGATCGAACTCTGGAAACATTTGCGCGAGGGAAATTTTCAGAAGGCCGATCAGCGTAAAGAAACGCAAAAGTGCCTCAAGCAATTCTCGCGCCTGCTCGATCAGGTGGACTGGCACTACATGGGTGGAGAGGATGTTCTTGCGGAACTGAAGGTCATGCGCGGCGAAGTGTCGGCGCAATTGAGAAATATCCGACGGAGAAAGACGAAGCGAAAATAAGGAATGCAAAGAAATCAAGAATTACAAAGAGGACAAGGAAGCAATCATTCTCGGATCCTTGTACTCCTTGCAATCTTTGTACTCCTTGTTTTCCTTCTCCATTATCCACCTTCGCTAATACGTATGACTTTCACCTTCTCCTCTTTCGGAACGAGGATCTTCAAAATGCTGTCACGGTTGAACGTGGCTTTTACCCGCTTGGGATCGATGACGCACGGCAGGGTGATGGAGCGCGAAAACTCCCCCCAGAAACACTCCTGCAGGTAGTACTGATCGCGCGCAACAGCATCCGGAACTGTCCTCTTGCCGCGAATGGTCAGGACTTTGTCATCCACTTCGATATCGAGGTCGCTCAGTTTTACGCCTGCGAGCGGAGCGCGGACGATGTAGTAACTGTCCTGCTCGTAGATATCCACGGCGATCTGTCCCACGCCTGTGGCGCGCGCGGAGGCGGGTTCTTCAGCGGTGAGGCGGACGGCGGTTGCGGCCGGCGCTGCCCTCTGATCCCACTCCGGTGATCCCAGGGAACTGAAGATGCCGTGGAAAGGTGAAGACGCCATTTTCGGGAATAGTATCGAATTTTGCCGATGGTTGGCAAAGAGGATCAGTAGCGCATTAAGGGAGATGTGATGAATTGACGGGCAGGCTGAACATTGTTCGTTGCAGTTTCGCCTCTTTCTTTTGCACGGCGATACCCTGGCAAGGGTCTTTCAGAAGGGAAAAAACTCACATTGCGGCTTTCTTTCTTTTGCGATGTTGCCACCACTCGAACGCGATGGGGGCGAGCGAGAGGATGATGATGGCGAGGACGACGAGACCAAAGTATTCCCGGACGATGGGGGCATTGCCGAAGAGATATCCGCCCACGGTGAACAGGACGACCCAGAGAATGCCACCGATAATGTTGTACGTGATGAACTGTCCGTAGTGCATGCCGCCGATGCCTGCAACGAACGGCGCGAATGTGCGGATGATGGGCACGAAACGCGCGAGGACGATCGCCTTCTTTCCGTAGCGTTCAAAGAAGCGGTGCGTGCGTTCCATGTATTCGCGCTTGAGGAAACGGCCATCCTGCTTAAATGCTCTCGGCCCGATGAAATGACCGACGGAATAATTCACCGTATCGCCGAGGATGGCCGCCGCACCCAGCAGAACGACAAGCACCTCAATGCGAAGGGAACCGACCGCTGCGAATGCTCCTGCGGCAAAGAGAAGGGAATCGCCCGGCAGGAACGGCGTCACCACCAGGCCGGTTTCGCAGAAGAGCACGGCGAAGAGGAGGCCGTAAGTGAGAGGACCATACTGCGCGATGACGCCCCCCAGAGAGGTATCGATATGGAGGAAGAAGTTGAAGAGGGAAGAGAGAAGCTCCATGTGTGGGGCAACGTACAGGAGATCGTTGGTGCGCTCAATCGGAAGGCGGATTCTTGTGCGCAGGGTTTTCTCTCTTCGATGCGCGGTTCTTCCATTTTTCCGCTATGATGCCCTTATGTCGACTGCGCAGGCTCTCTTTCTCGGCCTCCTGCAGGGGTTCACCGAACTCCTGCCCGTCTCGAGCTCCGGGCATCTCGCGCTCGCCGAGCAGTACTTCGCGGTCCGGATCCCGCAGGGGCTTCTTGGCTTCGATGTCCTGCTGCATGCGGGATCCTTGCTCGCCCTGCTTCTCTGCTACCACAAGACGTGGGTGCGTATTATCCGGTCGCCGTTTGTTGCGGACCGCGCGGGCATGCGCATGTTCATGCTCCTCATCATCGTCACCATTCCGGCCGGACTTGCGGGAATATTTTTCGGAGAGGCATTGGATGCCATGCGTTCCCCTTTCGCACTGGGTACGGGGTTTCTTGTCTCCGCGGCTGTTCTTCTCGTCGCGGAACGCGTGCCCGGCAAGCGACCATTCACATCTTTGAAAGTGTGGGAAGTACTCTGCATCGGTATCGCGCAGGCGTGCGCGCTCCTGCCGAGTGTCTCGCGTTCCGGGGTGACGATTGCGGCTTCCCGCTGGCTTAAACTCAAACGCGGCGATGCTGTGGATTTTTCTTTCTTCATGGCTGTTCCCGCGATCGCAGGTGCCACGCTCTTCACGGTGGTGAAGGTCGTGAACGGATCCATGGCCGTTCCATCGTTCGCCGTGAGCAGTGCCGGATTCCTCTCATCGTTCGGCGCGAGCATTCTTGCGATCTTCGCACTCAGGGTGTTTGTGCAGCGATTCAGTACCGCGTGGTTCGCGCTCTACCTGATTCCTCTTTCCATTCTTCTGCTTGCGCGATGAACCGGACATGGGCAAACCTAGCGGTTTTCCTTCCATGAGCCATCTTTTCCCTTTCAAGGTTGCGCTCCATGCGGGCAAAGCCCGCCTTCACGCATTTTTTTTTATGAGAGGGTGATGAAGTCTAAAGAGAATCATGAGATGAAAAATGGATGGTGCCGAATGTCGTTGCAATTGCGACGCGATATCACTATGTTTTTCCGCGCAAGTGTAAGTGGACACAGTCAGCCTTGATCTTGCGCTGATCGTCAGTACAATGCGCCCCTACAACCTTCCTCCTCCTCCTCATGTCTTCCGTCGCTCTCAAGAACTGCATCCGCCGCCTCCGTTTCGAGAAAAATATGACGCAGGAGGAATTGGCGCTGCGCACGGGGGTGAGCCGACAGACGATCATGTCGATCGAGCGCGGGCAGACGAATCCATCCGTCCTCCTCGCCTACAAGATCGCGGCAGCTCTCTCAACGCCCATTGCGAGCGTCTTTCAGATGGAGGGGGCGTTGGCACCGGTTTAAGCGTGGAGGGCAAACCTACCCTTCGGCTTCGCTCAGGGCGAGCAGGAGAGCCGCAGCCACGAAGGGCTGCTTCTATTGATGTGAATAAGCAGCACCCGTTCCCGGATACGGTTTCATGTCAGTAGTGCCAGTTTCCACCTTGGAATGTTGGGCTCGTGACGACGCCTTCGTGGCGGGAGCGAAAATCCTTCATTCGTTGTCGAAGCCATTGATCGAAAGCCCCCGTTCGCTGTCCGTTGTTGAATGCAACGAGCGCATTCAGGCGCGCATCAGAGGCCAGTGGTTTTCGGTCAGGCTGTTCCATAGGAGGCAAGTGTAGCAGGTTCTTTTGTCTGCAGAAGTGCGGGACGGATATCTTCTATAACGATCTGCGGGGCGCGGTTTCCGTTCCACGTGTCGATGTCGATCTTGCAGATGATATCGAGCGGTGCGGTTGCACTCTCGATGAAGTGGCCCAAGCGCCACCCGATTGTTTTTAGTCCCGCGATGCGGCACTGCAAGTGAGTGCCTTCGTTTCCCACACGTCGCGTTTGCTCCAGTGACACATTTTGCAGCAGGAAGAGCGGCTCAAAGTTTCCCTGTCCGTAGGGTTCCAGGTGCTTCAGTTGCTCGCAGAATGAGAGCGAAATATCTTTCGCGTTGATCGTGGCATCCGCAATGAGCGAAGGAGCGAGGTCTCCCCGGCTCGTGCGTGCGACGACATCCTCCGAAAGGCGTCGGATGACTTCGTTCAGGTGTTGTTTCGGGAATGTGCATCCTGCCGCCTGCGCGTGGCCGCCGAAACTCAAGAGCAGATCCGCGATCCGTTCCAGACCCTCGGTGACGTGGTAGGCGCGCGTGCTCCGCAGCGACGCCGTGCATTCTCCGCCACGGCGGTCGTGACCGCCCGTGGCCTCATCCCGGATGGTCGTAACGATGCTGGGATGCCCCGTGACTTCGGTGAGTCTGCCTGCGATGAGCCCGATAAGCCCTTCGGGGAATTCCGTATCCGCGACAACGAGGAGTGAAGGGAGTGCGGACAATGCTTCCGTGCGCGGTTGTGGAGAAAGATGCAACAGTTCCCACGCACGAGTGATGAGACTGCCCGTGGCATCCTGTCGGTGCTCATTGAGCTGTTCCAGTATGGCGAGGGCCTCTCCTTCCTCCAGGAGCGCCCTGAGCGCAATGAGCGGGTCATCCATGCGTCCGGCGGCGTTGATGCGGGGTGAGAGCCTGAAAGCGATGTCCGTGCTCGTGAGGGGCCGATCCTGCGTGCGTACGGACAGAGCGAGGAGGGCAAGCGGGCCCTCTTTCAGGGTATTGAGAGCGGCGATTCCCCGCTGCACCAGCGTGCGATTCATGCCGCGCAATTCCACCATGTCCGCAATCGTGCCGATGGCCGCGAGTGCGAGATCCGTTTGATGATCATTCCACTCATCCGTTTCCTCCAGTGCACGCACGAATTGCAGCGCTACCCCGACGCCGGAGGGATGAGGCAGAGGATGTTTGGGCGCGAGGGCGGGATGAATCAGCGCCAGAGCCTGCGGGACTTCGGAAGGCACGTGGTGGTGATCCGTCACGATCACGTCAATTCCCCGTGCAGACGCCGCAGCGACTTCTCTCACTGCGGTGATGCCCGTATCCACGGTGAGGAGCAGGGTGATGCCGCGCTCCGCACATTCCTCCACAATCGCCTGATTGAGGCCATAGCCGTCGCGCACGCGGTGTGGCAGACGCACGATGGGTTCCGCTCCGTGTCTCCTCAAAAAGCGTACGAGGAGTGCGGTTGCCGTGATGCCGTCGCAATCGTAGTCGCCGAAGACCCCGATGGTTTCCTGCGCCGCCATGGCGCGGTGTACGCGCTCCACGGCACGCGACATATCCGGAAATATCTGTGGGGATGGCAGCGTGTGTCCTGCGAGCTGCCGCTCGGAGAATAATCTGGCCAGAATGGCCGATGGCATGGCGCTGGTTTGCTCCGGAATACTCCACCGTTTACCCGTCAATGAGAGAGGATTTTGCACAGGCCGATGAGACTAGCAGTTGGCGAGAGATGCGGAAAGGGCCCGGCCTCATTCCCTATCCCCCTCTTTCCTCTTTTACCCAAATCTCCATTCCCCGGCCACCGTCAGCTTAAGCTGACGTGGCACGGCCCCTTCCTCCCCCCTCCTTCGCCAAGGCTTCGGAGGGCAGGGAGGAGGAAGGGGAGTACTTCAAACAGTGAAACAACCACAAACATAAACATTCCCCCTCTCCTCGGGAGAGGGGGCGAGGGGGAGAGGTTGGTGTAATATGAAAGGGAAAGCGAGTTGAGGGGGGTGAGGCAAACGTAAAGACGTCCCAGCGGGACGTCTTTACAAAAACAGTCCCAATCCCCAATACTCCCCGTCCGACCAGATGGTCATCCGGGCGGGCAATCCCCAATCCCTATCGTGCGATCATCACCTTTCCCTTCTTCGCACGCCAGAGCGTCCAGCCGATCGCTCCGACCATGGTCAGTCCCGACAAGATGCCGCCAGCGCCCGTGGGAGCCAGGGGGGCTCCGCCATGCAGGGAGTCCGCTTGCATGGGCAGCATGCGATCGCCGTACAGTACCACCTGTTGATTGCGCTGCACGCGATCGAGCAATCGAATCGTTTGGAGCAATCTCAGATCCTCGGCCGAGAGCGAGCCAACTTCCGGAGCGGAACCATTGCCCTCAACGGGCATCGGCACCGCAGAGACACTCGATGCCTCCGAAGAGTGCTGTGCCCCGAAGAGGATTTCCTGTTCGCGTTCCCTGCGATCGGCGCTCTCGCGGGATTGCTCGCTGACACGGTCGTCGCTCGCGCGTTTCGTTGGAGGCAGGTAGAGCTCCTTATTCAGGAGCACGTCCTCCGGCGAGATGTAGGCAAGTGCGTTGGAAGCCATCGAGAGGCTCATGAGCAGGATCGCGCCGCGGAGGAAGTGTTTGTAGGTCATCGGATTATTATAGAGGATTTAAGGGTTTTTAGCAATCGGTGCCTCCGGTCATCAGACACTGGTAATAGCGATCTCCGTCAGAGATATCGTCGCCAAGACTGGACCACTTGCGAGGGTCGGTTTCGCCATCATCCACGATGCCGTTGAGATTCTTATCCTCGCCCATCATCTGCGTATCGCGTCTGACACCGATCTTCATGAGGCCGTCGGGCAATCCATCGCGATCGGTATCCCATTTGACCGGATCAGTCTCCGTGATGTCGATGTGACCGTTGTGATTGGCATCCTCCACGCCATCAATGAGGCCGTCGCCATCCGAATCGCGCCGGATGGGACTAGAGTGCAGGAAGAAGATTTCGCGGCCGTCCGATACTCCATCCCCGTCGGTATCGGCCACCTTGGGGTCGGTGCCGTACTCCTTTTCTATCTGGTCGTTCGCTTCGTCATCGTCCGGATCAAGACCGATGGCGAGGGGAACCTGAGACATGATGTAACAGATGCTGCTCGGATCGAACGTTTCGATCTCATGCTCAATGCGTCCGGCGGGTCGTGTTCGCAGCTGGTTGAGATCCTCGTCCGTGAGGTTCTCCGGAATCGAGAAGCGATTGCTGATTTGCTGTCGATACTCTTCATCGCGTGCCTTGCGCTCTCCTTCCGAGAGAAACACTTTCCCGGGGAGCCGATCGCTCGTCACGGCTTTAGTCTGATCATAGTCCTCGGGCAAACAGTAGCCCCAGTAGCGGATGTCCGGGTCGTACGAACCAAGGAGAATCCTTCGAAGGATCGCTGGCGCGTCTCCGGGCAACAGAAAGATGACGTTCGTATCGGGAGGGATCGTCGCTCCGCTCTCCACCATATTCGCATCGATCACGCGCCACTGCACTTCTTTGTGATAGGCGGCGGGCACCAGGCGTCCTTCGAGAGGCGCGGAGGCACCATTAAATCCGAAGAAGGCGTATCCCACGATGAGCAGGCTGAGTCCGCCGAGCGAGAGGGTGCTCAAGCCCAGGAATTTCCTCGAGAGTGATGCACTCAGAGCCATCAAGATAGTATAGCACAGGAGGCATGTTGATGCTATGTCGCAGGAAGGACAATTCTCAGCTTCTTAGGAACGAAATTGTTCAAACTTCGACGCTGCCACAGCATCCCTAAGAAGCTCATCAGCTAAAAAACTCGTGCTCGTCCTCTCTTGCTTCTCAACCTCCTCTCCGCGATTCTGCTTGTCGTGCCAAAAGACCTCTATGCTGTCCTCGGCGTTTCACGCAGTGCTTCCAAGGAGGACATCAAGCGCGCATACCGCAAGTTGAGCAAGGAACACCATCCCGATCGTCACAAGGGTGACAAGGGAGCGGAACAGAAGTTCAAGGAGGTGAATGAGGCGTACGAAGTGCTGAGTGATGAAAAGAAGCGTGCAATGTACGACCAGTTCGGCACGACGGGGGGACCCGGGTCAGGGGGTGCCGGCGGCGGTGGAGCGGGACCGTTCGGCGGGTTCAATTTCTCCGGGTTCAAGCCCGAGGATCTGGGGGGATTCGGTGATCTCTTTGAATCATTCTTCGGAGGCGGGGGCGGGGCGAAGAGAGGGAGGCGCGATCAGCGCGGACGCGATCTGCAGGTCGAAATCGAGGTGGCATTTGCCGATGTCGTTCAGGGCATGGATCGTTCCTTTCAGTTGGAGCGTCAGCGTCCCTGCAAGAAGTGCGGGGGATCCGGGGCAGAAGAAGGGACGAAGCAGGTGACGTGCCGCGAGTGCGGCGGAACGGGAGAGGTGACGCGCACAACGCAGTCGTTCTTCGGAACTTTCCGGCAGGCGAGCGTCTGCGAAGCATGCGGCGGAGCGGGCAAGACGCATGAGTATCCGTGCAAGAATTGCGGCGGAGACGGGAGAGTCCGTTCCCATGAGGCCGTCACGATCCACATTCCTGCAGGCATGCAGGACGGACAGACCTTGCGCGTGCGCGGAGAGGGCGAGGCGGGGGTGAAGGGCGCGGCAATCGGGGATCTGTACGTGACCGTGCGCGTAAAGCCTGATCCTGCATTCGAGCGTGACGGCGACGACATTCGTTCCTCTGTCTCCATTCCGGTCACCGAGGTGCTGCTCGGTACAGAGATTCCCGTTCAAACCGTGCGCGAGCCCGTGACGCTCAAGATTCCTGCGGGTACGCAGCCCGGCCAGGTCTTCCGTCTGAAGGGCAAGGGCATGCCGGTGTTGAACACCAGTCGTTTCGGTGATCATTACGTGACGGTGAACGTTGAAATTCCGACGCGCTTGAGCAAAGCGGAGCAGAAATTGCTTGAAGAGTGGAAACGTATTCGTGGCTGAAGCAGAACACGGAAAAAAACTCGAAAGATCCGTTCTGCACAAGGTCATTGACTACTCAAAGTTTACTTTGCCGTGACGAAATGTAGATGGGATCACGCGATGAGCACCATCACGCGCGTAGAATTCCTGTATCTCCGCAATGTGCCCGTCAACCAATGCCGCCGCCTGTTTGTCCGTTAATTCCGGGTGAGCCAGAGCAAAATCTTCGGCTAATTCTGCGCGACACTGCTCATGAGATTGCGCGGATGAGGCATTACTGTGGATTCCACTCATTAGGGGGAGAGGGAAAAGCATGAATATACTTCAATGATCGTTTATTTCTGTCAACCATATTGGCCCGAATTGGATGCGCAAAGAGCGGGAGAAGTTGAGGGAGTATCTGTCAGCTTTTAGAAAATCCCTACCAGCTAACAACTTCGTCATACATCCAGATTCTCAAACCCTTCTCCTTTCGGCGTCGCGTCTTCCATCACCGGCGAGAGTTCCTCGCCGACGGCGGGGCCCTTCTTACTCTTGAGGCGCAGCACCACTTGCCGATAGTCGCCCTCACCGATCGATTCGGTCGCGAGATCCTGGAACGCAGGGTTGTTGGCGATGTGCAGGTGCACGATGCGGCGGAAGTACGGGCTCATGGGCGCCAACGCCACGCGGGTCCCCGTGCGACGCACGAAGTCGGCTTTGTTCTCGGCGACCTTCTTCACCTTTTCCTCCTGCTCGCGGCGGTAGCCGTCCACGTCGAGGACGAGGAACGGACTCTTTTCCATATTTTCCTTACTTCTCAGGATGGACTTGAGCAGGTGCTGCACGGAGTTCAGGGTTTCGCCGTGCCAGCCGATGAGTCTGCTTGCCGCCGAGGACGTAATGTCCACGCGCGTGAATCCTTCCCCTTCCGTTTCGTTGATCGTGATCGCATCGAACGGAAGGTCGAGCAGTTTTAAGAGCGAGCCTAAGACATCTTGAATGAGAGTGGCATTCATCGGAAGCGGAGGATAGCGGATGCAAGCATGAGAGACAAACCTACCCTTCGGCTCCGCTCAGGGCCTTCGGCGGTTTTTCTCTCACCCCTCGACTACCCGTCCGTACCGGACAACGTCCGGGCGGGCGCTCGGGGTGACAAATTGATAATGCTTCTTTGATGAATTGAGGTGACCCTGAGCTTGTCGAATGGGTCATGGGCTCTCTTTTCCCTTTAGTGGTGCGGCTCCCCGCCCGTACCGAACGGTACGTTCGGGCGGGCAGCGGTGGGGCCCGTCTTAAGCCACCGCGTAAAGCGGCACGTGGGCCGCCACGCGGCCTTTACGGGCCCACCGCTTCGCCGCGATTATATTATCGAAAACTCCCTTCTCTCTTTACAGAAGTGAATGATGGTCATACGCTCCCGCTCCTATGGAAAAGTGCCAATTTCCCAAAGGCCAGAGAGAACCTATCTCAGCACTTCTTCCACCAGAGGTTACTGCGCAATGTCCTCGCATTCAGCACGAAGGCACGCAATTCAGGGCAGCTGCGACGGAGCTGACGTTTGCAACGGGGCAATTATTTCTTGTCGGATGTGGACAGTTGGGGGCAGATGGTCAACAATGTAAAGAGCTCTCTCGGAATTGTCCGATTCTTAACCAATGCGGCAAGTTTCGTGGCCAACTCGTAAAAGTTTGCGTGGATCGGTTTCACAGTTTCGATTAAGAATAAAAACCTCCTTACAGAATCATATTGGAGAGCGGGGTAAAGAGGGATTCGGGAATAGGAATTCGGACTTCGAGGAAACTTCGATAGAGTCCTTTAACAAAAAAACGGCACACATTTCTTCAGAAGCCCCGCAGCAGAACCCCTATGTCCGAATCCCTATTTCCTAAAAGAAAGCCCCCTTAAGGAGGCTCTCTCGTTACAAACCAAATTCGCTATTATCGGACGGCGTCCTTGAGGGTCTTGCCGGCCTTGAAGGACGGGACCTTCATTGCGGGGATGGAAATCCTCTGCGTGGGGTTGCGGGGATTCACGCCCATGCGGGCGGCACGCTTGGAAACCTTGAAGGTTCCGAAGCCCGTGATCGTCACGTGGTTGCCGCGCTTGAGCTCCTTGGTGACGAGCGTGATCAGGGAATCGAGCGACGAGGCAGCGGCACGCTTGGTGATGCCTGCTGCATCCGCGATCGCGTTGATGAGATCCTGCTTGGACATAACGGATGGGGGAAGGAGAAGTAAATCAACCCTCAGTGTACGGAGAGGAATGGCTTAGGCAAGCCATGGATGCGAAGCGATACGGGTTTTTCCGCTTAACTTCGTCAGTATGGCTTATGTAAGCCAATTCTTTTGAGCACCAAAGGTAGTCAGCTCGGAGGGATTTTTCTGGTGATTGAGTCACATTTCTCTGCATGTGGCAATTTTTTTCTGTGAGCCAGAGTCATGAAGTCATTGCGATGGGTGCAGCGGGGATTCGCGAATCCCCGCTACGGAGAGATTATTTCAACAAGGGGGAAATTAATTTCTCCATAAGAGGTAATACCGAATATTCCATCTGGGCATAGGTCACTTCATATGTTCTTCTCCATAATAAAGACCGATAATTTCCTTTTTCTAATGGTGTATCTGGATTTGCGGATGACCTTGAATCCTTTGGCCTCATAGAATGGTCTCGCCGTCACCGTGGACGTTACTTTGAGTTTTTGTATGCCCTGCTTACGTGCCTGCTCCTCAATTTTTGCATAGAGCTTGGAGCCAACTCCTTTCCTGATCCACTCTCTATGAACGTAGAGCCCCCAAGACGTTGCTGGCTCTTTTTTGCTGATATCGCAAAAGCCAACGATTTTCCTGCCTACAACTGCAACATAGCGATGATGGCTCTCGAAAACTTTTCGTTCCTTCTTCGCGCTAATGCCACTACTCCATGCGGCGATGTCCTGCGGCGGATAGTCGCGGCTGTTAATCGATTGGATGGTGGTGCGGTGAAGCCGCGCGATAGCGGCAGCATCTTTCGTACGAGTGCGACGAATACGCATGTTCCAAGATTAGCTCAGATAACAATTCTTTGCTTCAGCATGCGGTGAGAAACAACGCCTTTCAGATTGCCCAACTCACGAGGACTCATCTTTCTCTTTGACACTTACTCGCTTCCCCCACTAGTCTCTCGAACTGTTTCCTCCACGCATCTTTCTTATCCGCAGCCACGGAGGGCTGCTCTCACTTTCCTTACTTACCTTACCTTCCTTACCTTTCTGCCTTCCCGTGCCGAGCCACCTCGTCATTGTCGAAAGCCCCACGAAGGCTAAGACCATCAAGCGTTTTCTCGGAAAAGATTTCGATGTCGAGGCGAGCATGGGGCACGTGCGCGATTTGCCCGAAGGGACACTCGGGGTCGACACGGAGGATTTTTCTGCGAAGTACGTGGTCCCCAAAGAGAAGGCGACCGTGGTGAAGAAACTCCAGAAGTCTCTCGACGGAGCAAGCGATCTCTGGATCGCGACTGACGAAGACCGCGAAGGGGAAGCCATCGGCTGGCACCTGGTCGAGATTCTCAAGCGCAAGAAGAAGCAACCGGTGAAGCGCATTGTCTTCCACGAAATTACCAAAGAGGCGATCGATGCCGCTGTCGCGCATCCACGCCAGATCGACGAGAAACTGGTGGATGCACAGCACGCGCGCCGGATCTTGGACCGCCTCGTCGGCTACACCCTCTCACCGTTCCTGTGGAAGAAAGTCTATCGCGGCCTCTCCGCCGGACGCGTGCAGTCGGTCGCGGTGCGCATCATCGTGGATCGCGAGCGTGCCATCAAAGCATTCAAGGCCGAGGAGTACTGGACGATCAAAGCGGATCTTTTGAACGAGGCGAAGCAGCCGTTCTCGGCAGAGCTGAAGCAGAAGGATAAGAAGAAATATATTCCGGTGAGCGAGGCACAGGCGACGCAGGTGCTCGCTGATCTCAAAGGCGCCTCGTACTCCGTTCAGACGCTGGAGGAGAAAGAGGTGAAGAAGACGCCTCCTCCTCCCTTCACCACTTCCACGCTCCAGCAGGAGGCCGGACGCAAGCTCGGCTTCTCGGTGAAGCAGACCATGATCGTTGCGCAGCAGCTCTATGAAGGTGTGGATTTGGGCAAGGGCGAAGGGAGCGTGGGTCTGATCACCTACATGCGTACCGACTCGGTGAACCTGAGCGACAAGGCGCTTGCGGATGCACGCGAAACGATTCAGAAGCACTACGGCCGCGAGTACATCTTAAGTACCCCGCGTCGCTACAAGACGAAGAGTAAGGGCGCGCAAGAGGCGCACGAGGCCATCCGTCCCAGTGAGACAGAGCGCGTGCCCGAGTCGCTCTTAGACGTCCTCGATCAACAGCAATTGAAGCTCTATACCCTCATCTGGGAGCGCGCGATTGCATCGCAGATGGCAGAGGCGCAGCTCAAGCGCGTAGGTGTCGATATTGTGGCTGCTGCGTACACATTCCGAGCCACCGGCCAAACCATCGCATTCGACGGTTATCTCCGTGTGTATCTCGAAGGTCGCGACGAGCCGGAATCGCAGCAGTCCGCCGAAGAGGAGGAAGGTTCGAGCGTGCTCCCGCCGCTCAAGGAGGGCGAGGCACTCGACTGCAAATCCCTCCTGCCCGAGCAGCACTTCACCAAACCGCCGCCCCGCTTCACCGAGGCGAGCCTCGTGAAGAAACTCGAAGAGGAAGGGATCGGTCGCCCGAGTACGTACGCTCCGACAATTTCCACCATCCAGCAACGCGGCTACATCAAGAAGGAGGGCAAACAGCTCATTCCCGAAGACATCGCCTTCACGGTTACCGACCTCCTCACGGAGCACTTTCCGGATATCGTGGATCCCGCCTTCACGGCCAGGATGGAGCAGTCGCTCGACGATATCGCGGAGGCCGACCTCAAATCCGTCACCTTTTTGAAAGGTTTCTACAAGCCGTTCGCAAAGCTCATCAAGTCCAAGACTGAAGAAGTGCAGAAGGGCGATGTGCTCAAGGATCGCGTGATCGGCATCGATCCCGAAACGGGGCTCGAAGTCTTGGCGCGCACCGGACGCTTCGGTCCGTACATCCAACTGGGGCGCATCGAAGTGCCAGCCGGCAAGAAGCTCAAAGACACTCCCAAGCCCAAGAGCGCGTCGATCCCGAAGTCCATCGGCAAGGATGCGATCACGCTTGCGCAGGCTCTCTCGCTCCTCGCCTTTCCGCGCATGCTCGGCGAAAAAGACGGCAAGACCATCGAAGTGCATCTGGGACGCTTCGGTCCATACATCAAGTGGGGCGAGGCCACGTCTTCTCTTGGCAAGGAACTCGACCCGGCTCTGGTCACGAAAGAGCAGGCGGTTGCCTATCTTGCCTCTGCCAAGGAGCGCAAGACGCAGGCGGCGGAACCTCTGCGCACACTTGGGCATGATCCCATCACGGGTGCGGAAATCTCGGTCAAGACCGGCCGGTACGGACCCTATGTGACTGATGGCAAAACCAATTGCTCCCTGCCAAAGCGCTTCACCCCCGAAGCGGTGACACTGGAAGAAGCGAGCGATCTTCTCGCCAAGAAACGGGCGCGGGGACCGGGGAAGAGATGGGGTGGGTGGAAGAAGAAGTAAGTTGGCAGGCGCGGCCCATGCTTCGCTGCGCTGCGCCGAGGCCTATCGCAGATCATGAGAGTAATTGATCGATTGCCTAGTTTACGATCTGGCAGGCGCGGTAGGGCTCGAACCTACGACCCCAGGTTTTGGAGACCTGTGCTCTACCAGCTGAGCTACGCGCCTACGAGTTGGAAAGGATGGAAGAAAGGATCGACTATGTCAGGTTTTGTCCCCATTCGTGACTTCGTCACTCAGGGGATCGCATGCTCTCGGCTTCGCGCTGCACTGCATTTGCGCTTAGCTCGAGATCATCCGAGAGACCTGTGCTCCCTGCCCTGAGCGACTCCGCGAATGCGGAGGAGCCGAAGGGTACCAGCTGAGCTACGCGCCTAGGTCGCCCCTATCTTACTCAGCCCCTGGATGAAACGACAGTGGTGTCCCGAAAAAACCGCCCTCGCCGATTCCATGGGGTTCCGGTACAGTGTTCCACTGTTCCTTCCCCCCGTCGCATGGACATCATCACTTTGCTCCAGGCACTGCCGCAGGCAGTCTTCACGCCGGAGTTTTTCATGGTTTGCGTACTTGTCTTCTTCATCTGCGAAGCGCTCTTCAAGATCCCGCAGCTTGCAGAGATGGGATGGGGCAAGCCCGTGACGGCCATTGTCATCGGCGCGCTCTTGAGCATTTTTGAGGTCGGTCTCACGCCGGATGCCGTGCTCGTCGGCCTTGTGGCGGGCGGCGTGACGACACTCAGCGTGAACCGCCTGGATTACTGGTTCAGCAAGAAGAAGAAGTAGAAGACACGGTACCGCTGTGCCGGCGAATGATTTATCATGGTGCCTCCCATGAGCCGACGCATATTCGCAGTTTTCTGCTTGACCGCTTTCTTCTGCATCGTCCCTGTCAAAGCGGCAGACCCTGCATGGTATGAGTCCTTGCTCTCTCTCTTTAAAGATGCCGGATATATCAATGCAGATACCATTGCGCCGCAATCACCAGCGACGCGGTGGAAGTTTCTCGATCTCCTTTTACGATTGAAAGGGGGAGTAGTGCACGGGCCGTTTGCATCGGTGACATTCGATGATGTTCGTGCGGATGATCCGCGTTACTTTCTTTTTGAAGAGGGGGCGGCGCAAGGATGGGTGCGCGGTGTTGGGAATTGTGCGGGCACACATCCGTGTTTTGCTTTTCCCGGACGGGCAATCAATCGCGCCGAAGCGGCGACGCTCCTCGTTCGTGCATTTGCGTTGCAGGCAGGGGGGGATGCACCGGTTTTTTCCGATGTCCATTCCGATGTTTGGTATGCGGAAGCTTTGCATATAGCGTCCAGTCGCTGTGTTTTTCGGGGCGATGATGCACGGGAAACGGTTCGTCCCGATGCCATGCTGAATCAGGTGGAAATGCTCGCGACTCTTGCACGGACAACGCAGGGACTCACCTATTCAAACTGCGATGTGGGAATCTCCGCACTTCCTCCTGCACCGGATACATTGCAGATTCAGCTGCCATTGCCCTCTGTGATGCCAGAAAGCTCTTCGACGTCCGCTTCATCCGTCGCTTCGGTGACGACCGGTGCATCTTCTCGCTCTGTCTCGTTATCTTCGCAGTCTTCTTCGCAGACGCAACAATCCGCATCGGCGTTCTCATCCGTCTCTTCTGGTAACGCACAAGTTCCCTCATCAAATTCCGAATCATCTTCCGCCTCATCGGTCATGGCAGTATCAGACTCGGAGTACGCACAATTCCTCGACCGGTATAACGAATACATTGCCGCTTTCAGTGCCTCGCTTTCGGCGACAAAGTTTTTCGCGGATGACACCACTCTGCGCGTTCTCAATCTGCTCAAGGCGCAAATGGACATGATTGCCGGCTACTACCAGTACGTTTCCATCGCACGACAGCGCGTACTCTCGACCGGTGAAAAGCAGGTTTCCGAGTCACTGAGATTGGCCATTGAAGGAGCGTTCGAGAATATCCATGCGATTCAGGGGCAGTAGAACCACAAAAGCGGAGAGCGTGGTCAAGAGGGAATCGTCGCATAAATAAGCGATTCTCTTTGGTTCAGTGTAGATCAACAGCCGAATGGATAAGTTTTCTCACTATCCATCGTGGTAGGATGGCCGTTCTTCCCCCATTTTTTACTATGCGCACACCCCGTCTGCTCTCAGTCGCTCTTGTTCTGAGCTTCATTCTTCCTGCGCTTGTCTTCGCGGACAGCAGCTCGTCTTCCAGTTCTTCTTCCGAAAGCTCCAGTTCTTCGTCGGTATCTTCGGCCTCTTCGGTTTCCTCGGTTTCATCTTCCAGCTCTTCCAAACGTTCCTACAGCAGCAGGGACAATCATGGCAGGCGCAGGACGCTCCAGCCGATTGTTGCCGGGTGTATCCAGACGGCGGTCGATGCGCGAGAAGCGTCTGTTCTCTCTGCAGTGACGGCGTACACGACCAGCATCATCTCAGCTTTCCAGGCCAAGAAAACCTCCCTGCACAACGCCTGGGCCATCACCGGCAGTTCCGAGCGCAAGGCGGCGGTCAAGAATGCGTGGACGACATTCGCTCAGAGCAAGAGGGCTGCAAAAAAGACCTATAAGGATGCGCGCCAGACCGCCTGGAGCACCTTCCAAAAAGCTGCCAAGCAGTGCGGCGAATCGATGTCTGATGCAGAGTACAGGGCCAACGAGGATCTGTAAGCAAACAGTCTGACGAAACCTGAATGGAGGGCTTCCCCGGTGGCAGTTCTCCATTTTTCTGTTCTGGATCAGCATGGCTGAGGAGAGCGATTTTTGCTATAATGCTCAGATGCTTCGCGTTGAAATAGACATCCCTCATCCGGTCGAAACACTCTTCCTGTTGCTTGCAACGGGAGGGGCGGTGTTGTGGATGACGTGGGATATTCCACAGGGCAGGCAGTCGCAGGCTTCTGTCACTTCCGCTCATTCCCAATCTACCACGGATAACGAGAGCGGCGGCGGGCCGGATCGTCAGGCGCGCATCCTTGCGCTGCGGAGTGCCGAGGACGATGCGCGGAGGATCCGCACCGAGCAGGCGGTACTTGCACGTCGCGAGGAAATTTTGCGCTACGAATTGAAGATTCTGGAGGATGCCTCGGCTCATTCCGGCGACAATGTTTCCATTCGTGTCGCGAAAGAGAAACTGCTCTCGCTCTTGGCGGACGAGCGCGCTGCCGAAGAGCGGTTCAGGGAAACACTGCAGGAAATGTGGGAGGCCGAAGGACTCACTGCCACGGTCGCCGTGGGCAGCCCGGGGGTGGTGCGCGTTCTCTGGCCAGTGGAACCCGACGAGGGACTCTCCGCCACGTTCCACGATGCGGCGTACGAACAGCGATTCGGCATCCCTCACAATGCCATCGATATTCCGGTACTGCAGGGTTCCGCGATCCGCAGTGCCGCGGACGGCGTGGTGGATACAATCGTCGATAACGGGCTTGGGTACAGCTACATCATCGTGAAGCACGAGGGATTCGCCACGCTCTACGGACATGCCAGTTCCTTCTTCGTTGCCGAGGGAGATACGGTGCGTCAGGGTGACGTGCTGGCGGCTTCGGGAGGGATGCCGGGCACGCCCGGCGCGGGAACGCTGACCACGGGACCGCACCTGCACTTCGAGGTGATCATGAATGGCGAGCGCAGAGATCCGCTCACGGTTCTTCCTGCCCGAACGACCATTCGGTAGGGCGGGCCGGCGCGACCGGGGCTGCGCCAAGCGCAGCAGTGAGCTTGAGCTCCTGTGCCTGCTTCAGTGCGAAAGCATCCGTCATGCCCGAGACGTAGTCTTTGACGGCTTCAGGCAGGAGGCTCGAGTTTTTCTGCATGAGAGCGAGAATCTTGTCCGATGGATGACTGGCGTACTGTTGACACAGAGCGGTCACGATGGATTGTCCATAGGCGTTGCACGCCATTACGTGAGGGTGCAGGTAGAGACGCTGCCAGAGGAAATCATGGAGGGCTTGAAGATCCAGATCCATCGCGGGCGAGAACCGCACGAGGGACCCGGGAACAGCGGCGATTTCCCTGAGTGTCCGGATGGCATGCGTGTCGAGTTCCTGTTCGGTGGCTGCATACAGGTCGCTTACGAGCAGGTGGATGAGTGCTCCGCGAAGCTCCGTGCCGCGTGCGGCGGCTCGATCGGCCGCTTTCTTCGCGAGCGGGATCGCCGTGATTTCCGCGAAGGCTAACATCTGTGATCCGATGCCGTCATCGCAGTCGTGCGCGGTGTAGGCGATCTCATCCGCCAGATTCACCAATTGCCCTTCCAGTGTCGGGATATGGCCCATCAGAGAAGCCCCGGGCTCATCGTGCGGCGTGAAATGTTTCTTCAATCCTTCCAGTATTTCGCGGTTGAGGTTGAGTCCGGGCGTGCGTGCAGCGTGTTCCTCGAGCAGTGTCACGATCCGGAGTGATTGTTCGTTGTGCTCAAACGTTCCTCCCTGTGTCTGCATCCACGCATCCAATGCTTCCTCTCCCGCGTGGCCGAAGGGCGGGTGCCCCAGGTCGTGTGCCAGCGCGATGCACTCGGCCAGATCCTCGTTGAGCCCGAGGGTCCGCGCGATGTCGCGGCTGATCTGCGCCACCTCCATGGTGTGGGTGAGGCGCGTGCGCACGTGATCGCTTCCGCCCGCCACGAACACCTGCGTCTTTCCTTTCAATCTGCGAAAAGCCTGCGTGTGAATGATGCGGTCGCGGTCGCGCTGAAAAGGAAATCGCGTTTCGTCCTCCGGCTCTTTCGTTGTCCGTCCCAGTATTCCCTCGTGCGGCACCGCGTACGGGGCGAGGAGTTGATTTGCCTGTGCGATGCGTTCTGAGACCGGAAGCATGAGAGAACCAGTGTACCTTTTTTGAGGTTTCCGGGTGAGAACTGAGATTATTTTGTATGGATGGTTCTCCTTTCTCTTGTCAGGGCGACAAGAGAAAGGAGCAAAGAGAAACGCTCCGCCTATGACCCCCTCCACTATCGCCGCCACATAGTCGGGTTTCCATAGATTTTGTAGGTTGTTTTGTTACGAACCGGTTTTGTTTTGTATGTGTAACGTTGTATAGCGACGTAAATCATCTGCGGCGAACCCCGCACTTGCTGCGGGGTGGAGCTGCACCACTGAGGGAAAGGATGGTTCATGGAAGGAAAACCGTAGGTTTGCCTTCCATGCCGAACAGCCGTTGAGCAGGGACGCTATGCTCCTGGGTTACCAGGTGGGTGACCGCATCCCCCGACCACGATCGGGAGAGAGTAGGCCTCCCCTAGAGCACTTGAGGAGAAACGTACCAGCTCTGACGTGCCGTCCAGACGATGGGATTCTAGCAACGAGGGTGGAGGATTGCCATGGAGCCTTAAGCGAGGGAATAGAGGAAATAAAAGAGGTAAAGGAAAGAAAGGAGAACGATCACAATTCCATCTCATTTTTATTCCTTTCTTTCCTCTCTTTCTTTTCATTCTTCTTTTTCTTTTATTTCCTTTCATTCCTGTCCAACAGGACGCACCCCAGCACATTCGTCCCTCCACGTTTTACTGCTTTCCGATCACCGCCTCTGTACGTCCAGTACTTTTCCGGGCTGCAGCGGGTGCAATCCGGCGAGCGTTCAAAATGATCCCGCGGAAGACCGAGTGTAAGCAGCTGCGCATCCGCCGCTCCGCGCAGGTCGGCATTTTTCCCCGTAATGAATTCAGATGGAATTGTCGGGAGCTCGCGTTTGGGGTCGCTGAACCCCGCGCACTTCTGACAGAGCGACGGACCTGCGGCGACCCAAGTTTCTTTCGGATCGATGTTCCATTCCTTTTTTAGCGACGCAAAAAATTCCGGGATGGCTCCTGCATTGAGCCCTCGCCATCCGGCATGGAGGACACCGATGACATGTTTGGATGGAGCGAACACGACGAACGACTGGCAGTCGGCGAACCGCACCGAGAGCGCGAGGCCGATCCGATCCGTTACAAGTCCATCCGCTCCTGGCGCGTACTGCACCGTATCACGGATGACTACCGTCTTCGCTCCGTGCACCTGTTCCGCGAAGGCTTCTTCGTTCGTTCCAAGCACTCCGACGACGTCATGCGGACGTTCGTCCGCTTTCGTCCACAAAACAACTTCGATCTGGTCAGAAAATTGTCCGAACAGTGAAAATGGAGAGCGGAGCATGAGGCGGCATTGTAGCAAACCCCTCTCCCTGACCCTCCCCCGTGGGGGGAGGGGGACTCTACAGAGTATTCTGGCTATCTTCTGTGAGAATGTCTCTTAAGCAACAACAGACTTCCCTCTCCCTCTGGGAGATGGCCAGGGAGAGGGGGATCTCGCGAGGATTTCCTTTGCCGTGCTGTTTGTAGAGCGATACGTTGATGGTATGTCTTCCGATAGAGAGTCTTCATGGGAATCGCTTCCTCCTCAGCTCAAAACGTCCAAGCTGGCCTATGCCATTGATCCCGAGGGCGCGGCAGATGCAGCCGATAATTTTGATACAAGATTATTTTGGGGAAGATACCAGTTTCACAGTTTGTCCCTACCAGAGGTGGGTGCGTACCTCTGGGGGAATTTTGGAGAACAGATGCAGGCACAATCGGATGAAGAGTTGCTCGTGTGGCTCAAGCATATGGAGTTTCGGGACCATGTGGCATTCGAAGCAATGAATGACGCCGAGGTTATTCAAGTCATTCGAACGAACGAACAGATCCTTGTGGGTTACATGGATCGCTATCCGAGATGTGACGATTTTACCGTTGCCTTTGCGAATGCCGGAATGACGCCAAGCCAAGATCCGACGGCCCTCCGCGGACAGATCCGCACATTGTTTTCAAAAGATCCCGAATTGAGAGCGATCCTCCCCGAAATGATTCGGAAGTCCGCTACGCCATCTCCTTCAGCACCCCTGGAATCAGCTGAATAACTCTTCGTGTGCCGAACGCGTACCCGAATTCTTCCGTGAGCTCTTCTGCCGCCCGCTTCATCACCGCACCGGCTTTCTTGGCCGCCTCCAGCGGTTCCAACCCCTGCGCAACGAGCCCTGCGATCAGTCCCGCTAGCGCATCACCCGTGCCGCCGACGGTCATGCCCGCGTTGCCGCCCTTGAGTTCAGTCAGCGATCCGTCCGGTCCGGCGATGATATCCGTGGGACCCTTGAGGAAGATCACGGCGCCGGCGTTGCTTGCGTGTTCTTTCAGATCGGCGGCGGTCAGGTTCATCCGCTCCAGCTCGGCCAGGTGCGGGGTCAGGACGGCGGATTTGCCGCGCACGAGTTCCAGTGTTTCGGGTTGCAGGGCGGTCGCGTCCAGAATCAGTCTGCAGGGAGACTCCGCCACGATGGTCATCATGGCCTTGAGGCTCTTGGCGTTGCCGTGGGCGATGCCCGGGCCCACAACGGCGCAGTCCAACGTGGCGAGCAGTTCCAGGATCGCCGCGGTATCGCCCTGGGCCAGATCATCACCGGCAAAAGGATGCACCTGAAAATTGAGCGAGGTCGCTTTTGCAATTTCCGCATGACACTTGGGCAGGCTCACGAAGATCAAATCAGCGCCACTCTGTTCGGCCGCCAGTGCCGCGAAGAGCGGGGCTCCGTGCATGGTTTTCGATCCGCCGATCACCGCGGCTTTTCCATTCTCGCCTTTGTGCGAGTCTTTCAGCCTGTTCATCAGCGTGAGTATACCCGATCATTTCTTTCGCGCGCCGTGCCTGGGCAAAAACCGGAGGACGGCGATCATCCAGCCGAGGAAGAGCAGGCTGAAGAGGTAGGAGTACGCGAGGCCGGCCTTGTCTCCGACGAAGGTGATCAGCAGTGGAGCGGTGAGCGCGTTGAGTGAGAGCTTGTAGATGTCCCCATACCCGACCTTCCGGCTCATGATGGCTGCGATGATCCAGACGACAAGAACAAAGATGAGCAGATAGAGCAGATACCACAGGACGGCGAATGCAGCTCCAATGAAGGGCAGGAGGAAGAACCCCGCGATCACGACGCCGACGAGAAGAGACGGAACAATGCTGATGAAGGGGGAGACGGCCGCAACCAGCTGGTCGTACATTTCCTTGTCCATCGCGAAATCCTGCTCGGCCTCATCGAGAGAAACGACGCGATAGCTCGTGTCCTTATCCGGCAGCACGATGGCTGTGCGCGTGACGAGGATGAACGACTTGTCGAGGGAGTAATCCTCCACGCGTGTATTCGTATCGAAGATGATGAAGTGCGGGGGGAATTCCTGCGGCTCCCTGCCCTGGATTTTCAGCTCATCCTGTCCGCGCAGGAATTCCTGCCAGCGCGGTGGGAAATCGACGAAGTACGGCTCCGACATGTTCGTTTGAATTTCTCCGTCTTGGAGTGTCACGACGAGCTCCGCGGGATACAGCGTTGGCAAATCCTGCTCGAACACAGCGATGCCCTGCCGGATCGATGGGAGGGACCGGAAAAATCCAACGAGAAAGACGGCCATCGAGATGAAGATCGTCGCCGTCAGGAGCCAGTACACATACCACAGCGAGGACCAGAAGGATGCTTTCAGGTATGTCTTATAACCGGACGGGTGTGCGATATTCGTCCAGATGCGCTGACAAAATGTTTGGAGAGCTTGCTTCATGGGTGACAGCGTAGCAGATGAAGTCCGAACGCTCACCTCCGGGTGTATTGGCCGGATTTCTGCACGGCGGCAAGGATCCGTTCTCTGAAGCGCGCGCTCGAGAATTGCCGCGCGTGTTCGCGGATCACGTTCGGATCAAAGGCCGCGCGTTCGAATCGTCCCAGTGCCTCTTGCAGTGCGGCAACAGTCTGCTCTTCAAAGAATATTCCCGTGGAAGATTTCTTACTGCTGCTTTTCCGCCGGAGCCGCGGATACGGTCTCGCCGGAGGCTTCCGGCTTAACGGAAACAAAATCCCACACTCTCGATGTTGTTTCGTTTCCTCGGTTGCCGAAGAATATTTGCCAGATGCGTTGCCGCAGTTGTTCGCTCACCACAGTACCACTCATTGCCCATTCATTGATCGAGGAGTGTTTCTCCAAACGCACGTTGTGCAGGCCCGGTTCCTGCCGGAGCTGTTCTTGAATTTCGTCGGCAGCTTTTGCGATAGAGAAGGCAGATGATTGTTCCATGACAACATCCTACGCCGCGCTGCAAAGGGTTCAACGATCATTGTTTTTGCAGTCAGGGAGCGGAGATCGGCTTCTCCCTCCTTTTCGCGATTTCCTGCATGACCGCATGGGAGATGCTCTGCCGAAAACTCGCGCTCGAGAATTGCCGCGCGTGTTCGCGGATCACGTTCGGATCAAAGGCCGCGCGTTCGAATCGTCCCAGTGCCTCTTGCAGTGCGGCAACAGTCTGCTCTTCAAAGAATATTCCCGTGACGTCCTCCCGTACCGTGTCCAGTACGCCGCCGCGCCGAAGAGCGATCACCGGCGTACCACAGGCCTGCGCTTCGATCGGCACAACGCCGGCATCCTCGATCTGCGGCAGCAGCAGGGCGCGGGCATGGCTGTACAGACTCGGCAGGTCAGCATCCGGTACAAACCCGAGCAGCTGCACCGTCGGTCCCGCGAGCGTTTTCAGCCGCGAAAAGTCCCGGCCGGTTCCTGCAATCGTCAGCGGGAATTTGAGCTGGTTCGCCGCTTCGATGAGCAGGTCGAAACGCTTGTATGGCACCAGGCGTCCGATGGCGAGAAAATAGGGATTGGGGATTTGGGATTGGTTATCGGGGATGAGGGGCAGGAAAAAACGATCGGAGACGGGCGGAGGGATCACCGTGCTCTCGCGGCCGTACACGCGGGAAATGCGTTCCTGCGTGGTCTTGGAATTGGCGAGGAATTGGTCCACCCGCTTGGCTGTGGTCAGATCCCAGCGGCGCAGTTTCTTGAGCGTGCGCTTGACCGTGCGGCGCAGGATGTGCGGGATCCGGAAGTCTCGCAGGTACTCCTCTTCCATCTCCCACGCGTAGCGCATAGGCGTGTGGCAGTAGCACACGTGCATGGCGGAGGATGGCGGGATGATCCCCTTTGCCACGGCGTGTGAGGAGCTTACGACAACATCAAATTCCCTCAGGTCGATCGCCTCGATGGTGCGCGGCATCCAAGGCAGCAAGACTTCATGTCGTCTCAGGAGGCGATACCACGTTTGGAGATTGTTCGTGCGAATATTCGCCTGATCCAGCGGTCCCAAGTGTCCGTGTCGCGCCACAGTGGTGAAAATCGGAGCCTCTGGCCAGAGTGCATGGAACTCGGCGATCACATGTTCCGCGCCTCCGAAGGTCGGCAGCCAGTCGGCGATAATGGCAAGTTTCATGTGGGGATCATTGGGTACGAAAGCATGGTTGCGATGTTCCAATGTTACATTGTTACATGGTTCCATGGTTAATCGTATGGGCAGCGATTGCTCTTCCCTTGATGTACCTGCGTACAGGAATCAGTTAGCCATGTAACAATTGAACAATGTAACAATGCGTCACAGTTCTAGCTTCGACTAGGATACCCGTCATGTCTCTGCATCCCGCTCGTCGGTTGCCCCGCCGGTTCGTGCGTCCGGTCAGCCGCAGCACGCAGCGCCTTGTGGCTCGCAGACACGCGGTTCCGCTCCGCAACCGTCTCGTCGTGCGTTGGCGGCGCTGGGCGCATGCGACGCGCAGGGGGGTTTCAAACTGGCGCAAGGCGATCATCCAGTGGTCTGCCATCACCCTCGTTTTGCTCGTGTTGCTCGCCGGAGGGATTGTCGCATTCTCTCCGATCGGACAGGTGGAGGAGATCCGCGTTTCGCGCACGGACCTGCGGCTCGATATTGAGGAGATACAGCAGCTTCTCGCTCCACTCTTCGGTCATTCGCTCGTCACCGTTTCCAGCCGCGAAATCCGGTTGCTGTTAGAGCAGCGCATTCCGGATATCCGTAGCGTGACAGTGAACAAGCACTATCCGTCGCAACTCTTTGTGCGTGTGGAACTTTCGCCGCTCGTTGCCCGCTCTCGCGTGCTCGCGCCCGGCGAAGAGAATCTGCCTATTCAGGGCTCGGGGACGACGCTGACATTCATCACCGACCACGGCACATTCGTCGTCATTCCGCCAGGTTTCACTGGCGGAAATTCTCTTCCGCTCATTGATCTCGTGGATTGGGGCATCCGGCCGGAACCGGGGTCCCCGATTCTCTCGCAGGATTTTTTGGCGCGCATGCAACAGGCGGTCGATACGCTGCAAACGCAGTTCGGGCAGAAAGTGAAGCGTCGAGTCGCTTTCATCCGCGCGCAGGAGTTTCATCTTGTGGTGGACAAAGTGAGTCTCTGGTTCGATGTGCGTAGCCCATTGGAGGAGCAATTGCTCAGGTATCGCATGTTCTTACGGTCAGTGGGCTTGTCGGAGGTGAAAGAATACATAGATCTGCGGCTAGCGGATCGCGTGATCTATCGTTAATGAACGGCGCGAGGACTTCGGAGTCTGTCCATCGTTCCTTGGGTGAGGTGGTCTTGATTTTCTCCTATTTCTTTCCCCGTAAAATTCCTTCTCTTCCTTTCGGAGATCGTTCAATTCCTCTAGGCTGAAGCCGATGTTCATGAGTTCGGTGTTATCTGCACTCCTTCTGGGGTTGTTCCCCGTGGCGGCAGATATTCCGCTTCCCTTACCGCCCCTCGCTTCCCTCGTGGGTGTTCCCATAGCACCGCCTGCGGAACGCGTTTCCATTGACCGGCGCCTCTCCGCGTCCGGCATCATCGTTGTGGATCTTGCCTCGGGCCAGTCGGTGTATGGCATGCAGGCCGACATCGAGCGGCCCATGGCGAGCCTGACCAAACTCATGACTGCGCTGCTCATCGTCGAGAAGCATGATCTTGAGGAGTGGGTGACCATTCCCAAAGATATCGCGGAGACACCGGGGAGTGTGGCGTACCTTCCGGCAGACGAACAATTCACGGTGGGGGATTTGCTCTCCGCGCTGCTCATCGCGTCCGCCAACGATGCCGCGGTCACGTTGGCACGGTTCCACAGCGGCTCTCTGGAAACTTTCGTAAAAGAGATGAACGCGCGGGCTCTGTCTCTGGGACTCACCGGAACCCAGTATGCCAATGCTTCGGGCATGGATGATCCGCGTCAGTGGTCCACGCCGCGCGACATCGCTCGTCTGGTTTCCTTTATTCAGAATGAATCTGCCATCCGTGAACGAATGTCACTCAAGGGAACGGTGATCCGAAGCCGCTCAGGCCAGACGGTTCCTCTCACGCATACCCACGCGCTGCTGCGAGCGAATAATCCGCTCGTGGAAGAGGGCAAGACCGGCACCACCAATGCCGCCGGCCAGTGCCTGGTTTCGGTAGTTGGGAAAGACGGACATGAGTACGTTGTGGTGCTGCTCAAGTCCCAGAAGCGCTATGACGATATGCAGGCCATTCTCTTGAGCCTTTTTGGATCAATAGGTGCCACCGAGACGCCCGTACAGGACACGGAGTGCGCGCAGGGCGGCGGGCATGCCCGCCAAAGCCTCTCGTCGGCCGAAGCTTCAGCGAAGGCTGATGGCGACGGCGGGTGCCCGGCTTCCGGCACGCGCGACCGTTCACAGGCCACGCAGTAATTTTCGCTGAATGTCCCAGGAATCCGTCATGCACTGGCTCTCTCTCCGAGTGCGTCTCGCATGCGGGGTTGCGCTGCTCGTTTCCCTGGTGATTCCGCCCTACGCTCCGAAACCCGCGATGGCATTCGAAGACGTCGAATCCGTCGAACAACAATTCCTGCTCGTCGAGGATGGTTTTCTCATGAAGTCCTCGTCCCTCACGCAGCAGGGAGGGCGTCGCGCGTACTCCGAGGCAATCGCGTACACCGTGAAGGAGGGAGACAGCCTCGAGCGGCTGGCGCTGCGGTACAAGATTTCCAAAGAGACAATCGCCTGGACCAATAACCTCCGCGAGGGCGCAACCATTCATCCCGGCGATGAGCTCGTGATCCTGCCCGTAGATGGCGTTCTGCATACCGTCAAAGCCGGGCAGACGCTCCTCGGTATTGCGGAGCTCTATGACATTCCTGCAGATGCCATCGCGCAGCAGAACAAGATGAAGGGGAGTTTTCTCATGGCGGGGCAAGAACTCATCATTCCGGGTGGCAAACCGATCGTGACAAAACCGGTTGTCGTGGCTGCCGCCGTGTCTTCCAAAGCCTCAAGCAAAAAGGGGAACGGGCGCATACCGCCTCCCACCAAGCCGATGGAAGAGATCACGCTGGCTCCGACATCCGGCGTGTTGCAAAAGCCGTGCAGCGCCAATTGTTTCATTACACAGTACTTCACCTCCAGTCACTACGCTCTCGATCTGCAGGAGAAAGGTGGCGGGCCGATCTTTGCCGCCGAAGCCGGAACGGTCATTCGCGCGGACTACGGGTGGAACGGCGGTTTCGGGAATGTAATTGAGATCGATCATGGCAATGCGCTCGTCACGCTCTATGCGCACAACAAAGAGCTCTACGTGAAGGCGGGGGATCAGGTGCAGCGCGGGCAGCTCATCGCGGCCATGGGTAATACGGGGCTGGTCTACGGGGCGACCGGCATCCACATTCACTTCGAAGTCCGCGTGAAGGGAGTGAAGAAGAACCCGCTCTTATATATCGAAGAGTAGTAGGCCACTGCAAAATCAAGAACCATTCAATCGTGCTCAAAATTATTCCTGATAACAGGATGCCATGTCCCTAATGGCCTTTGGCCCGTCAGAAATTTGACCCTGTTTGCAATCATAAGATTCAATCCAACAAATTTCATCGTCTGGGATTGGATTGCTGAACCGTTTCGTGACATGAACTTCAGAACAATCTGTATTGGTATATGCGATAATCGAGACATCTTTCGATATCTCAGTTGCGTAGGCAACCTCATTGTTAGGAAGAAGAAATTTTGTGTTATACATTTTCGAATATTGCATGTTGTCGCTTACTCTCTTCACATTTTTTGTTGTTGCGGTTAGGGGAATTGGTAGAAGTAGGTCTGCTGTTTTTTCAATATGAACATTCGTACCTGGACTACCCTGGATTATCGCACCGTTGATTACGGATGCATGATCAGCAGAATTCGTAGGGTTTTCAAGGTATTGAAAGACAACTGTGACGAGACCGACAAGCGCGATAACTAATGATGGTGTGATCCATTTCTTCATATTGAAAGGGGTAGTGGTGAGTGGATAGAGGCGCTTCCTCGATGAGGTTCGCAACGAGTGTTTGGTTTGTTTGGAGAATGGTCTCCGCCCGAGCCCAGACGCCGTGTCCTCAGCAATTTGGCACTCCTTATTTTAGAGTGCTAACCGGCGTTGTCAACTATGGCATACCATTGCGAAAAACTATTCGTCGCGAAGCGGTGGGTGTGATCTCCCCCACCCCTTGCCCCTCCCCCGGCGGGGGAGGGGAAACATTTGGAGTACGCCCTTCTCCCTCTGGGGGAAGGGTTGGGGATGGGGGAGGGAAACGAGAGCCCATTATTCGTATCTCAGCGCTTCGATCGGCCTCAGCTTCGCAGCTTGCCATGCCGGTAGTAAGCCGAAGAAGATGCCCACGCCCACTGAAAAGGCGAATGCGAGAATAACGGAGTACGTGGCGACCGTGGCATCAAGGCTGAAGTACGTTTTGATGATCCATGATCCCAGAACGCTGATCAGGATGCCGATGACCCCTCCCATGACGCTCAGGACGGTCGATTCCACGAGGAACTGCAGCAGGATGTCGCGCTTCTTGGCGCCGATGGCTTTGCGGATGCCGATTTCGCGGGTCCGTTCCGTCACGGAAACAAGCATGATATTCATCACACCGATGCCTCCGACGACGAGCGAAATTGCGGCAATGCCTCCGAGCAGGAGCGTGAACGTACCCGTTACCTCATTGAGCGTCTCCACCGCGTCGGCCTGGCTCAGCACGGAAAAATCCTGATCGTCCGCATCGGTGATGCCGTGAGCGTTCATGAGAACGGCCGTGATGACCTGCTGCTGGTAGGTGATATCATCTTCATTCGCCACAGACACGCTGATGGAACTTAAGGTATCGGATCCGGTAATTCGGCGTTGCATGGTTGTCAGCGGGATGATCGCGATTTCATCGCGATTGCTCATGCCCGAGCTTCCCTTGGATTCGAGGATGCCGATCACCGTGAAAATTTGATTGCCGATGTGAATATTTTTTCCAAGGGGACTGGGATCATCGATGAAGAGGGTGGAAGCCGTATCGGATCCCAACACAACAACCTTATCCGCGTTCGTCAGATTTTTTTCCGTGAAGAAACTGCCATATTCGACGGTCACATTGCGCACGGAGGGATAGTCCGTAGTCGTTCCTACGACGCTCGTACTGGTGTTCTGGCTGCCATAGATCAATTGTTGTCGTGAGCTGGACTCCGGCTCGATTCCGCTCAGGCCCGTAACGTATTTTTTGATTGCATCGACGTCATCGGAAGGGAGTGTACTGGTAGAACCGCCGCTGAAGCGAACGTTCGATTGGCTGGCCTTTCCCGGGGAAATCGTGAGGAGGTTTGTCCCCAAACTTTCGAGTTGCGAGGTGACGCTTTTCTGCGTTCCCTGTCCGATGGCGACCATCAACACGACCGAAGCAACGCCGATGATGATACCGAGCATGGTGAGCCCGGAACGCATCTTGTTGCTGCCGATCGCCCCGAGGGCATTGCGGATGTTCTCCCAAATATTCATTTGTGTTCTTCGGAATGGATAAGGCCATCCTGAATGTTGATGGTGCGGTGGGCGAAGGTGGCGACACGCGGTTCGTGGGTGACCATGACAATGGTTTTACCCTGCTTGCTGAGATTGGTGAGGATGTCCATGACTTCATGGCCGGTCTGCGTGTCGAGGGCACCCGTGGGCTCGTCCGCGAGAATGATGGCCGGATCCGTCGAAATGGCCCGCGCGATGGCTACGCGCTGCTGCTGGCCGCCGGAGAGCTCGTTGGGATTATGCGAAATGCGTTCCGAGAGGCCGACGATATGCAGAGATTCCCGCGCTTTCGTTTCCGCTTTTGGTCGTGCCCATCCCTGGTAGAGCAGCGGTTGCATCACTTGACGCAGGGCGTCCATGCGCGGCAGCAGGTTGAAGGACTGAAAAACGAAGCCGATGCGCCTGCTGCGGATTTCGGCCTGGTCGTTCTCGTTCAAATTGCCCACTTCTTTTCCTTCGAGCAGATACGATCCACCCGAAGGAGTATCGAGCAGCCCGATGATATTCATGAGTGTGGATTTGCCTGATCCCGAAGGTCCCATGATGGCGACGAATTCCCCCGGTTCTATCGTCAGAGAGATGCCCTTCAGGATGACGAGTTTCTCCTTGCCAAGCGGATACGATTTAATGATGTCGGTGAGATGGATCATGTTTACATGGGGGGAGGACCTCCTCCTCCGCCACCATTCAGTGTGCGCATGATTTGCATGGAGTTGCCCTTTGCAGAAGAAGCAGCGTTGCCGGTGGAAACATTGACAGAGAGGATGCTGTCGCCCTCCTCCAGTCCGGAGAGAATCTCCGTGTACTCACCGTCCGTAATCCCCGTCTCCACGGCCGTGCTTTCTCCGCTGGCCATCTGAACGGCGGCCTTGCCGCTCGTCCACTTCATGGCCAGATTGGGAACGACGAGGACATCCTCTTTGCGTGCCGTTTCAATTTCGACCGCGGCGGTCATGCCCGAAAGAATGGTGACGTCGGTTGGGGTGGGAATCCGGATATCCACGTTGTACGAAACGACGCTGGAGCTTGTCACCGGCGTGGAATCAATTTCAAAGATTGATCCGGTGAAGACGCGGTTCTCGATGGCATCCAGCGTAATGGTGGCCGGCAGACCCACCTTCACGCGGACGATGTCTACCTGATCAAGCAAGATGGTCACGATGGTGTACTCGCGATTCTCCAGGATGATGTACTGAGCCTCGTCGGAATCCGCCAGAAGGTTATCACCCACCTGGTAATCCACGCGCCGGACTGTTCCGTCAAATGGAGCTTTGATCTGGTAGTCCTCCAATGTCTTTTTCAGCTTCGAGAGCGAGGTGCCTTTCTGGCTTACTTCGTTTTCCTTCAGCAGGATCTGAAGATCGAGATTCTTGAGCGTATTTTGCAGATCCAACTGTTTGACGGCTTCGGTTTCCTCATACGCCGTGAGGGCATCTTCTTTCGTCTGGAGCGTCGTGCTGGGGATGCTTTCTTCGCTCGTCAGTGCCACGAGACTTGCTTGCGCCGTTTGTGCACTCTCCACGTATCCGGCTGCGGTAGAGCGATTGGTGTTGATTGTGCTGCGGTGTGTGGCAAGTTCATCCACTGTAAAGGCAATGGAGTCGGTGGTGGCACCCTGCAACATGTTGTAGGTGAGCTCACTTAAATTTTGCAGAGTTACCGCAAGCTCTTCAGAGTCTTCCAATGCCTGCATCACAATTTCTACATCATCTTCTGATGTCAGGGTGGTGCCGTAGTTCTGTCGCAGAGCGGTAGTCTGATTCACCGCCTCGCGGTACGTGACTTCCAACTGGTCCTTTAGTGTCCAATCGCGGAAGAGGTGACGGTCGATATCCAGTGTCGTGATGTCTGACGGTGGCCGTGCGACCGTGTTATTGGTCAGAACACCGTAGAAAGAATCCAAAAGTTTTTCTCCACCGATCATAATGTCCTGGACGGTCGAAGCCAGACTGTGCAGTTCGGTGACCCGTGTTTCCTTCAGGTCTGTAGTGGCCTGTTCGACGGAGCGCTTTGCGGAATTGACGGTGTTCTGTGCCGTCATGGCATCGGCTTCGCGTTCCACTTTCAACTGCTCCGTCTGCAGGCGGCTTGCGGTGAGGGCGAGTGCCGCCGTCGTGACGTCAGCCTGCGCACTGGTCTTGTCGAGTTCTGCGATCACCTGCCCTTTTTTGACAATGTCTCCTTCTTTCACGTTCACTTTGGCCACCGTTCCCTTGGTGTTGAATTTCATCTGCTGTTCGTTGGCGAAGGTGACCGTGCCTGTGGATTCGACTGAGGTGACGATATTGCCGCGCTCTACAAGTGTCAGGTTGCTGGTCACGGTCGATGTCTCGCTCTCACCGTTGGCGAAGACGAAGTAACTGCTCCCGACCACGATCACCACGGTAACGCCCATGACGTAGCTCCGGATCCGGATCCCGTGCAGGAATCCCTGCACGCGTTGCCGCGCATGTTGCCAGCGAGAGAGGGGAAGAACCGGTGTTTCGATGGGCAGAGTACTCATGGTCGTGTCGGAAGAGGCAGTGAAGAACCGGTTGTCGATAACGTAGACCCGCTCCCCGGGCGTTTCTGTCCCGTCAGGGGGAACGGAATACCGCGCTTTTCGGCAAGGTCGCGCAGATTCTTACCGCTCTTCAATTCCGTGCGAAGTTCGTCCTCCGTCATGCCGAGCTGCTCCGCGATCCCCTTCATGTTCTGTCCCATTCCGATGCGCTGGCCCTGTTGCTGGCCTGTCCGGTTGCGCGGGCCAACGGGGCCTTCAGGTGACAAGAATCGCATCACTCCCCCGAAGAGGAAGAGGATGATTGCGCCGGAGATGAGGCCGTAAACGAAGGAAGAAGGATGAAAGGTTTTCATGGAAGAATGTTGTCAATAATCTAAAATATTGTATCACAAACGATTATACTGTGTGATGGTTAAGAGGAGATTAAGGCGTGACAGAGCGGATACATACGAAAGTTCGTGACTTCTTAATCCCTCCTTAATCTCTCTGTTCTACCCTTTTTCCGTACTTCTTACACATTTCGCATTTTCATGCATATTCTCCTCATCGAAGACCAGCAGAAGCTGGCAGACAACATCCGGCAATTTCTTGAGTTGGAGCACTACGCCGTGACCGTCGCACATGACGGAAAAGAGGGGTTCGAAAAGGCCATGACACAGGAAGTTGATCTGTTGATTCTCGATGTCAATTTGCCCGGTATGGATGGGTATCTGATTTGTTCTATGTTGCGGCAGCGCAAGAAAAGCATGCCGATCCTCATGCTCACGGCACGAACGAAGCAGCAGGAAATCGTGCACGGGCTCGATTTGGGGGCGGATGACTATCTGGGGAAGCCCTTTGATTTGGACGAGCTTCTTGCGCGTGTGCGTGCGCTGCTCCGACGCCATACGACTGACAAGCAGCCGCGCCTGACGGCGGGCTCCATTGTCCTCGATACGAACACGCATGAGGTCTTTAAAGAGGACAAGAAGGTTGATCTCTCTCCCAAAGAGTATGCCCTCTTCGAGTTCCTGCTCAGAAACAAAGGCACAGTGCAGGATCGTCCGCGCATCATCGAACACGTGTGGGGCGGACGGGACGATCTGATGTTTTCGCAGACGGTGGATGTTCATGTGGCGTACCTGCGGCGTAAGCTGGGCAGGACCGCAATTGAGACTGTCCCGGGCAAGGGATATCTCATCCCTGTCAACTGACCATGAGCGAACATGCGAAGAATTTTCGGCGCATCTCTGCGAGCATCGCGCTGCAGTTCATGGGATTCGTTTTTTTGCTGTTCATCGTCAACGGATCTATTTTTCTTGCAGCCGATTTCGGCAATGTCCGGCGGATGGCCCGCGGCCGCCTTCTGCGCGATGCACAAATGGTTCTGAATCAGGCAGAGCGTGTCTTAAAGGGTGACACACTCGCCCTTCCCCCGCCCGTTGAGGAGCGCATGAGAATTTTGGATGCCGACGGTCAGGTGTTGCACGCGGGGTGGCTCTTTTCCGACATCCCATCATTCACGACAGAAGGCTATTCCACCATCGAAGTGCGAGAGGAGTCGTACACGGTGCTGACGATTCCACTCGTATCGGACAACCACGTGTACGGCTTCGCACAGGTGGCCGGCATGGAGCGTCAGCCGATGCGGGATCTTCCGCTGCGGTGGGGACTGTACCTCTTCGTCAGCATCCTGGTGTCGGCGCTCACATTTGTGGTCGGTCTCTTCTTCGCTCGTCGCAGCCTCAAGCCCGCAGAGCAGATGATGGAGCGGCTCGAGCAGTTTACGCAGGATGCCAGCCACGAGCTCAAGACGCCCCTCGCTGCCCTCTCTTCCTCGCTGGATCTCGCCATGAAAAATGGGAAGTACCGCGAAGGCATCGAATCGGCCAAAGGGGACTTGAAACAGGTGACAGTGCTTGTAGAGCGTTTGCTGGAGCTGGCACGGCTGGACAAGTTCGTGAGCGCGGACGAATCCATTGATCTCACGAGGCTGGTCGAAACTTCCGTGGAGCGATTCCGGTCATTGGCTCGAGAGAAGCATGTCGTGATCGAGCAGACCGTTGCGCAGAATGTGACGGTGAACGGCGATGCCATCCTGATCCAGCAGATTCTGAGCAATCTGCTCAGCAATGCCATCAAGTTCAGCAAACCTGCCGGCGGGAAGATCCATGTTCGTCTCACGCCCAAGGAGTTCTCTGTCGAAGACAACGGTATGGGTATTCCCGCAGAATCGCTGCCGCTCATTTTTGACCGCTTCTATCAGGCGGAGCCTTCGCGCGCGATGGGGGGATTCGGGCTGGGACTGGCCCTCGTGAAGCGTATCGTGGAGTTGCACGGCTGGACGGTTTCTGCACGCAGCACGCTGGGGAGCGGCACCACGTTCACGATGTATTTCGGAACGCAGACTCGGAAAGCGCGTTCTTAATTTTCTCTTAAACATTGCACTGTACGCTGTCGCCAGATTTTTTGTTTCCTCATTCCTCAATGACATGTTTACGCTTGGAACAATCGCAGGCATTTCCTCATTCATTCTTGTGCCGCTGCTGGCGATGAGTGATTTTTCGAGCGCGGGCGATCGTCCAGAATTATTGAAAACTACAAACGATGATTAATGTATTTGTGTGCGGAGAGAAAGAGAGAAAAAGAAGCTGTCGGGAGAGGCGGCTTCTTTTTTGTGCCGAAAAAGATCCTTTCGGAAGAACACGGCGATCACAGGGGCATGCGGAGAGCGCGGAATGGCTGTTTCTATCCGCCATTTATGTTGTCAGGGCATGTTCTCTGCTGTACCGTTTCTCCGCTTTAACAAGGGGTTGTAGCTCAGCTGGTTTAGAGCGTCCGCCTGTCACGCGGAAGGTCGCGGGTTCGAGTCCCGTCAGCCCCGCCACGGCACTCGCGAGTGCCGTGGCCCGCCACGCACCTTTCGTTTGCCGTGGCCCGACCTGGCAATCACGATTGCCAGGTCACGCCCCTTGATCTCAAGCGAAATCCAGAACAACATGTGCCGCTATGGGATATTTCTACGTACTTCAAAGTCTGAAAAATCCGGATTGGTTCTACAAAGGATCAACGATCGACCTCAAGCGGAGAGTCGCTCAACACAACAATGGCGATGTGCAAGCTACACATGCATACAGGCCATTGAGACTGGTTTACTGCGAAATGTTCGTCAACGAGAAAGCTGCAAGGGAACGTGAGTCATTGGTGAAGAAAAATGGGAACGTTTGGGTGCCACTGCGGAGGAGGATAATGAAAAGCCTTGAGAGCTCACAGCATCTTTTCGATGCCGCCAAGAACTTCGGGAAATGCGTGGATAAACTGGCTTCTGTAAGCCAATAAGTATTGGTAGACAAAATATATTTTCATAGTACTATTTACTTTCCAGGGCATAGGCCTTGGTTGTTCCTTTGCACCACGGATGCTCAGAAAAAATTCGGTGGTTTTCGCGCTGCCTGTTCGTCGTTGAATGTGCTGCGCGGAAACTACCGTCCACAATTTCTGTGGCAGAGACACCGCGCAACTTTCTTTGGAGGCTCGTTCGATGAAGTACCATCTTTCCATTTCGAGACCGGCCACCCCGGACAACTGGCGGATCATGCTTCGTGCATTCGCCACAAATCCTCACAAGCTTGAGGAGGCTTCTTTCAAAGCCATCCTTGACGCCGCAGGGACAGCCCGAATCATGCACAACAGAAGAGATGAACTGCTTGCCTTCATGGATGCCCAGTGGGATCCGAGTTTCTGTCATCACTTCAATCCAGTGTTCGAAACACACGAACCGCATCATTTTTGTCTGCTGCGGCAGCGCTGGGAAGTGACGATTACACTCGCATACTGGGATAAAACGGGAACGGGAATAATGAGGAAGGATCACATGAATGATCCCATCGACTTCACCATCCGAGCCAAAGATCCGGAAGTGGTTCGCCGGTTCGCCCATTCGGCTGCAGCGGGAATCGTTGGAGAGCAGCAATGGACAGGTGTTCTCCACTTGGACGACAACTGCGCCATAGGTCACAATCAAGGAAGCATCGACCAAGTCGTCGATGTTCTCATCCAAATCGCAAATGAGGAAGCGGCTGCCACAACCTGAGTGTCCCCAACATGCAAAGGAACTTCCCCCGATCATCGTGGTCGGGGGAGTTTCTTATATCTTCTCAGCAAGATATGTTCGAATCACGTTCAGGATGTCCCACCAGATTCCGAAGACCGCTTCCGAAGCGGCTTTTTGGGCATTCTGACAATTCGTATTGCATTCAATGTATCTACAATGTATACTCACCGCATGAAGACGACTATCCGCACATGGGGCAACAGCCTCGCAGTCCGCATCCCGAAGGCCTATGCGATGCATTTGGGAATAATCTCCGGAAAAGAAGTTGAATTGTCCATGGAACAGAATGCCCTGCACATTACTGCTCCTGATCAGCATTTGGAGTCTCTCTTGGAGAAGGTGACAGCAGAGAATCTGCATGGAGAAACAACGACAGGAATTCCGCAGGGACGCGAGCTATGGTGAAACCCACACCCGATCGCGGTGATATCGTGATGCTGCAGTTCCATCCTCAACGAGGTAGAGAACAGGCAGGACGTCGCCCGGCTCTCGTGCTGTCACCCCGTTCTTACAATGCCAAAGTCGGACTGGCCATTCTCTGCCCGATCACGAGTATGGCGAAGGGCTATCCTTTTGAGGTGCCCCTCCCTGTCGGAATGAAAACGAAAGGCGTGGTTCTCGCCGATCACGTGAAGAGCCTGGACTGGCAAGCGCGGGGAGCGCGCATTATCGAGCATGTACTGCCATCGGTACTGAGTGCGGTTCTGGTGAAGCTGGGGCTTCTTTTGGCGTAACTATTGTCGCTCTAAACAGCCGTGACACCGTGCACGGGAAGGGTTCCGCAGAATGTTTGAATCACGTTCAGGATGCCCTGCCAGACTTGTCCGAAGCCATGGAATGGCATGTTCGGCGGTTTGAGGGGTTCCTTAGAGTTCATTCCATGTTCGATTCGCGTTCCATGCCCCTGCAAATACTGGCCTGTAGATTGCACATTTATCTTCGTCTCGTGGTGGAGGCGTTACATCTCTGTTCCTTCGAGGACAGTTCCCATAATGCCACGGAGGGTGGCAGCATTCGGTCCATCCTTGTAAAAGATGTCCCGTGCGTAGCAACCGGAGATCATACCGTTTCTTGCCGAGGTAGTGCAGGCGCTGCAGGTACAGCACAATCCTTTTTCGTTGATTGTACCGGTTTGAAGTGAGTCGGCAGGAAGGTTCGGATATGCAAGCATCTGTCGTCCGAGCCCGATAGAGTCAGCCCATCCTTCACGAACGACCGCTTGTGCAACGTGCGCAGTGAATTTCCCGAGACAGGTGTATGCGGTGCCAATCATCGGAATACCGGGAACCGCCCTTCGGCATTCTCTTGTTACGGCGATCTGGCGACAGACATCGATTAACGGATCTTCTGGAGGCTTGTAACCGTCACAGGGTCGCATGGTCGTCGGCCGTTGGATGTGCGGGCTGTAGTAGGGGGAACCGGCAGTCAGGTTCAGAATCGTGACTCCCATGTCACGGAGCATCTGCATCAGACGAATCGGCTCAGAGAGCTCGATATTCATCGGGTGTTCCGGATCATTTCCGAATCCGAAACAGTAAGGGATATTCTGTGTGAAATCCATCGGAGCACCCACATCAGCGCTCGCTTGGTAGGGAATCGTGTCGAACACGCTCAGTCGAACACCGATCTGGAGACCGGGACATGCCTGCCTGATCCCTTCAATGATCGATCGGAGGAAGAGCGTACGGCCCTCGAATTCGCCACCGTACTTTCCCGGACGTGTGTGCGCGGCGAGGAGTTCATGAGAAAGGTAGCCGTGACAAGCCTTCGCGTCGATGAAGTGGAATCCCGCGTTCTGCGCCGCAATCGCAGCTTCCACGTACTTTTCGACAAGCCGATCCAAATACTGGTCTGTGCATACCACCGAATCGTCAGTCGGGCTGATCCCGAATTTCTTGTCGAGTAACGGATGGTGGAATGCGATACGAGGTTCCATCTTCTTGTCATTGGGTCGTGAAAACCTGCCGGAGTGAGTGAGCTGCAATCCCATGAAAACGCCATCTGTTGAGCCAAATTTTTGCTGATGCGCTTCCATTGCAGTCTCGAAGAGCAATCGAAGGTTTGGCTCATCCTCCTTACGCGCGGTGAGTTGATTGGGGTTCGCTCTTCCCTCGAACATCACTGCGGATGCCTCGCACCAGATGATCGCAGCGCCACTCTCGCCGATCCTCTTCCACCGCCGAAGCAAGGGCTCGCTGGGTGATCCGTCCCTGTTTCCGTCCCACCCTTCCATCGGATGTGCTGTCCAGCGATTCTTTGCCTGTCTTTTGCCCACCTGAAGCGGTGACGCCATTGGCGATCCTTCCGCGGCTGTCAGAATTCTATCATCGACTGGAAGGGGCAATCCAAGCTGAGCAATTCTCGCCCTCAGCGCATCCGGGTCATTGAGCCGTGCGACGTTCACAACGTCTTCACCAACAGGGGTTGTGTCGAATAATTCCCGAACGTCATCTCCGACATGGAAGTCGGGAATAGGTGGAATGTCGGCAAGTGTGGTACCGCGTGCCGTTTTTAAAACGTCATGATTATGTTCGAACATCGGAGCGAGAGCTTAGAGTATTATGGACTCTTGTCAATTCATCAAAATGCATTCTGATGCAGATATACTCCAAGCCGCTCTAAACAACCGTGACACCGTGTCACGTCACATTAATGTGACGTGACGTGCGCCGGAAGAACTCCAAGAAATGTTCGAATCACGTTCAGGAGGTCCCGCCACGGCACTCGCGAGTGCCGTGGCCCGCCACGCACCTTTCGTTTGCCGTGGCCCGCCACGCACCTTTCGTTTGCCGTGGCCCGCCATTCCACAAACCATTCCCATTCACTTCTTGCATCCAAGGTGCAGGAAGTCCCCTTCCTTTGTGGTGGTCACGCGCGGGTCTACGGCCATCGCGCGACCGGCGTTCTCTTCTACGATGCGGCGGAGTTCTAAAGTGTTCCCGACGGGTTTGAGGCCATCCTGCCGCCTCTCCTCATCCAGCCAGAGCAGCAAACGCGCATCCACGATGTCCCCCGAGTGCACCCCATCCATGAATTCACAGTTTGTAGAGCCGAAAGTAGACGGATCCGTTGCGTCCAGAAAGAAGATACCCGCTGCGCGCATCTGCTCCCGCAAGTCATCAAAGATTCCGTAGTGAGTTCCTTCCTGCCTGAGCGCATCGGCAACGGACTCAGCAAATGGCGGGAACAGCACGATCACCTCGATGTCCGCTTTACGCAGTCGTCCGATGAGTCGCAGAAACATCTGCGCGTGCCGGGGATCCGCTTTAGGCGCATAGGTGTACCGGTCTTTTCCCGCTCTGATTTGCGCAATCTCCCCGAAGGGATTTTCCTGCCCGTCGGATGCGGCACCGACGTCCGGATCAATGAACGAATACTGCGATCCGTCGGGGGCAAATCCGCTCCTGCGTTTGAGCGCCTGTATGCCGATGTTACACGGGTCCTCGCGAGCAGCAGGATGGAGAATGGTGTGGATATAGTCCTGTGTGGTGATTTTCCTTTCCTTGAGCCAGAGAAAAGGTTTGAAGAGGAAGTAGCCTTCAAACTGGTGCAGGGGTTCCGCTCTGGGGCGATAGGGAATTGGGGGAATATAGGCGCCGTTGAACCACCAAAAATCCACGCCGAAGATCACGATCTTCGGTCGATGCGGACTTTTCAGAATCCCCTCCACGACATCCTGACCTTCATTGAGATTGGAGACGGTATTGCTGAGATTAAAGAAGGGCTCTGCAAAAAATCGTTCGCGGAACTGCAGCATCCGCGAGGAGCCGATCGTGACGATATCCGGTTTCCGCAAGGCCAATGCATCCATCTTGTAGCGGAACGTGTCTCCGTAGAGAGCGGTGCCGTAGAGGCAGAAGGTGTCGGGATTCTGCTGGAGAGCGATGATCGTAGGGATCGCCATAAGCTCCCCGGCGTTCCGCAAGAAGAGGTAGTTTAAGCACAAGAAGAGGAACAGCGGCGTAGAGAATAGCGCCAGCCAGAGCAGATAGCGCTGTTCAGAACTGGAAGTAGATGAAGACATGTTCCTGAGCAAGGAAGAGAGTGGTGACGGCGGTCAGAGCCATCACCGTCGAACAGAGAGCGAAGAAGGCGGTGGGTTTCCAGTGAAGCCGCAGGATGAAAGGATCCGTTTTCTCCTGAGGAGTATCGGCGGGCAAAATTTCCTTCACGAATGACTGTGTAGTGGGGGCGAACCAGACGATCGCGGAGAGAATTGCCAGAAGTTGCAGGCATCTCTTCCAGGCGAATGCGCTCGGCAGCAGACTCATCTCGGGTGAGAAGGCAACACCATGCAGTCCGGCCATGCTCTTAAGCAGCGTCAGAGCGGTAGCGATGTTCTCGGCGCGGAAGAACACCCAGCCGACGGTGATCATAAGGAAAGTGAGCGGCACTGCGCACAGACGGATGGGTACGGCTGCAACACGCAGCAGTGGGTATTCCGCTATCTTAAGCCAAATACGATGCAGAACGAGGAAGCCTCCGTGCCAAGCGCCCCAGACGACGAATGCCCAGCCCGCACCGTGCCAGAGTCCGCCGATGAGCATGGTGAGGAACAGATTCAGTAGCGTGCGCGCCTGTCCGTGGCGGCTCCCTCCCAGGGGAATGTAGAGATAGGTCATCAGGAATCGGGAGAGTGTGATGTGCCAGCGTTTCCAGAATTCCCGAATCGACGGTGAGCGGTACGGAGCATTGAAGTTCATCGGGAGCGAAATACCCATCATGTGCGCGATACCGATGGCCATATCGGAGTAGCCGGAGAAGTCGAAGTAGATCTGGAACGAGTAAGCGAGCGCTCCCATCCAGGCATCGGCAAAGCTCGGGGATGTGCTCGCAGCAGCATTGAAGACCAGGTTCGCGTAGGCACCCACGGTATCGGCGAGCAGAACTTTCTTACAGAGTCCGATGATCAGTACCGTCAGTCCCACAGCCACATTCCGGCTGATTACCCTGCCGGGAGCAGTCTTGAATTGCGGCAGCATGTCCGCGTGGTGCGTGATCGGTCCTGCGAGGAGATTGGGGAAGAAGGTGACGAAAAGTACGTAATTGAGCAAATTCCGTTCCCGCGTGACGCCGCGATACGTATCGACGAGGTAGGCGATCTGCGTGAAGGTGAAGAACGAAATGCCGAGCGGCAGCATGACCGAAACCGCGGGGAGATGGCCTGCTCCGAGTGATCGCAAAGTATCCGCGAAGAAATTCAGATACTTGAAATACCCGAGCAGCAAAACATTACCGATGATGGCGAAGGCGAGCAGCGCACGGTTTCGTTTTTGAATGAGCGCGAGGCCGCAGAGGTAATTGAAGAGCACCGATCCGAGCAGCACGAGGAGGTAGACCGGTTTCCACCAGCCATAGAAGACGAGGGATGCGGCAATGAGCACCTGCGCGGCCAGCCGAAACTTGCCCGTGTACTGCAGCACGAGAATGATGAGCAGCACGACCGGGAGGAAGCCGAACAGGAACTGAGGCGAATCAAATGCCATGGCGCTTTTGCAGCCGGTGGATCATCTCTCCTCCTCCCAACGAAGACAAGCTTCCTGCCGGTCATGAGTGTAAAAGTGCTCTTCCTTCTTGTCTTCTCTGTGCGCACGGGTAGCTTTTGTATCCAATTTCCTCCCATTTGTCCCTATGGAACACTCACCGCATCAGGATGTGAACCATCATATCGTCGGAAAGGGTGCCCTCAGAAGTGCAGCCGTATCTTTGGGTATGGCTGGCAAAGGCGATTTACTGATCAGCGAGAAAGGAGGAACGATGGTTTCGGGAGCGACTGAACGGCAAGCCTCGGATGCGCTTCAATTGCGCCTTGAAAAAGGAGAACTCCGTAACACAGATGCCATTTCAACTGCCGCGCGAGAGGAACTCACGCATGCGTTGATCGCGGCGAAGACAGGCCGCTGAGGCAGAGAATTCTCGTCGAAAACGATGGATTAAATAACTAATTCTCGAGAGAAGGTTTTCGTGTATACCAGTCGGTCGCCTGCTCGTAGGCGTGTCCCGCGCGCAGAATCGCCTCTTCCCCCCATTGGGGTCCAAGAAGCTGCATGCCAATAGGGAGGAGGCCATCCTCCTTCGCTCCTTTCGGAGCTTCGGAGGATGGTTTCGCTTTCGCGAAACCACACGGGATCGAGAGCCCCGGGATGCCGGCCAGATTTATCGAAACCGTGAAGATATCTTCCAGATACAAGGAGAGGGGATCATCGGTGTGTGCGCCGATCTTGAACGCGGGTGTCGGTGCTACGGGAGAGAGCAGGCAATCCACTTGCTCAAATGCCTTCTCGAAGTCGCGCTTGATCAGCGTGCGCACGCGTTGCGCCTGACGGTAGTACGCATCGTAGTACCCGGCCGAGAGCGCGTAAGTGCCGATCATGATGCGGCGCTTCACTTCGTCGCCGAAGCCGCTTGAACGTACGCGTTCGTAGTACTCGATCAGGCTGTCCCGTTCCGGAACAGTATGGCCGAAGCGCACACCGTCGTAGCGTGCCATATTCGAGCTCACTTCAGAAGGCACGATGACGTAGTACGTCGCGATGGCGTACGGTGAGTGCGGCAGGCTGACATCCACGATTTTCGCTCCCAGCGAGGTGAAGACCTTGGCCGCCTCGCGAACAACATTTTCCACCTGCGGATCCATCCCCTTGATGAAATATTCCTTGGGCAGCCCGATTTTCATGCCTTTCACGCCCTTCTTGAGTGCCTGCGTATAGTCGGGAACCGGTGCGTCACCGGTGGTGGCATCAAGGGGATCTCTTCCGGCAATTGAGCCGAGGACGATCGCCGCATCCTCCACCGTCTTCGTGAGTGCGCCGATGGAATCGAGTGAGCTGGCCATGCTGAGGACCCCGTAGCGGCTGGTGCGTCCGTAGGTGACTTTGAGCCCTACACACCCACAAAAACTTGCAGGCTGACGGATCGATCCTCCGGTATCCGTTCCCAGCGCGAACAGGCATTCATCCGCTCTGACCGCGGCAGCCGATCCGCCGGAAGATCCTCCTGCTACGCGGGAGGAGTCCCAAGGATTCTTGGTGACGCCGAAGCAGCTTGTTTCGGTAGAGGCACCCATGGTGAATTCGTCGGTGTTGGTCTTGCCCAGACTGACGGCGCTTTGAGCTTTGAGTCTCTTTGTGGTTGTGGAATCAAATGGAGGAACAAAGTCCCTTGCTCTGCTGCGATCCGAAGGATCTGCTGCGGGGTTTCTGAGCATGTTGGAGCACGCGGTGGTGGGCACGCCCTCTTCGCAGAAGACGTCTTTGGCCAGGTAGGGGATGCCAGCAAGCGGATAATCAAACTTTCCCAGCTTATCCGTCTTTTTGGCTTCCTCCAGGGCTCGATCGAAATTGCGGTGCACCACTGCGTTGAGGGTTTTATCCACCGATTCAATTCGTTCGATGCATGCCTGCGCAAGTTCCACGGCCGAGAGCGACTTACTCTTCAGCCGCTCGTGCGCCTGTGCAATGGTGAGAGAGGAGAGCAAAGGGAATGTAGAATGTAGAATTGAGAATGTAGAATGCGGAATGGAAAATGACGAGAATGAGACGGGGGTGGACAGGTCAACCCAGTGACGATGGGGTTTCGATCTGCTGGTCGACAATCGGCAGAGGGCTGGTTGCAAGCAGCGCCTCCGTCGTTGCGGGACGCTCGATGACGGTATCCGTTCGGGTGACAGTACTCAGCCCCGTGATCTGGGCGGTGGGTTCCACACCCTGTGTGTTCACTTCCTTCAGTTTCTCGATGTAGTCCAAGATAGCGGAAAGTTCCTTCGCAAATTTCTCCACTTCGTCATCGTGAATGGTCAGCCGCGCGAGCTTGGCGATGTGCCGGACTTGGGCAGAAGTGAGAGACACGGGTGCGAGTATACAGGGAACAGTATTCAGTATTTGGGAGACATGGAAAAGATAGAAAAGGTGTAGAACAATTACTGTTCCCTTCCATACTGCATACTGCATACTGCATGTTGCATGAATCTCCTCCATCTCAGTGGGCGCAAAACCTGTGATTACATTCTTCGCAAAGGAACGCTCTGGCGTGGAAAAACCATGAATATCCGGTGGATGCCGGGCGTTCCGCCGAACACGTGGAAGCAATTGAGGGAACAGGCACCGCAGGGACCCTACTTGGGTACATTCGCTCCTCTCTCTTTGAGCAAGCGCGCCGTCGACAGGAACCGCATGCGCCGCCGCTGTCGCGAAGCCCTGCGTATCTCGATGCGGGACGAGCAGGAATTCCCGTCTGTACAGTTGTTGCTCTCGCCGCGTTCCTCTAGTCTTTCCTGTGATTTTCAGGACATTCTCCGTGATGTCCGTTTGTTTCTCTCTTCCCTTCGCACATGTCTGAGCAACCACGCAAGCGCAACTCCTTCCTCGAATTCGCGCTGATCTTCGCTATCGTCTACCTGGGAACACAGCTTGTATTTCGTCTGTTTTTTCCGCAGCAGGCCGCCGGGCCCAACGGGCTCGCGGACATTGTGCTGAAGCTGAATTCGGCAAAGGTGAAAGGGGATCACAGCATTATGCTCACGCTCAAGAACAACACGGAAGGAACGCTTCTACTTCCGGATCGCTGCCCCATGCCGCCCGTTGCGGTCCTCACCGTTTCGGGTGAGGGGTCGGGTGCCCAGCTTGTTCCCCTTGCCACGACAGAGACGGCGCTCCCCTGCATTTCGCTCACTGAAATCGGTCCAAAGTCCAAAGCGGACATTGATCTGGGGCCGTGGAAATATTCTCTCTTCTCGCAATTCGGCACCTACGAAGTACGTCTGCCTTCGGAGGCACGTTTCCGCACGGCGAGCGGCACCATCGTTGCGGCTACGCACGGAACACTCAGCGGACGGGTTACGCTCTACGAAGCGGGTCCCTTTACCAAGATCTTCCGCGCCTTCATCACCAAGCCGTTCTTGAATTTCCTCATCTTCATCGCTTCCATTCTGCCCGGTCACAGTCTGGGGGTGGCGATCATCATTCTCACGCTCGTCGTGAAATTCTTACTCTTCATTCCCACACAGCACTCATTAGAGGGGCAGAAGAAGATGCAGAAGGCACAGCCGCTTCTCGATGAGCTTCGTCGCAAGTACAAGGATGACCCCAAGCGCATGCAGGAGGAGACGATGAAAATCTGGAAAGAGCACGGCATCAATCCGTTCCAGTCGTGCCTGCCGCTCCTGATTCAAATGCCGGTGCTCATCGGCGTGTTCTACACGGTGCGCGACGGCTCCGTTCTGGCACTCTCGCAGCACCTGATCTATCCCTTCTACCAGCACTTGGATTGGACGTTCGGTACGACGTTCCTCGGCCTGAATTTGTTGGAGTCTCATGCGTTCCTCTTCGCGCCGCTTCTCGTCATTCTCCAGTTCATCCAGATGAAGCTCACGTTCGCCGCCGCGAAGAAGAAACGGGCACAGAGCAACAAGCCGGCTCCCGAGGCGGACAAGAGCCAGCAGCTTCAGCAGCAGATGATGCTCTACGGACTCCCGCTCATGATCGGGGTCTTTGCCTTCCAGTTTCCTGCGGCGGTGTCGCTGTACTGGGGGGTGTCGACTCTCTTCGCTATCGGCCAACAGATGGTGGTGAATAGGGAGAAAATTACGCTGTGAGATTTGGCCTCACCACCCTGCGTAGTTCTTTCTCTTTTTTTGTACCAACCTCCATCTCCCTACCCCTTCCTCCCGAGGAGGAAGGGGGGAGCCTCCTTCAGTAGCCAAACAACTACAAAAAAACAAACATTCCCCCTCTCTTCGGGAGAGGGGGCTAGGGGGAGAGGTTCAGTGAAAGAAGAGAGGGGATAGGGGGGTGAGGCAGGCTTTTCCGTCCGTCATGCGGTCGTTACCTCCTTGCGCAGATACACGTCCTGAATCATCAGTCTTTCTGATTGCGGAAAGTGGTACGAGAGCCATACTTCTTCCGTGTCCGATGCAGAAATGCCCCGTGAGCAACTCTCCGATTCCGATCTGCATCGGTGGTATGGGATGTACTGTAATTTCCTTGAAAGAACCGGGCAGGCGGCTATCGAGCTTCTCCCCGAAGTTCCTTCCACGCTGCGGCAGTGGTATGCGACGCACAATCGTCCTGAACCATTTGAGGCGTTCGAGTTCCACATCCTGAGAATGTCTCCGGAGCAACGGGAGGAATACATTGCTTCCATCACGCTACCGTAACTTCCTTGTTCAGGAACGCATCAATCTTCTGCGTAGGGAGATTGGGACATAACGCCTTGCAGGCCGAAATGTGGATCCTCTGGATCATTCACAGAAGCTTGTGCTACACCCTCGCAAACCTGAACAAGAGAAAGGATTTCCTGAGCGGGTGCATCACTTGTTATTTTGAGTGCGCCACCGGAATCGGAGAGCAATAACCGCACTTGTGCGGAAATACCAGCAGAGGCGAGTCGGTTCTCCACTGTTTTTTGCACCTGGCCGCGGCCGGCCTCCGTGCTTCCGGCCTGTTGTTCGATATATGCCCTGATTTCGCTCATGGAATGGAGGGGAAAAGGAACGAAGTCTAGGCCACCGTCACCTCTTTGCACAAATACACATCCTGAATCGCATGGAGGAGCTCGATGCCTTCATCCGTGGGTTTCTGGAAGGCCTTGCGGCCGCAGATCATGCCCGTGCCGCCCGCCCGCTTGTTGATCACGGCGGTGCGCACCGCCTGTGCCAGATCATCCTTGCCCGAGGCGCCGCCGCTGTTGATGAGGCCGATGCGGCCCATGTAGCAGTTGGCCACCTGCCAGCGCGCGAGGTCGATGGGGTGATCGGTGCAGAGGGTTGTGTACATGCGCTCGTCGGACTTCCCATATTTCCCTTCCGGACTCATGGCCTTGTACCCGCCGTTACACTCCGGCAGCTTCTGCTTGATGATGTCGGCCTCAAGTGTGACTCCCAAGTGATTCGCCTGCCCCGTCAGGTCGGCGGCCGTGTGATAGTCCTTGCCGTCTTTCTTGAAGTCCTTGTTGCGGAGGTAGCACCAGAGCACCGTGAACATGCCCAGGTCGTGCGCCTTCGAAAATGCCTGTCCCACTTCCACGATCTGCCGACGCGATTCGGGTGAGCCGAAGTAGATAGTGGCGCCTACGCCCGCCGCTCCCATGTTGTGTGCTTCCTCGATGGTGCCGAACATCACCTGGTCGAAGGCATTGGGGTAGGTGAGCAGCTCGTTGTGGTTGATCTTCACGATGAAGGGAATCTTGTCGGCGTACTTCTTGGCGACGATCCCCAGGACGCCGAAGGTGGAGGCCACCGCGTTGCAACCGCCGTCCATAGCCAATTTCACAATGTTCTCCGGATCGAAGTAGTCCGGGTTTTTGGCGAAGCTGGCGCCCGCCGAGTGCTCGATGCCCTGATCCACCGGCAGGATGCTCAGGTAGCCGGTCCCTCCCAGCCTGCCGTGCTCGTACAGTTCCTGCAGGTGCTTCACCGTTTCCTTTGGCCGGTCCGAGATGCCGAAAATATCCTTCACGTGCGAGAGACCGGGAATGTGCAGGCGATCCTTGGTGATTCCTTTGCAGGTGTAGTTGAGGAGCGCGTCGGCTTCTTGGCCGAGGAGCTTTTTAATGTCGGCAGTGGTCATCATGCTGGAGAAGGGGAGAAGTAGCCGAATCCTACCATTGACAAGTACTTGATTTATTTTAATTATTATTTCATAATAGGAATTACGTTCCGTTCCTTCTCTTAGGCGCAATGGATGTGCCGACGCGGTCCCGCACTGCGTGACTCAAGAGGGAAGTGAATCTACGGAACGGTGCTCTTTCCATGGAAGGAGGTTAGAACCAATGTTGGTTCTCACCCGTTCTCTCCACCAAGTGATCCTGATTGGCGATGCGATTGAAATCGCCCCCGATCGGATCGGCACGAAGGTTGTTCGGTTCTTCGTACGGGCATCGGGATATCCGGTTGCCCGAGGCGAGTGCCCCTCTGCGGGCGATGCCTCGAAGGACGGAGTCCTGATCCTCGCACGCAAGTGCGGGGAGCGGATCGTCATCGGTGATGACATCGTCATCACTCTGCTGAAGATCTGCGCCAAACGTGTGAAGGTGGGCGTCTCCGCTCCTCCCGAGGTCAGAATTCTCCGGGACGAGCTGGCGGCGTAAGAGCAGACCACCGGGATTCGGTGGTCATCCCCGCAGCGACAACTGTCGCTGCGGGGTTTTTAAGTATTTTCGACGAGGGTGAAGATTCTTTGTTATGCTCTCTGTGAGGCCAGCTTCGTCTGGTCTCGCACGTCATCCGGCTCACTCGTCGTGAGTCGGACCCCGGCAGGAGTGGTCGCCCTTTCCTCCTGCCGGCTTATTTTGGCATATTCTGCTGTATTGCCGCTCAAAGCATATAAAATTCAAGCACCTCGCGTTCTTTCCCCTGGTTCTGTTCTTTTCAAACAAGGAGGGTATCTCATGTTAGTGCTTAGCCGGCAACGGGATGAAAGCATCATCATCGGCGACAACATCGTCGTGACGATCGTGGACATCCGCGGTGACAAAGTTCGGCTGGGGATCGATGCCCCGGGCGAAATCCCTGTGCATCGCCGAGAAGTTTATGAGGCGATCCAGCGGGAGAATCTTAGGGCTTCTCGTCTGGGGTCCAAAGATCCCAAGCCTCCCGAGACGCCTTAAGCGAGGAATTGAGAGCCGCCATGCGTGGTTCTCCAGTGGGCCCGACGCACACGTGTGTCGGGCTTTTTCTCATTTGCTCTTCTTCACTTCTCTGCCCGGTGCGTGTACCGTTCCGGCTCTCTTAAAGGTTTCTTTAAGGGATCGCTCTGTGACATTTATGATCCTCTTATTGCGGCCGGTTTTCTCTGTACCAGGACTGATGTGCAGGAGAAACCGGCCGCAATAGTTCCTGTCCTTGGAAGGAGGATTGTTCCCATGTTGGTGCTCTCACGAAAGAAGAACGAGAGCATCGTCATCAACGACGACATTACGATCGTCGTGGTAGAGATCCGCGGGGACAAGGTACGTCTGGGGGTGGAAGCCCCCAAAGAAGTGCCTGTCCACCGTCGGGAGGTCTTCGACGCCATCCGCCGCAATAAGGCGGCGACCGGCGAAAAGAATCCCGACGGATCTCCCAAGGATCCAACCAATGGCGGTGCTGCTGCCGGTTCTTCTGCCCAGCAGTAACCCAATGGGTTACCGATTGTCACAGTGATAAGGCCTACTGCATGAGCGGTGGGCCTTCTCTTGAGAATATACAGTTTCTTATGCGAGTGTTTTCGTTGCGGAGATTCGCGAATCTTAAGCTACGGGGTGTGTCGTCACTTTTGGCTCACTCCGCTATGCTGTGCCCATGGCCGACAAGACTCCTTCTTCACTCCGCCTCTACAACACGCTCACCAAGAAGGAAGAGACGTTTGAGTCCATCAATAAGGCGAAGGTGCTGATGTACACCTGCGGTCCGACGGTCTATGGGCGGCCGCACATCGGCAACTACGCCTCTTTCCTCATGGCTGACCTCCTTCGCCGGTGGCTGGAGGTGAGCGGCTACGAGGTGATCCATGCCAAGAACATTACTGATGTGGGGCATTTGCTCCACGACAGGGACCAGGGTGACGACAAGATCGAAAAGCAGGCGAAGAAGGAGAGGCTCGACCCGCTCGAGATCGCGCGCAAGTACGAGCAGCAGTATCTGGAGGACGAAAAGGCACTGAATATTCTTGAGCCGTTTGCGCGGCCCCGCGCCACCGAGACTATTAAAGAGATGCTCGTGATGGTGCGTGTCCTCCTCGAAAAGGGTTTTGCCTACGAAACGGCAGATGGCATCTACTTTGCAGTCGAGAGGTTTCCCGCATACGGCGCGCTCTCGGGCAACACGATCGAGGATCTGTGTGCCGGCATGCGCATCGAGGAGCGCGAAGGCAAGCACTGCAGCGCGGACTTCGCGCTGTGGAAGAAATGCGTGGGCGAGAATGCTCCGCACTTGCTCCGCTGGAGGTATGCGACAGGCGAGCGCGTCTCTACCGAAGGAGATGATCCTTCCGCAGGGTTCCCCGGCTGGCATATCGAGTGTTCCGCCATGAGCCGCAAGTTCCTTGCAGATCAGATTGATATTCATACGGGGGGTGAAGACAACATCTTTCCACACCACGAGTGCGAGATTGCGCAGAGTGAGGCCAGCAGTGGCCAAAAACCCTTCGTCCGCACGTGGGTGCACCGCCGCCGCATCCAGATGGGGGAGGAGAAAATGAGTAAGAGTCTTGGCAACGTGTTAAGTTTGCCTGACGTGACTCATCAGGGATTCAGCCCGTTGGACCTGCGGTACTACCTCCTTTCCGTTCATTACCGGACGAATTTGAAGTTCACGGACAAGGGTTTGGAGGATGCGAGGAAGGCACGAAAGAAGATTCTTGGAGCCATGGAACTAATTAAAATTTACAATGAACCCATTGCAAAATCTGCGAGTAGAACTAAAGAGTCCCATTCTGCGTCGGAAGGATTTTTGAATGATTTCAAGGATGCAATGAATGCCGATCTCAATACTCCCGCGGCTTTGGCGGTTGTGTTCGATGCTGCCACGATGACGAATCAGATAGGTGCAGGTCATGCCTTGGTGGTGAACGACAATCAGATCATTAATCTCTACGATTTTTTTGAGGTCGTTCGTCACACCTTTGGTTGCTTCGAAGCAGAAGACATGGATGTATCGACAAAGGTTCTGGAACTTCTGACGAAGCGTAAAGAAGCACGCAAGGCGAAGGATTATCATTTATCTGATCAGTTGCGAGAAGAGATTCGCAAAGAAGGATATGAAGTGCGCGACAGTGGAGATGAACAGGAATTGAAAAAGTTATAGGAAATATCTCATCGCGGACCTCGCACTTGGTTATCAGGGTGGCGATATCTTTTCCACCTTTGTCCGGCGACAAAGGTGGAGCCAAAACGCCGGCGCGCCAATTCCAACTCCTCCCGGCCCTGCGCCTCCTCGCATCGCCTCCAAGGCTTCGGCTCGTCTTGTCGGCCGCTTCGCATACAGGGCATTCCTCTTCACCCCCCGTGGCGCGCCACCCCCAAGACTTTTCAAAGATTGTGTGTATCTTTTTCCTCAACCTTTTTTAACATTCTCTGTGGTGACGAATCAGGAAAATCTCGGTTGAATGTCAGGGCACTCAAACGCCATGTTAAGGGGGTTGAACGGAAAAAGAGTTTTACTAACATATATTGTCTATTGATCAAGGTGGTTTTTTCGTCCTTTCATGGAGGTGATAAGTCTATTTTCTCTCCAATTCTCTCAAGAGAAAATGGCAATAAGTGCCTTTTTGAGCCATCAATTCCGGCACTGTAAGGCATGAATCGCCCTGTAACGCTCTCGAACACTCCCCGTTTCACTCAATGCACGGATCCGTGCGAGATCTTGCAGCCTGCTGCGGATTTCCATAGGATCTCCGCGATCCGCTTTCCTCGAGGAAAGGAAAGTGCGGTCCGTGTATACGCCCTTTGACAAGCCGGCGCCTTGCCTTTGTCCCGCGTATGCGGAACGAGACAAGTTCCACACTTCGCTTTCCGTTTAGCGGAAAGGGGGGTCGTGTTCCATTCAGTGTCCGTCTAACCCTGGAAAGGATCTCTCTGGCCTCGTGACACCTCTTTATATATAAGGAGAAGAGACCCGTTCGCGGGACTCGTTCTCGCACACAAGAGCGCAGAGGGACAGGCGGCGCGTCACTGCCCGACATCACTTTCATATCATCATTGCATTTCCTCATTTCCTCAATTTTCGGTCTTTATTTCCTCTCTACTACTCCATTCTTATGGATATTTCCCGCTTTAAGAGAGCCTGTGCGGGTCTGTCCGTCGCAGCGATCATGCTGACCCAGGTCGGCACAGCGTTTGCAGCGTACAGCGATGTCCCGTCAGGTGTGTGGTACGGGGATGCCGTTTCGGCCTTTACCGATGCCGGCTACCTCGATGCTACACAACCGCGCTTCCGTGGTGGTGACACTGCCACGCGTGCGGAATTCACCAAGCTGATCGTCATGCTGAATGGCGGTCTTCTCTCTACTCCTCCTGCCGTTCCGAGCTTCAACGACGTGCCGACCGGTGCGTGGTTCTACGCGTACATGGAAGAGGCAGCCAAGGAGGGATGGGTGCGCGGTGACAATAACTGCTACGGCACCAAGCCGTGCAATGCTCGCCCCAACTCGAACATCAATCGAGCGGAGGCAGCAGCCCTCATCGTCCGTGCCTTCGGACTGGATTCGACCGGCGCTGCGGCGCAGTTCGTCGACAATCCTTCCGGCCAGTGGTACACGGAGGGCATCCAGACTGCTGCGGATCACTGCGTTCTGCAGGGTGACGATTCCACGGGTCGTGTTCGCCCCTCAGACAACATGAACCGCGCAGAAATGGTGGTCATGCTCCACCGCGTCGACCAGGGTCTGACCTTTGGTGTCGACTGCGGCAAGGGCCAGGTGACCGCCCCGGCGGTCAAGGCCGTCATGGCAACGTCCTCGACGACTGTTGAAATCGAGTTCACGGTGGCCATGGATAAGACCTCCGCCGAGACCAAGGCCAACTACACGATGTCCGGCTCCCCGACTGTACCGATCAATGCTGCCAAGCTCATCGCCAAGGACACGGTCGAGCTCACGCTCGGCGAAGAGATGGTGGCCGATCATGAGTACACCATGGAGGTAAAGGACGTCGAATCCGAGGCCGGAGACAAAGTCTCGGGCACCAAGACCTTTGCTGGTTATGCAACCATTGTGAAGGGCGACGGTGAACTCGAGGTTTCTCTCTCGTCCAAGAATCCCCGCGGCGACACCATCCCGAAGGGTGCCGTGGGCGTCGTTTTGCTCTCCGCTGACTTCACCGCGTCCTGCAAGGACAAAGTGCTGGTGGAGAACCTCACCGTCCTCCATGAGGGTTTTGGTGAGTCCACCGACGTTGATGGCGTGTACGCCGCCGTGAATGGCGCGCGTGTCTCGCGCAAGCGGACGATTGATGCGCAGGATCAGACCGCAGATCTGCGGTTCTCCTCCGCACTCGTGATCGATCCGTGCGAAACCGTGACGGTTGACCTCGTCGCGGACTTCAACTCCACAGCCGTTACGGCTTCGGAGCATAACTTCGTGGTCGAACTGCCGTCTGATGTCACGAGCAATGCTCAGGCTGTCACGGGGAATTTCCCCCTTAGGGGAGAGTCCTTCAAGATGGCCGCTGTGACCAGCGGTATCATCACCATCACGTACCGCTCGGTGAACCCGAGTCAGGTGCAGGTTGGTGACAAGGGTGTCGTCGTCGGCAAATTCGAAGTCGACGCCGATTCCACCGAGGATCAGACGCTCTACTCGATGACCTTCGAGCAGAACAGTTCCGCTTCTGACGGCGACGTTGTGAACTTCGCAATCCGCCGCACAGATGGAACAATCCTCACGAACACCGTCGCGCAGACGGTCGGCGATTTCATCACGATGGTCTTCGATCCTCCCTTCACGATTTTGGAGGGTGACAAGATCACGCTTGAGGTCGTTGGAGACATCCTCAATGGTGCAGACAAGTCCATCCAGATGCACTTCGAAGAGAGCTCCGACCTCTTCGCCGTCGGTTCCCTCTACGGGTACGGGGTGAATGGTCAGCTCTACGGTTCGCAGGTGTCCATCCCCACGGATAACGCCACGACCGTCACCATCGATGCAGGTGAATTCACCATTGGTATCAATGGTCCTTCCACCACGCAGTACACGAGCGACAGCAATGATGCCGTTCTTGCCAACATCGAGTTCACCACGGGTGGAGAGGATGTTGACATCAAGAACATCTACATGCTCGTCCTCGGCCAGACCTCCACAGGAGCTTTCATGTGCGAGGATGGTTTCGGTGCCGCTACGGCCGCAGGCTGCAGCAGCACAGGCGACACGGATGAAATTGCCGACATGATGGAAGGCGTTGAAATCCGCAACAAGACGACGGGCCGAACGGTTTCCGCAGTGCGTATGACGACGACTGGCACTTCCGGAGACGCAGCGACCGCCGTTATGGGAGAGTACCAGATCTACCGCTTCGACGACTTCATCGTGTCGGGCAAGCAGACCTGGCAGTTCCGCGCGGACTTCACTTCCAATACAAGCAAGCACCCGCGAAATGGAGACAAGTTCCGCATCTACATCTGTGGCGAGCCCACACACGTCCTGGATTCGTCAGGCAACCTGACGGCAAACACCGCGACGTGCAGCTTCGGAGGCGTCTTCGGAGCAGGTGGTACGGTGACGGCTGCTTCCACGTCGTACTACATGACGGTGGAAGGTCTCTCTACGGGTGACAAGGTCGGTGACGTGCGCCCGCGTGGCGACATCGCCGGTAACGTCATGGAGGTGATCGACGCTTCTCTCACCGTTGAGGTGAAGGCACTCTCCACGACGGAGTCTGCCGTCGAGAACGCGAAGGATATCAACCTCTTCCGCTTCGAGGCTAAGGCCAGCTCCGCAGAGGACCTCCTTCTCACGAAGGCTGTCTTCGAGGACTCCACTCTTGGCACGACGGATGACAATGCCAGCAACTACTCCCTCTGGGTGGATACCGATGGCGACCGCGTGGTCGACACGGTTCTCGAGACGGGAATTGCGACTCAGTCTGATCAGATCACATTCGCCGAACTCGCAGGTGGCGGCTACGTGCTCCCGAAGGAGCAGACCATCGTCTTCGAAGTTCACGGCGATGTGGCCTCTTCTCTCCAGACCACGACCACGTTGCAACTCCGCTTCGACACCGGATCTTCGGTGACGTACCTCGAGGCCGAAAAGCTTGCCGATGGCACCAGCCTCTCCGGGCTCAAGACCAACGGTACCTGCGCTTCGACCTGCGATATCACGGTCACAACGGTGTACTCCACGATTTACTCGCTGAGGAACCAAGGAGACCTGTACGTCTCGCTTGACTCTCAGACGATTGGCGCACGCCAGCTCCTCGGTGGAACGCTTGGCGAGCCGGTCCTGCGCGTCAAGATGCATGCCGAGTATGAAGATGTCGACGTGACCGACTTCGTGCTGAACTCTTCAGGAAGCACGGCCGCGTCCGTTGACTCTCTCGAACTCTGGCTGGATGGCGGAACCAAGGCCCTCGCGGTGAGCGGCGGCTGCGGCAGCGCCGATGTGCTGAACCGCATGACAGCCGGTTCCGCAAATACCGAAGCTTCCGGCTCCGGAACAACTGCCTTCTGCTTCACGTTGGATAACAAGCAACTCGTGGTGCCGAAGGGTGCAGATGTGAAGATTCTTGTCCGTCCCAGAATCAAGACCGATGTGAACGGTGCAACGAGCAACAACCAGTTCGCTCTCTTCATCGATCACACGCCTGCCTCCAATGACTCCACCGGTACAGGATCCGTCCGCGCGCGCGGTGTTGCCTCGAGCAACAACCTGATCGCGAACGACGGTGATGGCACCGCAGATGGCGAAATCTTCATTGGCCGCACGGCTGCCGCCCTGACGAACCTTCGTGTCATCGGTAACGCCAATTTCACGGTTCTCTCGAAGCTCGCTTCGATCACGAACGGCGGAGCCGCCACGGGAACAGTCCCGAGCGGTGCTGACCGCGAGATCGGCGCCTTTACCTTCACTGCTGCCACAAACAGCAACACGAAGGACGGCGCGAACCAGTGGGTGCTTTCGGGCGCGATCTTCACGGTGAACGCCACGAACGTGAACATGGCAACCACCGGATTCAAGGTCTACAACAAGGCCGCTTCGATGTCACAGAATGACATCTGTACGGCTATGACCACAGGTGGTACGACGATCGTCGGAACAGCTTCCGGCGTCTTCCTCGTCGATTGTCGCGGCCTGATTGGAGGCGCGACCGTCCCGGCGGGAACGGTCACTGCGGGTATAGTGAACACTGCAGTTGATTCCGGTCAGTCCATCACGCTGACGCTGCTCGCGAACGTCACGAACACGAACACGGCTGCTTCGAGCGGAGGCTCCAGCATCCTGCAAGTGTCTCTGAATGACTTCACGAACGTCACGAAACAGGCCTTCGGCCAGGCTTCGGGTCAGAGCCGCCTCCAGTGGAGGGATACAGACAACGCTGCGAACCAGAAGTTCCAGTGGATTGAGTATCCTGACACGGCGGTCAACTCGACGACCTACCGTGGCTAATTGCATTCCAATGATTCGTAGTATTTGACGCGTGCAACCAAACTAACCCCGCCCCTTCAAAAGGGCGGGGTTTTTGGAAGTGCGGGGTTTTGCCTCACCCCCCAACCCCCTCTCCCCGAACCCTCTCCCCATGGGAGAGGGAGGACTTTCTTCTCTGACATATTCTCCCCTCCCCCCTCGGGGGAGGGACAGGGAGAGGGGGATAGGAGGGTGAGGCAGGGCCTATCCCAGCAGTTTCCGTTTGAACTGCAACAGTTTGTTGGTGAGAGGTCTCAGGACGATCTCCTGTTCCTGTGGGTAGACCACCACCTGACCGCCAAACTTCTCCTTGAACGCGCTCACGCCCTGCCAGGGGTGGACCTCACCCCCCCTGACCCCCCCCTCCGCACCTTCCGCGCTCCTGCTCGGAGAGGGGGGAGGGGCAATACCGAGGAGATCATACGTCTTTGCTCCGGCAGTCTTGCAATGCCGCATGGCGGCCCACTGGAGCGCATAGGGTGCCATGAGAGCTCTCTCGGCATGATCAGAGGCTCCGTAGTAGTAATAGGCCTTCGAGCCCCAGATAACGCCCAGCAGGCCTGCGATAGGTTTTTCATCCCCCACCCCCCCCCTGCGGGGCACCCCTCCCCCTGTGGGGGAGGGGACGGCCCGCCCGATCCGTACCGAGGATCGGTACGGGCGGGGGGTGGGGGTTTGCGTCGTAAAGGCCAGCAAGAGGAAACTCCCCGATAATTCCTTCAAAAGTGCCTCGTAATGCTGTGCGGTATGAATAGTAAAATTGTCACGCTGTCCAGTTTGCTTTAGGAGGCGCATGAAGGCGGGAATGTCTTTCGATTGCTGCACGCGGATGCCGTGTTTGGCGGCAACAGAGATGTTGTACCGGCCCTTGGGCTTCATGTGACTGAGTATTTCCTCCTCCGTGAGAGTGAGATCTATGATGCGCGTGGCCGAAGGTTGTTCGTGACGGGATGAAGCTGTTAGCTGGCAGCTTGCCCGCCCGGATGACTCGGTCGGACGGGTAGCTGGCAGCAGGGTAACGGGTGAGAGATACAGGCTGAGACATCGGCTCATTTTCGCATCCGAAATAATCGTTTCCAAAAAATGTCCTAAGTCCGAATCCCTAATCCCTAATCCCCAAATCGGGCCGCGCGGGCTATCCCACGTCGAAAGTCCAAAGGCTGTCTTGTCGATGACAACGAGTGCGGAGGCGAAGATCTTCGTCCTTTCCATGAGGGCATAGATCCTTGTTTCGCGTCCGAGCGCCTCTTGGTACTTCTGCCACTCCGGAGATTGCCAGAGGTTTCCGTTTGGGTTTCCGCGTATCCAGGCATTGAAGTGAGCTCTCTCCTCAGCCGTTGTGAGTGTACGAGTCTCCATCTGCGTTCATCCTACCAGCTATTTAAAGCATGGTCTGTGCATTGCTGTCCAGAGTGGCAAACAGGTATCATCCACAATTCCTTTCCCCTCTGGTCATGCCCTACGCCCTTCCCACGCTGAATTTTTCCTTCGATGCGCTCGAGCCGCACATCGATGCCCGGACGATGGAGGTCCACTATGGCAAGCACCACCAAACCTACTGCGACAATATCAACAAGGCGCTGGTGGGGAGCCCGTGGGCGGAAAAACCGATCGAGGAAGTCCTCAAGAACCTGAACAAGATTCCCGACGACAAGCGCACGGCGGTCCGTAACCACGGCGGAGGATTCGCAAATCACAATTTTTTCTGGATGTGCCTTTCATCGAAGAGCGCTCCTCCGACGGGAAAATTCCTTGAGGCTTTGCAGAAGTCCTTTGGCAGCCTCGATGCCTTCAAAGAGAAATTCGAGGCGTCGGCGCTCGGCCAGTTCGGGTCCGGCTGGGCATGGCTTGTTTTTCCATCGCCAATAGACAAATCGCCAATGGGATCCCTTGAGATTCTGAATTTACCCAATCAAGATTCGCCGCTTTCCATCGGCAAAATTCCGCTTCTCTGTCTCGATGTCTGGGAGCATGCCTACTACCTCAAGTACTTAAACCGGCGTGCGGAGTACGTGAAGGCATTCTGGCAGGTCGTCAATTGGGCAGAAGTGGTGCGTCGGTATTCTGAGGAGCAGTAGCGTGAGCTGCCCTATTTATGTGCCACATCGTGAATTTTTTTCCTGAATGCCTGAAGTGGGCCACTGCCATTATCCACAGGAAACATCCACTGCATCATTGAGTGGATCCAAGCTTCACGATCGGGATTACTCGTAGGTGTCACTTCCTGTGAAGGCTTTTGCAGATGGTTGGGATGCTCGGCAAGCGACATACATTGTGAAGAATGCTCTTTAATTATGTTCCGCATTTCTCCCTGCGCAAGTGTGAGGCACGGAAAGGGGCAAAAATCCTTGATTTGGATGGAAATGACCGTACGATATCCGCGTTCGCAGCAGTGACGATTGTGTTGTGAGTGCTGTCGGCTCTGAGAAGACAATGCGAAGCCGAGCAACGCGAGGCAAGCAGTGTCGAAACAGAGCGACCCTGAGCGATCCCCGAGCGTAAGCGAGGGGTGAGTCGAAGGGCCCCAGTACGATCTGGGTTTTCATCTTCCATTTCTCCTCTCTGCTATGACGAAGAAGGTAGCCAAGAAAGTACAGAAAAAATCCGCACCCAAATCCGCGCCGAAGAAAGTGGCGCATCACTCCGCCAGTCATGGGCGGCATGTTCATCAGCACAAGGCGGCTCCCGTTGCGAAGAAAGCTGTGATTGCTGCGAAGAAACCCGTAGCGGTTCTGCCGGCCAAGAAGCCGATGCTGCCTCCCAAGCGCACGTACCGCGTGCACGTGGAGGAGAAAATTCTTCCACAAATTGAACCGCCGATTGTTCCGACCGCCGGGCGCCCCACGACAGCCATACGCAACCTGCCTACGCACCTCATGCCCAAGCGCATTTCCGAGGGTCGCGTGTACTTGACCGAGGAGGAGAATATTTCAGAGATCCTGCCGTCACTCATCGAGATGCAGATCTTAAGCTATCGGTGGTTCCTCACCGAGGGGATCAAAGAGCTCCTTGAAGAGATCAGCCCGATCACAGATTTCTCCGGCCGCAAGATGGAGCTTCGGATCCTCGGCCATGCCTTCGATCCTGCCAAGTACGACCCCGAGACCTGCCGCCGCCGCAACCTGACCTACGAAGCGGCCACGAAGGGCCACGTGCAGCTCATCAATAAAGAGACCGGTGAAATCAAGGAGCAGGATGTGTTCCTCGGCTCTATTCCGCTCATGACGAATACAGGAACGTTCATCGTCGGAGGGATCGAACGTGTGGTCGTGCACCAGCTTGTCCGCTCGCCGGGCGTGTTCTTCTCGAAGATGCCTGACTACCCCAAGCACCATGCCGCCAAGATCATCCCCAAACGCGGCGTGTGGCTGGAGATTGAGACGGATCGCCGTGGCATCATCACCTGCAAGATCGACCGCAAACGGAAGATTCCGATCACGCAGCTTCTGAGGGTATTCGGCTATGCCACGGATCAGAAGATTCTTGATCTTTTCGCTTCGGTGAAGGGCAAGGATACCGACTATATTCTCACCACGCTCGAGAAGGATTCCGTGCGTACCGTGGAGGAGGCGTACCAGAGCATCTACAGAAAGATCCGACCCGGAGATCTGGCCACGCCCGAGAATGCCAAGTCATTGATCGATTCGCTCTTCTTCGATTTCAAGAAGTACGACATGGGCCAGATCGCCCGCTATAAATTGAATCGCCGCTTCGGTTTCAAGACGGATAACGACGAATCGCACCGCGTGTTCCAGGTGTCCGACTTCACGGCGATCTTAAAGGAGCTCATCAACCTGAATAACGGCCTCGGCGTCCCCGATGATATCGACCACCTCGCCAACCGCCGTATCCGTTCCGTGGGAGAGCTCGTGCAGAACAAGTACCGCGTGGGTCTTGTCCGTACGGAACGTATCATCAAAGATCGCATGACCGTGCTCGACATGGAGACGGTCACGCCGACACAGCTCATCAACTGCCGTCCGATCACCGCGGCCATGCGGGAGTTCTTCGCGAGCTCCCAATTGAGCCAGTTCATGGATCAGACGAATCCTCTCGCGGAGCTCTCGCACAAGCGACGCCTCTCGGCCATGGGCCCGGGCGGTCTTTCGCGCGAGCGCGCCAGCTTCGATGTTCGTGACGTGCATCCCAGTCACTACGGTCGTATCTGCCCGATTGCCACGCCGGAGGGTCCGAACATCGGTCTTGTGGTGCATCTGGCGGCTCTGGCCCGCGTGAATCCCTATGGGTTCCTCGAGACACCGTACCGCGAGGTGAAGAATACCGTCCCGCTCGATCCCGACAAACTCCACGGGCGCATGGTCGGCGATACGATTCGCTCTGATCGCAAGGCCATCATCAAGGAGGGCGAGGTCGTCGCGACCAAAGAGCTCGCACGGAAAATCGTTTCTATTTGCCGTCAGGAAGGAAAGTCCTCGGTACCCGTGCGTCCCTACGTCACCAGTAAGTTCACCTACATCGATGCCGAGCAGGAGCGACACCTCACGATCGCACAGGCGCAGACGAGATACTCTCTGCTCGGGGAGTTCCTCTCCACCACCATCTCCGCCCGTCGCGGCGGAGAGCCGGTACTTGTGGATGGGCGCGATATCACGCACGTGGACATGACCCCTAAACAGATTCTCTCTGAGTCCACGTCATTGATTCCCTTCCTGGAGCACGATGACAACACACGCGCCTCGATGGGAACAAATATGCAACGTCAGGCCGTGCCGCTCATTCGTCCCTCTGCCCCGCTCGTGGGCACGGGGATCGAGGGTCTCACGGCGCGAGCCTCAGGTCAGGCGGTTCTGGCGGAAGAAGACGGCGAAGTGGTGAGCGTGGATGCCTCGCACATCGCCGTGGTATACCGTTCCGGCCGCAAGCAACAGCTTGCACTCACCACATTCGTTCGCTCTAACCAGGGGACATGTGTCCTGATGCGGCCGCGCGTGCACATGGGCGAAAAAGTTCATCGCGGGTCCGTGCTCGCGGACGGATCGGCGGTGGAGAACGGGGAACTTGCGCTGGGGCAGAATCTGCTCGTGGCGTACCTCTCGTGGGAGGGGGCGAACTTCGAAGATGCCGTGATCATTTCGAGCCGCGTCGTTCGCGACGGCTGGTTCGACTCCATTCATATTGAATCGTACGTGACGGATGTGCGCGACACCAAGCTCGGGTCCGAGACAGTCACGCGCGATATCCCGAACGTTGGCGAAGCCAAGCTCAAGGATCTTGATGCCGACGGCATCGTGCGCATCGGTGCCACGGTGCACGAAGGAGACATCCTCGTGGGGAAGATCACCCCCAAGGGCGAGACGGAGCTCACACCGGAGGAACGACTTCTGCAGGCAATTTTCGGTGACAAGGCAAAAGATGTGAAGGATTCGTCGCTGCGGCTCCCGGGGGGTGCCGGCGGCAAGGTGGTGGACGTGCACATCTTTGACCGTGCCGAGGGCGACGAACTTCCGACCGGCGTCATCAAGCAGATCAAGGTCTTCGTCGCGCAGACGCGCAAGGTGCAGGTCGGCGACAAAATGGCAGGCCGCCACGGAAACAAAGGCGTGGTCTCGCGCATCGTTCCGGCGGAAGACATGCCCTATCTGGAGGACGGCACGCCGGTGGATATCATCTTGAATCCCCTCGGTGTCACCTCCCGCATGAACATCGGTCAGATCCTGGAAACACACCTCGGTTGGGCATGCGACAAGCTGGGGATCAGGGTCGCGACTCCTGCCCTGAACGGCATCTCTGTGGATCAGATCGAGGAATTCCTCAAGGCAGCGAATCTTCCCACAGACGGCAAGGTGCAGCTCTTTGATGGGCGCACCGGCGAGCCGTTCGCGCACAAGACGACAGTGGGAATCGTGTACATGCTCAAACTTCTCCACCTTGTGGAGGACAAGATTCACGCGCGCAGCGTCGGTCCGTACTCGCTCGTCACGCAGCAGCCGCTCGGAGGCAAGGCGCAGCACGGAGGTCAGCGCTTCGGAGAAATGGAAGTGTGGGCGCTCGAGGCCTACGGCGCGGCCTACACGTTGCAGGAGATGCTCACGATCAAGTCCGACGATGTGATCGGACGCTCTAAGGCCTACGAGGCCATTGTGAAGGGTGAGCCGATCCGCCGCCCGTCGATCCCCGAGTCCTTCAATGTTCTCGTGAAGGAATTGCAGGCGCTCGGACTCAAGGTCGAGCTGCTCAAGTTCAAGGATGAAGTGCAACCCGAAGAGCGGACAACTCTGGAGGTGGGCGAAGTGGAGCAAGTGGAATTGCGGTCCCGTGTGGAGGCCGAAGTGGAGGCCGAAGAGATTCTCAATGCGACGGAGAAGATTTCGGAGCTTGATGTCCCGGGCAACGAAACTTCCGAAGAGGTGGTGGGTGGGATCGAAGAGGGCGAGTCGGTGGAGGCTTCGGGCGTGACGGCGAAAGAAGAAATGAAAGAAGCGGTCAGTGAAGAATCTATGGAAGACGCGTGACGCGCTTCGCGCGAATGGAAAATGTAGAATGTAGAATGGAAAATGAACGGCTCCGCGAGGGGCCGTTTTTTTGTATTGCCTCACCCCTAGCTCACCTTTTGCACAAACCTCCATCCTCCCAACCTCCTTCCTCCCGAGGAGGAGGGGGAAGTGGTGGAGGATAGAGTCAATAAAGATGGGGAAAAGGGGTGAGGCCGGCACCGTTCCATCCACCCACAGAACGCCTTTGTGCTTTTCTGGAAGCCAAAAAGTCATCCTCCATACAAAATTCGCTCCGCACAGGTCTCCTGTGAAGATCATCTGATCTTTAGTCTTGGGAGTCCGTATTTCTTACCCCCCATTTTATGTTCAATGTGAACCGCGTCACGCTGCTCGGTAACGTCACCCGCGATCCCGAGGTGCGCGCCACCAAGGCCGGGCAGCCGGTCTCCAATATCGGGTTCGCCACGAATCGTGCGTGGAAGGACCAAGAAGGTACGCTCCAGCGCGAGCCGGAGTACCACTATTTAGTGTGCTTCGGCCCGCTTGCCGCGTTCGCCGAGAAGCGCGTGAAGAAGGGCGTGCCTCTGTATGTCGAAGGCCGGCTCCACACGAGCCACTGGGAATCGAAAAAGGGTACTCCGGCGAGTCGCACCGAAGTCCTGGTGGACCGTCTCGTTCTTCTCTCTTCCAAAAAGAAGAGTGCCGTGGAGGCGGCGACGGCGGACGAAGAGTAGAGCACCCCTCCGCGGGTACGGTTTTCCGAGGACAAAGGGACGGTTGCCGAAGAGGCGCCGCCCCTTTTTCCTTCTCCAGATTGACAGTCAGACTTGGCGGGCTATGCTTGCTCCCTTTTTTCCTCCATTCACCATGTTTAGATCTCTCGGTTCTCTCATCGACAATCTTGACGATCACATCGTAGAACAGGGCAGACAATCTCTGCTCCAAACGGCTGCGCTGGTGAGCATTCAACTCATCGTGAAGGGTTCCAACAGCAGATAGATGCGGCCACTGAGAGCGGTGACATGGAGGCAGTGAAATTACGTGTTGATGACCTCCTCGCAAAGATCGGATATCAATTGAACCAATCAGGAATTTTTCCGACTACGCCCCAAGAAGCCGGGCAGGTCTCTGCCGATGCCGCTCAACAGTAGGGAGCAAATTGACAACGGAAATAAGCGGGGCACAATCGGTACGATGTCATCGATGATTTTTTTGTTCGAGTCTCAGTTATGAAATCCGTCAATAGTGTCACCCTCCTCGGCAACGTCACGCGTGATCCTGAATTGAAGCAGACGACGGGCGGACAATCCGTCTGTACCTTCGGCCTTGCGACGAACCGGGTCTGGCGCGATCCCAAGGGCGAGAAGCAGAGTCTGCCGGAATTTCACAATGTCGCGGCGTGGGGCGGACTCGCGGATTTTTGCAGTCAGTATGTCAAGAAAGGCAAGCCTCTCTACCTCGAAGGATATCTGAAGACCCGCAGTTGGGATGGACCCGAGGGAGCGAAAATTTTTCGCACCGAAATCGTGGCGGAAAATGTGATCTTGTTGGGTCCGCGGGAAGATGTGGAGAACGGCCTCAATACGGGCGTTTCTGCACAGCCGGAGGTGATGTCGGGAGGAGAGTGAGGTTTGCTTTGCAGGGCGATTTTCATGTCCTTCTCTTTCTTCTTGACTCGTCATTTCTCCACAGTAAACTGCGGAAGCTCTATGTTTCCTCGTGCCCACCCGTAGGATTCGTCCCGCGCTCTGCGCGGAGATTCTCGGATTCTGCGGGTGTGCATAGGCCACCCGCTCTTTTTTATTCAGGCCAATCCTGAATAGAAAACGGAGAGACAGAATGGAGTGCGGCGGGCGCCCTGTACATCGTGTTCCTTCGCATCACCGGCAGTGAAGAGAACATGAATGAATTGAAAATAATCACGTGCGCAGTGTGCGGGCACATCCTGCCCGCTCCTTGCCCCGCATCAGACTGGTGTTGGGGTCCTGCGACACGTGAACAGTAAATTTGAAAAACGTTACTCATCGCATCACATGGATGCCTCGACTCTGTACTCCGAAGAAGGACGTAGCCAGCTGCGATAAGCCTCGGCAAGCCGCTAGGCAGGCGCTTGTAGCCGGGGATTTCCGAATGGGGAAACCCCATGGAAGTCATATTCCATGACCCCTCACCATTTTTCGTGATCTTGGTAACCAATGGCACCTGTGTCACTCGTGGTTACTGATGTCGGGAAAAATGGTGAGGGGAGGTCACCCTGTGAACTGAAACATCTCAGTAACAGGGGAAAAGAAATCAAATCGAGATTCTCCGAGTAGTGGCGAGCGAAAGGGGAACAGCCTAAACCCGGTCCCACTTGTGGGTTCGACGGAGGTGGATGTTGTTGTACTTGAGTGGAGAAGAATTATGAATAATGAATAAAGAATTATGAACGAATGATGCTTCTATTTCCGTCATTTTCCGTCATTCCTCATTCTTAATTCTTACTTCTTAATTCTTCATCCCTGCGAGAAAAGCAGCAACCATCCATCATCGAATCCAGAAGCGGGGCCCGTGACCGTGTGCCTTTTGCATAATGAGCCAACGAGTTTGTTGTCAGTGGCAAGGCTAAGGCAGTCCATAGCCGGAGCCGGAGCGAAAGCGAGTCTGAATAGGGCGCATACGCCTCGCTTTGCGAGGCGAATGTAAAATGTAAAATTTAGAATGCAGAATGTTCCATGGAGGTTTTTCTCCATTGTTCATTCTACATTTTCCATTCTACATTCTGCATTCGCACCGCGGAGCGGGGCGTGAGTCGCTGGCACAAGACCCGAAACCGGGTGAGCTAACCATGGGCAGGGTGAAGGGCGCCGAAAGGCGTCTGGAGGCCCGAACCATAACTTGTCGCAAGAAGTTGGGATGACCTGTGGTTAGGAGCGAAAAACTCATCGAACCCGGAGATAGCTGGTTCTCCTCGAAATGCCTTTAGGGGCAGCCTCGTCACGCACGGCGGGGGGTAGAGCGACTGTTTGGGTGCGGGGGTCTTTTTGGACCTACCAAATCCTGACAAACTCCGAATACCCGCCTTTAGGTGACGGGAGTGAGACGGTGACGGCAAAGCGCCATCGTCGAAAGGGAAAGAGCCCAGATCACTTGCTAAGGTCCCCAATCGATCGCTCAGTGGTAAAGGAAGTACAGGTGCATAAACAGCCAGGAGGTTGGCTTAGAAGCAGCCATCCTTTAAAGAAAGCGTAACAGCTCACTGGTCTATGTATCTGCGCGCCGAAGATTATCGGGGCGAAGCGATCAACCGAAGCAATGAGTGCGCAGTTCCTTCGGGAGCTGTGCGCAGTAGAGGAGCGTTCCGTCCAGCAGTGAAGCAGTACTGCGAGGTATTGTGGAGCGGACGGAAGCGAGAATGTTGGCATGAGTAACTACTAGGCAGGTGAAAACCCTGCCCGCCGAATCCCCAAGGTTTCCCACGCAACGGCAATCGGCGTGGGGTTAGTCGGTCCTAAGGCGAGGCCGAAAGGCGTAGCCGATGGAGAGCAGGTCAACATTCCTGCACCTCCTGAGGATCGTTCAAGGGCGGCAGTTGAACGTTTGTCCGACCTCTGTTCTCCACCATTTTGGAATTGAGAGGAATGATGAATAAAGAATTAAGAATTAAGGACAGTCTCCGTAATTCATAATTCATACTTCTTGATTCTCCTACGATTCTAGAATGGTGGAGAATACGCCTGATAAAAAGGATACTGTCGACCTAGGAGCGGTGTGACGGAGAGGGACGTCCAGAGCGTCTTATTGACTCGACGTGGAAGGCATGAAGCGTTGATCCCGGGAGGGAAATCCCCCGGGTGAGCTGAGTGCCGATCCCGATCACCTCGCGCAAGCGGGGCGAGTCTGAAACGTTCCACTTCCAAGAAAACCGTCGCTCCGAGAGTCTCAGGAGACCGTACCGCAAACCGACTCCGGTGGGGTGGTCGAGTAGACCAAGGCGAACGAGAGAACTCGCGTTAAGGAACTCGGCAATGAAGCGTCCGTAACTTCGGGATAAGGACTGCCCTTCTTCTTAAAGAAGTTGGGCCGCAGCGAAAGAGCCCAGGCGACTGTTTATCAAAAACACAGGTCCCTGCGAAGCCGTAAGGCAATGTATAGGGGCTGATGCCTGCCCAGTGTCAGAAGGTCACGTGAGAGGGTGTATGCCTTCAAACTAAGCCCTGATGAACGGCGGCCGTAACTATAACGGTCCTAAGGTAGCGAAATTCCTTGTCGGGTGGTCGGCAATCCCGTAGCAGATGCTTCGCATCGCTACAGGACTACGCTTGCCCGAATGCATCGCAAGGTGCAGCACTAAGGAAGGACGTAAAGCGCCTCCGGCGCCACGTCCCAAGTTAAGCCGTGTTTTATAAACAGATCACTTACATCTTTCAGAGTTCCTAGAAAATAATCACAGCGTTGTACAAAAGCCCCGCCTGCGCTCCATTCGGAGCTTCGGCGGGCAGGTAGTGAAAAACGTCCACGAAAAATGTGAAGCGCCTTCGGCGCCACATCTCGTGGCGGCGTGAGGATGCGGCTTCGCTGCTTATCCTTTTACGCCGCGCTATATGCTGGAATATCCGAGTATGCAGCGGTACTTGACTTATAGATGTATTAGTAAAATAATGCACTTATGACGACAAGTGAAAATCCGTCTGCTGCGGGCAATCAGCAGGAAACTGCCAGTAAATGGAATCAAAGATTCAGTACCCTTTTACCAACTCCCGATTGGGAAAATCAAACAGGAGTCGGAAGAAGAGTTGGTCGTAAAATATTTGATTCTCAGATTGATGTACGCGATACGATATCTGATATGGTGCCGGATATCGTAACGAGAGTACGCCACATTAAGGCGGGATCCTCAGAGACTACACGCGACGCACCCTGAAGGAATGTAGAATGTATAATGTAGAATTTAGAATGAATTCTACATTCTTAATTCTTAATTCTACATTCGCCCGAAGGGCGATGATATAGTCCGATCCCTGTGGCGACACAGGGTGGGAGTGAAAACGTCTCCCGACCTGGTTCATTTCGAATCAGGGAACGAGCGAGAATAAAGAAGTAAGAATTATGAATTAAAGAATAGATAATATTCTTTATTCTTAATTCCTTATTCCTAATTCTGGTCTGTGCGCCCCGGTTTTAGCCCGGGGACTTGGTTCACCACCAAGGGAAATTCATGAGCTCCCAATCTCAATAAGTCGTGCCGAAGGCAAGCTTCGCTTGCCTGGAGGCGCAACCGCCGAAAGGGAAAGGGTGGCTCGTGGAGGGAAAACCGCGAGGTTTTCCACCCACGCCTAGTGAAGTTCCGACCCGCACGAATGGTACAACGGTCTGGGCACTGTCTCGACGCGAGACTCGGTGAAATTGCAATCCTGGTGCAAATGCCAGGTAGATCACGGAAGGACGAAAAGACCCTATGAAGCTTTACTATAAGCTGGCATTGCATTGTTAGTTTGCTTGCGCAGCATAGGTGGGACCCTTTGAAGCCGGGACTTTGGTTTCGGTGGAGGGAACAGTGAGATACCACCCTTGCGTTCTGACGATGCTCACCCTTCGGCATATACTCCGGATGGGACAGTGCTTGCCGGGTAGTTTAACTGGGGCGGTTGCCTCCTAAAGCGTAACGGAGGCGCGCAAAGGTCCACTAGCACCGGATGGAAATCGGTGTCGTCGTGTAATCGCACACGTGGGCCTGACTGCGAGGCTTACAGGCCGAGCAGAGACGAAAGTCGGCGATAGTGATCCGGCACCCGAGCGTCTAACCACGCTCTTCCCACGTGGGTGGGGTGTCGCTCAACGGATAAAAGTTACTCTAGGGATAACAGGCTGATCGCTCCCAAGCGCCCACAGCGACGGAGCGGTTTGGCACCTCGATGTCGGCTCATCACATCCTGGGGCTGGAGAAGGTCCCAAGGGTTTGGCTGTTCGCCAATTAAAGTGGTACGCGAGCTGGGTTCAGAACGTCGTGAGACAGTTTGGCCTCTATCCTCCGTGATCAAATGGAAACGTGAAGGAAGCTGCTCCTAGTACGAGAGGACCGGAGTGGACGAACCTCTGGTGAACCTGTTGTCGCGTCAGCGGCACCGCAGGATAGCTATGTTCGGCAGGGATAACCGCTGAAAGCATCTAAGCGGGAAGCCCCTCCTGAGATTTCGTTTCCCCACAAGCCCGCCGGAAGACGACCGGCTAGATCGACCGCAGGTGTACGTACAGCAATGTACTCAGCCGAGCGGCACGAATGGGCAATTGAACGTTTTTCATTCCGTTTACATCTTGTAGACGGTTACTGTTTACGTGTTGCGGGCTCTGTACCCTTTACGGTGCAGGGCAGGAGCGTGCAGGATGTGCGCACACACCTGCGTGCCGAGCACTTCGGTGTGCAGGCACCATGCGCATCATTCCGTTCTTTTCATTATAAAAGCCCAGTGTCCTGGTGCCTTTAGCGGCGGGGTCACACCTGTTCCCATCCCGAACACAGCAGTTAAGCCCGCCAGCGCCGATGGTAGTAACCCTTGTGGTTGCGAGAGTAGGTCGGTGCCGGGACAGTGGGCTTTTTTGTGTAACTATCGTTGGGAACAGGATTTGACAAAAAAAATAAAAAATGCTAATATATTCAATATGCATTCTGACCACATGAACGATTCCAATATGAATGGCGGAGAACCCACTCGTTTTGACGGATCACAGCAACCTTCCCCTCTTGATGATAATCAGAGGGCGATTGTTGACGCATTAGTACGCACGAGCATTCTTCCTTCCGTGGAAGGAGTGACTGTTACTCGGTTGGCCCAGGCGATAGGCGAAGCGATCCGCAAGAGGGCTATTCTCACTGGAGAACGAGGTCCCGATGGGCAAGAAAAACTGACCATTCCTTCCATTCAGGATGGATATGCGATGATAGCATCAATAGCACATAAGATGCATCCGGAGCTTGATAAAGTCGAGTTGGTCAGGAGTGTGCTGCTCTCCTCCATCAAGGAAGACTGAAGCCTTGTGCACCCGTGCAGGGACCAAGCTTTTTGCAGGTGAGAGACGTCTGAATTCCCTCGCTGTTGTCAGCCAATATTTTCTGTTCCCTGCAAGAAGCCACGGGATCGGAAGACTGCATTGCGTGGTAAATTACGCGTAAAGCTTGAGCGTATGCAGTTTCCACGACTCACATCGGTGGCATTGGGGATCGGGATTATTGCATTGAGTGCCCTGGGGACGATCGCGTGGAAGAACACCGAAAATCTCTGGAGAGCACAGGTCACACCGCCCAATTGTGCGGAAGATGGACAGAGTGTTTGCAGATTTGCACAGTACTGCCCCACTGCCTGCTGCAATCCGAACGCAGGAATCAAACCGAAGATACATTTTGCTGATGGCTCGTGCATGCTTACCAACAGCCTAGACATAGGGACATGTGTTGTCGGATGGAATGAAACGTGTGGAGACGGGACATGCGAGAACGATGAAAATCTGTGTAATTGTCCGAGGGATTGCAAGTCCGGCTGCGGTAACTGGAAGCTTGATTTCGGCGAAACATGTGAGGTGGGGATGTGCTGTCCCAGCGGGCAAATCTGCAATAGTAAGAAGTGTGTCTGTGAGTTCCCTGCTTCATAACGCATGAGATTTTTTTCTCACTTGCGGCTGCCCCGGATGGGTTTTATCAAGCTCCGGTGGGTGATGGGAGCTAGTATTTTTCTTGTATCAATTCTCGTCGGAATTTCCGTTTCCAAAGGTTCGCAGTGGCTCGCTCAGATCACGCAGTGCGCGGATTGCTCCATACAGTATGGCTCGAAGGTGTCGTTCCACGATTCCAAAGTGGTGCAGGTGGACTCTGTGGGCATGAGCGAGAGCCTGGCGCTTCTGGTGTACGGCGAGACCGATACCGTCATGTTTGAACTGGAGGGAAACTACGCCGTTCGCGGAAAAATTGTTGCGGCCGCGATGAACGGCAGAACGGTGACGTACGGTTCTCCGGTGCAATTTACTTCCTTCAACGGGGAGAAGGGTATGGCAGTCGCTGCACTCGATGCGGCTCACGGCGTTCTGGTGTATGAAACCACGAATGGCTGCAAGGCTTCACTCGTCACGGTGAACGGTACGACAGTGGCTGTTGGTGCCGGCACCACTCTGCCGGGTTGGAGTGGTACGCCTCAGTGCAACGCGGCATCGGTGGTTGCCCTGTCGCCCACGAAAATCATTATCACGACTGAGTTTGGCTTTTTCCCCACTTTGGATGTTATTGCCTATGCAGCAACGGTCAACCCTTCTGCAGGGACAATTTCATTCGGCGATCCTCTCGAGGTCGGTTCAACGGGATGGAACATCCAAACTCCCCTTAAAATGGGCAAGACGCACGATCTTGTCGCCATCGACAGTCAGCGTTTTGCGGTGAGCATGACAAACGGTTCAGCCGTTGTCGAAGCCCCCTGGTGGCGCCGTGTCTATGCACAATTGTTTGCACAAACCTTCCCTCCAGGGAATGCCGGAGTTGTGCGGATCGGTCGCGTCGACGGTACGGCCATCACGGTCGGCGATCTCATTACCGTTACCAGCGGCGCCCCGCCCCGTCTCGATCTTGCCTACAGCAACGGCAAGCTGATCGCAGGACCGACGCCCAATGCAGGCAACAAAATAGGATTGAAACGGGCAAGTGTCTCGAATCTCGCAACCGGTTCATGGACGGATGTGGTGCTGCCCGGCCTGAATGCCACAGATATTGCCAATGTCGATATCGAGACGTGGGGGGACGGGTCTTTTCTGGCGGCAACATCGGTTGGAGGGGGCAAGCCGCATCTTTGGAGAATCGTGAATAATGGCACCGTGCAGGAAGTGTCCACATCGTTTCTTTCCAGTGCGGATAAAGATAACTTTGCCATCAGCACCTTTGCCCCAGCAGGAACGGATAAGGTCTTTATCGGATATGTGGGCGGACGGGGCGGGAATATTGTCACCTCTACTGCCGCCAAGGGATTGGTGGGTGAATTGGCGTGCAATTGTGCTTCAGGAGCGGTCTGCGGCAATGGTATCGCAGAGACAGGCGAAGAGTGCGGAGAACCGGGATTGGCTTCCTGCACGTCCGGCAAGACTTGCCAGAGCTGTCAGTGCGTTACAGCGGGGAATTGTTCATACCGTATTACCGGTCAGCTGACGCCCAATGTCACTGGACCGTACTACAGTGTGAATACAACAAGATTCCAGAACGGTTCATGGTATCTGATTCAGGATGGTGGCCTGTGGAAAATCACCAATGGAACGTCAGCGGGGGTATCCCTTTACTTCACCAATATGTCGCTCGATCCCACACAGGGGCAGTGGGTGGCTCATGGCAGTGCCACTGGTTTCCCATCGGTCCAGGTTTGTTCCATTCTTTCCTCTTCCTCTATACAGCCGGCTGTTTGCGGCAATGGTATCGCAGAGACAGGCGAAGAGTGCGGCGAGCCAGGGTTGGCTTCCTGCACATCTGGCAAGACCTGCCAGAGCTGCCAGTGCGTTACTGTTTCTTCCTCGTATTCCTCTCAAAGTTCCATTCTTCTCAATCCTCCCCTTCTCCATGTCTCCCCACCACTCTCTGTCCCCAGAGGCGGCCAATTCACCCTCAATGTCGGCATTACCAGTATCTCTTCCCTCTACAACGGCATCCCCCTCTTGGTCGATATTCTCTTTCCATCGCTTGGGTTTGTGCAGAGTGAAAGCAGTAATCAGTGCCATTTGAAGGCCGGTATCACCGATGTGGTCGAATGCGGTGAGCATGACGGATTGCCGGGCGCTATTGTCCTCGATGGCTATGCACTCGGTTTGTTGATCCGTTATGACGTTCCCTCTCTCATGTGCGGTGCTCTCCTCACAGGTACAGCTACGCTCCACACAGTGGACGGAACTCCCTTACGCGAGCAGAACTTTCAGGTAACGGTGAGTTGTCCCTCAAGCTCCTCTACCAGCCAGTCGTCCTCCATTGTCGTCACTTCTTCTTCATCGTCCATATCACAGACGGTCTGCGGCAACGGCATCGCGGAGACAGGCGAAGAGTGCGAAGTGGGTATTTCGTGTCCCTTCGGTTGGGCATGCGACTTCCTGCATTGTATGTGTCTGGATCAACCGGTGTGTGGAAATGGCATGATCGATCCCGGCGAGCAGTGCGGGGAGCCTGGGTTGGCTCCCTGTTTCGGCAAGACCTGCCAGAGCTGCCAGTGCGTGTCTGTCGCTGGATCTTCATCGTCTTCCATTGTCATCACTTCTTCTTTGTCTTCCTCTTCGTCTTCACGTTCTTCTTCCAGTTCCCGCTCCTCTTCCGTTTCCTCCTCATCGCTTCCAGCCACCTGTGGCAACGGAACTGTTAATTCCGGCGAGCAGTGCGGGGAGCCCGGTCTCTCGTGCCCGGCCGACAAGACGTGCAGTCGTTGCCAGTGCATCGCGCCGCTCGCGTGCATTGTGGTGGGGAATGATCCGCACGCCATCGCCATCACCCCCGACGGCACGAAAGCCTACATTACGAATCAAGGCAGCGACTCCGTCTCCGTCCTCTCCACTTCAACCAACACTGTTATAGCTACAGTATCGGTAGGAGATGGACCGCGTGCCATCGCCATCACCCCCGACGGCACGAAAGCCTACATTACGAATCAAGGCAGCGACTCCGTCTCCGTCCTCTCCACTGTAACCAACACCATCATTGCTACAGTGCCAGTGGATAGTCCAAACTTCATCACTCTCACCCCAGACGGCACCAAGGCATACGTGGCGAATTTTCTCAGCAGCTCCGTCTCTGTCCTTTCCACACTCACCAACACTGTCATCGCGACGGTGCCCGTGGGAGCCTATCCCAATACCATCACATTTGTTCCCGATGGCACAAAGGCCTACGTGGCGAATCTTGGCAATCATTCTGTCTCCGTCCTCTCTACCGCTACCAATACCGTCATCGCGACGATTTCTGTGGGAGAGTATCCGGCAGCCATCGTCCTCAGTGCCGATGGTACCAAGGCCTACACGGTGAATCGAAACAGCAATACTGTTTATGTATTCTCCACGCTCACCAATACCGCCATCGCAACGGTCTTGGTGGGGAACAGTCCAATTGCTATTGCCCTCACCCCCGACGGCACCAAAGCATATGTAGTGAACTATGGCAGTAACTCCGTCTCCGTCCTCTCCACGCTGAACAATGGCGTCATCACCACAGTTCCCGTTGGAAGCCATCCGGTTACCCTCGCCCTCACTCCCGACGGATCGAAGGCGTATGTGGTGAACTCTTATGACAAATCTCTCTCCGTCCTCTCTACTGTGACCAACACCATCATTGCTACAGTGTCGGTGGGGACTACTCCATCGGCTGTCGCCCTCACTCCCGACGGATCGAAGGCGTATGTGACGAACTCATTCGGGAAATCCGTCTCAGTCATCGATACAACCACAGATACCGAAATCACGACCTGTGGCGGCAGCGTGAGTTCGTCTTCCAGTTCTTTCTCTCGTACTTCCAAGTCCTTCAGCAGTTCTTCTTCTTCGGCGCCAGCCACCTGTGGCAACGGAACTGTTAATTCCGGCGAGCAGTGCGGGGAGCCCGGTCTCTCGTGCCCGGCCGGCAAGACGTGCAGTCACTGCCAGTGCATCATGCCTCTTGCTTGCATCGCAGTGGGGGGCAATCCGCACGCCATCGCCATCACCCCTGACGGAACAAAAGCATATGTGGTGAATAATTTAAGCGCCTCCGTCTCCGTCCTCTCCACTCTCACCAACACCGTCATCGCGACGGTGCCAGTGGGTAAGTTTCCGCGCGCCATCGCTCTCACTCCCGACGGCACGAAGGCGTACGTAGTGAACGACTGGGACGACTCTGTCTCCGTCCTCTCCACCCAAACCAACACCGTCGTCGCCACGGTGCCGGGAGCAGGTTCTTATACCATCGCCATCACCCCTGACGGTACGAAGGCCTATGTAGGGAGTGAAGCACTCGGCTCCATCTCCGTTCTCTCTACGCTCACTGACACCGTGATCACCAGGGTGACGACTAATAGCTATGGTACCGCCATTGCCATCACCCCTGACGGCACGAAGGTATACGCAGTGAGTAATCATGACAATACCGTCTCCGTCCTCTCCACTGCCACCGATACTATGATCACGAAGGTGCAGGTGGATGATTATCCGACCATTGCCTCACAGAGCCCGGACACTATCGCCATCACCTCCGACGGCACGAAGGCGTATGTGGCGAACCCCAGTGGCAATTCTGTTTCCGTCCTCTCCACCGTTACCAACACTGTCATTGCGAAGGTACCCGTAGGTGATCTTCCTTTTGCCATCGCTCTCACTCCCGACGGCACCAAGGCGTATGTGGCGAATCAACATGATAATTCTGTTTCCGTCCTCTCCACTCTCACCAACACCGTCATCGCGACAGTACCGGTCGGCCATGCACCGCGCGCCGTTGCCTTCACCCCCGATAGCACAAAAGCCTATGTGGCAAACGCCTCCAATACCTTTATTTCCGTCCTCTCCACCGCTACCAACACTGTCATCGCCACAATCCCCGTGGGGAACTGGCCATATGCCATCGCCCTCACCCCTGACGGCACGAAGGCGTATATGACGGCATCTGATAGCATCGCGGTCATTGACACAGGTACGGATACCGAGATCACGACGTGCGGCGGCGGCGTGAGTTCGTCTTCACATTCCTCTTCATCGGCGCCAGTGGCACAATGCTCCGACGGTCTCGACAACGACGGCGACGGGGCTATCGATGGCAACGATTTCAGTTGTACGTCTCCGACCGACAATGACGAAGCGAACCCCAAGGCGGCCTGTCAGGACGGCAGCGACAATGACGGGGACAGCCTGACGGACTACCCTGCGGATCCCGGGTGCACAGGCAATCAGGATAACGACGAGCACAACACCTGCCCCGCGGCGACGCCGATCGTGACCTGTCTCTGCGCCGTCACTGCGGACTGCACCGCGCCCGATACCTGCCAGAGCGGCATCTGTCGGCCGACCGCGAGTTCGTCCAGTTCCTCCTCTTCGCAGAGCAGTTCTTCCGGGGGTGCCGGTGCTTGTCCCAATGGCGTCCTGGATGCTGGCGAAACCTGCGAGATCGGCGTGTGTTGCCCCAACGGAGAGATCTGTGATTGGTCGTGTCACTGTGTTGCCATGGGCAGCTCTTCGGCCTCTTCTGCGGCCAGCTCAGCTTCATCTTCGCTTGGCATTCAGGTTTCCTCCTCCTCCCAGTCTGCCGGCGCATCTTCTTCCGTCATTGTTTCCTCCTCTTCTTCAGTGAGCATCCAAGTCTCCTCCTCCCGGTCCTCCAGCTCGACGTCGTCCTTTTCGGTGTCTAGTTCCTCATCGATTGTCTGTGGCAACGGGGATCTGGAAGGTACGGAACAGTGTGAAATCGGCATTCTCTGCGTGAACGGTAAAGTGTGTACCAATTGTGCCTGCACCACCATGGGTTTCTGCGGGGATGATATTGTCGATCCTCTGCGGGCGGAGGAGTGTGAGCAGAATGCAGATTGTCCGGATGGGTTCGTGTGTTCTTTGCAGTGTCAGTGCGAACTCACCAACGGGGAATGTGGAAACGGAGAATTGGAGGGGGCGGAGCAATGCGAGAGCGGACATTCCTGTCCGCAGGCCGGTCAGATATGCAACAACTGCCTCTGTTCCGCCCCGCCCCGCTGCGGCAATCGTGCACTGGAGTATCTGGAGGAGTGTGAAATCACCGATCCCTGCCCGAACGAGCAAAGCTGTGTGAACTGCATCTGCCGCATGCCCGAAGTTTGCGGTAACGGTGTTCTGGAGGTCAATGAACAGTGCGAAGAAGACTCGCACTGCCTTTCTAGCCAGACATGCAACCAGAGCGATTGCCGGTGCGAGGGCGAAGCACAAGATTACTGCGGAGATACCGTGCTCAATGAGGGGGAGGAGTGCGAAATGAATGCTCCCTGTACCGAAGAAGGAAAGAACTGCGATCTCACTACGTGTCTCTGCGTCACGCAACCGGTGGTTCTATCGTGCGGGGATGCCACGCTTGATCCTGGTGAGGATTGTGATATTGGAATTCCGTGCCCGGAGGGAATGTACTGTTCGTTTGCGAATTGCCACTGTACCAGCTCCGTTGCCCGCTGCGGCGATGGCAAGCTGGAGGGGACGGAAGACTGCGAGATCGGCGCCGAATGTGCGTTGATCGGAGAGGTGTGTGACATCGCCACCTGCCGGTGCGCGCCTCCCGATCTTTCAGGCAGTTGCGGCAACGGGCTGATGACAACTGGAGAGGAGTGTGAAGTGGGCATACCGTGTCCTTTCGGGTGGTCTTGTGACTTCCCGCGCTGCGCCTGCCTGGATCAGCCGGTGTGTGGGGATGGCGTGGTCGATGCCGGCGAGCTGTGCGAGGTCAATTCCGTCTGCACGGGCGATCAGCAGGTCTGCGATTTCTCGCGGTGCCGGTGTGCGGGCCGCGTGTACGAGTGTGGAAACGGCGTGCGCGATCCGGGAGAGGAGTGCGACGACGGCAATACTCGCAGCGACGACGGCTGCTCGAAGTCGTGCCTGCGTGAGACTCTGTATTCATTCATTGGAGGAGGCTTACTGTGTGGCAATGGCATCGTGGAGGGTAGGGAAGAGTGTGATGACGGCAATGTATTTTCGGGCGATGGATGTTCGGCATTCTGCTACCGGGATGGAAATGTATTTTCGACCATGATGGCTACTTCACAGGGATATATCATTGCGTCGGACGGCTCCACAGAGCTTTTTGCTCCATCGGGATTTGCTTCTTCGATTGCGGCGCAAGGGGAAGATGGGCAGGGAGTACGGGATCAGCATGCGGCTGCCTTCCGTGCGGGGACATCGCCTCTTTCGGCGATCACTATTCTGTTTCCCCAGCCGTTCGGTATGCATTCGGGCTCGCAGCCTTCTGGATTGCCAGTGGATTCTTCCATGATGCCCTATAGGTTTTCTGGAACTCCGATTGCCCGCACCGGGCCGGAAACGGTAGTTCTTGTTTCCGCGGGAGCGGCACTGGGGTGGGCATGGATCCGCAGACGACGGAGAAGATGAGTCATGAAAGCCGCTTGCTGAACGGAAGGGCATTGCACCGTTCTCTTTCTATCAAGTTGCAATTAAAATGATAGGAATAGCGACGTAGCAAACCGCATCTGGAAGTGAAAATTACGAAAACCCAAATAGCATTTAAATCGCGAAGCCGTATTAGAAGAGCAGGAGCACGAGCAGACCGATGGTGAAGAGTGAGGTATCGGGAGCAATGGCCGGCGCATCGGGAACGGGAGTGCCGTTGATGGAGTAGAGTTCCAGATCACCGAGCCATTCTCCGATCGTAAAGAATGCATTGCGGAACTTGCAGTTGGCTCTGCATCGAGCAGTTTCTGAATCGCTGTTCAGTGCGCCGTCATCACAGAGTTCCTTTTCACGACCGGGAGGATTGTCATCCACGATGTTGTCTCCGCAACGTGCGGGATGGCAGTTTGTGCGACAGGTGGCATTGGGGACATCGCTATTGCCGTCGCCTTCGTCACACTGCTCGTCAAGCTCCGTCTGAATAATCGTATTCCCACAATCAGTATTGGAGCTGCTTCCCCCCGAGGAAGATTCGCCCTCCGAAGAGCTGCTATCGGCCCCTGCCAGCCCGCAGTTACTGCCGGTCATGGGGAATTCGATGCAGGGGTAGCGATCGAAGTAGATCCCTCCAACGAGGTCATCTTCGCAGAGGCTTCGGGGAATTTGGGTGAAGCAGAAGCCGAAAGTGTCATCCTCAACGCAACAATTTCCCTTTTCTTCGGACGAAGAAGAGCTGGAAGATGAGTCGCACCCCCCTCCCACCGGATCATGCAGGCAGGCTCCTTCGAAGCACCAATCCTCCGTGCAGGGATCGTCATCGCCGCAGTCCATTGTGGTTCCGGTGCATGCGCCGTCCGCGCACGTGTCGTTTTCCGTGCACAAATCATCGTCGTCGCAGGAAGTCGGCGGATCGTTGTCCACCGGTGTGTACATGCATTGTCGGGTGACGATGTCGCAGGAACGGGAAACACACTGCTCATCGAGGTCGGACGGAACATAGTTGCACTCATCACCCGACGAGCAGTCCGCGCAGGGACAGCCATTCTCGTTCCAAGAATTGGATGTCGCAAAAAGATCGGCGAAGAATCTCCAGAACGCGAACCGCGAGCTTCCGTTCCGTGCGGTCATGGTCTTGCACTGATCCTCCGTCACCAGCAACGGGGAGCAGATTGTCCCTCCTATACAGCAGTGGCCCAGTTTGACGCAGGGATCGGGAGACCCGCAGAGTGTCGTTTTCGCCGGTGTGTACGGCTTGGTACAGAGAACGGAATCAATATACTTGCACTTATCTGGCTCGGTGGTACAACACGCGATCTCCGTGTCCGTGGTGCAGGGGTTATCGGGGAAACAGGAAGAGAGTTCAGGATGTGGGATGCCTCCACGCAGTGGATCCTGACATTCCTCGGGGGTGAAGAGGAGGCAGTGGGTCTGGTTTTTTGGATCCTTCCGATTTTCAGCATTGGTATCGCTGTAGCAGCACACCACCTCTGCGCAGGTGTCTGCCGCGCACGTGCCCCCTTTCCAATTGGGCGCGGGACACGAGGTCTTGGGCGTATCGTCAAGACACTGCGTTCCGCTGCAGCAGGCACCCTTCTCCTCCTCTTTGCAGGTGTCCGCCTCGCACTTCGTCGCTCCTTCCTTCTTCGTTTCTCCGGCCTGGCAGGAACCCTTCCGCTCCTCGCATTTTTTCGTTGCTGAGCAGCAGATGACCGTTGCGGGTTGCGGACAGGGGTTGGGGGTGCACGAGGCGGCTTCGTTCGGCGTTTCGCCTGCATCACAAGATCCTAATCGGGGCGTACAGATTCCTGATGGAGCACAGCAAGTCTTTTGCTCCTTGCAGGTGTCCGCCTCGCACGCGCCCCCTTTCCAATCGGGCGCGAGACACTGACTGCGCGGCGTATCCGGCTTGCACGTCGTTCCGTCACAGCAGGCACCCTTCTCCTCCTCTTTGCAGGTATTCGGTTCGCAGGTACCGCCCTTCCAGCCGGTTGCAGGGCACAAAATCCTGGATTTGTCCGAACACATTTCTCCTTCGCAGCATGCACCCTTTTCCTGACAGTTTGCCTCTTCGCAGCTTTCCCCCTTCCACCATATCGTATCGTAGTGGTTGCCAACGCCAATGACGTTGCAGGTCTTCTTGAGATTGACGGTGCAGGTGACATAGGTATCGGTTCCTTCGTTGAAGGTGCAGCAGGCTCCCGTCTCTCCCGTGCAGAGCTCCGCGCCAAAGTCATCACCGCACTGGCCGCCCATCCACGTGCCTTCCGTTGGATCATCACATTCGCCGTATGCCACTTCTGCGCAGAACGCGCCAGGGGGGGGATCGGCCAGACAACAGGCTCCTTTGCACGCGGAAGGACCGCACGTCAGCTCTTCGGCTGGTTTGTAGTTTGCCCCCCATCCCGTGCACTCGTCGGCGGATGCAGCGGCAGTGCAGGTCGACGTGGGGAGGTAGCAGCACGCGATGGGACAGGAATTCACGACGCACTGTGCGCCGCTCGTTCCTTTCCACACGTCGGGTGCCCCGCACTGGTCTGATCGCACGTTTTCACACATCCCACGCTTCGGGCCCTGCGTGCGGCAGCAGGCTCCTTGTTCGCAGGTCACCTCTTCGCAGTCCTTGCCCTGTGTCCAATGATCGTTGCCGGTGCAATCACCGGATGTGGTGAGCTCACACGTATTGGCGGCGACGGATGAGCTTCCGCCTCCTCCCGCCCGGCAACAGGCGCCCAGGAATACGCAATCATCGCACTGTGTCGCCGGTCTCCCCTTTGCCTCCGTGCACTCCGTTGGCGTCATCTTCGGCGAGCACATTTCCGGCGTGTTTCCAAAGCAGCACGCGGAGTACGTTCCGCAGAGTTCGGAGGCGTTTGCCGGGCAGGCGATGCCGTTTCCTTTCCATTCGCCTCCTGCCGATGAGCACGCACCGAATGTCTTTGAGGTGCACGCGAGAGGATTGAACGTGCAGCACGCGCCCGTAGACGGGCAAATTCCTTCCGTACAATCTCCGCCCTTCCACGTTTCGAAATTCTCCACTTTGCACAGAGCACGCCGCGTGATCGAGCAGGTGCCGTTGCTCGTGCAGCAGGCACCATACTCGGGATCGGGGCAATCTCCCGTACAGTATGCGTAATAAGGCTTCGAGACCCCCGGCAGCTGGTAGCAGCCCTCGCGCGGCGCATCATCATTGCGCGTCGAACACAGCGAGGGGGTTTCGTGCGTACAGACTGCCGTGGCATTGGGAGCTGCGTTTGGATCGACCCAGTCGCAGATCTGCGTGCGGCAGCAGCCATAATTTTCATTGCAGACGATAGGGCAGAGAGCTTCCTCCGTGCACGCATCGGGGAGGGCAGGATCGCACTGCGACCATTCGCCGTCGGCGAGATCACAGTCCAGTTTTCTCATTTGGGCGCAACGATCGGGGAGGCAGCAGATGCCCATGGGGCTGCAATCCTGTTTCTGGGAGCACTGGTACTGCCCGTCCCACTCGTCCCACGTTCCCGAGCATTCCGCTTCCGGCACGTCGTTGCACGTTCCGTTCATCCGGCAACAGGCGCCACTCGGAGCACTTGAGCTTGATGTTCCTCCACAATTGATGATCGAACACAGGTGATTTTCTGCGAGAGGAGTGCCTGACAAATCCTCACAGATTCCCTCCATCATGTCGTCAAAGCAGCCGCCATCGGAGAAACAACAAGAAACGGGAGGAGTGCATGCCGTGCAATTGGAAATGATCCACGGATTCCCTGTCTGTTCCGAGCAAGTTCCCTGCGGGAGATCGAAACACATGGAGCCATCACCGAAACAACAGAGTTCGGTCGGTGTGCTGGAACTCGAGGTCGCGCCGCATCCCATTTCTGCGCAGGTGTTCCCTCCGAAGAAGTACGCTCCTCCGGGCGTGACTGCGCAAGCTTCACTGGTCATGGCATTCCCGACGCAACTGTAATCCACGGCGCTGCAGCAGGCGCCGGTCGGCGGTACCACGTTACACGCGCCGGTGGTCGTACACGTCTCTGCGCACGTCTGATCGTAAAAACAAGTGATCTCGGTGGCATCGCAGCAGAAAGTAGAGCTCTCTGGGCAGGGGCCGCGGCTTGATGCGCCGCATCCCATTTCTGCGCAGGTGTTCCCCCCGAAGAAGAACCCTCCTCCCCCCGGCTTTTCTGCACAAGCCTCACTGGTCATATCTTCCCCAAGGCATCTGTAATCCTCGATGCTGCAGCAGGCGCCGGTCGGCTCGTTCACCATTGCCAACGGGAGAGAAGGCCGAAGGTCGGTAGAGAAATGTTTCTGCGCGATCTCCGGATTCTCCGGCAATGGAATGCAATCTATGCCTTCGCTTCCCGAACTTCCTCCACTCCCTCCACTGCTGCCTCCCCCGCACGGCTTTATGGTTATGTTCGGCAGGCAGGGTTGGCACGGGGCGACTGGCTCTGACCATGTGGTATCAACGATGAACCCCGGGCACATCTCAAGATGCGTCGCAACGGGGCAGACAACCGCCGGGCACGTGTTTTGCGCGAGCAATTCCTTCTGCGTGCCGAAACGGGGAAGCAGGAATCCGGTTGGAGGAGTGTGGATTTGCTCGGTGGCCAAACTTGCCACGACCAGTGTCAGAAATGTTGCCAGCGCAAGTTCAGCGAAGCGCAAACCGAGCATTGAGCGCACTATACCAAATTTTCCGGGCACAATCGCTTCCTGCATGGGGTGTGATCTGGGGTAGCATGCCTCCATGCAGGAGCGCCTTCAAAAAATTCTTTCTGCCCGTGGAATCGCCTCTCGACGCAAGGCCGAGGAATACATCACGCAGGGTCTGGTGAAAGTGAACGGTAAAGTGGCGACGCTGGGTCAGAAAGCCGATCCGGAAGCCGATTCTATTGAGGTGGATGGAAAAGTGATCGAGGCGCGCAAAGAGATGTTGTATTATCTCATGAATAAGCCGAGAGGAGTGGTGACGACGAATATTGAAAGCAATAAAGGATCTGAAGGAAATAAAAGAAATAAAGGAATGAGAGGAATGAAAGGCGAGCGATCATCCTTTATTTCCTCTATTTCTTCTCTTTCCTCTGCCCACGATCCTACCATCCGTGATCTTCTTCCACAGCATCTTCGAGGGAGGGTGTTCCCCATCGGCCGGCTCGACAAGGACAGTGAGGGGCTTCTGCTCCTCAGCAATGACGGTGTTCTGGCGTACCGTCTCACACACCCCAAGTTCGATCATGAGAAGGAGTACGAAGTAACGGTGGAACAGCCGATCATGGAAGGGGCGCTCGACAAGATGCGTAAGGGCATGATCATCCTCGGCGAGAAGACGAAGCCGGCGATCGCGCAGAAGATCGGGCCGAAGACCTTTACGATCGCGCTCACGGAAGGCAAAAATCGCCAGATCAGGCGGATGTGCGAGAAGGTGGGCAATCCCGTCGTGACGCTCAGGCGCGTGCGGATCATGACCATCCGCGACTCTCAACTGAGCGCGGGGCAGATACGCGCACTTACGGCTTCTGAAAAGGATCAATTGCTCGAGGCGATTGGGCTAGGATAAGAATGTAGAATTTAGAATTAGAATGTAGAATGTTTTTGCTCTTTGCATTCTCAATTCTACATTTTACATTCTACATTTTCATTTCATGAAATTCATTCCTCACGGCGCAGCGCGCGAAGTCACCGGCAGCTGTCACGAGATCCAAGTGGAGACACCGGGGGGAGTGCGGCGCATTCTGCTCGACTGTGGGCTCTTTCAGGGCAGGCGCGCGGAATCGGCGCAGAAAAACGCAGTATTCACTTTCGATCCCAAGCAAGACGTTGATGCCGTCGTCCTCACCCATGCGCACATGGATCACGTGGGGCGGATTCCCGTGCTCTTCAAGCGCGGGTACGTGGGACCGGTCTTCTGCACGTTTGCAACCAAAGATCTTGCCGAGGTGATGCTGCAGGATGGCGGGTATATCCAGGAAAAAGACGAAGAGTACTTTCGCAAGCACATCACGAGATCCCGTCTGCCAACCGAAGGTCCGCTCTACACGCAGGAAGACGCCAAGTCCTGTTTAGCGCTCTTTCGCGGAGAGAACATGAATGAGTGGTTTCCCGTTTGCGACAACGTTCGCGCGCAATTCATCGAAGCGGGGCACATTGTGGGGGCGGTGATGATCGTCCTTGAAGTGACCGAGAGCGGCAGAAAGCGACTCATCGGATTTAGCGGCGATTTGGGCAGGAACCTGCTTCCCATCATCCGCAATCCGGCGCCCATGCCACCGGTAGAAATTCTCATCTGCGAGAGTACCTATGGCAATCGCACGCATGAGGATATCGAGACTGCCCGCCATGCTCTGCGTGACGCTATCACTCGTACTGCCCAGCGCGGGGGTAAAGTATTCATCCCCGCGTTCTCGCTCGAACGTGCGCAGGAGATTCTTTTCGATTTACATTTATTGTGGGATCAGAAGGAAATCCCGGCTCTGCCGATCGTGGTGGATTCGCCGCTCACGGCCAAAGTGACCGAAGTCTTCATGAAACATCCGGAGTGTTACGACAAAGAGATTTACGAGAAGTTCCTCGCCAAGGCGAAGAACCCGTTCCAATTCTCCCTCGTGCGCTTTACTGAAACACCCGAAGAGAGCAAAGCGCTCAACTCTACTCCGGGACCGATGGTGATTCTTGCCGGATCGGGCATGTGCGAAGCGGGGCGCATCCGGCATCATCTGAAGAATGGCATCGAAGACGCGCGGAATGCGGTGGTTGCGGTGGGCTACATGGCGGTGAATACGCTCGGCCACCGGCTTGTCGATCCCACGATCACGCAGGTGAAGATTTTTGACCAAATGCTCACAAAGAAAGCCGAAGTGACGAGCATTGCCGCTTACTCCGGCCATGCCGACATGGTGGATTTGGATCGTTTTGTCCTGGCAACGGAGCAGGTACGGCACCTCATTCTCGTGCATGGGGAGATCGAGCAGATGGGTCCTTTCGCGCAGCGCATGGTCAAGGCGCGTCCGGGACTGGTCATTCATAAACCTGAACGGGAGGAGACAGTGGAACTCTATAGCTATTTCTAAATAATCTGGCACACTGTAGGCATATCATCCCCCCTGATCGATATGGCCTACTCTCTCGATTACCGCAAACGCGTCTTTGCCCTGA